>Ga0105047_10013367_pt1 | contig 13119 bp, 8 predicted proteins | sample MAT04_FD_78384 | JGI IMG/M metagenome (GOLD analysis project Ga0105047, IMG submission 78384) | Freshwater microbial communities from Lake Fryxell liftoff mats and glacier meltwater in Antarctica - MAT-04 (megahit assembly) | ecosystem: Environmental > Aquatic > Freshwater > Ice > Liftoff... | reverse complement strand
GCCTGGGGCGGGGTGGCCTTGACGTCGCCGATCACGTCGCCGCCGAGGAAGTAGGGCTGGAGCTTGGCCTTCTCGTCGTTGGTGGTGATGGTCAGTGTCGCGGCGAGGTTACCGATGGGGGCACCCTTGCCGATCTCGAGCTCGACGGGCACGCGGACGAGCTGCTCGCCGTTGACCTCGGCGGGCTCGGCGGGGAGCATCTTGACCTTCACGAACTCGGCCCCGGCGCCGGTCGCCTCGACCTTGGTGACCTCGAAGCCGGCCTTGCGGCCCGAGATCGTCAGGCGGGCGGTCTGGCCCTTGCGGTGGTCGACCTCGTTGAGGTACATTTTGGGCGGATCGAGCACGACCAGCGCCTTGACGTTGCTGGTCAGCGTGACGACCTGCTGGGAGAACTTGCCCTGGGGCTCGATGACGGTGAACGTCAGCGTCTTGGTCTGGGGGCCCATGCGGCCGGCGGGGTTGAAGGTCGCGCTGACCTTGCCGCTCTCGCCGGGGGCGTAGGTGGTCTTCTCGAGCATCGAGGTGGTGCAGCCGCAGGATGCGGCGACGGCGAGCTTGATCGTCTCGCTGCTGGAGTTCGTGAAGGTGATCTCGTGGCTGACGGGCTCGGTATCGGAGATATCGCCGAAGTCGAACTTCTCATTGGCGAACTTCAGGGCCGTCGTGACGGCAGGAGCGGCCGGGGCGGCGGGGGTCACGACGGGGGCCGGGACGGGCTTGGCGTCCTGGGCCGAGGCCACGCCGACGGGAAGGCCAGCAACCAAGGCGAGCAGAGCGATCTTCGAGAACACGCGGCTGGAAGTCATAGGCAGCAAGCTCCGAGGTTTGGATACGATTTGGACGAGGGGAGGAAGACCGGTTCCGGGTCGGAAACTCGTGGATAGAAACCGAGGCCGAACCAAGCACGGCACCGGACCGGGCAGGCCGGTTTACGCGGCCGTTGCCTCGGCGTTCGCGTCGGCGTCAATATCGACAGCCAAGTCCGTTGCCCGCGAGAAGTCACCCCGGACAAAACCCTCAAGGGCCACGTATACGGACGCCGGGTCCGGGGCCCCCCGGAGCACTTCTCTAAATCGCTTGCACGGCCCGAGGCGCTTGGCAAACCACGACACCCGGCGGCGGATCTGCACCATCGCGTACTTCTCTTCCCGGTATTCGAGCATGAGGTCGAAGTACCGGCGCATCGTCGCGATCACCTCGGCGTGGGTCAGCGGTGGCGGCTTGATGCCCGTGGTCAACAGGGCGTGGGCGTCGCGAAAGATCCAGGGCGTCGACAGCGCCCCGCGGCCGATCATCACGCCGTCGCAGCCGGTTGCTTCGAGCATCAGCGGCACGTGCTCGGGCTCGGTCACGTCGCCATTGCCGATAACGGGCACGTCGGGATTCACGCTCTTGATGGCCGCGACGACGCGTCGGATGCCGTCGCGGTTGACCACGCCGGCGAACTTCTGCGAGGTGGTCCGGCCGTGGATGGTGATCATGGCGGCCCCGGCCCGCACGAGGCGCGGGGCGAGGAACTCGGCGACGGGCTGGTCATCGAACCAGCCCAGGCGCATTTTGGCGGTGACGGGGATGGGCGGCGAGCCCGCGGTGCCGCGGCCGACGGCGTCGACGACCTTCTCGACGATGCGTTCGGCGGTGTCGGGGATGCAGAGCAGCTTGGAGCCGCCGTCTTTCTTGGTGACCTTGTCGACGGGGCAGCCCATGTTGATGTCGATGACGGTGGCCCCGTGGTCGCGGGCCCAGAGGGCGCCCTGGGCCATGATGTCCGGGTCGCCGCCGTAGAGCTGCATGCAGATGGGCTTGTCGAAGGCGTTGGTGCGAGCCAGGTCGAGGCTGGTGGCGGTGCCGCGGAGGAGGCCCTGGGGGGAGAGGAGGTCGGTGCAGGCGAGCCCGAGGCCGCCGAACTCGCGGCAGACAGTGCGGAAGGCCAGGTCACAGTATCCGGCGATGGGGGCCAGGAGGAGGTTTGACTGGAGTTGAACGTGACCGACGCGGAGCACAGGGGAGGGTAGGGGAGTTGGGGCGGCGATGCTTGGAGTGGTCGGCTGGTGCGGATCGACGATGTCTCTTGGTTTGACGAGCGGTGGTCGGCCTGGGATCGGGATGTCGGGGTTTGGCAGGCCGCCACGACCTTGGTCCGGGACGCCCAAGGTCGTGGCACGGGCGGTGGGTGAGTCGGGCGTGCCGACGCCGCCGCGGGGGCTTCGGCCGGTACACTCTCTCGTGTACCAAGCCCTCCTGACGCGGCGATATCTCACCAGCAAGATCATGCCGATGCTCGCGATCGTGAGCGTCATGCTCTCGAGCGCGCTGGTGCTGGTGGCGTGGTCGATCATGGGCGGGTTTCTGACGATGCTGCTGGAAGTCGGGCGGAAGATGGAGGGAGACGTCACCATCAACTGGCCGACGGCGGGGTTCGCGTATTCCGACGATCTGATCGCCCGGCTGGAGAAGGACGAGCTGGTCGCGGGGGCGGCCCCGATGATCGAGACCTTCGGCATGGTCACGCTCCCCGACGACCGGGCCATCGGCATGCGGATCAAGGGGATCGATGCACGGTTCGCGAAGGTGAGCGACTTCGAGCAGCAGGTCTGGTGGCGGCCGGTGGCGAAGCCCGAGCCGCGGGATACGCGCGGGCGCGACCCGCGCTTGCCGGCCCAGGACAACGCCGATGCCTCGTTCCGCATCAACCAGGAGCTGCTCGAGCAGCTCTACGCCAACGGCCTCCGGCTGGGGCGGAGCGACCCCAGGACGGGGCAGTTCAAGCCGGGCGTGGTGCCGGGGATCGAGGCGATGGGCTTCTCGGTTCGGAAGCCCGAGGGCTATTACCAGCCCGCGTACTCCGTCAGCCGCCGGACGACGGACGGTTCGTTCAAGGACATCCCGGGCTTTGCGCCCTTGCACAACCTGACCATCCGCGTGATCCCGATGGACGCCAAGGGCCGGGACATGAGCCTCTTCGTGTCGCGGACGCTGCCGGTGGTCAACGAGTACCGCACGGGGCTCTTCGAGGCCGACAAGAACACCGTCCTCATGGATCTTGGCGAGCTGCAGCGGATGCTGAGCATGAACGAGCAGCAGCGGCTCGGCGATGCGCCGGTCGATCCCTACGCGATCAGCGGCGAGGGCCCGGGCGAGCGGGTCGGGCAGCGCGAGGTCATCGGCACCGAGCCGGCGCGGGTGACGACGGTGCTGGTCAAGGCCAGGCCGGGCGTGGAGGCCGAGACGCTGCGGCAGCGGGTGATCGAGATATACGCGGGCTTCGCGCGGGCCCACGAGGGGAAGGTGCCGGACCTTGAGACGGCCCGCGGGCGGATGATCTCGACATGGGAGCGGAGCCTGTCGACGTTCATCGGGGCCGTCAAGAAGGAGACGGCGATGGTGGTGGGGATGCTGCTGTTCATGTCGCTGGTGTGCGCGGTCCTGATCCTGTGCATCTTCTGGGCGATGGTGAGCGAGAAGACCAAGGACATCGGGATCCTGCGGGCCATCGGGGCCAGCCGCGGGGGCGTGGCGTGGCTGTGGCTGCGGTACGGCCTCGTGATCGGGGTGGTGGGGGCGGCGCTTGGGCTCGGGCTGGGGTCGACGATCGTGTGGAACATCAATCCGATCCACGAGTGGATGGGCGAGCAGCTGGGGATCAGCATCTGGGACCCGAGCGTCTACTACTTCCCGACGATACCGAACATTGTCGAGTCGCGGAAGGCGACGCTGGTGGTCGTTTCGGCGATCGTCTGCGCGGTGCTCGGGGCCCTGATCCCGGCGCTCAAGGCGGCGTTCATGGACCCGGTGCGGGCCCTGCGGTTCGAGTAAGGCGGCCTTGAAGCAGACACCATGACGAGCCTTGACACCCACCCGATGACGAACACTTCGCAGGTTGATCTCTCGAGTTCGCCGCTGCTTGAGGCGAGCAATCTGCACAAGACCTATCGGCTTGGCCGGGTGGGCGTGCCGGTGCTGCGCGGGGTCGATATTCAGGTCCACGCGGGCGAATGGGTCGCGATCCTCGGGGCCTCGGGCTCGGGCAAGAGCACCCTGCTGCACCTGCTGGGCGGGCTGGACCGGCCGGATACCCAGATCAGTCTCCCGATCTCCTGCTCGGACTGCGGCCTTGCGATGATCGGCATCCGGCCCAAAGCCTGTCCGGAGTGCGGCGGCGCGGTCGACCCGCTGCGGGCGGCGACGACGATGCCGTGGGACGGGTACATCCGCTTCCGGGATCAGGATCTTGGCCGGATGTCCGTCGGGACGCTCGACCGGTATCGCAACGAGTCGGTGGGGTTTGTGTTTCAGTTCTACCACCTTCTGCCGGAGCTGAACGTGGTGGAGAACGCGCTTCTGCCGGCGATGGCGCGGTACGGGCGGCTGGGATTTTTTCTGAGGCGTCAAGAGCTGCGGGCCAAGGCCGCCGAGCTGCTGGCGAGCTTCGGGCTGAGCCACCGCCTGACGCACCGCCCGGCGGAGCTCTCCGGCGGCGAGCGGCAGCGGGTGGCGATCGCCCGGGCCTTAATCAACGACCCGCCGGTCGTGCTGGCCGACGAGCCCACGGGCAACCTGGACCGTAAGACGGGGCAGGCGATTCTGGATGCAATGGTGCAGCATCGCGCGTCTACGGGGCGGGCGATGGTGATGGTGACGCACGATCAGGATGTGGCAGCCCGGGCGGACCGGGTGATTCGGCTGGAGGATGGGCGGGTTGCTGCAAGTGATACGTGAGATTGAGTTTGCGAGATCTTCACAGTTTGGGCGGCGGCGGACGCGTGGTGCGGCGACGGGCCGGGGCTCCCGAGGGGTGGGCTATAGGGAAACGTGCTCGGGGTGCAGGCGGGGCAGGCGGCTTGACGATACCATAAGGCATCTATGGAGCCAGGGATGAGGCTTGCTTCACATTCTGCACCCGCCGCGGATGACCTTCTGGTCCCGCTGGGTGTGGGCATGGCGACCACGCGGTGGGTCATCCCCGACGGCGACGGCCTCGCGGCGAGCGTGCACGAGATTGGCAGCGGGGTGCCGCTGGTCTTCCTGCACGGGCTGGTGGGGCTGAACGAGCACTGGGAGGGCGTGGTCGACCGGGTGAGCGGGCGGGCCCGGTGCGTGATGTTCGAGCTGCCGCTGCTCCAGCTTCGGGGCGAGCACTGTTCGATCCACGGGGCGACGGACCTGACGGCCCGGTTCCTTCGTGACTATTTCAACGAGCCGGTCGTGCTGGTGGGCAACTCCTTCGGCGGGCACGTTGCGTCGCGGCTGGCGATCTACTGCCCGGAGCTGGTGCGGGGTCTGGTGCTGGCGGGGGCGAGCGGGCTGATCGAGAAGTCGATGGTGGCTGATGTTCAGATCCGCCCGAGCCGGGAATGGCTCAGGCGGAAGATCGGCGAGCTGTTCTTCGACCCGGCGGCGATGAACGAGCGAGATCTCGACCGGGCCCACGCGGAGCTTTCGGATCGCGGCGGGGCGCGGGCGATGGTCAAGCTCTCCCGCTCGGCCCGGCGCGACCACATTGGGGACGCGATGTCGCAGATCCGCCAGCCGACGCTGTTGATCTGGGGCCGGCAGGACATCGTGACTCCGCCCGAGGCCGCCGACGGCTTCCAGCGGAATATCCCGCACGCGAAGATGGTGTGGCTTGATCGCTGCGGGCACGCCCCGATGATCGAAAAGCCCGAGCTCTTCGCCCAGGCGGTGGCGGAGTTTCTTCCCGTGCTCGACGCCAAGAATCCGCGATGAACACGAGCATGCAACGCGGCGGCCACACGTGGACGGCCATGGTCGGGCACGCGCTCAGGCTGCGCCTGCGGGGGCGTACGGCGCTGCTCGGCGACCGGGCGTACTGGACGCGAGAGACGGCCCGGATCCAGGCGGCCCAGCTGCGCAAGCTCCTCGACTCGGCCAAGCTGACGACGTTCGGGCTGGAGCACGGGTTCGCACGGCTGGTGCTCATGAGAGACGCCGAGATGATCGGCGAGTACCGCAAGGCGGTGCGGCCGGGGGAGTACGCGGCGTTTCGGCCGTATGTCGACAAGATGCGGGACCAGGGGCGGCCGGACGTGCTCTGGCCCGGGCTGGTGATGGACTATGCCCAGACCTCGGGCACGACGGCGGGGGACAAGTTCATTCCTGTCAGCAAGGCGATGCTCAAGAGCAACTTCCGGGCCGCGCTCGACATCTTTGCGCACGGGATGCGGTTCGGGGTGGACCTGCCGCGGGTACTGTCGGGCAAGGCGCTTTTCCTGGGGGGTTCGACGGAGCTGGCGACCAACGTGCACGGGATCCGGACGGGCGATCTTTCGGGGCTGGTGACGCCGCTGATCCGCTGGCCGATCTCGGCGATCTATGAGCCCGGGCCCGGGGTGGCGCTCATGAGCCACTGGCCCAGCAAGATCGAGGCGATGGCGAAGCGGTGCCTGGATCGCGACATCCGGATGATCAACGGGATGCCCAGCTGGGCGCTGGTGCTGATGGACCGGGTGGTGCGGCTCGCCCGGGAGCAGGGGCGGCGGGCGGAGACGATCCGCGATGTGTGGCCGAATCTGACGATGTTCGTGCACGGGGGCGTGAACTACGCGCCCTTCGAGCCGCGGGTCCGTCAGGCGTTCGGCGGCTCGCCCAACGGGCCGGACATCCCGTTCCGGCTGGAGCTCTATCCGGCGAGCGAGGGGTTCATCGCGATGCAGGACACGCGGGGCGACCCGGGCCTGCGGCTGATGAGCGACATCGGAAACTTCTACGAGTTCATCCCTCTGGAAGAGATCGACGCGCCCGAGCCGCGGGCGTTCACGGCCGACGCGGTGGAGAAGGGGCAGAAGTACGTGGTGTGCATGAGCACGTGCGCCGGGCTCTGGCGGTACATTATTGGCGATGTGGTGGTTTTCGACACGGTGTGCGCGGGGCTCGACGGGCGTGGCGGCGAGGGGCCGGCGCGGCTGCGGATCGTCGGGCGGCACCGACACTTCATCAACGCCTTCGGCGAGAACCTGATCGTCGAGCACATCGAGAACGCCGTCGCGCAGGCGGCGCGGGCGGCGGGCGTGGTGGTGGGGGAGTTCACGGCGGCGCCGGTGTATCCGGGCGACGGCAGGCGTGCGGGGCTCGAGCTGGCTGTCGAGGTCGAGGGCGATCCGGACGCGGGGGCGATGGCGACTTTCGGCGCCGCGTTCGACGGGTCGCTCAAGGCCCAGAATGTCGACTACACGACCAAGCGGACCGATGGCGTGGGCATGGGCGAGCCGACGATCACGCCTGTGCCGATCGGGACGTTCCACGCGTGGATGCAGTCGCGCGGGAAGCTCGGCGGGCAGCACAAGTGTCCCCGGTGCGCGAACCACCGCGAGATCATCACGCCGGTGGTGGCGGGGGCGGGCGGGGTGAAGGGCTAGGCGGAGTGGTTGGCCTTTGCAGAGCCCGCCACTCCGAGTCTGGATTGGTTTGGTGGTGGATGGCGATGGCGCTTGGTCGAGACCAAGGCGGAAGACCCGCCGCGGAGATGCGGGGTATCCAGAGGCATGAGATCAAGCTCAGCGGAACTGCCAGGGCGAGGCGGAGGCGACCATGCGGATGGTCGGGGCGTCGTTGCCGATGCCGATGCGCATGTCGGCGTCGTCGCCGGGCTGGACGGTGAGGTCGATGGTGGCGAGCCTGAGGCGCGGGCCGCGGTCGTACTGCATGATAAAGGCGATCTGGCGGACGTTGGTGAGCAGGGGCCGCTGGGCGATGATGGTGGTCGAGCCGCCCGAGCGGTCGATGAGGACGTACCAGAGCTCGAAGGTGCCCGGCAGGGCGGCGGAATCGCGGCGCTCGACGCGGGTCCAGCGGCCGGTGTTGCCGGTGCGGTCGGCGTCGGCCTGGAACTCCATGAACGTGCTGGTCAGCGGGTTGAGGGTGTTGTCGAGCACATCGGCGGGCACGGGAGAGAAGCCCGAGCCGGTCCGGATCATCGAGAGCACGCGGTGCATGACGATGCGGCTGACGACGTGCGTCGATGCCGAGCTGGTGGTCTGCTTGTAGCCGCGCCAGGAGGCGTCGAAGGCCTGGAGCGTGGCGGCCAGGAGTGTCGAGGTGATGACCAGCGCGACCAGCAGCTCGACGATGCTGAAGGCCGGGCGGGCCGGGGAGGGTTGGAGAGCGTTGCGACGGCTGGGGATCACTGCTTGCCCTCCCTGTAGGTGCTGGGACGCGAGACGGCCGAGAGCGGGAGCAGGATGCCGTCGGGCATCGGGAGGTCGGGGTTCCAGTAGATCTCGACGCGGCCGAAGCCGTTGAACGGGACGGCGACGGAGCCGGCGGGCTGGGGCTGGCCGGCGTTGACATCGGCGATGCCGTCGCCGTCGGTGTCGAAGCCGACGATTGGGACGCCGCCGACGATGGGGAGCGTGGAAGGGTCGAGGGACTCGCCGTCGCCGTCGGAGTCGCCGAAGTAGCCAAGGGTGGTGTTGAAGTTGGCCGGGTTGCCGATGCCGGTGCCGTTCTGGGACAGCGGCCCCTGGCCGAAGACGGGGTTGAAGGTGAGGAAGAGTGCGCCCTCGAGGCGTGCGGTGCCGCGCATGTCCAGGACGCCGGCGACGACGGAGCCCTTGAGCTGGACGTTCTGGCCGCGGGAGCCGTTGAGGTCGGTGGGGGCGTTGAAGGAGCCGATGTCGACGGAGTAGTTGGGGGCCATGAGGGGGGACTTGTCGATCTCGGGCTGTGCGGAGGCGTCGGGGTTGTCGGCGGGGTTCGAGGAGGACATGTCGCGGCTGCTGAATCGTGTGGCGCCGGTGAACTGGAGCTTGTTGCGGATGTTGGTGAAGGTGGCGGGCGTCTCGGCGACGACGGAGCCGACGACGGTGCAATCGTGGAAGCGGATGTTGTTCGAGTAGAGCTTGGTGTCGCGGGCCGCGCCGGTGCGGGCGGCGCCGTTGATGACGGGCGGATCGGGGAAGGCGGCGTAGTTGCTGGGGCCGTCGGCGACGTTGCCGGAGGTGTACCGCAGGAAGTCGCTCTTGTCGAGGGGTGCGGTCTTGAGGACGGGGCGGGCCGCGGAGGTGCTCCACTCCATCTGGCCGTAGAGCGACCAGTTGGCGTGGCGGTTGTCGGTGTAGGAGCGGACGTATGTGACGCCGATGAAGCGGCAGTTGATGAACAGGCCGTTGTTGCCGGCGGGGATCTGGACGTTGCGGAAGGTCATGTTCTCGTAGCGCGGGCGGAGGTACCAGTCGCTGGCGGCCGGCGAGTTGAACGGCATCTTCTCCCAGAGGGCCCGGCCGGTGCGGGCGACGACATAGGCGTTGGCGAGGTTGCCCCGCCAGAAGCGCGGGCGGGAAGAGTCGGTGCTGGCCTCGGTATAGGTGGGCAGCGCGCCCGACGAGATCCCGAGCTGCGCGGCGACCTGCTGGTCGAAGCTCAGCCCGCTGGCGGCGCTGGTCAGCGGCGTCTGGGCGGCGGCGAAGAGGCTCTCGTCGAGCAGGGGGAGCTCGTCGACACCGGCGTTGAAACGCAGGGCGTTCTTGCCGCCGGGCGGGGCGAATGGGCCCTGGAGCAGCGGGGCGTAGGACCCGCCGCGGGCCGTTGCCCACGCGGCGGAGGTCGTGCGGAAGGTGAGCCGGCCCTTGACCTTGGCGTAGTTGTCGCGCCAGCTGATCACGCCGTCGCGCCAGCCCAGGGCGACGTCGTCGGCGTCTCGGACGGAGCTGGTCGCGCCCACGCGGCCGTCGTCGAGCGTGTCGGTGTAGCCCGAGGTGCCGTTGCGGTTGCGGTCGGGGTCGGAGTTGTCGATCAGGAAGGCCAGATCGTCGTCGGCGGCGAACTCGGCGGTGCGGCCGGCGGCGGGCGTGCCGGCGGTGAGGCGTGACGAGAGCACCAGGATCCCGTCGCGGTCGGCGTCGTAGTGGTTGATGAAGATGTCGAACTCGTCGACATGGCCGTCGCGCGTGATGTCGGAGAACGCGTTGGCGGGCCAGCTGCGGCTCGTGAGCTCGGCGGAGCCCGGCAGACCCTGGCTCTCGGTGGGATGTCCGACGCGGAGGCGGTTGTCGCCGTTGACGTCGAAGGTACGGAGGGCGGTGCGGAAGCGTGCGAGCTTGGCGTCCAGCGAGGCGTTGAGCCCGTCGAAGTCGCCCTTGGTCTGGATGGGGTCGCCGTTGGGGCGCGTGACGTCGGTGAAGGTGGTGCCCAGGTCGCCGTGGACGTTCACGTTCTTGCCGATCATGATCCTGGTGGGGCTGGTGACGGCGTGGCTGGGGCGCTTGGCGATTCGGTAGTCCTGCTGGATGATGCGGCTGACGGAGCGGGCGGTGGCGTCGCCGGAGGTCGAGCCGTAGCGGTAGCCCGAGCCCGCGGCGCCCATGCTGGAGTACCCGGTGACGATGATGCGGATGTCGGTTCCGTTGGCCAGCGGGGCGTAGGTGATCTGGAAGGCGGCGCCGCGCGAGCCGTCTTGGGCGGCGTCGGTGTCGATGGGGAGCAGGCCGGTTCGGACCCAGGTGTCGGCGCGGAAGACGCTTGCGTCGACGGTGCCCGACGGGTCGAAGATGCCGGCGGTGGCCGGGAATCCGGAGAGCTGGATGATGTTCTGGTCGGCCAGGTGCGAGCTGAGCAGGGCGTCGGCCACGCCACGCACGGTGACAGAGTCGCTCATTCCGCTGCGGGAGGGCAGGACGTTGACGCGGCCGTCGCCGCTGACGGTGCTGCCGGCCCAGAGGCGGCGTGCGAAGGCGGCGTCGACGACGCCCTTATCGACTTGGAACCGGGCGATGGCGGCGAAGAGGCGCTGCTCGCCGAAGCCCAGGCCCGTCTCGGCGGCGGACATGGCGCGGGTGAGGTGCTGGTGGGTGTCGGCGGTGCGGAGGTTGCCCTGGCTCGCGACGGCCATGGCGACCGAGAGGGCGCTGAACATCACCAGGAACATCATCGCCAGCACGCTCGCGACGCCGCGGCGGTTCCAGCGGCGCTTGACGGCGCGGGCGCGCCCGCGCCCGGCGGGGCGGGACGCGACGCTCGGGCTCACGCGGCAAAGGTGCTGACGGTTCACGGACTGCTCCAGACTGCCCCCGGCCAATCGCCATGCTTCTCGCGGGCACGCACCCGCGGAAAGCGCAGCGCGCTCACTGCACGATCCAGCTCAGCCTCGCCATCTCGACTGGCGTCGAGTCGAAAGGACCCTGGTATCTGACGATCACGGTCACCCGCAGCGGGAACTCGTCGACCGCCAGCCCGCGGAAGCCGCTGCTGGCGTCGGCGGGGAGCACGGCGGAGGACGCGTAGGTGGTCGAGGTGTTGAACGGGTTGATCTTCTGAACGACGACCTGCTGCGACCAGCCCTGCAGCGGCATCGCGGCCCCGCTGGGCAGCGTGCGGACGTTGCCGGCGCCGTCGACATCAGGAATCACGGTGCCGAAGGCGTCGATGGGGCCGGGAAGATCGGCGTCGGCCCAGCCGACGGTGCCGGCGGGTCGGAAGAGCAGGCCGTCGAAGGAGTCGATGTGGTTGAAGTCGCGGACCGTAGCGTCCGAGGCGCGGGGTCCCCAGCCCTGGAGGGTGGTGGTCCCGCCGGAGGTGACGAGTTCGAGGCCGTTGACCGGGTCGTGCCTCGGGAGCCCGCGCATGAGCTCGCGGATCTCGTTGGCCATGTAGCTTGCGGTGGCGGCCTGGCTCGACCAGGCGTTGGAGCGGAGGAAGGCCCACTGGGCCTCGACGAGCGCCAGGACGCCGACGCCGATGATAACGGTGGCGAGCGCGGCCTCGAGCAGCGTGAAGCCGCGGCGGGAGCGCCGGAGCCCGCGCGATCGATCCGGCCGGCGCAGGAGCGTCGGGCGTCCCTTGCCCGGTAGGGGCGACAGTCGTGCGTTGAACGTACCGCTCAGCATCGTGTTCCTCGCGGGCCTCCGCCTGGGATCGACGGGGACAAGGCGTCCCCATGGAGGCATCGGCTATTTCACGAGCTGACTCATCTTGAAGATCGGGAGGATGATGGCCATCGCGATGAAGCCGACGACGGAGCCCATAAGAATGATCATGATGGGCTCGATCATCGAGGTGACGGCCTTGATGCGTTCGCGGAGGAGCTTCTGGTAATACGCGGAGATCTCGTCGAGGACCTCGCCGAGCTTACCGGACTCCTCGCCGGCGGAGATCATCTGGATCACCGCGCGGGGCAGGAGCGTGGTCTTGTTGAGCGGGGCCGAGAGCTTCTTGCCCTGCTTGACGCTCGAGTAGACGGTCTTCCACATGCCCTTGAAGAGCCGGTTGCCGGAGATGTCGCCGGTGATGGCCAGGGTGTCGAGCATGGGGACGCCGGCGTTGATCAGCTGGCCCATGGTGTGCAGCGAGCGGCCGATGTAGAGCGCGCGGAACATGCTTTTGACAACGGGGATGCTCAGGCGGAGCCGGTCGAGCGCCAGGCCGCCGGGCTCTGTGCGGGAGACCGCGACGATCCCGCCGATGACCAGCACGATGGCGCCGACGACGAAGTACCAGCTGTTGACCATGAAGTCCGAGAGGCCCATGAGGAACTTGGTGGCCCAGGGGAGGACCTCCTCCTTGCCCTGGAAGACGGCGCGGAACTTGGGGAGCACGAAGGTGAGCAGGAAGATGGTCACGCCGATGGCCATGGTGCCGATGATGCCGGGGTAGATCGACGCGCCGATGACCATCTTGCGGGTCTCGATCTCCTGGCCGATGTAGCCGGCGATGCGGTCGAGCATCTTGGCGAACGAGCCGGACATCTCCGACGCGCGGACCATGTTGATGTATAGCGGGCCGAAGAGCTTCGGGTGGCGGGAGAGGGCCTCGGAGAACTGCTTGCCGCCCTCGACGTCGGTCTTGAGGCCGAGGATGACCTTCTTGAAGTTGGGGTGCTCGGTCTGGTCGGCGATGCCGTCGAGCGCCGCGCGGAGGTTGATGCCGGCTCGGATCATGACGGCGAGCTGCGTGGTGAAGTCCAGAACGTGGCGCTGCTTGGGCTTGCCCGCGTTGAGCTCGGCGAACTTCGCCGCCAGCCCGAGGCCGGCGGCGGCCGCGTTGACGGGGCTCACCGAGAGGACGCGCAAGCCCTGGTTGCGCAGCACGCCCGAGGCGGTGGCCACGCTGTCGGAGGCGATCACGCCGATCTGCACCTCGCCGGAGTTGGTCTTGACCTGGTAG
>Ga0105047_10013365_pt1 | contig 13121 bp, 2 predicted proteins | sample MAT04_FD_78384 | JGI IMG/M metagenome (GOLD analysis project Ga0105047, IMG submission 78384) | Freshwater microbial communities from Lake Fryxell liftoff mats and glacier meltwater in Antarctica - MAT-04 (megahit assembly) | ecosystem: Environmental > Aquatic > Freshwater > Ice > Liftoff... | reverse complement strand
GGTAGTCGCGGCTGCCGAAGGCTTGGTAAAGTAAAGTCGAGGACATGCCGTGCTCCTGGAGAAGGTGTGGTTACCCTCCATGACACGGCGTGTTCCTCGTTTTGGTCAGTGGAAAAGTACGCGGTTCCCGGATGAGCCAGTTTTATGGCAGGATTTGCCGTCCGGATGCATCGAATTGGTTACCGGATTGATGGGGGAAATGTACAACCTGTTCGACAGATGCGCATTCGTCGGCGTCCAGCAGTCGAGTAAGAACGTCACCGACGTGGGGGGGCCCAGAGCCGGGCCGCCGACACTCACATGATCCTCCGCGACCACACTGAGCCCGGCTGCGTGGTTGTAGAAGCGGTGACCCGCTCGTGGTCGCCCCCGGCCCCGGTCTGTCTCCGGTAGAACTTCCCCCTCTGGAACGTCGACAGCCTGCTCGATCCGTCCAGTCTCCAGGGTGGCAAGGCCTCCTCGGCCGCAAAGGGCGGGCAGGATCTGGCCACAATGGAGAGGGTGGTTGAAATCGTGCCGGAACAACAGCCCGTAGGCAAGACGACGCTCATCGAAGCCGTGTCCGCCGCCTGCCTCTGTAACACCAGCAAGGCCACCAAGGTGGTCACCTTGGCTGCGGAGAAAGGACTGAACGTGGCACGGCAGAAAGGGAGAAACACGACCATGCGATACACGCTGGCGGCGTACGAAGCGTGAGCAGATAGCGGGCGCGGAACCCACTGGCCACAGGGGGGATGGGGGAGGGGGGGGTGTTCTGTGTGTGAACCCCCCCGACACGCCCCAGAAAATCCGCACAGGATTCTCTGGGTACGAGGCAGCATGATTTTCGACACAGCCCAGTAAACGTGTTCGGCTTCTAGGGCCACATCCCCCCGCTACCCTCCCCCCTCTGTGGCAAACCACACGGTTGCGTCCTGCTATCTCAGTCTCGCTCGATTTGGATTCCTACCCGCAAATGTTCGCCATTGGCCAAATATCGCTGTGCAGACCAAATCGAGCCACGGGACTGCGAGGGTGCGGAAACGGACACGCAGTCATTCGGCATGGTTCACTGCTAAGCTATCGGCCAGCTTGTACATCGTGGTCATGCCGCCTGTTACCGCTCTTATTCAACTGGGCAGCTTCACTCGTTTTTGACTGACTTAGTACCTGTCCAAAAACTACGCCGTGTTTTCATCCAACGGTTTGCGTAAGTGTATGCAATTGCGAGCGATACGGCGTCAGCATCGCCAAGAACACGGCGTAGATAATGGACAACTCCTTAGGCCGTGTGGACATGACTCGCGCAAGTCCTTACGGAGCAATCACTTGCAACGATGACCTGCATTCGTGTCCTAAGCCGCAACTCCTTGCAGCAATTGCACTTACGACACCCCTGTCCGCACGGCCTAGGCAAAACAACATCGTTGTAGCATCGCCGCAGCGAGGTGGGAGTCGAAGCTGGGCACGAGTAGAAATGCCGGTAACTGCTCGCATCCGCAAAAGGCAGCAGTCGATCAAACGGAAGCAATTGGCGTCACAGATCAACAAGAGGAGGATAGATTCGCGAGTCGAGTCCTGCGCAGCAAGAAGTCTGTAATCGCTGGGGTGCTCCATGAGTCTGTTGGATTGGCAACGCACCCAACTGGCTTTCTCCACGTGGAGGCATGCGCAAGGTTCGACTACCTCGGGGAATTGAATTCCGGTGATATTTTTCGTATTAGTTGATCAATTCTTGTTTCTCCTGACGAAAATTGCTTCCAGGGCTGAATCCTGACGGCTACCAAACACGGCTTGGCATCTGCAGCTACGCAACTGCCTTTTCGGCTGGTACAAGAATTTGGGGTGAATCGTGCCATGGTACTGGTCGTTTTGGAAGGGCCGGTTGAGAAGGGCTTACCGGGCTGGGAGCGCCCGATTGCACCTCGCTGTGCAGCAGCTTGAAGACCGACTCGCACCGGCCGTGCTCGATGCCACTACGAGCGAGACTATCCGCAATTTCTTGGCGTTCGACCTGGGCTTTGCCGGGGGCGTGCACGTCGCAACGGGTGATGTCAATGGCGACGGTGCGGCCGATATCATCGCGGCGGCCGGCCCCGGCGGGGCACCCCATGTGAGAGTATTCGACGGCCGCACGGGGGCAGAAATTCGGAGTTTCTTAGCGTACGACGCCGGGTTCCGCGGCGGGGTGAGCGTGGCCACCGGCGATGTGAACGATGACGGCGTCGCCGATATTATCGCGGGCGCGGGGGCGGGCGCCGGCCCGCACGTCAAGGTTTTCGACGGCCGGACCGGATCGGAGTTGCGGAGCTTCTACGCATTCACTCCGGGCTTTTTGGGCGGGGTGAGCGTCGCGGCCGGCGATGTGAACGGTGATGGCGTCGCCGATATTATCGCGGGCGCGGGCAGCAGGTCACACATCAAGGTTTTCGACGGCCGGACCGGATCGGAGTTGCAGAGCTTCTATGCGTTCGATCCGAACTTTTCAGGCGGAATGAGCGTTGCGGCCGGCGACGTGAATGGCGACGGCCTCGCGGACATTATCGCCGGCGTCGGAGCCGGCAGTGGTGTCGGGCCGCACGTCAAAGTGTTCGACGGCCGAACTGGAGCGGAATTCCGCAGTTTTTACGCCTTCGACGCAACTTTCTTCGGCGGCGCGAGCGTGTCGGCGGGCGATTTGAACGGCGATGGCTTCGCGGAGTTATTCGTCGGGGCCGGTCCCGGGGCGGGCCCGCACATCAAAGTCTTCGATGGAGAGTCCAATGCGGAACTCCGGAGCCTGTTCGTGTTCGATTTGGGCTTCGCGGGCGGCGTCAATTTGTCCAGCGGCGATCTCAGCGGAGACGGCGTCCCCGACATCGTCGTCGGTGCCGGCCCGGGCGCGGGTCCGCACGTGAAAGTATTCAACATTGCCAAGGACTTCCGTCCAGCTCCTATTCCTCCCACTTCGCCACCACTTCCTCCTCCGACCGCGGGCTCGGGCAACTTCGCCGCCAATTTGGCCGGTTGGAGCCAAGTGATTCTCGGCGGGACAAGTCCGGAAAGTGGAGCTATCGCGGTCAGCGATGGCGTGCTCACTCTGAACGAAGGGAACTCCTTCCGCGTCGGCCTCAGTCGGGCTTTCACCATCCCGACGGCCCCGACGGCCATCCGGATCACTTTCGAAACGCCGAACTTCGACACCGGTAGCATCGGCCGCATTCGGGATGCGTTCGAGATCGCCGTACTCGATGCCGACGGCAAGCCGCTCGCATTGCCTATCGGGGCGGATCGCGATGCCTCGTTAAACTGGTCCGAAGGGTTTGTCCCGATCGCGGGACCGGCTACCAGCACGACGACCGGGACGGCAACGCTGAATTTGTCCGCGTTACCGCCCGGCACGGCGGCCCAACTCGTGCTGCGGTTGGTGAACAACGACGCCGACACCGGCACCAGCGTTCGCATCCGCCGCGTCGATTTCGTGACGGCCACCGGAACGGTTCCGGCCGGAGTGGCTCCGGTGATCGTCCGCCCCGTGACGCGGGTCAACCTTACCCCGTTGGTCGACGTGACGCCGAGCGTGGAGCCGGTGTACGGCCGCACCACGCTGACCGAGGAGAACACGATTCTCACGGCCGACCTGGCGCTGCGGAACGTCGGCAGTTACCCCGTGGTCGGTACGGCGGTCGTCGCCGTCGGCAACTTGTCCGATGCCGCCGTGCGCGTGCTCAATCCGGACGGGTTCACGGCCGACGGCCGGCCGTACTTCGACCTGTCGCCCGAGATCGGATCTGGACTTGCCCCCGGTACGGCCACCTCGTCGCGGCTGGTGCGGTTCAGCAACCCGAACCGAGAGCGATTCACCTACGACTTGCAAGTCTTGGCCGGGCTGAACCGCGCACCTTCTCTGGCCCCGTTGGCCGATGCGGAAGCCGTTGTCGGGCGGACGTTTGCCGTCATTACCGTGGCCACCGATCCGGACGGGCAGATCCCGAGCTACCGGCTGCTTGCCGGCCCCGAGGGGCTGACGCTCGACGCCGCCGGTCGCATTCTGTTCACTCCTCAAGCCGGCGATGTGGGCACCCACACCGTCCGCGTCCGAGTGAGCGACCCATTCGGAGCGACGGTTGACGGTGGGTTCACACTGACGGTACGCGACGGTGTTCCGAATCGCCCGCCGTCGTTCACCAGCACCCCGCCGACCGACGCCACCGTGTCCGCTCCATTTGAAGTGCGAACCTATGCCACCGGCGCGAACCCCGTGGGTGTGACGGCCGGCAACTTCGGCAATGGCGTGTCGATTGTCACGGCGAACCGCGGCGATCAAAACCTCGGGCAGTTGAGTGGCCCGGCGTATGTCACCGCACCAATCAGCGTCGGCGAACCGAACCCGGCCGCTTACGGCAACCATCCCGTGTCGCGTGCAGCAACGGTCGATCTCGGCTTCGCCCCGGGGACATACTTGAACAGCGAGCGCGACGTATACGGATTTGCCGTGGCCGACGTGAATGCAGACGGCAACCCGGACATCGTCGCATCAGTCGTTCTCGGGGCAGATGGGTTCGACAGTGCGACGACTGGGGACGGCTACCTCGGCGTACGGCTGGGCAACGGCGACGGTACCTTCCGCGCCGGTTGGCAAGTGAAACTGCCGTCCGTCAGCGTAGGTGGGTTCGCCTACATGTCCGGCACCGACACCGTGCGCCACCTCGACATCACCGGCGACGGAATTGGCGACTTGCTGGCCGTGCAGAAGTACGGTGGCCGCGCGTTGGTTTACGTCGGCAAAGGCGACGGCACCTTCGTCGATACCCCCGTGGTCACCGACAGCCCGGCGTACGTCAACAACTTTCAGGTGGCCGACCTGAACGCCGACGGCAAGCCGGACTTAGTGCGGTTCGAGAACAAATACTCCGGCCGGTTCCGCACCGGCACCAGCGTGCTGTTCGGGGACGGGGCCGGCGGCTTCGGCGGCGAGGTACTTTACCCGGCCCAAGACCGCGAGACGGCGGGCTACCTGGTCGACCTGGACGGCAAGAACGGGCCGGACCAGGTTCGGCTGGATCCGGTCGCTGGCGCTTTTGACGGGGCCGTGTACGTCCGGCTGAACGACGGGGCCGGCGGCTTCGGGCCGGCTGAATTCAACCGCCCCAGGTTTTTCCTGCCTACCGGCGGGTTTTTCACGACCTCGCCACGCGCAGCTCAGTTCGGCGACTTCGACGGGGACGGAGTGGTGGACGCGGCAATCGCCGGGATGGTCGACGGAGTCATCTTCCTCCGCGGCATGGGCGACGGCCGGCTGGGCGACGGAACCCCAGCCGGGAACCGCCAGATCGAAGTGCCGGGCGATCTCGGCATCACAGACCGCGGCGGGGACGGTCGCGCACGCGACCTGAACGGTGACGGCCGGCCCGACTTGCTGTTCGGCGACGCGAACGCCAGCGGGGTCGCCATCGTCCGGCCGGACGGCGCCGGCGGGTTCGATGTCCAGAGCTACTCCGCCCGAGTCGGTGCCGACATCGGCTTCAACATCACCGGTAACGGGCACAACACCCCGTTCGTGGCGGCGGCCGACTTCAACCGGGACGGGGTGACGGACGTGCTGTTCGGCCGGGACCGCAACGGCACCCGGGCCGGTGCCCTCGGCCTGGCCTTGGGCGACCGGCCGGGCACCCTGCGGCTGCCGCGGGGCGAGCCGGTTCTCAGGCAGGGTTCGGAACTGTCGGAGTTGGCGGACTTCACGGGCGACGGCATCCCGGATTTGCTCGCCCTCGGCGTAAACGCGGTAGACATCAAGGTCGGCCGCGGGGACGGCACCTTCGAGCCGATCAAGCGGTCGCTCAACATCTTGGGAGCCTCCCCGGAAAACCTGGTGGTCGCCGATTTCGACCGCGACGGCAAAAACGACATTGCTTTCCTCGGCCCGCGCAACGGTCCAACCGGCCAATTCTGGTATGCGTTCGGCCAAGGCGACGGCACCTTTGTCGCCGCCCCGCGCATCCTCTTTGAGGATGGATTTTTCCATCCGTTGACTAGGTTTAACGCCGGCGTTACGGGCGACTTTAACGCCGACGGCCACCCGGACCTGGCCTTCCGGTTGAGGAACGGAACCGAACGCCGCGTCGTCGTGCTGATGTACAACCCGGCCGCGCGTTCTTACGGCATCCTGCCGGACGCCACGCAATTGCTCACCGGCCAGTCCATCTTCACGCTGACTTCTTTCCCCGATGAGGCGCTCGGTTACGCCGACCTGAACGGCGACGGCAAGGGCGAGTTGTACACCCTTTCGCTCGCCGTTGCGGCCACGACCACGACCCCGGTCATTCCATCCCGTCTGACCGTGTGGCAGCCGACGGGCGGCCCGGCCGCCGACGCGGCCACCCTGTTCACGCGCACTGTCGTGACGGATCACGGCTTCGGCAACTTCGACTCCGAAGCGTTCGTCGTGGCCGACTTCAACCGCGATGGCCGGCCGGATCTTGCCGTCAGCAACACCTCCGGCACCGTTCAAGTGGGTTTCGGCACGGGCGACTTCCGCTTCCGCGATGTCGTGACCTACCGCACCCCCGGCGTGCGCAACATCGCCGCGGCGGACGTGGACGGCGACGGGCTGCCCGACCTGATCGTCAACATGAGTCGCGCCGACCGGATCGCCGAGGGAGCCGGCGGCGGGGTGCTGATCGGCCGGCCGGACGGCTCGTTCGGGCCGCTCCAGGAGTTGGGCAGCATCGACGGCGTCTACCTGGGCGGCATCTCCGTCGCCGACGTGAACCTCGACGGCCGAGCCGACTTCGCCTTCAACGCCGTCGATCCCTTCGCCGTCACCGCCGTCTTCGCGGCAACCCCGCCGGGGCTGGCCGCAGTCGCTCGCGGCGACCTCAACGGCGACGGCAAACTGGATGTCGTGGCCATCAACACGGGTTTTCATCGAGTCAAAGTTCTGCTCGGCGATGGCAAGAATCAGTTCACTCGTGGGCCGGATCTCTTTGCGGGTGGCAGCCCGGTGGCCCTTGCCCTGGGTGATGTCAACGGCGACGGCAAGCTCGACATCGTCACCGCCAATCGTGGGGGTAAGTCGATTTCGCTATTGCGGAACACCGGCGGCACTTTTGTAACCTCGAACTTTCCACTGGAGAAGCGCCCGGAACTTCTCACACTGGCGGACGTGAACGGAGATGGGCTGGCCGATGCCGTGGTCGTGGGCGAAGGCACCCTGTTCGTGCTGCCCGGTACGCTAACCGGCTTCGGTTCCGCATTCATATTGCCGCTCGGCTTCGCTGCCGGCGGGCTGACACTCGCCGACGTGACCGGCGACGGCAAAGTGGATGCCGTGTTGACCGACGCCGTCGGTAAGCGGATCATGATTCTGCCGGGCCTCGGCAACGGCACGTTCGGCACACCCGCCTTCGTTCCACTCGCAACCGCTCCAGGGCATGTCGCCTCCGCCGACCTGAACGCAGACGGCAAGCTCGATTTGATCGTCACGTCCCCCGGCGAAGGCCGCATCGGCATTCTGTTCGGCCGCGGCGGAGGTCGGTTCACGACCCCGCAACTCATCACCGTCGGCAAGACTCCGACCGCCATCGCCGTTCAAGATGTCGATGGCGACGGCAAGCTCGATCTGCTGGTCACCAACACCGGCGACGACACACTCAGCGTGGTACTGAACCGCTACGACCCGACCAATCTACTGCGTTATCAGGCGACGGCCATCGACCCGGACGGCGACCCGATCACGTTCAGCCTCGAATCCGGCCCCGGCGGCCTGTTGTTGGACGAAGCCACCGGCATCGCGGTCTGGGCACCGATGCCCGAGCAAGTGGGCGACAACGTGGTGGTGCTGCGGGCCGGCGACGGCCGCGGCGCTTACGCCGAGCAGGGCTTCACGGTGCGTGTCACCGCCCCCATGGCCACCGCTCCGCCGACGTTCACCAGCGAGCCGATTACCGATATAGCGGCGGATTCCGTCTATCACTACCAACCGCGGGTGACGGCCCCGGCTGCTCAGCCGGTGCGGTACACCTTGGTAGGCGGCCCGGCCGGCATGACGGTGAACCCGATTACGGGCGAAGTGAACTGGGACGGTCGGCGGAACGGCTTGTCGCTAGCCGTGAACCGCTCGGTCACGAGCACCCCGGCGTACTCCAATCGCGGCGAGATCGTGGTGCCGGATGCTCCAGCACTGCGCTCAGCCGGCGTCACCGCCGAGGGTTGGTTCCGGTTCGACACCAACCCAACCACACAATCCGAGACACTGCTGAGCAAACGCTGGGTGGGGGATAATAGCCCGAGCAACATTCAGTCGTGGGCCATCGAAATTCGCGCCGGGTTCGTCCGGGCGTACATCGGCAACAGAACCACGCCGGATGCGTTCGTCGATGCACCGACACTGTTGGTTAGAGACCAGTGGACTCACTTGGCGTTGAGCTTTGATGACGCAACACGCACGCTGACACTCTTCGTGAACGGTAACGCGGTCGGGACGGCTCTCTCAACGGGGCCGCTGGTCCACTCCGACCGTCCGCTGGAAATCAACCCGACGAATCGGTTCCTCGGCACCGTGGCCGGCGTTCGAGTGTGGGATAACGCCCGTTCGGCCGCCGCGATCCAAGCCGACCTGCTGCGCGATGTACCGGCCAATTCGCCCGGCCTCGCGCTCGACCTCCGGTTCAATGAAGGGCCGGACGCAATCACGGTCGAGGACTCGTCGCCGTCCGACAACTCCGGCAGCATCATCACGAGCAACCAGCGGTACGACGACCCGGAGCGGGTGCCGGCATTAGCCACCGCCGGGGACTACCCGGTGACGTTGCGAGTGGATGACGGCAAAGGCGGAGTCAGCGAACAACGTTTCAGCGTCCGGGTCGCATCGCCGTTCGCCACTACGGTGAGCGGTACCGTGTTCGACGATGTCAACGGCGACGGGGTGCGTCAGCGTCGCGCCGTCGATAACCTGCTCGTTAACGGCGACTTCACCCGCGGGGCCGTCGGCTTCACCAGTAAACTCGCACCCGGCACCTATTCCGGCATCGATTACAACAGCCAGCGTCCGGGAGTGTTCACCTTAGGCAATGCTCTCGCCGCGTTGCCGGGTCTCAACTTCCAACTCGAACACACCAGCCGCACCGGCTCTGCATTACTCGTCACCGCTCTGCGAGAAGACCGCGTCGCTTGGGCGCAAACGGTTACCGTTACGCCGGGGCAGAGCTACGACTTCGGCTTCTGGGCACATCGCACCGGCACCGAACCGGCCCGCTTCCGGGTACGCGTGAACGGCCAGCCGATCGGCGACGTGTTCGACACGGGAACCGGGGTGAACCAATATTGGTCGCGGTTCGCCGCAGCGTGGTCGGCCGGAACCACTACCGAAGCCAGAATCGAGATCGTGCTGCTCGGAGCCGTGGGCACGGCAACGGTCGGCAGCGCTTTGGACGACCTCACCTTCCTGCCGGTTGACGCGGCGCTTGCGGTGGTGCCTGGGTCTGCCAACGTGTGGCGGGCCGGGTCGGCTGGCTCACCTTTGGCTGTGCAAAATCTCACTTTGTCGGCCGGACAAGTTCTCACATTCGCCGTCGCGGGCGGTAGCTTTGTCAACACTGTCCCCCGCAGCTTCTCGCCGGACGGTTTCGCACAAAACGTCGCCATCGCAGCCGTGAACGGTCTGTCCGGGCTGAGCAGCCCGACCGGCGCGGCACTCATCGGGGTGTTCCTGAGCGACGACAGCCCGGTTGGTCAGACGCCGCCGACCGCACTCAACTTCCAGGCCGGCGGTAACGTGACTGGGGGCATCAATTACGCGAGCTTGGCTCCGCAGTTGCGACAAGTGTTCTTCGTCGGTGACGGCCGCACCGCCGGCGGCGTGGCTCAGCAGATCACGGTGCCCGCAGGGGCCACCCGGCTGTTCTTCGGCACCCTAGACAGCGGACCCAACGTCGACAATCCGGACGGCTTCAACGTGGGCGTCTTCGACGCCGCCGTGCCCGAATCGGAGCCGGCACTGGTGAACCGGATGGTCTACGTGGACACCGACGGGAACGGCCGGCGTTCGGCCGGCGAAAGGACCGCTACCACCGATGCTTCCGGGGTCTACTCGTTTCATTTGACCGGGACATCAGCTCGCATCGGTCTCGTTCCGGAAGCCGGACGGGTGCAGACGATCCCGACCATGCCGACCCGCCGGATCGATCCCGGCGTCGATCGAACCCGCATCGACTTCGCCAGTAGGTCCGTGGCCGATGGCCCGCCGTCGTTCGTCAGCGTACCACCGAGCATCGTGAGCGCCCCCGGCACCATCGCCTACGCCGCGTACGCTTCGAGTACCGACGGTTCGCCGGTGACCTACAAACTGGCCCTGGCCCCGGTCGGCGCGGTGATCGACCGAACCAGCGGACTTTTGAGCTGGGCTGCCGGCTCGGGTCATGCCGGGCCGGTCGAGTTGATTCTGACCGCCACGGACGGGGCCGGTCGCGTGGCCTTCCAGCAGTTCACGCTCACCGTGACGGTGAACACGCCACCGGTCATTACCAGCTCTCCGCCGACAGTGGCGACGTTGGGGGTCGGGATGCGGTACGACGTTGCCGCCCAGGATGCCGAACAGACCGCGCTGACGTTCGCACTGGAAGGGGCCACGGTCGGTATGAGCATCGACCCGATCACCGAACGAATCCGTTGGATACCGCAGGTTCTGGGCACGCAAACGGCGACGGTCGTCGTCCGCGATGGAGCCGGCGGCGAAGTTCGGCAGGCGCTCACCGTCGTGGTCGGCGCGGCAACTGCCAACAATTCGCCGGTGTTAACCGCAGGTCCACGCGCCACCGCTCAAGTGGGGACGCCTTACCGCTCGCAAGTCACGGCCGCCGACCCGGATGGCGACGTTCTCGTGTTCACCCTACTCGACGGGCCGGCCGGTTTGACGGTAACCGCTGACGGTTCAGTCGCCTGGACACCGGTCGATCTCGGCCCGGTATCGGTGCGCGTGCAGGTGAGCGACGGCCGCGGCGGCGTATCCGAGCAACAGTTCGGAATCAACGTCGGCACGATGCCGATTCGTTCGATACTGTCCATCACCAGTTTGCCGCCGGCGAACGCCGTGCTCAACCAGCCTTATTCCTACGATCTGGTCGCCCCGGGAGCCGCGACATTCGAGTTGCCGTCCGGCCCGGCCGGGCTGTCGCTCGACCCGGTTCGTGGGCGGGTGCGTTGGACGCCGACCGCCGGTCAACTCGGCCCGGTCGCGGTGACTGTTCGTGCGATGGACGAACTGGGGGCGGCGACGGAACAAACCTGGACATTGACCACCCGTGGTTCGGCCCCGGCCCCGGCTTTTGCCGGCACTCCGCCGACCGCGGCCGCCGTCGGCACGACCTATGTCTATCCGGCACGGGCCAACAATCCCGGCGGCAGTCCGCTCGCCTTCGCTCTCATTACCGGCCCGGTCGGAATGCGTGTGGACACCGCCACGGGTGATGTCTCGTGGACACCCGCAGCCGACCAGACCGGTCCGCAAGCCGTGGTGCTGCGAGTCGGCGATGGAGTCGGCAGCTTCTCGACCCAAGCTTATGAAATCGTCGTGACGGCCGGGGTTGCGAACCGCCCGCCGGTGGCCGGATCGGTACCGCCGACCGACGCGACTGTCGGCGAGCAACTCACCTACACGTTCGCAGCGACCGACCCCGACGGCGGCACGCTGACGTTCAGCGTCGTGCGCGGTCCAGCCGGGTTGGTGATCGACCCGATCTCCGGGATTGTGAGCTGGACACCGACGGAGGCAGACCCGGGCACGGTCGCAGTCACCCTGGTGGCCCGCGACCCGCAAGGGGCGGCCGCTGTCCAGAGTTTCCTATTGGACGTGCGGGCACCGAATCGCGCTCCGACCATCACCAACACGCCGCCGGCCACCGTGCCGCAGGGCGGCGTCTACCGCTACGACATTTTGGCCAACGACCCGGACCGGGAGCCGCTGTTCTACTCCGTGGTGATTGGCCCAGTCGGGCTGACCGTCGATGCCCTGGGCCGGGTGCGCTGGCAAACGGAACTGGGAACCCCACTCGGTTCCCGCGAAGTCACCGTTCGCGTCAGGGACGGTCGCGGCAGCAGTGCCGACCGCATGTTTATTGTGAACGTGGTCGCCGACATCATGGCCCCGCGTGTCGCGGTGGTGGTCGTGCCGAGCCTCCTTTACCCGTACAGCATACCGGCCCGAGCGCGAGTGACGGCCACCGATGACGTCGGCGTGATCGGGCTTCGCGTGTTACTCGACGGTCGGCCGGTCGCCTTGGCCGCGGACAACTCGTTCTCGGTGCCGTACACGGCTCCGGGCAACGGCCGGATTCAGGTGTTCGCCGTCGATGCCGCAGGCAACGAGGGCCGGGCCGTCAACCGGGTCATCATGCGAACCGGGCTGGAAAACGACCCGAACAACATGCCCGGCGAGCCGACGGCGACTCTCAGTGTGGCCGAGGGCGCCGCTGTCGGCGGATTCTTCCGGGTTCTGGGCACCGCCACCTCGCCCGATTTGGAGCGGTACACCCTGAGCTACCGCCGGGCCGACCAGACGACATTCATCGTCATCGGCTCCGGTACCTCTTCGGTGAGCGACGGGGAACTGGGCGTTTGGGACACCACCCTGTTGGAAAACGACGGCTACGTTCTGCGGCTCGAAGTCACCGATCTCTTCGGCGGCTCGGCGACGATCGAGCGCACCGTCGGCGTGTCCGGCGCGTTGAAACTCGGCAACTTCCGGCTTTCCTTCACCGACATCACGGTAGCCGTGGCGGGCTTGCCGATCACCGTGGCCCGCACCTACGACAGCCTGCGGGCCGACCGGGTCGACGACTTCGGGTTCGGCTGGCGGCTCGAATACCGCGACACGGATCTCCGCACCAGTTTGCCGCGAAGCGGGCTGGAAGATATTGGCGTATACACGGCGTTCCGTGCCGGAGTTCGGGTTTCCCTCACCTTGCCCGGCGGCCAACGAGAAGGGTTCACCTTCACGCCGGACGTTCGTGTCCTGCCCGGATTCGGCGGGCAAAATCTGACCGTCGCTACGCCACGGTTCACCTCGGATCGAGGCGTGCGCAACACTCTCTCCGCCGGCGGCGGCAGCTTGTTTGCGAACGAATTCGGCGAGTTGTACGCGGCCGGCGGCGTGCCGTGGAACCCGG
>Ga0105047_10013363_pt1 | contig 13122 bp, 10 predicted proteins | sample MAT04_FD_78384 | JGI IMG/M metagenome (GOLD analysis project Ga0105047, IMG submission 78384) | Freshwater microbial communities from Lake Fryxell liftoff mats and glacier meltwater in Antarctica - MAT-04 (megahit assembly) | ecosystem: Environmental > Aquatic > Freshwater > Ice > Liftoff... | reverse complement strand
TCATCGAGGCGCGTCAGCTTGCCCGACCGGCCCGCCAGCGGCGAACCGTCTGCCAGAAGGTGCGCGGGGTGGTTGCAGGCCTGCTTGAGGCGGAGCATCGTGGTGAGCACCAGCCCGCGCCGCTCGATGCCCTCGCTGTCATCGATGCGCGCCAGCATGTCGTCCACGATCGCCCGGTACAGGGTCGCCTGCTCACGCGTGAGACGGCAATCGACGGTCGTCTCGATCTTGCTGGGCAGGTCGCGGATGATCGACCGGTCCGACTTGAGCCGGCGCAGGATGAACGGCGCGGTCGCGCGTCGGAGGTTCGCCGCGGCGTCCGTGTCCCGGTATCGCTCGATGGGCACCGCGAACCGACGGCGGAACCCGTTGGCCGACCCGAGCAGCCCCGGGTTGAGGAACTCCATGATCGACCACAGCTCGGACAGCCGGTTCTCCACGGGGGTGCCTGTCATCGCGACCCGCGACGGCGCCGCGAGGGACCGGACCGCCTGCGACTGACGGGCGCCGCTATTCTTGATGGCCTGGGCCTCATCGAGCACGATGCGCCCCCACGGGATGCCCGCGAGCGCGTCGCGGTCGCGCGTGGCCAGGCCGTAGGTCGTGAGCACCACGTCGGTGGTGGGTGCGAGCGCGGCCAGCTCGTCCGCGGCCAGCCGTTCGGGGCCGTGGTGGATGTGGATCGTGAGGTCGGGCGCGAAGCGCGCCAGCTCTCGAGCCCAGTTGCCCACGACCGACATGGGGCAGATGACGAGCGTGGGACGGACCGACAGGGCAGGCGGATCCGCTCCCGGGATGGGTGGCTCCGCTCCCGGGATGGGTGGCTCACGCTCAGCGGTGAGGAGCGCGATCAGCTGCGCCGTCTTGCCCAGGCCCATGTCGTCCGCGAGGCAGGCACCGATGCCCTGCCGGCTCATCGACTCCAGCCATGCGAGGCCCTGGAGCTGGTACGGCCGAAGGGTGCCCACGAACCCGTTCGGGGCCTGCGCGCGGGGTGGTGTCCGGGCGCCGCCACCCTCCCCTGCCGCGAGCAGGTCCCCCAGCCAGCCGTCCGCGGTGATGCCCGCGAGGGGCAGGCCCAGCGGCAGCGCATCGATGCCCGCGCCCAGGCGCAGGACCTCCGCGGCCGTCAGCGGGTCCTCCGTGGCGCCTCCGGGCGAGCCGCCTGCGCGGTCCATCAGGCGCGCGGCCGCCGCGAGGTCCTCCGGCCGCAGCTCCACCCACTCGCCCCGGAGGCGGACGAGCGGCGCCTTGATCGCGGCCAGATCCCTGAGGTCGCGCTCGTCGAGGACCTGGTCGCCCAGCGCCAGCTGCCAGTCGACCTCCACGAGCGACTCCATACCGATGCCGGCGCTCGTGACGGCCCCCGGGTTCGATGTCGATCGTGCGTGGGCGCGGACGGCGAGGCGTGGCCTGCCGGCCCGCCACCAGGATGGGAGCAGGACGCCGAACCCGGCCTCGGTCAACTGGGGCGCTGCATCGCGCAGGAACGCGTGGGCGCCGGACGTATCCAGATCCAGGCCCGTCGGCTGGGGCTCACGGAGAGCGGCCGCGAGCGGCGGGTAGACACGGCTCGCTCGACCGAGCTCCGCGAGCAACTGCTCAAGCGGGTCGCCGAGGGCACGCTCAAGGACGCCGACCGCATCCGGCCGAGCGCTCCAGATGGCTGCGGCGCGGACCCGCAGGCTGGGATCCATGGCCGACTGGAGGAGGACGTCGAGGCGCCAGCGGTCGGGAGCGTCGTCGGCCGGAGCCGCCAGGCTGAAGCAGCCGCGCAGCCTGCGGGAGCCGACCGCCGCCGACGCGTGCCACGCGGCGAGACTGTCCCTGAGCGGGCGCGACACCTCGGGCAGCGGCGTGGGACGTGGCGTCGAGAGCGCGGCGAGCCAGGTCTCCGTCGGCGTGGCGGAGCGACGCGACCGTCCGCGGCCCGCGATCGCGGTGCCCGCGAGGGCGCGTCTGGCGAGCGCGTCGACCATGCCGCCCAGGACACGCTCGATGACCCGGTGGGCGGGCTCGCCGCGGACGAACTCCGGCGTCACGGTGGCGCGCAGGACCGGCGGTAGGGCGGCGGCGATCGCGCGTAGCCGCTCGAGGTCACCGGAGCCTGGGATGGGGTGCCATCGCGCAGCGGCATCCTCGGACCCATCGGCCCTCTGCGGGTCCGTGCCGGGGCCGAGGCCGGGCAGGAAGCGGCCACGGAGGACCAGGTCCAGGGCGAGCTTCGCGATGTCCGCCAGGCTCGCCACCGATGGCGCGGCCGGGGGCCAGCGGCCGTCGTCCGGCCACGGGGCGTCGTCCGCGATGTCCAGGAGCAGCGAGACCGCGTCAGCGGCGTCGATGGCCAGCGTGGGGACGGTCCAGGGCACCAGCTCGGGCGGGGCGCGGTGCGCTGGCGTCTCGATCGCGACGTCCGCCGGAGCGCGGGCGTCGAGGACGGCGGGCGATGGCAGCGGGCGGCCGTGCACGGTGGGTAACAGGACGATGAGGCTCGCATCGGTGGCACCGGCGAGGGTGGGGCCACTCGGACCAAGGGACTCCCGTGGGGATGGCGCGGCCGGATGGGGCGGCGGCGGCGTGGTGCTGCGCCGGGTGGCCCGGCGCCTGGCGGGCGGCCGCACGACCTCGTCGGGAGACGTCTCCGTCCACAGGTACAGGCGGTCGTCGGCAGGCCACGCGGCGTGGAGCGCGATCACGGACGGGTCGGGCGGGTCGGTCGGTAGCCGTGTACGGCCATCCAGGCACGGGCACGCCCGCGCTGTCGGTCGTCGGCGTAGCGTTGGAACCGCTCGAGCTCCCCCGGCACGTCCGCGAGGCGGTCCGTGAAGCGCCGGAACGCACCCTTGCCGCGGAGCGCCCGCTCAAGGCGCTCGACGAGTTCGGCGTCCGCGATCGTGCCCAGGAAGGCCACCATGTCGTGGTAGCCGTCCCGGGACCCCTCCGAACGGACGTGGAGCCAGACGTCGGGGTCGCCCAGGTCCGCCTCATCGTCGCCGTCGCCCTCGGCATACCAGTCGTGGTCGGACCCGACGATCACCTCGCCGGTCCGCAGGTCGATGCGACCACCGGAGTTCAGCAGGTCTCCCTCGAGCGCCATCGTCAGCATCTCGAGGTCGACCGGGAGGGGCCTCAGGAGCGGGGTCGGACCGACGCCCAGGGCTGCGGCCAGCTGGTCCGCGAGCTCCTCGTCCCCGGTGGACCCGCGCGTCTCGAGCGCCAGGACCGCGGCGGTCGCCAGTTCGCCACTGCCGGGCGTCTCCTGGGCCAGCGCGAGCAGGATGCCGTCGCCGGCGAGCTGGAGCTGATCCCGTCGCAGGTCTGCGGCCGATGCCGCGACCATGGCAGGGCCGTCACAGGTGACCACGGCGATCCGGAGCGCGCGCGTCGGGTCGGACGGCGGATCGTGCCTCATGGGCAGCAGTCTAGGAGGGTTGCACCCGACACTGCGGGGTTGTAGGCGCTGGGGCCCGCGACGGCCGTGTGCGAGGTCCACCACCGCCTCCATGGCGTTCAGGCGCTCCCCTGTGCGGCCTCCAATCCACCAAGGATGACGTCCAGGCCATATTCGAACTCGTCGCCGAAGGCGTAGCCCGGACGCGTGACGTGCTGGAGGGTGAACTCGGCGAGCCAGGGGTACTCGTCAGCCGGGAACTGCTCCGCCATCACCGCGGCCAGCTCGTGCATCTCCATCGACGGATCGCTGGGCAGGGTGGACTGCTGCAGCGCGAACCCGTAGATGTAGCTGTCCATGAGGGAGTAGGCGTGGGCCGCCATCGCGAGCGTGAACCCGGCCTGTCGCAGTCGGCCGATCACCGCATCGTAGTGACGCAGGGTCGCCGGTCCCGGCCGACGGCGCGATGACATCAGGCCGATGGCCCAGGGGTGCCGCAGCAGCGCCTGTCGGACCGCGATCGCACGCCCCCGCATGGCCGAACTCCAGTCGCCCTCGCCCGACGGCAGCGCGATCTCAGCGAACACCAGATCCACGATGCCATCCACGAGGTCATCCTTGTTGGCCACGTGCCGGTAGAGCGACATCGGCGCCACCCCGAGGGACTCGGCGAGCCCGCGCATCGTGAACGTCTCGAGGCCGCTCGCGTCGGCATGGGCGAGCCCGGCGCGCAGCACGCGCTCGCGCCAGAGCGGCGTCCGGGGGTCGGCTCGGATAGGTCGGTCGGTGGTCACCTGGGGCACCTTCAGCTGGCAGCGTACATTGTACGCACCAATCGACGAGGGACGCCCACGAGCGCGAGTCCGGCCCACGCGGCCGCCTTGACCGTCTTGCCACACTCCAGTGCACAAGAGACGCGAGAGCCGCTCCACTACACTCGACCGCGTCAAGGCAGGCGAGGTGGAAGATGGCGCTCATCGACATCAGCGGACCGATCCGCGAGGGCATGTGGTACTACGGCGAGCCGTACCTGGACATGCCCGTGCCACCGGTCCGAGTCCGGGAGGTGGAGTTCCCGCCCAAGTACGCCGGGCGGATCTTCACGCAGGTCGTGGAGATGTGCGTCCAGACCGGGTCGTACCTGGAGACCGCGTCGCACGCGATCAAGGAGCGCGAGGACATCGACGAGGTCCCCCTGCAGCGCTCGTGGATGGTACCCACGGTGATCATCCACACACCCAAGGGACCGGGCGAGAAGGTGACGCTGGCTGAGGCGCAGGCGGACCTGGCCAGGCAGGGCGTGACCATCGAGGCGGGCGACGCCGTGCTGGTCCACACCGGCTGGGACTCGGCCTACGACGATCCGGCGCGCTACCTGACCGAGATGCCGTATCTGTCGGGCGAGCTGGTCCACTGGATCATCGACCAGCGGCCGGGCATCCTGGGCTGTGACACGCCGCGGGCCGATTCGCCGAAGGATCCCCAGCACTTCTTCGAGCGATTCTTCTCGACCGATATCCTGCTGCTGGGCTGCGTGACCAACCTGGGCGCGGTCGCTCAGTCGATACCCAAGCCGAAGCTGTGTGCGCTGCCGTTGCAGATCGACGGCGCCTGCGCCTCCCCGGTGCGGGTCGTGCTGGTCACCGATTGACGCCCCGGCCCCACTCCCGGGCGATGCCTTCGGCGACGCCGACCTTCGGGCGCCCCAGGGTGCGCTCCAGGCGCTGGATGTCCGCGACCCAGCTTGAGGTCGGCTCCGCACCGCGACGGAACACCGCCCGATGCCCGGTCGCACCAGCGAGGTGCTCCACGAACGTCACGCGGCTCACGGGATCGGGGCCGGCGACGCTCACGACGCGCGGTGGGCGAGCCATCTCCAGCGCCCGGATCGTGAGCGCGACGGCGTCGCTGATGTGGACCGGGTTCATCCATGGGCCGTCATCGGAACCGGTGTCGATCGGTTCGCCGCGCGCCAGACACTCCAGGAAGTGGATGATCATCGGGTTTGAGCCGTCGCGGGCGTATGGAGCGTAGTAGCGCAGGGAGCTGACCTCGAACGGCCACGCATACGACACGAGCGCCTGCTCGGCGAGGTGCTTGGTGAGGTTGTAGGGATTCGGTGGCTGGGGCCGCGCCGTCTCGCGCACGGCCGTGCCCGACGGTCCCGCGCCGACGATGCCACCGGTGGAGCCGTAGACGAAGCGCCGCACGCGGGCGCTCGCGGCCCACTCGAGGAGTCGGAGCATCCCCGTGACGTTCGTGCCGGCGAGCTCCATCAGCCCCGGGTCGCGCCCGAACGGATCGTCGATCCGGGACGCCTCGTGGATCACGCCCTCGATGCCCGCGGGCATGGCCGACGGGTCGAGGGTCTCGATGTCCGCGACCAGCCAGGTCGCGCCGATCGGGGCCTCGCCCGGGACACGCCGGACGAGCGCCACCACCTCGTGCCGCGCCGCGAGCGCGGGCAGCAGGTGTCGACCCACGAACCCGGTCGCACCGGTGAGCAGCACCTTCATGCGGGCACCACCGTGAGCACCAGGCGAGACGGCCGTTCAGGGTCATGGTGGACCGCGTGCAGCGCCGCACGACCGTCCGCCGGCGACGTCCACTCCGGCGCCGCTCCGGTCTGGGGGTTGGTGCTCCATTGGGGCGAGGACCCCGACGTCACGTGCAGCCGCAGAGGACGGCACGGACCGGGCTTCCCTCCCCGTCCACCAGCCGCAGCGGCAGGCAGATCAGCTGGTACTCGCCGGGCGCCACGCCGCGCAGATCGGCACCCTCGAGGATCATGCAGCCGCCCTGGAGCAGCGTCTTGTGGGTCGCGTGATCGGTCGTGTCGAAGCGCTCGATCCCCTGGTAGTCGATGCCCGCCAGCAGGAAGCCGTGCTCCACCAGCCAGGCGGCCGCATCGGCACCGACCGCCACATAGTCGGGCTCGAAACGGTCCAGGCCCCACAGGTCCCGCCGCGAGTCCGAGGTAGTGCGACCAGTCCGTGGAGGCCGTATCCGCACCGTCCGGGAAGAAGTGGGTCGGCGTGTCCACGTGCGTGCCCGCATGGGTATTGAGGCTCCCCCAGGACCCGGTCACCGGGTCGCCGCGGCGCGATGATCGCCGAGCCGCCCTCGTGCAGCAGCTGCTCCACGACAGCCCTGCCGATCCCCCTCGCGCCGCCCGTGACCACCGCCGCGCGGCCCGTGAACCGATCCATCTTTCAATCCCTCGCGATGTCGGCGGGCGCAACAGCATCTCCGACCCCGACCGACACGGGCTCGGGCGCAGGAGGGCCGGCATCGGCCAGCGCCACTCCGTCCTCCGGGTCGAATAGGTAGAGCCGATCCAGGTCGAAGTACAGGTCGACCTGCTCGTCGTGGCGCACCTCGCGGCGCATGTCCAGGCGTGCCGTGAATCGGCTCTTCGCGGGCTCTGCGAGGAGCGTCTCCTCGTCGTCGGCGCTCGCGGCCACGGGTCCGACGTGGAATCGCGGCGCATCGACCGGGAACACCAACAGCTGCTCGGAGCCCAGGTGTTCCACGATCTCCGCCAGCACGCTCAGCCGTGTCACCCGGTGAGATGGCCCGTCCTCGTGCGACTGGACGTCCACGGCGCGCAGACCGAAGTCCGCGGGCCGCATCCCGACGACGACACGCGTGCGGCCGCCGATCCGGGCCTGCTGCGCGGGTGACAGCGCGAGCCGGTGGCCGCCGACCACCAGGTCCGTGCCATCCACGGACGCGATCACGAGGTTCATCGACGGCGACCCGATGAACCCGGCCACGAACGCGCTCGCCGGCTCCCGGTAGAGGCGTCCCGGGGTGTCCACCTGCTGGATGGCACCGTCGAGCATCACGCACACGCGATCACCGAGCGTCATCGCCTCCGTCTGATCGTGGGTCACGTAGACGGTGGTCACCCCCAACCGCGCGTGCAGCCGGGCGAGCTCTGCGCGCATGCTCACACGCAGCTTCGCGTCGAGGTTGGAGAGCGGCTCATCCATGAGGTAGACGACCGGTTCGCGGACCATGGCCCGACCGATCGCGACCCGCTGCCGCTGCCCGCCCGACAGCATCCCCGGGCGCCGGCCGAGGAGGTCACCCAGCCCCAGGGCGCCCGCGATCCCGCCCACCTTGCGGCCGATGACGTCACGCGGCGTGCGTCGCCGGCGCAGACCGAACGCCAGGTTGTCCTCGACGTCCATATGCGGATAGAGGGCGTAGCTCTGGAACACCATCGCGATGTCCCGCTCGGACGGCGGCACGTCCGTCACGTCACGGTCGCCGATGAGGATGGCGCCGTCGGTGACCGCCTCCAGGCCCGCGAGGAGGCGCAGCAGGGTCGACTTGCCGCACCCGGAGGGCCCCACGAGCACGATGAACTCTCCGTCGCCGATCTCCAGGTCCAGGCCGCGGATCGCCGCGAACCCGTTGGGGAAGACCTTGCGCACCCCCGACACCGTGACCGAGGCCATCCGTCTCCTCCTACCGCCCCGACGCGATCGAGGCGAAGCCCCGGTCGAGGTGCTTCTGGATCGCCGCGAACAACACCAGCACTGGCGCCGTGCCGAGCAGGGCCATGAACATCAGGCGCTGCCAGTCGATATCCCATTTACCGATGCTCGCGAACACGCCCACCGAGATCGGCTGGTTCTCCGGGCTCGCGGTCAGGAAGGTGACGGCGAAGATGAACTCGTTCCAGCCGATGATGAACGCGTACATGCCGGTCGCGATCAGCCCGGGCACGGACAGCGGCAGGATCATCCGGAACAGGATGCCCAGGCGCCCATAGCCATCGATGCGCGCCGCCTCCTCGATCTCCACGGGGATCGCGCGGAAGAATCCGGTCAGCAACCAGATGGAGAACGGCAGCGTGAAGGCCGAGCCGGCGATGATGACGCCCTCCATCGATCCGAGGAGCCCGGTCTGCCGGTACAGCCGGAACAGCGGGATCAGCAGCACCACGGGGGAGAACATCTGGGTGATCAGCACAAGGTCCAGGAACAGCTTGCGACCCCGGAACTCGAAGCGCGCCAGGACATACGCGGCAGGGATGGCCGCCGCCATCACCACGATCGTGGTGCCCGTCGCGATATAGAAGCTGTTCTTGAAGTAGCCCCAGATGGACGGGTCGCTGAGCGTCCTGGCGATGCCGTCGAGGTCGATGCGGTCGGGGATCCAATGCGCTGGGCCGGACAGCTCCTGGCCGGACTTGAAGGTCGTCGAGAGCATCACGAGGTACGGAAAGACGGCCAGGATCGTGAAGACCACGATCCCCACCCAGAGCAGCACGCTCAAGCCGAACGGCCGGCTCCCGGGCCCCCTCCTCCGTCGGGACGACGGGCCCTTGGCGGGACCGAAGGTGAGCGGCGGCGGGTCGTTGATCGCGTGGTCGGCCGTCATCAGCCCACCTTGGTCCGGTGGATCAGCAGGTGCACGTAGAGCAGGCTGAGCACGAGCAGCACCCCCAGCACCACCACGGCCAGGGTGGATGCCATGCCGAAGTCGAGCAGCTGGAAGCCCTTCTGGTACAGCCAGGTCGCCAGGATGTCCGTGCGGTTGATGGGGCCACCGCTGGTCATCACGAAGATGATGGGGAACGAGTTGAACGCCACGACGAAGTTGGCGAGCGTGACGATCAGGAGCATCGTGCGGGTGAGTGGCAGGGTGATCCGGAACGTCTGTGCACCGCGCGAGGCGCCGTCGATCGAGGCGGCCTCGTACAGGTCACGGGGCACGGAACGCATCGCCGCTGCGAGCATCACGGCGGTGAGCGGCACCGACACGCAGATACCCACGAAGATGAGCGCCACCCAGGCTTGCGGCACGTTGGCGAGCCACGCGATGCCACCCTTCGCGGAGCCGAACCCGGCCAGCGTGTGATTGACCAGGTTGCCCGGCTCGAACGCGAACTTCCAGACCACCGCGGACAACGCCAGTGACGTGGCCGCAGGCAGGATGATCAGGGTACGGAAGAGCGTCTTCCCCCGGAACGACTGGACCAGGATGAGCGCCAGCAGGTACGCGAGGACCGTGGTGATGGCCACGACACCCACGGTCCACAGGAACGTCTGCCCCGTGATCTTCCAGAACAGGGGGTCGTTCCACAGCTCGATGAAGTTGGCGACACCGGCGAAGCTTCCGGCGTCGTTGATGCCCTTGTTGTGCTGGAACGCGAGCCAGATCGACTGGGTCGTGGGATAGAGGAAGACGAAGCCCAGCAGCAGTGCCGCGGGCAGCAGATACAGATAAGCCGACTCGAAGCGCCGCTTGGGCCGCCCGATGCGGCGGCCGGCGAGCGACGCCGGGGTGGTCGGGCGGTCAGCCGACCGCCCGACCGGGATCGTGGGCGCGGAGGTCCGATCGATCCGTCCCGGCGCCGTCATCGCTCTGGATGTGCCGCTACTGCTCGATGCCAGCGAGGCCGTCCACGATCGTCTGGCAGGCGACCTCCGGACCGGTCCCGTCGAGGAACATCGCGGTGATCGCGTTGGTGCCGATCTTGTCGAACTCGACCCAGTTCTTGTCCAGCGGGACGAACTTCGCATTCGGCAGCGCATCGACGAAGGCCTTGGTCGGCTCGGTCTGGAAGTCAGGCAGCGCGAAGTGCTCGGTGTAGATGGGCAGGAAGCCGCGGTCCTTGATGAACTGGAGGTTGCGGTCCTTCTCCATCAAGAATTCCGTGAACGCGACCGCGGCGGCCGGGTTCTGGCTGTCCTTGAACAGGACGTAGACGTCGGTGACGCCGACGGTGGCGGGGTTGGTGCCGGCCGGGACCGGGAACGTGCCGTACGCAGTGTCCGGGCCGTCGGTCGCGTAGGAGCCGATCGTCCACGGGCCACTGATCGTCATGCCGGCCGTGCCGCTGACCATGGCAGCGGTCTGGGCGCTGAACTCGCCCGCGGTGACGTCAGGCTGGAACAGGCCTTCCTTGTTCATCGTGTCCCAGACCGTGAGGCCCTTGACACACGCCTCCTGGTCCACGAACAGCTTGCCCTCGGCGTCGGTCAGCTCGCCACCATTGGTGAAATAGACGTAGTTGAACCAGGCAGCCATCGCCTCCTGACCCTTGCCCTCATAGAAGAACGGGATCTCGACGCCCGCTTCCTTCATCTTGCGGGCGGCATCGATCAGCTCGTCCCATGTGGTTGGCGCCGCCGTGATGCCGGCCGCATCGAAGGCGGCCTGGTTGTAGAACGCCGCGCGCGCTGACGAGCCATAGGAGAGGCCCGTGAGGCCACCCTGGTAGCGGGCACCGTCACGGAGCGTGGGGTCCATCTCCGCCAGCATCTCAGGGCTGTAGCCGGCCTCCTCCCAGTCCAGGAGCACCCCCGCGTCCGCCAGCGGAGGGAGCCACGAGGTTGCGATCTGGGCGACGTCCGGAGGAGCACCACCGGAGGCCTGGGTGGTGAGTGAATCGCGGTAGGTCTCGAGGTTCGGGATCTCCAACGTCAGCTCGACGTCGGGATGGAGCGCGTTGAATTCCGCCTTCACCTGGTCCAGCCAAGGCTGCATCTTGGCGTCGTAGGCGATGAAGTCCACGCGCAGCTTGCCGGCCAGCTCGTCCTGGGCGAAGGCGACGCCGCCTGCCAGTGCGGACCCGACCAGCGCGACGGTGGCCCCTGCCACCGCCAGGCGTGCAGCAGAACGACTCGGGGTACCCATCCGTGCCTCCTCTTCGGGCCGCCACCCCCCAGGACCGGGGAGCGGCCGGCCGAGCACCCGGCCAAGACCGGCCGGTCGGCCTATTGTCCGCATTCGCCCGACGTCCGGCAAGGCGATCCGGCAACAGTGGTCAGACCGATGGGCCACCTCGTCGATGGCTCCTCGCCGGAGGTCGCGCAGGTTCCCGCGCACGTCGTCTCGGGGAGGACGATCTGAGGAGCAGCTGGCGCCGGCATGCCTCAGACTTCGGCCACCTCCGGTTCCACGGTCGGCGGCAGGGCGATCGGTGGCGCTGGGCGGCTCTCCGTCACGATGCGGTCAAGCACCTCCACGAACCGGACCAGGTTCGCCTCATCCTGCAGCACCGCGAGCGGGAAGCGCGGCCACGTCCGCACCTGCCAGCGCGGCAATTGCACGCCGTCCATCCGATCGAGTGCGTCGATCAGCGGCAGGCGACCGGCTTCCGTGTCGAACGGAGGGTGCTTCATGCCGCCGAACTGCAGCACGACCTCACCCGCGGCCTTGATCGAGAACATCGGCTGGTTCGCGCGCGGAGCCATGTTGAAGTCGAGTGGGAACCAGAGCTCCGGCTCCGCGGTGACTCCGTTCGTCGGGAAGCGGGTGAGCGCCCGCCAGCGGACGCCGTCCACGTCGCCGAGCGTGCGCTCGCGCTCATCCGCCCAGGCCACCAGTCGCTCCACGACCTCCCGGGCCGCAGGACCGTGGCGCCGCCCGATCTCCACGCCGAACGCCTCCTCATCCCAGGCGTGTGGCGTGCGCTCGGTGGAGAGCGCGAGGTCCAGGATCAGCGGCACGTGATCCGACAGGCCGAGCTCCACCACTTCCGGTGCCGCACGCAGTCCCGTGACCTGTCCGGCGAGCGCCGGAGACACGAACACGTGGTCCAGCTCCGCAGCCCCCCACGTGGGGATGTGGTCGCACCCCGTCTCCGAGCGGCAGGCGCAGCCCGCGACGCCGGGCGCGGCCGTCGGGGAGACGGACTTCGCCTCCACGAGCCCGAGCGAGCCCAGCGCCGAGAGGGCCGCGTCCGCCCGCGACCGCAACCGCGCATCGGGCGTGGATCGCGAGATGTTGAGGTCTCCCGCGACGACCACCCGCGCGCCCCTCGGGGAATCGAACAACGGCACGAGGTCCGCGATGATCCGGTGCATCGTCGCGAGCGCGGAGCCGTCCATCACGCAGTAGACGCTCACGAAGGTGATGGGCTCCACGCCGGGAACCGCCACCTCCGCGATGGCCACCGACCCGGGATGGGTGTTGAGCAGCACATGGTGCCGTCGCGACCACGGCATGCGGACGGCCCGGACCGGCTGGACCGACGCATGGTCCCCGAACGCGACCACCGCGGAGCCCCAGCTGCGGTGCCCTGCGATCTCCTCGTACACAGCACGCCCCGGGGCGAGGTCGCTCCGCGGCACGGCCTCCTGGACGAGCGCGACATCTGCCCCCAGCGCACCCTCGAGATGGCGCCACGCGGCGCGGCGCGTGTCCACGGGCGCGCGCGACTGGCGCCAGTGGTTCATGTTCCAGGTCACGACCCGGAGCGGACGGACGACGGTCAGCGCTTCTGCGATCACGTCGCCATCCTCAGCGACGGCTGTGACAGCTAGCGTGTCACGCCCGCGTCGGACATGGCCGCCACGGACGCACACGGGCGCGTCTCTGGGCGTGGCGCCTCTGCCACCGCCGTGGCGCCGGCGGCGCTGAGTCTGGTAGGCTTCCACCCGCGAGAAGCCGCCCCTCGCGGGCGCATGCGCATGGTGGCCTTAGCTCAACCGGCAGAGCATCGGATTGTGGATCCGAAGGTTACGGGTTCGACCCCCGTAGGCCACCCCACCACCCCACGCTCAGCAAGCGGATGCTGACGTCCATCGCGTGCCGCTCCGTGTCGCCGCGTGACACCTCGTAGGGTGTCAGTTAGGGTGTCAGGAGCTGGAGCTCGCGGCGAGCTGGCGGAAGCCCGCCCCATGCCATCAATGAAGGCAGCGCCGGAAGGCGCGGTAACCGCGTCGAAGGGCGAGCGGCGGTCGAAGTCCACGCTTCCTCAATGAAGG
>Ga0105047_10013361_pt1 | contig 13122 bp, 12 predicted proteins | sample MAT04_FD_78384 | JGI IMG/M metagenome (GOLD analysis project Ga0105047, IMG submission 78384) | Freshwater microbial communities from Lake Fryxell liftoff mats and glacier meltwater in Antarctica - MAT-04 (megahit assembly) | ecosystem: Environmental > Aquatic > Freshwater > Ice > Liftoff... | reverse complement strand
CGTCTCGGCGTAGTTGGCATGGTCGGGCGTGATCTCATCGCCCCACGGGTAGCGCCTGCCGTCCGTGCCGCGCGCCGCCCGCTCCCACTGCGCTTCGGTCGGTAGGGCAATGGCGCGCCCCCAGACGCCAGAACAGCGTATCGCCATCCGCCTCGCCCAGGTAATGGCGCAGGTATGTGCGCTGCCGATCTCTGTCCAGGGGTTTCACTTCCAGCTTTTGCAGTTTCAACGCTTCTACATAGTCCAGCGCACGGCAGGTGACGATGACCGGCAGTGTAGGGTAGCGGTCGAGCAACGCCTGAACGCGCCGCACGCGTTCGCCATACCCTTCGCGCGGCATTTCGTTGAGCGCGTCCAGCAAAAGAACCACCCGTCCCGCCTGCAGGTAGGACGGGAGATAGGGGCTGATGTCGCCAGCGTTCGCTGCGACATACTGGAAGGCGGACTCCGGCCCGTTGTAGCCGCCCAACGACACCAGCAGCGGCAGCGGCGCCGCTGCGTCCTGTTGCGCGGCCAGGGCGTAGTCCCGGCACAGCATCTTGAGCGTGGTCGTTTTGCCCGACCCCGGCTCGCCCAAGATCACAAGCCGTCGGTACGTCGCCACGGCATCGCGCAGGTCGGTGACAGCCACCTGTGCGACACTCCGCTGACGGCTGTTTGAGCCTTCAATCTCGATGTCGAACTCCGGTGGGAAGAAATCGGCGGGCACATCCAGATGGGGGTGTGGCGGGCCGGCGACTTCCACTTCGGTTACCCCAGGCAGCGGGGTATAGCGCCTGGCCCACTGCGCGTGGTCGCCGAATAGCTTCTTCAGGTAGGCGAGTTCGGTTGAGCGCGATGCGAACTCACTGCTCGGCGCGGCCTGTTTGTCATCCCGGTCGATCGCAAAGAGCACCCCGTCCGGCGCACGCAGATAGAGCACCGGCGCCGCCCAGTCCGCCCGTTCGCCATGTTCGATACTTTCCGAAATGCGCGCATTGGTCAGCGCACCCTCAACTGATAAGCCGTCCGCCAGTCCCTCATAAAACGAGCGCGCCAGTTCGTAACCCGCCGTATCCGGGATCGCACTCTGCATGGCGATGACGGCCGGACGGCCACGACGAATGAGCGTGGTGGCAATGCCGCTAAACAGATCCCTTGAGTCGGCCGTTGCCCCACGACAGGCGTTCAGCAGTACCAGGCGCATGGGATCGTGCGCGGCAACGATGCGCGCCAACTGGTCGGCGGTCACTAGATCGGCGTCACCGGCTTTGTCGGCAAAGATGAGATAGCCCCCGACGCCGTCATCGTAGCCGCCATGCCCGACGAAATGGAAGACATGCCACGGCTTAGCGTTTGGTTGCAGCGCCTGACGCAGTTCGCGCTTGGTGCCGGAGTCCAGCCAGACTAGTTCGACATCACCCCGGTCAAGCAGCACCTTGAGCGCCGTTTGTACCGCACGCTTTTCAGCGGCCACATCGAGGGAAGGGCGATTGCGCGGGCTGACGGCCATGCCCAGGATGCGCAGGGGTAGCGTGACGGTAAGCGGCTGCACCGGTTGCGCAACTTCGGCATAGCGCACGATGGCGGTGGCGTGGTCAAGCGCGAGGAACTCGCCAAGGCGAGCGTCGAACAGCAGTTCCCACGGCACAACCGCCAGCGCCGGGTCGACGATGCGCAGCTTGATACGCAGGTTTTTGCCTCTGGCAATGGCCGCGCTCTGGCTCCCGGCATAGGCGCCAAAGACGCCGGAATTGGTCAGCAGCGCGTCAAAGAGCTGTTTGCCGATCTGCTTGGCGGCCGCAGGGTCGGTGCACCATGGCTGCAACGCCAACGCGACGGGCGTAGCGGGAAGGGTCAGCACGCCGTGTGCGTTGCCCGCGGGTGATTGAATGACAGACAGAGGATAGTCACCGTTCTTATCGGCAGTACCGAGTTGCAACTCGAAGTCGAGGTACTCTGTTGTCATGGTCGCCTGTGTGTGGTGCAGCGGCGCGACACGGCCTATATGGAGGCCGGAGCGTAAATATCATGTGCAATGATAGCAGATTCGGCGCCTGCTGTCACGCGGTCATTTTGCGCGGAATTTCAACTTCCCCGAAAAATCGGCTATACTGGGCGTAGATCAATGCCGTCCCGCAACCTACCAACCAATCCGCTCGTCCTGACGGATGCCAACCACGACCTCCCCTTTGCCAAGGGCCGTCCACCATTCATGAAGGAACGATAACCATGCCCAACATCGACATCGCCGCCGTGCAGAGCCAGGTGGCAGAGCACGAACAGCCGATCCTTAAGCTTTTGCGCGAGTTGTGCGCGATTCCGTCCATGGACTCCCAGATCGGCCCGGTGGGCGAGCGGGTCCAGGAGGAGATGCGCAAGCTGGGGTTCGACCAGGTCTGGTTTGACAGCATGGGCAACACCGTCGGCCGCATCGGCGACGGGCCGCGCGTGCTGGTTTATGACAGCCACATCGACACCGTCGGTATCGGCAACCCCGACGAGTGGGACTGGGATCCCTTTATCGGCAAGATCGAGAAGGGGCGCCTCTTTGCGCGCGGCGCGTGCGATGAAAAAGGCTCGACGCCGCCCATGATCTACGGGCTGGCGATCGCCAAACGCCTGGGCCTGCTCGAAGGGTGGACGGCGTACTACTTCGGCAACATGGAAGAGTGGTGCGATGGGATTGCGCCGCATGCCTTTGTGGAGCACGAGGGCATCCGCCCCGATTTTGTGGTGATCGGCGAGCCGACCAAGATGCAGATCTACCGCGGGCATAAGGGACGTGTGGAGATCGAGGTGATCTCGCACGGGCGCAGCGCGCACGCGGCCTCCAACCAGGTGGGCGACAACGCCATCTACAAGGTGCTGCCGGTGATCGAAGGGGTGAGCCACCTGGAGCCTGAACTGGGCGACGATCCCTTCTTGGGTCACGGCAAGATTACGGTGACCGATATGGAGGTCGAGACGCCGAGCATCAACGCCGTGCCCGACCTGTGCAAGGTCTATATTGACCGGCGGGTGACCTTTGGCGAGAGCGCCGAGGGGGCCATCGAACAGGTGCGCCAGCTTGTGCCGGAGAAGTATCGCCTGAACGGCGAGATCACGGTGGCGATGATGAAATATGCCGAGCCAAGCTACACGGGCTTTGTCTTCCCGGTGGACAAGTATTTCCCGGCGTGGTCGCTGCCGGAAGAACATGCGCTGGTGCAAGCTGGGCTGGCGGCGTCGCGCCTGATCGGGCTGCCCGACCTGCCGGCCAGCAAGTGGAACTTCTCGACCAACGGCATCTACTGGATGGGCAAGGCAGGCATCCCGTCGATTGGTTTTGGCCCGGGCGAGGAAGAGACGGCGCACACGACCCACGACAGCGTGCTGTTGGCGGATGTGGTGAAGGCGACCGAGTTCTATGCGATCTTGCCGGCGTTGATCTAGCGCGGGGGTGGGAAATGGCCACAAAGAACGCAAAGAACACAGAGAAAAAATAGAGAAGATAGAGTAGGCAGAGAAGGTGGGTGTTGGTGGGTTCAGTCGTCATTCCCCTGCGGGGCACAACCAACGATGAAAATATCTTTGTGTTCTTTGTGTTCTTTGTGGCTAAGCATTTTCAGGTCAGCACGGACCACGAGGAATGGCTGCTTGGCGGGCGGTCAGGAAAAAAATGAGCAATCACCCACCGCGCCCGACGTGGATTGAAGTAAGCAGGGGGGCGCTGCGGAATAATGTCGCCCGGCTGCGCGCTGTGCTGGGGCCACACACGCCGCTGATGGCGGTGGTCAAGGCCAATGCCTATGGGCATGGTGCGGTGGCGACGGCGCGCACGCTGCAAGAGGCGGGGGCGGCGCGTTTTGGCGTGGCGACGCTGGGCGAGGCGATTGAGCTGCGTGCGGGGGGCATCGAACGGCCGATCCTGGTCTTGGGTTACACGCCGGCGCGGCAGACGGCGGAAGCCGTGCAGCAGGCGGTCACGCTGACGGTGATCGACGCCCCCACGGCGATAGAGATGAACCGGCTGGCGGGGGAATGCCCGGCGCGGCTGACGGTGCATGTCAAGGTCAATACGGGGATGAACCGCCTGGGCGTGCTGCCGGCGGAGGCGCCGGCGCTGCTGGCGACGCTGCGCGACCTGCCGGCGCTGGCGGTGGAGGGCATTTTTACCCATTTCGCCACGTCCGACGAACGTGACCTCACCTATGCCGGCCTGCAATTTGAGCGCTTTACGGCGTTGCTGGCCGTGCTGGCAGCGGCCGGTCTGCGCCCGCCGATCGCGCATGCGGCCAATTCGGCGGCGCTGTTGACGATGGCGCAGACGCATCTAGACCTGGTGCGCAGCGGGATCGCGCTCTACGGTCTCGACCCCGACCCGGAGCAATGCCCGCTGCCGCCGGGCTTCCGGCCGGCGTTGAGTTGGAAGGCGGTGGTGACACAGGTGGCGACCTTGCCGCCGGGTGAACCGATCAGCTACGGCCGCGAATTCGTGGTGGAGCGGGTGACGCGCACGGCGGTGATCCCGGTCGGCTATGCCGACGGTTTCCCGCGGCGGCCATACACGTGGGGCAGCGTGCTGATCCGCGGGCAGATGGCGCCGATCCTGGGCCGGGTGTGCATGGACCAGACCGTGGTGGACATCACCGACATCGAGGCGGCCAGCGGCCCGATCGCGCAGGGGGAGGAAGTCGTGTTGATCGGGCGGCAGGGTGCGGCGTGTCTGACCGCCGAAGCGATCAGCGTGCGCGTGGGCACCAACAATTACGACGTTGTGAGCCGCATCCTGGCCCGCGTCCCGCGCATGATGGTGGACTGACCCTGGTTCGATTGTAGCCGGCACACGGGACCGGGTTGATTGCCAGGTTGTGCGGTGTGTAGTTTGTCATAGCGTTTGTGCAGAGCGTGTAAAACGCCACGTGCCGTCCGCTATTCCCGGAGCTTTTGCCGAGATTCCCAGACGTAGAGAGCGTTTTTCGGGCAAAATCTTTACGAAAAATATTCTTTTCTACCTCTGGGACCGGGAATTGCTGATGATTGGCAGGCTGGGGAAAGGTAGATCGTCGCCAACAACGTAGGGATGAGGCATTTCAGTGGTCCAAACGCGGGCTAAGGACAGCATACTCGGGTGGATTATCCCAGTTCGCAAAGACGATCAAGACCGCTGCGTCTCCCAGGTTCGGTAGATACGCCGATCAAGCAAATCTTGGTTGGGATCATGATCGACCACTTGTCCGTCAAGCAGTGCCACATATTCTCCCGCATAATTCATGCGTTCTGCCTTGGGCTGCGCATACCATGCACTCTCTTCAGCGATGATCTTCTGAAGTCTATGATCTGGCTCGGCTTGCCCCGGTTGCGCATAAACAGATTCGGTTGCGGCAATCGCACGAATCATGGCTGGAGACATTGGACGTACGCCACCGGCAGGCCATCGATGGGCAGTGGACTCATGTCGAGTTGTCATTTTGCATGCGATGCTGGTTCACCCCAACTTTTGATGATCGGTTGAGCCAGTACATGTGGTCGGCAAAAGCGGCCGTTCGCAGCATCTATCTGTAGCGCCAATGCACTTCATCAAAAGTTGGGGAGAGTCAATGACGGGCGCAAATTGATTCGCTATACGCCCCTGCCAAGACGAACGAGCTCATTCTTCGGCGTCTGAGCCATCTTCAACACGAGATGGCTCGGGCCACACACTGCTGTGGAATTCAGGAATTGTGTCTCGATCAGGATTGGGGTTGTACTCAGTGTGTTCGGACTGCATCCGGCGCTGAGCTTCCTCAGAAGACATGTCGCTCACGCTCTTCTCGTAGCCTTCGCCTGTGTCGAAGCCCAGCTACCTTTCGGTAATTGGGAATTGCCACAAATGACGTCCTTTCACATCCGTCAAAGAACACAGCAGCTTGACCAGGAGGAAGCAACGACACATTTTGATATTCTAAAATCGGTTCTCCCGCACTTTTGGTGAACGGGAGAACCTGCGCTTGGAGTACCTTCTGGCACAGCAGATCGAACGTTTCGCGTCCATACGTGGTGCGCCTGATCAATTTGAGCAGATCGATCTGACTTTTGACTTGAACATCGCTATAGAATAGGGCGAGGGCTGCGATCACGGCAGCTTGGTCATGCTGTCAAACCTTACTCTACTCGTTCACCAAAAGTGCGGGAGAACCCTAAAATCGCGTCACTTGGTAGAAAAAGGATCATGAGAAAGCGCGTCACCTGAGGCAAATCCGTTAAGGTAAGCAGGTAGAGAAGAGAGCCTGCAGCCAAAACGGAGGGGAGATGCTGACTGTGCAGAATTACGAACGAATACGACGGGCGTACTACGTGGAACAGATGGAGTCAAAACCGCTGGCCATTGCGCCGCAGGGATTATTGATGGGTACCTTTGCGATGACTTGATTCGTAGCGGTGTCAATGCGGTCAATGGCGTGCATTCCCTCGTTGGCAACCCACACGGAACCAAAGGCTAGCTCCAGCCAATCTGGAGAGCCTTCTACGCGAAGGCTTGCAGAAGCGACACTCTCAATAGGCACCTCGCGCTTTGCGTTTACGTCCGCAGTCAGCGATAACGGCAGATGGCTCGGTGTCCGCGATGTCGCAGATGGTTGGGGTAGTGAGGCAATCGGTGCTTGTCCTTGACACGCTGCCGTCATCGCAGCGGACACTGCCAACATTGCCAGAAAGTGGCGTAGCTTCATGTCAAACTCCGATGCAAAAAGGTCCTTTGAAAGGACATCACTGTATTCAGACACCACTAGCTGTCCCCACAAACACACCTTCAGGCGTTCTAAGACCGTTCTATGGCGCTCTATGACGTTGTTCATCACATGAAGGGGACTGTCAGTAGCGCTGGGTGGATGCCTGGCTTAGGCGCCGGTCGGTTTAGCGATCTACGATTCGCGATTGGCGGGTGTAGAACTTGTCCAAAAAGCCGTCCCGTGCCCGCCAATCCACTGCACGCGAGTGTTAGCCCGCCGCTTGCTTTGTATGTGTGTTCTTGGTTGGCGCTAATGCAACGCGAAGCCCCAAAAATAGCGGATAGAGTAGAACCAAATATGACAGTATATATAGCACCGCGAACCCCAATGTGTGACTGCTCATAATATCCCAGGCAACAATGCCAATACCGATTAGTGCAAGCAGGATGAGAAACATACGAACAAGGCGTTTGAGCCACACATTTACGAACTGCAAGCGGTCATCTTGGCGCTTACGAGTGAGCAAAGTCCATGAGGTAAACGCAATTGCGCTGACCAGTAGAATGCCCACAACATATTGCGGGATGTTTATATCGGTTGCGATGCTCAACAGCAAAATGAACCCCGTCACCACCCAAAGCCCAATGATCGGAAGCTGTGTTGTGCCGAGGGTAAAAACCAGCATAGTGAGCATTAGAGGCAATCCGCCCGCAACCCCAAAAGGCAAGAAGAAAATCACAGCTAGACTACGCGGTACGTATTGTCGCCAACCTACCCATCCACGACGGCGGGCAGTAAACGCAAAACCTGCGCCTGCACCAAAGAGAGTAGCCACAACCAGAATATAGGCTGTACCTTCAACGGAAAATTCAGGGTTAGTCGAAATCAGTCTCATCCAAATTCGTGCAACAATTCCCCACAGCAAGCCACACCCCGCGCCAGACAAGATAGTGAGCCCAATGGGCCAATGAGATGCCATGCGCTTGTAAACCTTTCTTGGGAATTGGATTGATTACGTTCGACCATCTTCTTGGTGTGATGGTGTCGATGGCTTCTTCATTTTTGCCGTCCAAGATAAGCATGGCGGCACCCAGCAGCGGGTGCGTGTGAGCGTCATACGGGTTTCCCCTTCGATTGTGATAGAGAGAGCGCTGTGTTGGCAAGCTTGCGAACTGACGTTCTCAAGATAATATCCAGCAGATACTAACACAGTGGAGTAGAATTTCAACAGGCTTGCCTTTGCTACCACGTCGATCTCGCCCTGGGTCAGCAGCTCTGACCTGTGTATCTTGTGAAAGGGTGTGCCGTTACTCTTTCCACGCAGAGGTCTCTCAGGGGAACGTCAGCAATGACGGTGGAACCTCAGTCGCCATACTCTATGTAGTCGTTTGGAAATTTCGCCCCTAAAGAACCGATTCCTAATTGCTTCTGAATGAAATTGAAGGTTCTACTACTGAACCAAAATCAGTGGACTGGCATAATCACGCCTTGACCAATGTCAGGATTACAGGAGGGCAATCGACCATAGAACCCACTTCATAACCAGGAGAATAATCATGACAACAGTGAGTACCCAAACCAAACCATCCATCGGCACAATCTGGCGCAACGGCCTGATCGCGGTCGCCGTGGCGACGGTGATCCATGCCGTGCTCTTCTTCATCTGCTCGGCCATGGGCGGGTTTCCGACCAGCGTGCTCACGTCTATGGGCGATTCCGGCAGTGGAGCGGGCGGCGTTGCTGGAGGCGTTGGGAGAGATGAGGTGAATTTATTCACAATGTTGACTTAGCGCCGTAAGTGCACTACTGTAAACGCACACTGCCGTGCCATAGATCCCACTCCTTGAACCCGGGTGATGTTTTCTCCGGTTGGCAGCATGCCCGCCTGAGGTGCATTGATGATAGTCCCACGAAAACAAGATAACAGTGGTCATTGTGACTGCCCGTGACTGGACGTAGAGCAGTGCAGGATACTGTGCTCTGCTAAGGTCAATGTCAACCTCTGCGCTTGATAATGACTCGTTCGGCGGCAACCAGTTGAGTTCAGGAGCAGCCAAGATTCATGACAATTTTTCGGAAAGTTCAGAGGCTTGCAGGAGTCAGTCATATTAAACACAGCATGACTCGTCGTGCATTCCTCAAAGCTTGTGCAATGAGTTGGATGTTTGGAACTGCTTGGAAGTCTAAATCATTTCTTCGCGTCAATATTGACGACGGCAGTTATAGTAGTGGCGCATATAGCGATGGCCCCTACTTAGGGAAGTCAAGTCGCATTTACCTTCCTATCGTAACAAATGGAGATAACTAAATGCCAAGATTACCAAGCATTGGTAGCGACATAGGATCCTGGGGTAGTTTGCTAAATGAATTCCTGCGCGTCTCGCATCGGGAAGATGGATCCATCAAAAGCACTGTTAGCGTTAGCAATGTTCAAGATTTCGGTGCAAAAGGTGATGGCGTTGCCAACGACACTGCTGCTATTCAGTCAGCCATTGATGCAGCGATCAGTGCGGGCGGTGGCATTGTATTTTTCCCGCGTGGCAGATATGTTACGACAGCGTCTCTTATCTGTTCAGCAAGTGCTGTTGTTCTGTGCGGTGTCGGCCATAGTTCAGTCATCATGCCAAAAGGGAGCTTTGACACTATTTCGTTTGCCGCACCTGGTAACGCCTACATTTATGGGAATAAGATTGCGGATATTCTTTTCGAAGAATCTCAAAAAAACGGTGGCGCAACGATCAATGGTCAGTATGTAGCTCAGTTTCATGCAATGCGGGTTTATGGTGGCAGTGGTTGGAATGGGTGGATCTTCCATAACTTCAATAATGTGACTTTGGAGCATTGTCGTTTCGAAAGCTACCGAGGCGAGTATTATGGCAAAGCCACAGGTGGTGGATCAGGTCCAGGAAAAGGTCGAAGCGATGTTCTACGCCTATTTGGTCTTGTTCTTGGAGGAGAGCGCAAGACAGGAATGGTTGGTATCGACATTGATGGTTTTGTGCACACGGTCAACGGCTGGGGAGTGCATCTCATTAATATAGGCGCACAGGGTCTATTAGCACGAAACACTTTCGGCGCGGAAAACAATCCGACTTTCTTTACTTTTGACGATTTAGAGTGCGACTATCCCGATCTTGAGTGTGTTCGATTAGATTCCGGACAGCGGTTTTTTTTCAATAACGCACAACTTAACGGCACGCGCGGTGCCGCTTCGAATATCTATATTAGTCCGAACGTAAGGGGTATTTCCTTTACAGGTGGTTTCTCGTCCGGTGCACAGCAAGCCGGCATTGCTATTGACGGCCGAGACGTTACAGTTTCGGCCATGCATTTTTACTTCAATAGCAGCCCTGAATTTGGTGGTGCAAAGAATGCTTACCCTGGCATTCTTCTTGGAATGGCTTCGAAGGACGTAACCGTGACCGGGTGTCGCTCTGGCCAAGAGGCGACGCAAGACTATCAGTCGTCTGGCTGTCAAGTTGACACGACAGCGGATGGCTTCGTGATCGTCGGAAATGACTTTCGGTATAACGGTTTGCCAGGCGTTAACAACGGGGCAGGAATTGGACCTTCGAAACTGATCGCAAACAACATTTGATCCAATGGCAGCGTAGTACCCCACTTAAGCGTGGAGACATGAAGACAACCTTGCGACAAGTTCCACGGTCTGTTTCGACGGTCTGCCGGGGCGTGTTGGTGGGGGTCAAGCCGGCGGCGGCATCTTGAATGTGAAGAGTTCAGTCTGAGTCCAACAATGGTCGGTCAAGCTGGCCGCCATGGCTGGGGTGCGCTAGACCCAGTGTATGCACCGTTTGGTAGTCCAGAGGGGCTTTGGATAGGCTGTCTGCCAGCTTGTCAAAACAACGAACCGGAAAAAAGACAGATTTCCTCTCCGGGTTCTTGACGGCGAGACGAAGGTTGGCGTAGCGGCTGCCGCTGTCTTTGGCCTGTTTCAGTTCGGCGTCATGCGTGCCAAATCGATCATGCCCAGACGCCCAGGCATGCCATCGGCAGGGGGCACGCCATAGACAGCCGCCAGTTGATGCGGTAGCAGATCGATGAGCGACGTTTCGGTGGCAAAGAGCGGGTTGAACAAATAGGCATGCTGAATGCGATAGGCTTCGACAACCAGCGCAACGACTTCCGGGTCAGCGCGAAAAGCCGTGCTGATTTCGATGACTTCAAAACGCTCCGCCAAGTCGGTCGGACCGAAAGGCTCGCGTTTCAACTGCCCGGTTTGGGGATGTTTGAAGGTAATAAAAACGGCAGCCGGGTATTGTTCGACGCCGACAACGAGGCGTTCGACGCCGAGATTCCGATCATAGAGTCGCATGCCGGAAGTGAGTTGGGAAGCTAGGCTCATAAGCGTAAATTAACCAGTTTCCAGCATAGCAGATTATGTATGCGGTGGGAATGGGCAGATGTCCTGAAGATCAAGATCGGGGCGCCGACCCTATACAATTCATGAATCGACAAGCGACCTGGCACATGGGCGTGCCAGGTGAATACGCGGGCGTGCATACTCAACGGGCGCATGCGTGAGAGCCCAATACAATCTGAGGATGATTCCCGATTAGACAAGGGCGACCTGAAGCCTGCGACCAAGCGCATAGGCGGCTTTCTCGAGCGTTGTCAGGGTTGCCGACTCACTCATCGGATCGAGCAGTCGATCCACCGCCGCGCGGCTCGTGTGCATGCGGCGAGCCATTTCGGCCTTCGACAACTGTTGTTCTTTCATCAATTGCGCAATTTGAAAGACAAGTACGCGCTTCGCAGCAACCGCTTCGGCCTCTGCCAGCAAACCCTCTTCCACCAAAAAATCGTCCAGACTACTGCCCAAATGTTGTTTATTCATCATTACCCTCGCAGAGACTGCAGCCGCTGCTTAGCCAACTGAAGATCAGTCGCCGGTGTCTTCTGTGATTTCTTGATAAAGCCATGCAGCAGGACCATCGTATTGCCTTCCACGGTAAAGATCACGCGAGCGATGCGAATTCGCAGATGCGAACGTACTTCCCACAGATCAACATCCAATTTACGGATCAAGGGGCATCCCAAGAGGCCAACCGTATTGAGCAGTCTTCAAATCGTCGCCAATGATCTTTCGATCTACTTGTGGCAACTCTTTGATCCACTCCCGCACCGGCTCGTTGCCTGCTGTGCTCTTGTAGAAGAACACCTGCACTATTACCTCGTCATCCATGACAGGAAGTGTACCACAAATGATACATCTTGTCGAAAACGACAGGCAGCGGCGCCTATGACAACCTATAACAACCTATAACAGCATTCTCGCCGTTCACATGGGGTCAGAGGGCGAGTTGTTATAGGGTTATAGGGTATTCAGGCATATCCGGCAAAATCGCACAGGAAAATGGTTATGGTAAACCTGTTCTGCCTGCTACCTCATGTAAAAAGGTTGGTTTCGCGCAAAACCGTCCAACAGGAAAAAACATCATGAACACAGACCGGTCAATGACCCCTAGTACACCCTATAACAAGCCACAACTGTTGTTCTCGGCCAAGAACAGTGCCGTGAATTCCCTCTTCACCTTCATCGCCCGCGACACCCGGTTGACCCGCACGAGCGCCAAGCATGGCGGCGAATATTCCGGGCCGTGCCCGTTGTGCCGCAAGGGCACCGACCGCTTCAATATCTGGCCGGCGCTGGGGCGCTGGGCCGGCCTGGCTGGAACGGCTTACGCTGGCGCCGCGCGTGCTGGTGGCCTTCGACGTGGATGCCAACGGCGCCGGCGACCGCGCGGCAGACTGGTGGATGCGGGCGTTGCCCAACACGCGGCGCTGGCGACCACTGTGCGGGGATGTCAATGCGATGGCGATGGCGGGGTTGGATGTGGCGGCGTTGACGCAGCATTTTTGGAGTGCGATTGGGCGTGGACTGGCACCGGGTGCGGCGCTGGAGAGGCTCCGGCGCAGCGGCAGACGATGGTCGTTCGCCACGTGGAATACTTTGGCGACAGGATCGGGGGCGCCTATCAGCGCGCGCTTGACGACGACCAAGATTCGGCGGCCACGCTGCCGGCGGTCGACCGGGAGATCGACAATGTGCGGTTGGCCCAGGAGCGCGCCTTGGCACCGGACTTCCCAGCGGCGCGGTTGGCTGTGGAAATCACCGACAATCTGGCCGCAGTTTGGGCGCTGCGCGAAGACGATGGCCGGCAGCGGCGCGAGTGGCTGCAAAGAGCCGCCGATCTGGCGCAACAGACTGGTCAACGGACACAGCAGGCTAGCTGCATCAGGAGCCTGGGCGACGTGCATGTGAGCCTGTCCGAGTCTGCGCAGGCGCGCCAACGGTACGAAGAAGCCCTGCCCATCTACCGCGCCATCGGCGACCGCCTGGGCGAAGCCAACTACTATCTAGCATTGGGCAGGGTGACAGACTCTGCGGAGTTCTTTGAACGCGCCATCCAGATCCACGCTGCAATCCAGG
>Ga0105047_10013360_pt1 | contig 13122 bp, 8 predicted proteins | sample MAT04_FD_78384 | JGI IMG/M metagenome (GOLD analysis project Ga0105047, IMG submission 78384) | Freshwater microbial communities from Lake Fryxell liftoff mats and glacier meltwater in Antarctica - MAT-04 (megahit assembly) | ecosystem: Environmental > Aquatic > Freshwater > Ice > Liftoff... | reverse complement strand
CGAAATCGCAGACCGAACCCATGCACGGATCGGGGTCGCAGGCGCCACCCTCGGGGATTGGGGTCGAGCACGAGTCCACGCACTCGATGAAGTCTCCCTCCGGGCACTCGGGCGGCAGCGAGCCTCCGCTGTCGAACTATCGAGGACCGTCCCCTTTTGGAGCTCGCCCACTGTTTTCCGGCCTATGGGCGCTATCGAACTATCGAGGACCGTCCCCTTTTCTAGACGTAGTCGCCGCCGACGCGCACCAGCACGTGGGTGCTCTTGGTGCGCACCAGCACGACTTCGACGGTCTCGACGCGTGCGCCCGCGTGCCAGACCAAGAGATGCGCGATGAGCTTCAACAGATCCGACTCGTCGAGGTTGGGGGCTTTGTCGAAGAGGCGAACGCCCCACTGATCCACACCCTCGAAGATCTCGGCGTGCGCGATGACGCCCGACTGCTCGCCGGCGATATCCCACGCTTGGTTGGGCTTCTTGGTGCCCGGCGTCTCGAAGATGGCGAAGAGACCTGGCGATCGGGTGGCGACCCGGGTGTAGCGGTAGGTGTCGAATGCGACGCGCATGTCAGGTGGCGTAGCGGGTTCGGACCAGCTCGGCGACCACATCGCGCGCCGAGCTGAGCTCGTAGCCGCGGGTGAGCATCGCATCGAGGGTGCGCCCTGCCCGCTCGAGGCGCGCGGGATCGACCTTGCGGGTGCGGCGCTCGGCGGCCGCGGGATCGATGCGCTCGGTCGCCACCTCGACCAGATCCTCCGCGAGCTCGGCGAGCTGCTTTTTGCGCTTGCCGTAGGTGGCCTCGCGGAGCTGCTGGATCTGCCGGGGGAAGAGGCCCGGCAGCGAGGGACGGCGGCCGGGGTGGTCGATCGCGTGGCCCGCGACGACGTTGATGAGATCGCGCCGGAAGTTCTCGGCCTTGCCCGCGCCGCTCGCCACGCCGAGCATCGCCTCGACGTTGTCCATCAGCTGGGTGTCCGCGTCCTCGTCCTTGCCGGTGACGGGGTTGGGCACGCGCTCCTTCTTCAGCCAGTACGAGACGTGGGTCACGTAGCGCTCGAAGAGCTCGACGTACTGGGCCTCTTCGACGAGGCCCGAGCTTCGACGGAACGCGTCGTCGACCTGATCTATCCAGCGCTCGCGCACCACGTCGAGCAAGCCGCGGTGATCGCGGTAGCTGCCCTCCGGCGTCTCTTTCAAAAAATCGTAGTCGTCGCCCTCGACCATGTCCTCGATGCGCTCGAGCACCGCCAAGGGAGAGAGCCCTTCGTAGCGGCGGTCCTGCGCGGCATCGAGCAAGAGCATGCGGATCTCGCGGGGTGAGGCGCCTGACTGACCCTCGTACTCGACGTCGTCCTCGTGCTCGTTGCGCACGTCCTCGAGCCCGGCGCGCAACTCGGAGGCCTCGTCCGAGCCCAGGCGCGAGGGCATGGTGAGCCCCGCATAGAGCTCGGCCTTCTCGAGCGGGGTGAGCTGCGCCGCGATCGATCCCAGCCGCTCGTTCTCGTAGTGTGAGGCGACGGGTCGACGAAGCCGGGTGAGCACAGCCCAGAGCGCGGCGACCTCGCTCGCGTGCGGCGCGACGTGCTGCCCGGATGTCAGGGCGGCGTCGCTCTCACTTTGTCCCCGGATCTGCGGGACGATCTGCTGGTCGTAGATGGCCTGCTCGGCGCGGTAGTCCAACAAGTAGGGCACCCGCACAAATGAGAGGCGTCCGCGGAACGATCGGTACTCGTGGTGCTCGCGGAAAGCCTTGAGGTGGATGTCGTTCGAGGTGGCGACCAGCACGCTGTTGAGCGGGAGGATCGAGGTGGTGAGGGCAATCTCCCCCTCCTCGATCGCGAGCAACAGATAGCGCCACGCATCGAGCGGACGCTTGAGCATGTCGGAGTACTCGAGCAGGCCGTTGGTGGCTTCGACCAGCTCGCCCGTGGCCTCGAAGAGCGCGACCGACGAGAGCGACGCGGGCAGCGCGGCCATCGATCGATCGGCGGTGATCTGCCGCTCGCCCGCGTCGACCGCGACCTGGGGCCCGATGGTGACCGCGCCCTGGCGGTAGCGGCTGGAGATGAAGAAGCGCTCGATGCGGACGTGGGCCAGGACACGCGTGAGATCGCCGCGGTAGGCCGTGAGCAAGGCCTCGAAGATGAGGCGGTTCTTGGCGCCGAGCTGCCCCGACTCGATCAGCGCGGGCGGGGCCTGACGGACGCCAGACTGTTGGTAGCTCCGGCGTACCAGCGCGCGTCTGTCTTCGGTGGGCAAGAGCAAGAGCGGGCTCTCGCGGAGCTCGCTGGTGATGCGGAGATCAATCTCGGCGTCGCTGAGGTGCGCGTAGCTGTCACGCCCTGCGAGCGCTTCGTCCGACGATCCGAATCCCAGCGTCCGCCCATCGCGGCCTCGGGGGAAGATCCACGAGAAGTAGTAGATCGCGCCTTCCGGCAGCGTCGAGTAGTCCTCGATGCCGCGCATGAGGCAGTGGACGAAGGTGGACTTCGCGCTGCCGTTCGGGCCGTGCAGCATGATCAGGCGATTCACTCGCCCTTCGCGGATGAAGTTCTGCAGCGCCCGCCGGAACGCGTGCTGGATCTCCTCGTGACCTATCAGCCGATCGTTTCGGCGCCCTTGCTCGGTGCGCTCGAAAGGGAGATCGAAGAGCTGGTAGCGCCTGGTGAGCGAAGGCCCGTGATCCGGATCCCGCTCGCCGTAGTGATCGATGCAGTCGGCGAGGTAGCGCGCGGCGTCGCGGCTCTGTTGGTAGGGATGCTCGGCGAAGAGCGCGAGGTACTCCTGAAACGAGAGCACCCGACGGGCGTCGCTCCAGCGCTGCTTGACGTGATCGGCTATCGCCGAGAGCTCTTCTTTGGCCCGCGCCTTCATCGCGTCGGAGAGCGCGGCGTCGGGCGGCTCGGAGGATGCGGCGCTCAATCGAGCCCCCGGGGCTGGTGTTGCACCGGCAGGTTGTACCGCATCCGGGCGCGTCAGTTCACGGTGACGTCGACGGCGACGGCGCGGGTCTCGAACTGGCAGCCCTCGTCGGTGCAGATCCCGAAGTCGACCGAGGCGACCATGTGGTGGGTGCCCGTGGCGGTCGGGGTGAAGGGGACGCTGAAGCGCGCGACCGTGTCGGTCATCTCGGTGGCGCTGCCGGACTCGAGGGTGGGCTGGGGCAAGGTGACGCCTTCAGGGCCAGTCACGCTCACGGTCCAGGGGTACTCGCGGTTGACGTGGTACTCGCCCAGCGGGGTCAGCACGAGCTCGAAGGAGCCCGCGGTGCCGGCGGTGAGCGACGCGGGCGCGGTGCTCACCAGCGTGAAGTTGGGCTCGGCCCAAGCAGCGCGGGCCTCGACCGGCGGGGCGGGCGTCTCCGCGGTCGGCACGACAGCGGCCTCTTCGCCGCCACACGCGGTCACGCCCCAAGCCCCGAGGCCAGCCATCGAGAGGAGCAACGAGAGCATGAGAGTCGAGCGTCCGCGGGTGCTTGCCATGGCCGTTGAGTTAGCACGGCCCCAACCGTACGCCCGGCCTTGACACACTGCGTCGAGGCGACCAAGGGATGGCCCGTCGCGCGCGTGCGCGAGGTCGTTCGCGGGCCGCTTTTTGGCCCGGTGAGGTCGGAGGCTGTGGTGGCAAGCAAGGGTCGCATTCTTCTTCTCGAGAACATCCACCCCGGCGCGAAGGCGTATCTGGAGCAGGAAGGGTTCGAGATCGATCTTCAGACCAAGGCGCTCGCCGAGGCCGACTTGATCAAGGCCGCCAAGGGCTGCGTCGCGGTGGGCATCCGCAGCAAGACCAAGTTCACCAAGGGCGCGGTCGAGGCGCTGCGCGGTGACGTGCGGGCCATCGGCGCGTTCTGCATCGGCACCAACCAGATCGATCTGGAGAGCGCCAAGCAGAACGGCATCGCGGTCTTCAACGCGCCCTTCTCCAATACCCGCAGCGTCGCGGAGCTGATCATCGCCGAGATCGTGATGCTGTCGCGGCGCCTGGGCGACCGAGTGAAAGAGATGCACCGCGGCCAGTGGAACAAGAGCGCCGCTGGGAGCTACGAGGTCCGGGGCAAGACGCTCGGGATCATCGGCTACGGCCACATCGGTCGACAGCTCGGGGTGCTCGCCGAGTCGTTCGGTATGCACGTGATGTTCTACGACGTCTCGGCGCGCCTCCCGATGGGCAACAACCGCGCGGCGAGCGCGCTCGAGACGGTGCTGCACGAGGCCGACTTCGTGACGCTGCATGTGCCGGAGACCCCGCAGACCAGGGACATGATCGGCGAGCAACAGATCGCGATGATGAAGCCGGGGGCTTTCTTGCTGAACGCCAGCCGAGGCACCGTGGTGGTGGTGCCGGCGTTGGCCGCCGCGCTCAAGAGCGGACACTTGGGGGGCGCCGCCATCGACGTGTTCCCCGAGGAGCCCGAGGGCAACGACGGGGTGTTCGCGGTGGAACTGCAGGAGCTGCCCAACGTGATCCTGACGCCGCACATCGGCGGCTCGACCGCGGAGGCGCAGGTCGCCATCGGCCAAGAGGTGTCTGCGGCGCTGGGCAAGTTCCTCCAGCTGGGCACCACGGTCGGCTCGGTGAACTTCCCTATCACCGAGATGCCTCTGCGGCCCGGGGCCCATCGCATCGCCCACGTGCATCGCAACGTCCCGGGCGTTCTCAGGGACGTGAACCGCATCGTGTCGGAGGCCGAGGCCAACGTGGTCGGGCAGGTCCTCGCGACCGACCCCACGATTGGCTATTTGGTCATCGACGTGGAGAACGCGAGCGCCGTGAGCGCGGTGCTGGTGGACCGAATGCGGGAGCTCCCGACTACCCTCCGCGCCGACTTTTTGTACTGACGACCTGTAGGCGGAGGTCGCACTCCGTAGGAGAGGGTGCTTTACAAGGGAGGCCAACCTCTGGTATGGGGCCCCACAAACGCGGTGTTTGCGCCGCAAGCTGGAGTCGCCCTTGGCTAAGAATACGAAGAAGACCGCTGCCAAGAAGGCGCCTGCAAAGGCCACCCCGGCGAAGAAGCCCAAGGCGTTGGCCAAGGCGACCAAGCCCGCCGCCGCCAAAGTGGCGAAGGCACCCAGCAAGAAGGCTGCACGGCCTGCAGCGACCAAGCCTGCAGCGACCAAGCCTGCAGCGACCAAGCCTGCGGCAACCAAGCCTGCAGCGACCAAGCCCGCAGCGACCAAGCCCGCAGCGACCAAGCCCGCAGCAACCAAGCCTGTGGACGCCTCGACGCCCAGCCCCGTGGCGGCCAAGCCTGCGGCGAACAAGACGCGGTCGCCCTTCATGAAGGGCAGCAAGCCCCAGAAGCCCGCCTCCGCATCCGGCGCGCGCCCCGGCACCCTGCTCACGCCGCCCACGCCGCCGCGCTCCCGCCTCTCGGTCCGCGAGCCCGCCCAGGCGGACGACCTGAAGATGAAGATCGGGGCGCTGGCCACGGCCATCAACCAGATCCGCGCGGTGAAGCGCTCGATCCAGCGGACCTTCTGGGACATCGGCCAGATCCTCGTCGATGTCCGCGACCGCAAGCTCTACGTGGCCAAGGGCTACGGCTCGTTCGAGGCCTTCGTCGAGCGCGAGATCGATCTGGGCAAGACCATCAGCCTTCGGCTGGTGCGCGCGGTGGAGATCTTCGTGCGTGAGCCCGCGGTGGCCGCCGGCATGGACCGCGTCCTCAGCGCGGTCGCCGCGTTCGATGGCGAGACCGAGGCCGCGGCGATCACCAACACCGGCCCCGTCGTCCCGAATCGGAGCGCGATGTCGACCAGCGTGGGAGTCACGCGGTCGCCGATCCCGTTCCACAAGCAGTGACCCCCAGACCATCCAAGAACGGGCCACCGGCCCCACCTCGTCCCTCGAGCGCACCTCGTCCCTCGAGCGCACCTCGTCCCTCGAGCGCACCTCGTCCCTCGAGCGCACCTCGTCCCTCGAGCGCTTCGAGGACCGATGATGTGCAGCACGCGCGGGGGCGCTCGTGTTAGCGCTGATTGGCGCGCTCGTGTGTGTGTTGGCGAACGCGTTCTTCGTAGCGGCGGAGTTCGCGCTCGCGAAGGTGCGCTCGACGTCGCTCGAGACCCGCGCCAAGGCCGGGGACGCGTTGGCCCATCGCGCGCTCTTGGTGCAGCGGCGGCTCGACGAGTTCCTCCCGGCGACCCAGCTCGGTATCACCCTGGCGTCGCTCGGGTTGGGATCGCTGGGCGAGGACGCGCTGAAGGGCATCCTCTTGCCGCCGCTTCACTGGATGCACGTGCCCGAGCACCTCGCCGAGAGCATCGCGATCGGGGTGGGCTTCGGGGTGATCTCCAGCCTGCACATCGTCGTGGGCGAGCTGGTCCCCAAGTCGCTCGCCATCCAGCGCCCGGAGGACGTCGCCCGCTACTCGGCCACGATCCTTCAGGGCTTCTACTACATCGTCTATCCGGCCCTCTTCTTCCTCAACATCGGCTCCAAGCTGGTGCTGACGATGCTGCGGATGCCGGCGCCGGATCACGCCGAGGGCAAGCTCTCGCTCGAGGAGCTTCGGCTGCTGATCCGCGCGACGGTCGGTGACGAAGAAGGACAGAAGCGGGATCTGCTCGAGCGGGTGCTGCGCGCCACCGATCGTCCGGTGCGCGCGATCATGGTGCCTCGGGTCGATATGGAGATCCTCTCGCTCGCTTGGCCCATCGAGCGCTGGCGCGAGGTGGTCCGCACCCGAGGCTTCAGCCGCTATCCGGTCTCGAGCGACGCCAACCCCGATCACGTCGTGGGCTACGTGTACGTGAAGGATTTGATCTTCGGCGACCGGGATCGACCCGACCCCAGCAAGCTGCGACGCGACATCCTCATCGTGCCGGAGGCCCGCACGGTCGGAGAGATCCTTCAGGAGTTCCAGCGCACCAAGATCCCGATCGCGCTGGTGGTGGACGAGTACGGCGGAACCTCGGGCCTGGTGACGCTCGAGGACGCGGTCGCGGAGATCGTCGGTCACATCGGCGACGAGGTCACCAGCGCGACCGCGCCCGGCGCGCGGGTGGACGAAGACGGATCGGTAGTCGTCGACGGGGCGCTGCCCATCGAGGACCTCTCGCTCGATGGGATCCAGATGCCGGAGCACGCAGAGGTCGACACGGTCGGCGGGCTGGTCGTGGCGGTGCTCGGTCGCCTGGCGAGCCCTGGCGATCGGGTCGAAGTGGGCGGCTGGGAAGTGGTCGTCGAGGACGTCCGCGCGCGGCGCGTCGGCCGAGTCCGCTTCCGCAAGCTGGAGCGCAACGCGAAGCCGGAGCGCGAGGCCACCCCCGATCCCAAGGGCGAGGACGAGAGCGGGTGAGCGGCGACCGCGCGAGCGCCGACGCGGACCGAGCGCGGACCTACGCGGCCCTCACCGAGGGGCTCGACCGACTCGGGGTCTCGGCCAGCACGGAGGACGAAGCCGCGGTTGCGCTGCGCACCATCGCGTATCCCTTCGGGAGCGGTCAGGGCGACGAGATCGCGTTTCGAAGCGGGCTGAAACCCATGTTTCGCGAGCTGTTGTCGGTCGGCTCGATCGAGGCCGCGCGCGCGCGCTTCGAGGCGGCGGGCTTCGCGACCAAGATCGCCGAGCGGATCTACGGCGACACCAAGGATGGCTGGGACGACCCCGTGGCCGGCATCGTCTCTTCGCACCCCGACGCGCGCCGCGCGCTCTTCGTGGGACGCGATGTGGGCGCACTGGAGGCGGCGGCAGCGCTCGATCAGGAGAAGACCGACGAGGCAGATCTCGAACTGGGCCGGCGCTTGGGCTATCCGCGCTGCTGCGTCGAGGCCTTCCTCGAGGGTGGAAAGCACCGCAAGGCGCCTGCGCTTCACGGGGCGGCGAGGGAGCGGACTGAGGGTGTTGGGATGTCGCGGCTCAACACCATGGATCTCGCGGTCTTTCACTTCGTACCTTGGTATCCCTGCCAGCTGCGCTGCGAGCACAGCGCGCGCTACGCCGCGGGCTTGGCGAAGGTGATCGAAGCACGCGCGCCCGAGTTCGTCGCCGCCATCGACGACGCGCTGGGGATGCATCGGCTCATGCTCACGGATGATCTCCAGCTCTCGATCGAGGGCGTGCGAGAGGGAGATGTGATCGAGGTGACTCGGGTGCTTCCGACCGCCCAGCACCGTCACCCGCGCGCGGCGCTGGATCCCGGGGAGTCGGCGCTGGTGGCGCGCTTGGTGGGTTGGCTGAAGGACGCACGCACGCTCGAGGTGCGGAGCGACGCGCTGTGGGCGGACGGCGCGTGCCTGCCCGTGCCGATGGCGCCGCTGTGCATCTCGTTCGCGTGAACTCGTTGGTAGGCGGCTCAGGCGAGAACGCGTAGCCGGGGGAGCTGGCGGCGTCCCCGGAAGTCGAGCAGACGCGGCGCATCGCCTGCGAACGCGATCTCCGAGATCAAGCGACCCGCGCGGTAGACGGCGAGCGCGTGCGGGGTCCGCATCACCCGATCACCTTCGGCGAGCGCCTCCGCCACCTCGAGTTCGAAGGCGCGCGCCAAGAGATCATCCTGTCGACTCGGGTCCATGCCGATGCGGGGCGCCGACCACACCCGGCCGTAGTCGTAGGCCGCACCAGGCTCGGTGATCCCGCGGCCCTCGCCTTCAGGCGCCTCCAGCAGCACGTAGCGATCCGAGGCCATCGCGAGACCTACCGACGACAGCACCCGCTGCAGCCGCTCGGCATACGCGGGCTGCACCTGCATCAGCGCGTCGAACGTGCGCGTCGCCACCTCGAGCGTCCGAGCACACCGAGGCTCGCAAGGAAAGTGGGAGAAGAGCCGGAGCTCGGGCGCCACCCAGTTCGTGAGCGGCAAGAGCGATTGGGCCGCGTGCTCGACGACGTGCTGACGACTCAGCCGTGCGAGCCACGTGGCGTCGTTCTGTTCTGGGTGATCCGCGAACGCCGACGCACAACACGCGGGGTAACCGAGCAGACGTCCCATCGCCCGCACTCCGTCGGCGCGCGAGAGCCTGTCCTGGGTGAGGCCCGACTCGATGGCGAAGGCCTCGTCGAGCACCGACTCGTCTTTGGCCACGAACGCGATCGCGCGGGGGTAGCCGCTCGGGCCGGGTGCGCCGACGAAGACCCGCGCGCGGTAGCCGAGCGCACGATGGGTCTCGGCGACGTGCTCCGCCGCACCTGGCTCGCTCCGCTCCACCTTCATGAGCGAGCGGATACCGACGTCGATCTGCACCCGCTCACGCGCGACCGCGGGGACTTCTTCGACGAGGGTGGGCTGAGCGAGATCGAAGCTCGACGCGTGCAGCCGCGCCCGGGTGCCGGCGCGCAGGCGATGGTGCGGCGACAGCCCGATCTGCACGAAGGGATCGTTGCCGCTCGGATGATCGCCTGCGCCCGAGCCGAGCGGGACGATCTGACCGTTCTTGATCGCGCGCAGCTCGTCGGTGCCGTGGATCTCGGCATACGAGGTGCGGATCCCGTAGCAGCGATCCCCGTAGTCGCAGCGGGTGCAGGGCTCGGCGCGGGTGAAGCCTGCGGCGGAGCGCGCGCGCTCGTCTTCGGGCACCGCGTGGGTGAACGCCACCTCACGCACCGCGCGCGGCAAATAGCACGCAGGGACACCGCACTTGGTGTCCAGGCCATCGACCGGGATGTGGTGGTGCGCAGCCCTGGCAATCGCGGTCTCGAAGTGCGGTGCGATGGCGCTGATGCGGGGAATCAAGCGTCCGTCGCGGGGCACGTTGTCGGTCGACGCGGCCGCATACGAGAGCGTGATGCCGATGCGCGCGCCCTCCGGAAACGGCGCGATGAAGTGCTGGTGTATGAAGTCGGGGTAACCCGCGAGTTCGCCCGCGTTCGCGCCGCAGACGACGAAATTGACCTGCACCGGGACGCCCTCGGCGATCAAGTTCGCGATGCCGCGGACGGTCTTCTCGAACGTGCCCGGTGCGGCCGTCACCCGATCGCTGACCTGGGCGCTGGTGCCATGCAGGCTCACGAACGCGCTGGAGAGACCCGCTTCGCGCAGGCCTCTCGCGAACGCGCGATCGGCCATCTTGATAGCGTTGGTCTGGAGCTCGACCCGCGGGGCGCCCTTCTCTTTCGCGAGCCGAATGTAGTCGAGCACGTTCGGGTGCAGGGTCGGCTCACCGCCGGAGAAGTCGATCGCGATCCCATTCGCCGCGCAGTCCTCGATCTCGGCGACCAAGCGCTCGTGCTCGATCGGCGGCAGCTCGCGCGACACGAAGCAGAAGTCGCACGCTTGGTTGCAGTGAAAGACCAGCCGCAGGATCCGGCGCCGATGGCTGCCGTCCGCGTTACCGGAGCTTAGATCGCTCTTGTATTCGCGGAGCTGTCGCTCGCGAATGGTGCTGCGGGTGCTCTGCTCCGAGAGCGCCTCTGCGCCGAGGGTGCGGAGCAGCGGATCGAGCACCGCTGCAGTCTCCTTCAGTGGACCTGGACAGACCTTGCTGGCGCTGCACTCGGTGCACGCCTCGGCGCGGACGTGTCGCCTGTCGGCGGGAGCGGCGCGCGCTTCTTTCTCGACCAGCGAGGCGTGCAAGCGAAGCAGAGGCTGCATGCTCGCTGGCTCGGAAAAGACGCAGGGCGGCATCTCGGACCCCGGCGCCACCCGCAACGTCACCCCGAGATCACGGGCCCGCTCTGCTCCCAGCACCAGCTCCGCCTGGGCCTCGCTCGGCGTGAGCACGACGTAGCCAGGACGCGCGGTGTGTATCCAGCGGGCCACGACCTCGATCGGTGGCGCGCCGGGGACGCGCGCCGTCTCGCTCGCCGCCCAGCCGATGATCTCGGCGAGCTGACCACGCGAGTCCGGGACCAGCGCGACCGCCAGCTCGACCGCGACGTGCGCATCACGCAGCGCGGCGATGGCGCGCACCGTGCGATCGAAGCCGCCGGGATCGCCAGTGATGGCATCGGAGCGTGCGGCGCTGACCGCGTTGAGCGCCACGCGGAGGCGGGTGATGCCCACCTCCTTCATGCGCTCGATGACAGCCGTGCCCTTGTCGGGATCCGCGATGAGCGCGGCGCCCAGTACGGTGGCGTTCGTCTCCACCTCCACCTCGCTCGCGCCGTGGTTCTTCGCGAGTCGTGCGAGCGAGAGGACGTACGGCTGACCCAGCGGCTCGGCGCCCGTGAGCACGATCCGATCGGCGCCCTTGCTCGCGGCGTCTTTGACTTCGCCAGCGACCCGATCGGCGCGGGCTTGGACGGTCTCTCCGTTCCCGCGATCTCGGGAGGCACTGCCTCGTTCGACATAGGTACAGAAACCGCAGCGCTGGTTGCAGCTGCTCGCCACGGTGATCTGCTGGGTGCGTGCGCCGCCGCCGCGCTTGTCGTTGGGCGCGCGCACCATCCGAAGCGGCCGCTTGTTCTTGCCCCGCGCCTGTCCTGCCGCCTCGTCGAGCGCCTCTTCGAAGACCTCGAAGAGCGCGTCGTCGGCGAGTGTGCTCTCGGCGAGCACGGCTGCATGCACCTTCGCGACCTTCGGATCCGCGAAGCGCCAGGGTGCGTCCATCCGGTAACCCCGGCGGTACGCGTCGCTCTCGTTGGGATCCTGCCGCACGAGTTCGAGCAGGCCGTCGCGCTGCGCGAGATGAAAGAGCGGCTGCTCGGGATGAAGACGGAGCTGCGAGAGCAGCGCGCGCCCCCGGAAACGCGAGAAGCCGCGGCGTCGCATCACGTCGGCGTTGATGCGCAGATCCTCGAGCGTGGTCCACGGCGTGAAGAGAATGAAGCCGCTGGTCGGTGAGATGACGAAGCGCTCGGGAAAGCGCTCCGCCCAGTCGTCCATGAGCTCGAGCGCGCGCTCGATCTCCGCGCCGGTCATGCCCTTGTGAAAGCGCAGCAGCTCCGCGTCGGAGAAGTTCTCGTAGCCCAACAGGTAGAAGCCCAGTGGGCCGGGGAAGCCGCCTGCGAGCGCAGCCTCGATGGCGTCGCGGTAGGTGAGCAGGTAGTCGGGGCGCGCAGACAGCAGCGTGGTGCGAGGGGCGAGCGAGATGCCGGTCCGCTGTGACCATGCGGTGAGGCGCGCGCCCAGCTTGCCCAAGAAACGGAGCGCGAAGTCGTCTTTGATCGCTATCTCGCGCACCTCGGGTCGATGTCGCAGCTCCGCATCGATCTGGGCTTCGAGGAGCTCGAGCGCCTGCTCCTCGGTCATCTTCTCGTAGGGACTCACGCTGCAGAACGTGCACCCCGCGGTCTTCACGTTGGCGGGGAGGGTCACGCCGTCGAAGGTGCCCGTGCGGTTGGGGATGTTGCGATAAGCGCAGCCGGTGTTGCTGACGACGACGGCGCGGTGGGGATTGGCGCCGCGCGAGGAGAGCGTGATCCGCAGCGAGGGATCGAGCGCGACCCCGCTGAGCTCGTCGTAGGTCCGGTAGACGTCCGTCGGTGGGGGTTGCTCGATCGACTCGCCGTCGCGGACCGCGAGACCCGACAGGCCGCGCAACGGACGACCGTGCTCGATCGCGTCGAGCAGCGCGCGGACGTTGCCGCGTGAGATATGGAGGACCGCGACGTCGGACATCCCTTGATCGAGGAGATCCCGGCTCTGCCAGCCGATCAGGTGCTTGGTGGTGCTCGCGACCGCCTTGCTGAGCTCCGTCGACCACGCTTGGCGCAGAAAGATCACGTCGTACGCGCGCTCGACCAGGAGGGTACGCAGCTGTTCGATCTGCTCCGGCTCGCTCTGGTCTCGTTCGAAGAGGAAGTCGACGAGCTCCGCTCGATGGCCCAGCGTGTTGAGCTCGCTCGCGATCGCGACCTCGTGCTGCTCGACGAAGAAGTTGTCGTCGAGCTTGATCGGGTGGAGGAAAGCTACGCGCACAGCGCCTCATTGTCGGGCCCTGATTGGTTGGGGTCAACGCAGCAGAGCCAGCGGTCCTCGCTTCCGCTTCGCATCGAGTCACTCGGCGTTAGGAGCGCACCTGAAGCGGCGGGCGTAGAAGCCCGGCGCGTCGAGGCGCAGATCGGTCCACACAACGACGACCTCTTCCCCTTCGGCGGCCATCGAGATGAGGAAGTTGGCGGGCCATGGACCCAGCACCTCGTCGCGAGGCCGGCTCCAGTCGACCGCCGTGGACTCGGCCACCGTCACCTCGGCTATCGGGCTCGCCCGGTATCCGTCGTCCGCGATCATCGCGAGG
>Ga0105047_10013359_pt1 | contig 13123 bp, 11 predicted proteins | sample MAT04_FD_78384 | JGI IMG/M metagenome (GOLD analysis project Ga0105047, IMG submission 78384) | Freshwater microbial communities from Lake Fryxell liftoff mats and glacier meltwater in Antarctica - MAT-04 (megahit assembly) | ecosystem: Environmental > Aquatic > Freshwater > Ice > Liftoff... | reverse complement strand
GGTCGTCCGCGGCTCGGCGATGGCGATGGTCCCCTCCACTCGTGAGCATTCACTCACGACCCCTTCTCGAGTTTCCTCCTCCGTCGTTCAATCGAGCGCATCGTACTGGATGCCGAGAGTAACCCCCAGCCGGGCGGCCGTCCGTGCCCAGAGCACGTCCTCGAGCCGAAGATGCGCGCGATCCCGGGCGGCAATGCCAGGCTCGATGCTCAGGGAGGCCGCCAGCCCCGCACCGAGCCGGTAGCTCAGCGCAACGGTCCCCTGCCCCGTGAAGTCGACGTGGGTGCCGGCCGCCGCGTTGGCGGTGGGATCCGTGAGATCATACGAGTGGACCAGAAACCCGGCGCCGACGGACGCGCTCAACCAGAGATCCTCGGTTAGCGGCAGCGCCAGGGCCGGGCCGATCACCGCGATGACTTCGCGCGCACTGACGGACACGTCGGAAGCCTCGATGATTCGTACGCCGATCCGAGCGCCGATCGCGCCTCGGCTGATGGTCGCATCGACCGCGACGACCGGATCGACGCTCGGGAACCGCCCGACGACGCCCGCGCTCGCGTTGACGCCCAGATGGACACGCGAAGGCTCGGGATACAGCTCCGATACGCCAGCGATGAGCGCGTCTCGCAGCACCGCACGGAGGGCATCCGTCCAGCGTTCACCGTTGCGAAGATGGACCGTCGTTCCGTCACAGCTCGATTCGGTCTGACGCGACGCGCGCACCGCACAGACGTCAACACCCTCCGCGCTCGCCTCGGCGGTGAGTGAAAGTGACGCTTCGGTCGCGGACAGCGACACCCCGAACCCACCATCGAGCACGGCAAGACCGAGGCGGCCGCGTTGCGAGGCCGATAAGGTCGACGATGCGACGAGGTGCACCACAGGGACCGTGTGCCGCCTGTTTCCCTGTCCGGCGCGCTCGACCGCAATGATCGCGCGCTGGAGGATCTCCAGCTCCGCGACCGCATGGGGCTCGGCATCGACGGTCTGGATCGCCACTTCGTGTCCTGTCGCACGCGCGACGAGCTGACCGGACACCTCCTCGATCTCGAGCGAGACTGCCGCCGGATGGCCCGCGGGCACGAGCACGAGGTTCTCGTCTAGCAGGTAGACGACCATTCGCTCGCCGAGGTCGTCACCGGGCGCTTGCAACGCAACGGCGGCGACGAGGAGACCGAAGAGAGTCACTCTTCCCCGTCGCTCGTCTTCTGCCCACCACCGCGCGCGCGCTGGATGCCGAGCGCGTCGAGGCGATTCAAGAACGTGCGCATCGGCATCTCCAGCGCTTCTGCGGCCTCACGCTGCGTCGGATACTTTCGCAGCGCCTCCAGAATGCGGCGCTTTTCCAGAGCGGCGATCTCGGACTTGAGGCTCACCTGTCCGTCGGATCCGGAGCTCTCCGACGAGAGCGACGGCGCTTCGATCGCCGCGCTCGAAGACATGCGCAGCGCGGGCGGGAGGTGCTCCATCGTGATCGCCGCGTCGCCCGCCAGCAGCATCGCGCGCTCGATAGTATTGCGAAGCTCCCGCACATTGCCCGGCCAGGAGTACGCTTCCAGCGCCGCGCGAGGACGGTCGCCGAGCTTCTTCGAGCTGGAGCCGCGCATGAACAGCTCGACCAGCGGCATCACGTCGCCGGCGCGCTCGCGCAAAGGGGGTATCGCGATCTGCAATTGATCGAGGCGATAGTACAAGTCCTTCCGGAACTGCCCCGCCTCCACCGCCGCCATCAGATCGTGGTTCGACGAGGCGATGAAGCGTACGTCGAGCCCCGCGCTCTCGGCCTCGTCGAGCGCATATCCGAGGCCGAGCTGGGCGCGCGCCGATAGTCCGGTGACCTCGTCGATGTGCAGCGTGCCGCCGCGCGCGCGGGCGATGAGCTTGCCCGCCTCGTCGTTGGCGAACGTCTCGGAGAGCTCGACGCAGCTCACGCGGACGAACGTGCCGCCCGCGCGAGAGGAGCGCTCGTGGATGAGCTGCGCGTAGACGTCCTTGCCAGCGCCGGTCTCGCCGAGCAGCAGCACGTGGGCCATGCCTGCGGCGGCGCGGTTCACCAGCGCGTCGACGGCGCGCATCGCCGGATCGTCGGAGATCCAGATGCGCGCGGCGTCCGCCGAGGCGAGCGGCGCGAGGCGCTCCGCGGCCAGCGGCAAGAGCTTCGCCAGCTCGACCTCGCGCGGATCAACGATCCCCGCCGTGAGCTCGCCCAGTCCGAGCGAAGACAACAACCTTCGCGCCGCCACCGGCGTGACGTCGGCGAGCAGCACCACGACATCCGAAGCAGAGACAGGCGCCGCGACATCACCCGGCCGCAGCGCACGCGCGACCGCTTCGGACAGCGCATCCGGCGGCACCGGCGCCGCAAAACGCAGCCGCGCCACCACGTCCGACGTGCGGGTGGGATCCGCGATTCGCGCGGCCAGGAAAGGCTCGAACGCCTGCTTGTGCAGCACGCGCGCGACCGCCACCACCGGCTCGATCTCCACCAGCGCGATCTCGGCGGCGCCCAGGCGGACCCGATCGCCGTTCGAGAGATCGATGGTCTGACCCTTCTTCAGAGGCTTGAAGACCTCGTCGTCGATGCGGGCCCAGGACGAGTCGTCGTCGTGGATCTCGATCGCGACCCCATCGTCGATGAAGAGCACCGCGTGATCGGGGGCCAGCTCGGCGTCGATGCGGAGGGTCGCGCGCGCATCGGATCCGAACGTCACGCTCCCCACCGCCGGCAGCGCGAAGCGATCGCTCGCCTGCGCGGTCTGGACGAGGATGACCCGGTTCACGCCTTCACCCACGCCGGGATCTGCTCTTTTCGCAGCGGCTCGTTGCCGGCGCGGATGGCCATCTCGTGCACGAAGCGGTTGAGGCCGCGCAGGTTCTCCGGCCACGAAGAGGCGAGCAGCACCTCGATCGCGTCGGGATGGAGATCGATCGTGCTGCCGCCGCGCTTGCGCTCGCCGAGCCAGACCTCGTGGAGGAAGCGGATCCAGCGGGGGACGTCGGCCTTGCGCTCACGGATCGAGGGGACCTCGATCTGCCAGAGCGCCAGGCGAGCGTACAGGTCCTGACGAAATTCGCCCGAGCGCGCGCGCTCCGCGAGGCTGCGGTGCGTCGCGGCGACGATGCGCACGTCGACGCGTTCGCTCTTCGTTGCGCCGACCGCGCGGATCTCGCGCTCCTGGATCGCGCGCAAAAGCTTGGGCTGGAGCTCGAGCGGCATCTCGCCGATCTCGTCGAGGAAGAGGGTTCCGCCGTGCGCGGCGGAGAACAGGCCGGGCTGATCGCTGGTCGCGCCGGTGAACGCGCCCTTGGTATGGCCGAAGAGCTGGCTCTCGATCAGCGTCGCGCCGAACGTCGCGCAGTTGACGGTCACCAGCTCGCCCTTGCGTCCGCTGAGGCGGTGGATCTCGCGCGCGATCTGCTCCTTGCCGGTGCCGGTCTCGCCGATGATGAGAGCGGGCGAGGCATCGGGGGCCGCGCGGGCGATCTGCTGCCGGAGCCGGCGAACCGCCAGCGCCTGACCGGGCACCGCTTTGTGGGAGACCTCGGGGGCGTCGGGCTCGGCGAGCGTGTGGCCCTTCTCGTAGACGAAGAGGACGCCGCCGACGCGGAGGACCGAGCCCTCGCTCAGGACCTGCCATCCCTGGTTGCTCTGGACACCGTCGACCCAGGAGCCGTTCCTGCTGCCGAGGTCGCGGACGAGGTGAACGCCGAGCGCCGCGTCCCATTCGATCTCGACATGGCGGCGCGAGGCCGTGGGATGGGCGAGCGTCGGTGAGCCGGGGTACTCCGGCGAGCGGCCGAGCAGGACGCGGTCGGGCCCGAGATCCACGATCTTGGGCTCGTCGTCGAGCGTCGCCGAGATCAGGCGGCCCCGGGAGGCGTCGGCGCCGCCCTCGGACAGGGTGTGGTGACGCGTCGCGTCGACGGTGACGTCGGTGTTCGATCCACGGCCCGCCACCGAGCCGATATAGCCCGAAGGGGACGGTTGCAAAAGCTGCAACGGGGGACGCTGCGCCCACGCTGAAAAATGCTCTGGCACCTTTTGGGGCGGCGGCACGGCGGTTGCGAAGGCCCACCGCATGAACACCCACGCGGACGAGGCAGAGACCCAGGTCGCGCTCGACGGCATCCTCCCCACCCGGGTCGAGCTGCCGGCGGCGATGGAGGGCGTCGTGACCATCTACGGCGCGATGAACCAGCAGGTCACCGGCACGTACCAGCCGGTGCGCCACCGGCCGGGCTCGCCGCTCATCACCATCGAGCCGTGGCCCCTGCCCGGCCCGCCGCCCACGCGCGCCCGCATCACGCGCTCGGCGCCGCCGCCGCCGCCGGCCATCAGCATCTACGGACCGAAGCCCGCGCTCTCGGGCGGCCCCCTCGAGATGGCCCTGATGTACTCGAGCGTCTGCGTCGCCGTGTTCATCGGGACCATCGCCGCCCTCTACTAATCACCGAGTTGCAGCTTCTGCATCTCGCGCCGAGCGCGCTCCGCTCTCCCACGAAGAACGCACCCAGAACCGCACGGCACGCCCCCTGCTTTGGAGGACAACATGGCGCTCGATATCCAGAGGCGGAACGACTACCCGAACAGCTACCCGACCGCGCCCGTGTCGACGCCGGCCAGCGCGCCCGCGGCCGAGGTCACCAAGACCGACGCGCCCGCCGAGGTCGAGCTCCCGCCCGAGCGCCGCCTCGCCGCGTGGGTCGATCGCGCGCCCGAAGCGACCACCGTCAGCGGCCCCAGCGCGAGCAGCACCGATCGATCGACCGCCCCGCGCGGCATCGGCGCTCCAGGCGTCAGCGCACGCGGCAGCGGCGCGGGCAGCGAGCTCCTCGACTCGCTCTCTGCCTCCAGGAAGACCGGCATCGGCGCCTCGCGCTCCGATCTCCGCCTCGCCTTCGGCGAAGGCACGCACGCCAATCGCGCGAGCGACGCGCCGAGCGGCCCGCTCCAGGGCTACGGCGACAACGGCATGCCCGCCGCGATGGGCAAAGGCGACCCCGGCGGCAAGACCGAGAACGGCGACGAGGTCCGCATCTTCAACACCGGCGGCAACACCACCAAGGTGAAGGGCGACCTGAACATCAGCGACGCGGAGGCCGCGAGGTCGCGCGCCGCGCAGGCCGAGCTCGCGACGAAGATGGGGAGCGGCAACCCGCCGACCGCCGCCGAGCACAAGGCGCACCTGCAGAAGATGGTGAACAGCGGCGCCTCGGTCGACGCGATCAAGGCGGAGCACGGCAAGATCCTCTCGACGTTCTACCGTCACCCGGGCGGCGTCGAGTGGAGCCCGAAGCTGAAGTCAGACGAGGTCGACCAGCGCTTCAAGGACCAGCCGATCGCGAAGGACGGCAAGCGCCTGATCGACTGCGAAGGGTACGCCGCGCTCAGCGAGAACACGCTCGGCGGCCTCAAGAAGGGCGGCCAGCCGATGTTCGACATCCGCTGCGCGGCCTCCGATCAGCACGTCGTCACCGGCGTGTTCCCGCACGGCGGTGATCAGCGCAAGGGCTTCGTCGTCGACAACAACTCCGTGAAGAGCTTCGACGCGAGCAAGATCGCCGACAAGGACTGGAACAAGACCAGCAACCCGACGACCAAGCAGCAGCGGATGCTGATCAATTACATGACCTCGCCCGAGAACAAGAGCCATTGCGGCACGCCGCATGAGTACGGGCCCTTCAGCGACATGAAGTCTCCGTACAAGAAGCTCGAACAACCGAAGAACTGAACCACCCCCAACCCCCAACAACTCAGGAGAACAGCCATGAAAGTCGACGGACAGAACACCAGCCCCTTCTACTTCTTCAACAACGAGACCCAGCAGCACAAGGAAGCGACGGTGAAGCGCGAGCAGCAGAGCCTCAGCATCTTCGATCTGATCCAGGGCAAGTCGTCCGAGAAGCTCACCCTGAACGCTGGCGAAGGCGACGACGTGATCAAGGTGAGCAAGAAGGGGGACGACGAGTACTCCGTCAACATCAACGGTCAGGAGTTCACGCTCACGAAGGCCGAGATGGAGAATCTCACCGTCAACGGCGGCGAAGGCAACGACACAATCATCGTCGATGCCAGCGTCGACGTCGCGATCAACGTGAAGGGGGGCAAGGGTGACGACACCATCGTCAACCTGGCGAACGGCACCACCATCGACGGCGGCTCGGGCAACAACACGCTCGTCAACCTCGGCAACGACGTCACGATCAAGGAGCAGGAGTCGAGCTTCATCGACTTCCTCTTCGGTCGTCAGGCTGGCCAGGACACGGTCATCGACTTCGGCAAGAACACCAACCCGAGCGCGCAGTGGTGGAACTTCGGACGGAACGACCTGAAGGCGTCGGACGACTGACCAACCCATCAACCACGTCCGTCCGCCCGACAGCTTTTCTGGGAACCAGGTGCCAAAGATTCCGGAGCGATCGAGGCCGATGACGCAGGGCGCGCCGATACCTCTCGCATGCCGATCAAGCTCGCTGGCACCTCGCAGACGTTCCACCCGCACCCCGACCAGCCGCCGGCTCTCGGGAAGCCTGCGGACACGACCCCGCCCGCGCGTCCGACCCTCGATGGCGCCTACTGGGGCGCGTTCTCGTACGCGAAGGCCGATCCGGTGTGGATCGAGCTCCAGGGCATCGAGGCGCTCGCGGGCACCCGCCTCGAGGTGCTGAACTACTCGGCCAACCCGCGCGCCTCGTGGAAGACCGATCGCATCCAGCTCCCGGGCTCACCCGAGAAGGCGACCGGCCCGAGCGGGAAGTACGGCCTGAAGCTGACGGTCCCGGCCGCGGAGGCGCTGGGCATGAAGGCGTGGGATGTGCTCGCGATCCGCCAGGTCGACGCGGCGGGCAACGCGTCCGAGCCGGTGCTGGCGAAGATCAACTCGAAGGTCGAGTCGGGCATGACCCTCGCACGCCCCTCGAGCATGGGCGCGATCGACGACCTCGATCCGACGACGCCCGCGCAGATCGTCGCGCTCGGCCAGCGGCCCGGCAACTCGCTGGTGACGTTCGCGGCCGCGAGCGACGGGCGCAACCTGTTGGTGAGCGCGGACGACATCTGCGTGACGCGCGGAGAGGGGACGGCGAAGATCGGCGCGAACGAGGCGATCGAGCCCTTCGCCAAGCTGAAGATCACCAACGTGGTGACCCAGAACGCGCTACCGGAGATCGTGATCGGGGCGTCGCGCTCGTTCGAAGCGAAGATCCTGGCGACGCCGGATCAGCCCCTGTTGATGGAGATGAGCGACGGCGCGCACCGGATGTACGCGTTGATTCCGGGCGGCAGCGATCGCCCGACGCTGATCGCGGATCTGTTCGATCCCGCGTGGAGCAAGATGGCGTTCGAAGCGGCGAAGCTCGAGGCGAACGTGGTGGGCGATCGGGTGAAGCTCAGCGGGCCGACGGCGATCGGCACGCCGGGGACGACGGTGACGTTCACCAACGTGCGCACGCAGGAGAAGGTGACCGCAGGCGTGATGGCGGACGGGAGCGTGAGCGCGAGCCTGGGCGGCGCGGTGGGGGACGCGATCCACCTCGAGGTCTGGAACGCGCTTCGCGGGGCGAAGCTCGACGCGGGCGTCATCCAGGCCTGAGGCTCATCGCGTGCGCTCGACGATGACCGCGCCGACGTACGCGAAGCGGGATCGTCCGGCGGGCGAGACAGCCACTTCGATCACCAGCTCTCCGCTCCCGCTCGGAGACACCGCCGCGAACACGGCGAGGCGGCTGGTGTTGTCCTCCGCGTCGAGATCCTGCGAGACCCCCGCGATGGTGTAGCGGGTGAGCCGGCCGAGGCCACCGTCATCGCCGGTGCGCGACGCGAACAGCGAGATCGCGTACACGCCCGCAGGATCGAGCCCGCGCACGGTGAGCTGGCCAGGCTGAACGAGGCCCTCCTCGTGCGTCAGGAACGAGCCGGCGAAGAAGGAGTCGCGGCTGACCTCCGGCGGGTAGCCGAGCGTGTTGGTCGTGACACCGACGTCGTTCACGCCGCCGAAGTCGACGGTCACCGCGACATCGACGGTCGAGCGCGCACCATCGGCGGTCACCACGTCGACGAGCTCGCCACCGGTCGGATCGGCGAGATCGTTCCACGCGGGCGCGACGACCGACGTGCCGCCGAGATCGATCTGGACGCGCTCGCCGGCGAGCAGCCCGAGCGGAGCCGGCGGGAACGACGGCGCGGTCCACCCGGAGATCGCGTCCGCATCCTCCTGCAGCAGCGCAGCGGTGCGCGCATCGACCTGCCAGCGGGCCAGGCCGCGCACCGAACGGTGATAGATCTCGGCGTAGAGCAACAGCGCGTTCAGGTACTGCCCGCTCTCGTTGGCGTGATAGTCGTCGGCGCCGTGCAGGCGGACCGCGTCGGGACGCGCGAGGTGTCGCTCCCACGCATCGCCGGCCCGCGCGAGCTCGACCGTGGTCGGCGCGAACAGCGTGTGCGCAGGGATGAAGACGCGCGCCGCGTCCTCGTAGTGGAAGCGCAGCTGCGCCTGCATCTCGGCGGGATCGCGGAAATTGGTGGGGAAATAAGGGTGATCGGGGTGGCGCGCCCAGGTCTCGTAGAGCATCACGCGCACGCCCGGGCTCGCAGCGCAGGCGCGATCGTGGAACCAGGTGGCGTCTTCCTTGAACCGCGCGGGATCGCCGAGCGCGTCGGTCGGTCGAATGCTGTTCTCCTGCAGCACGATCACGTCCCAGCCGCCGCGATCGACCAGCGCCACCGTCTCCGATCGGCCGCGGTGGCCTTCGAGCGTCTCGCCGCCGAACGCGATGTACTCGACCTCCGGATCTGGCCAGCGCGCGTCGTTCGCGAAGAGATCGACGATCGTCGGGACCGGCCCGTAGAAGGTGAAGCTGTTGCCGATGAAGAGGATGTGCTCGGGAGGGACGAAGGCGTCGGGGATCGAGGCTGCGTCGGGGTCCGAAGCGGCGTCGGAGAGCGAAGCGGCGTCCGGAGCCGCGGCGGCATCATCGAAGGCCGCATCATCGAAGGCTGCATCAGGGAGCGCATCGGGTGCGCTGGCGTCCGGCGCGGTGCTCGCGTCCTCGACGACCGCGATCGGCGCTGATCCACACGCGCAGAGCAGCGCTGCGACCGCGAAGGCGACCGGTCTCACGGTCCAGCACCTTCGCTGAACCGCGCGCCCGAACCAAGTGAAAGGTGCTCGCGCGCCGGAGCGGACGCCGGAGAAGCGTCGGGGTCGCTCAACGCTGCGCGAGGTACGCCGCGAGCTCGGTCGCCGCCGCCCGGTTCTCGGTGTGGAGGCTGTTGCCGAACACGACCGGCAGCGCGCTCGTCTCGGTGCGGAGCTGCCCGATCTGCCCGATCGTGCCGCCCTCGATGGTCCACGAGATCGCGACGAACTCCGCGCCGGCCGCGTCGCCGTTGTAGAACGCGGCGACGTCGTGGCCATTGTCGATGTGCGTGATCTTGCCGATCAGCCGCACGCCCGAGGCGCGGTCGAGCTTGATGCCGGCGTCCTCGAGGCCCTGCGAATAGGTCTGGCGGATGACCGCGACGACGTCGGGCGAGATCGCGAGCTCCGGGGCGGCCTCGATGGTCATGCTCACCGCCTCGATCTTCTGGTCGACGTGCTGCGCGACCTGCAGATGGTGCGAGCAGGCGGCGGCGGGAATGAGGAGCGCGAGGACCACGAAGCGAAGCATCGCGCCGACCCAAAGCAATGCGTGGGCCACCTTCCGACCCAGGAGTCCTCTCGGCCCGAGGCGGCCACTGGGCGGCCGCGGCACACCCACTGTAGTCGCGAGGCTCAGTCTGTGGGCAGGCTCACGGCATGGCGCTGACCGCCGATCAGGTGCTCGAGCTCGCGCCAGATCCGGCCGCCCGCCTGGCCGCCGCAAAGCACGCGGTTCCGACGGCTTGGCGTGGCCTGGCACGCGACGAGCGCGCCGTCTGGGGCGAGATCCGCGGCAGCGCGCTGTACCAGGTCCGGGCCGATCTGACCGACCTCGCCAGCAAGTGCTCCTGCCCGAGCCGCAAGATCCCCTGCAAACACAGCCTCGGACTGCTCCTCGTCGCCGCCCATCACCTCGAGAAGATCCCGGTCAGCGACAAGCCCCCGCCCGAGTGGGTCATGGAGTGGATGGAGCGCCGGACCGCGCGGAAGAACGCCCCCGCCGCCGAGCCCGACCTCGAGGCGCGGGCCAAGCGGGTCGCCGAGCGCGAGCGCAAGGTCGACCTCGGCGTCGAGGGGCTGATGCGGTGGCTCGAAGATCTGGCGCGGACCGGGCTCGCCAGCTTCGTCGCGCAGGGCGCCGAGCCGTTCGACGCGCAGGCCGCACGGCTGGTCGATGCGCAGGCCACCGGGCTCGCGAGCCGGGTGCGTCGGGTCGGCGCGCGCATCGGGACGTCCGCCGACTGGCCCGAGCGCACCGCCGCCGATCTCGGCCGCCTGACCCTGCTCGCGACGGCATGGCAGCGGCGCGCGGTGTTGCCACCTGCGCTGCTCGCCGACGTCGCGCAGCTGGTCGGGTTCCCGACCACCGAGGAGTCGGTGCGCACCAGCGATCGCAAGGCGCGCGATCGCTGGGCGGTGGTCGGTCGCGCGCTCGATGAAGACGAGCGGCTGCACAGCGAGCGCACGTTCCTGGTCGGGCAGTCGAGCGGCCGCACCGCGATGGTCCTGCAGTTCGCGCCGATCGGAGCTTCATTCTCCGAGCGCTTCGTCGAGGGGACCTGCTTCGACGGCGAGCTGGCGTTCTACCCCGGCGCGGTGAACCGTCGCGCGCTGGTGATGTCCCGCGACGGCCCCGTCGCGCCGCTGGATGCGCCGTGGGCCGCGCACCCCGACATCGCGACCTTCCTCGAGGCGCACGCCGAGCTGATGGCCAAGGCGCCGTGGCTCGATCGATCGATGATCGCGCTCGCAGACGTGATCCCGATCCGCAAGGACGGAGCGATGTGGCTCGCCGACAAGAACGGCGCTGCGGTGCCGCTGCTGGTGCGCGATCCGTGGCGGCTGCTCGCCCTCTCCGGCGGTCACCCGATCACCATCGCGGGCGAGTGGGACGGCGAGCGCGCCTGGATGATCGCAGCGTGGAGCGAGGGAGCTCACGCGAGCTTCGTCGGCGGTCCGGTGGAGGAGGAGACGTGAGCGACGCGCTGGTCGAGCACCTCGCCGCAGGCACCGGCCGGCGCGAAGGTCTGCCGCACGACGACGCGCTGGTCGGCGAGATCCTCGCGCGTGAGGGCCTCCGCGAGATCTCGCTCTTGCTGGCGCTCGGCGCACGAGCGATCGAGCGCAAAGCCGGCTTCGTGCCGGCGCGCGACATCGCGATCGGAGAGCCCGCGCCTACCGACGCACGGAAGCCATCGCGCCCCAACGCCGCGCGGCTGATGAGCGACATGCTGTCGGGCGTTCACGACGCGCTCCTGCCGGAGGCGCTCGATCGCGAGGCGCGCGCAGGGCGGCGCTTGCCCCATGCGCTGATCGCCGCGGCGCTGAGCGCGACCCGCCGCGAGATCCGCGCCAAGATCCTCCCGGTGCTCGGCGAGCGCGGGCGCTGGGTGGCCGCACAAGATCCCGCGTTTTCGTGGGCGGTCGAGCTGGCGCCGGACATCGACACGCTCGCCGCGATCTGGACCGAAGGTGGTGCGGGCCCGCGCGTCGAGGCGCTGGCCAAGGCGCGGGCGATCGCGCCGAGCGCGGCGCGGGCGTGGCTGGAGAGCACCTGGGCGACAGAAAAAGCCGACGATCGCACCCTCTTCGTGCACGCGCTGGCGATCGGCCTCACCGCGGAGGACGAGCCCTTCCTCGAGTCCACGCTCGATGATCGCAGCTCGCGCGTGCGGGCAACGGCGCACGAGCTGCTCGCGCGCATCCCGGGTTCGAAGTTCGTCGCGCGCATGCGCGATCGCTCGATCCTGAAGCGCACCAAGACCGGCTTCGCGGTGAGCGATCCACCCCCGGATCCGCGCGACCACCTCACCTCGGGCCCGGAGCTGCGCTCGCTGCGCGTCCTGGCGGTGATCACCGCGACGCCGCTCGTCGATCACCAGCTGCGCCTCGAAGCCACGCCGCTCGAGATCGTGAGCTGGGCTCGCAAAACGCACGAGGCCGCGGCTCTGGCGGAGGGCTGGACCCGCGCCGCCGCGCGCGAAAAGAACGTCGAGTGGGCCGAGGCGCTGTGGGACTTCTGGATCGCCGCGACCGAGAAGATCGCCGACGAGGCCGTCACGAGAGCCTGCCTGCTCGCGCTGATCGCGCTCTTGCCCGGCCCGCAGGCGGTGCGCCGCGTGATCGACGTGCTGGAAAAGGCCGCCGAATCGAGGCCCGTCGCGGCTTTTTTGCTCGCGCTGCCGCAGCCGTGGCCCGCGCTGCTCACCGACAAGTATCTCGCCGCCGTGTTGCGCGCGCAGGACAGCACCGACTCGCGCGCCACCGAGCTGATGTCCGCGCTCGCGCACGCGGTGCGATCGTTCGCGCCCGACGATCTGCCCCGCGCGCTCGCCGCGCTGCCCGAAGGCGGCGGGCGCGGCCCGTGGCGACACTCGCTCGCCGAGGCCCAGAATCTCATCGCGCTCCGCCGCGAGATCCTCGAGGAGACCAAACCATGACCGACCTGCTTCGCCGCCACGCCGAGACCGACTACGCCGAGGAGCTCGCCGCGCTCGCCGCTGCGGATGATCGCCCTCGCCCGCCCCGCTGGCGCCTCTCTCCGTGGGCCGTGCGGACCTACCTGCTCGGCGGCACGCTCCCCGACGGAAAGGCGATCACGCCGAAGTACATCGGCAACACCCGCCTGATGGAGATCGCGATCTCCACGCTCGCGACCGATCGCGCGCTGCTCCTGCTCGGCGTCCCGGGCACCGCAAAATCGTGGGTCAGCGAGCACCTCGCGGCGGCGATCTCCGGCGACTCGACGCTGATGGTGCAAGGCACCGCCGGCACCGACGAGGCCCAGCTCCGCTACGGCTGGAACTACGCGCGCCTGCTCGCCGAGGGGCCGTCGATGGCGGCGGTGGTGCCGAGCCCGATCATGATCGCGATGCGCGAGGGGAAGATCGCGCGGCTGGAGGAGCTCACCCGCGTGTCGAGCGACGTGCAGGACACGCTGATCACGCTGCTCTCCGAGAAGACGCTGCCCATCCCCGAGCTCG
>Ga0105047_10013358_pt1 | contig 13123 bp, 11 predicted proteins | sample MAT04_FD_78384 | JGI IMG/M metagenome (GOLD analysis project Ga0105047, IMG submission 78384) | Freshwater microbial communities from Lake Fryxell liftoff mats and glacier meltwater in Antarctica - MAT-04 (megahit assembly) | ecosystem: Environmental > Aquatic > Freshwater > Ice > Liftoff... | reverse complement strand
TCGACATGGCGGCGCTCGACGCCACCATCTCGGGGCTTTCCAAGCGCGAGTTCCTGTTGCACACCACCGGCGGTCACGGTCCCCGCACCTTCGGGGTTCGCTGGGCGATGTCGTACCTGTGCGGGCCACTGTCGAAGGAACAGATCCCCCGCCTGCCCGGCTTGGCCACCCCGGCTGCGATGACCGAGCCCGCACCGCCGGCCGGCGAGCCGCCGGCTGACGCACCGCCGACTGACGCACCGCTGCCGTCGACCTCGCTTCCAGCGCCTGCGGTCACCACTGATTCCCCACCGGCGCCGCCACCCGGCCCCCTGCAGGAGGATGAACTGCCCGCCATGCCAGCGGTCGCCGAGGGCATAGCCGTGCGCTATGTAGACCCGGCAGCGCCGTGGGCGGCGGGCCTCGGCGCCAAGCCCGGGGGCCGGCGCCTGCAGGCGGGCGTCGCGGTGCGAGTCAACCTGTTGTTCGACGACACGCCCTCGAACCTGCGCCACACCGAGGAGTGGGAGGCCATCATTGCGCCCCTGGGCCGCGCCGTGGACGCCACCACGGCCTTCCCCGTCGACTACGACGACCGGGACCTGCTCACCGCCGCACCTCGGGGCGCGGTCTATGTGATGCCCGACGCTCCCATCAAGAACAAGACGTTCTTCAAGCAGATCGAGACCGGCGTGAAGGACCACCTTGTCCGCGCCCGCACCACCACGATCTTCGCCAACCGCGAAATGAAGCTCTTCAGCCGTCCCGGCGAGACCGCCGCCGATTTCGCCATCCGCTGTCGTCAGGCGGCCGACGCCGCCGCCGATGCCGAGACCGACACCATCCGCCAGCGACTCCAGCTCAAGATCGATCGCATCAACGACGCGCTGGCCGCCGACCGGATGCGGGCCCAGCAACTCGATGAGGAGGCGTCAGCGTCGCGGCGCAACGAGGCGCTCAGCATCGGCGGCAGTGTGCTCGGCGCCATCTTCGGTGGCCGCAAAAGCGCCCGGTCGATCAGCTCACAGGTGAACAGGGCCGCCACCGGCCGGTCGCGTTCCCAGAAAGTCGACAACCGCATGGATCAGGCGCTCGGTCGGATCGACGACAAGATGTCCGACATCGATCAACTGCAAGCACAGCTCGCGGATGAGTTGTTCGACATCGTCGCTCACTGGACCGATATCGCCGACAACATCGACACCGTGCAGATCCCCCTCGAGAAGACCGACATCTCGATCAGCCAGGTCGCCCTCATCTGGGTCCCGACCGGTCCCCCGGCCTGACAAGATGAACCAGTTTTGTCCTGCCACGGTTCCGGCTACCCGGAGCTGTGGCAGGACAAAACTGAGAAACGGGTGGCGTCGAGCTATTCGGGGGCGAGGGTCATTCGGGGTGGAAGCAAGCGAAGCTGTGGCCGTCGCCGGCAACGTCGACGAGGGGCGGTTCGCTGGCGGCGCACTCGTCGGTCGCCTTCCAGCAGCGGGTGCGGAACCGACAACCCGATGGCGGGTCGATCGGTGACGGCACCTCGCCGGTCAGCACGATGCGCCGGCGGCTCTTCTCCTTGGCCGGGTCCGGGATGGGCACCGCCGAGAGCAGGGCGTTGGTGTACGGGTGGCGGGCATGATCGTAGATCTGGTTGCGGGTGCCGATCTCGACGACCTTGCCCAGGTACATCACCGCCACGCGATCCGAGATGTGGCGCACTACCGACAGGTCGTGGGCGATGAACAGGTACGCGATGCCCCGCTCGTCCTGCAGCTTCTCGAGCAGGTTCACCACGCCGGCCTGGATGGACACATCGAGAGCGGACACCGGCTCGTCGAGCACGATGACCTCGGGGTCGACCGCGAGAGCCCGGGCGATGCCGATGCGCTGGCGCTGGCCCCCGGAGAACTCATGGGGGTAACGGCTGCGGTGCTCGGCCGACAGCCCCACCGTGGTGAGCAGGGCACTGACCTCGTCAGTGACCTCCTTGGCCTTCTTTCCCTGATGGACCAGGAACGGCTCGGCCAGCACCTCGCCGATGGTCATACGGGGGTTGAGCGAGGCGTACGGGTCCTGGAACACCATCTGCGCGCGCCGTCGGAGCTCTTTGTTGGGCATCTCGGCGGTGTCTCGCCCGCCGAGCTTCACGGTGCCGGAGGTGGCGGTGATGAGCCGGAGCATGACCCGACCGAACGTCGACTTGCCGCAGCCGGACTCGCCGACGATGCCGAGCGTCTCACTGCGGTTCACGTGGAGCGAGACGCCGCTCACGGCGTGCACCTGGCCGATGGCTCGACCGAACAGCCCTCCCGTGACCGGGAAGTCCTTGACCACATCGATCGCCTCCATCACCGGGGTGGTGATGGGGGCATCGACGACAGCGTCGACGGGGGGAAGAACGGCGGTCATCCTCGCACCGTCCCGAGCAGCTCGGCGACCTCGTCACGACGCCAACAGGCGGCACCGTGCTGGTGGATGGGATCGTCCACGACCTCTCCCGAGGCCAACTCGGAGGGCGTGTGATAGAGCGTCGGGATCACCGTGTCGCAGCCGGCCTCGCGGAGGGCGATCGGGCATCGCGGGTGGAACGCGCAGCCCGCCGGCGGGTTGAGCATTGACGGCGGCTGGCCCCCGATGGGGATCAACTGAGCATCGCCATCGGCGTCGACACGGGGCAACGAGCGCAGCAGCCCGATCGTGTACGGATGGGACGGCTCGTCGAACATGTCGACTGCTGCCGCCTGCTCGACGACCTTGCCGGCGTACATCACGGCCACCTTGTTGGCCATGCCGGCCACCACCCCGAGATCGTGGGTGATCAACATGACCGCCGCTCCCTGCCGGTTGGTCACGTCGACCAGCAGCTCGAGCACCTGGGCCTGCACCGTCACGTCGAGCGCAGTGGTGGGTTCATCGGCGATCACCAGCTTCGGATCACACGAGAGCGCCATGGCGATCATGGCCCGCTGGCGCATGCCACCGGAGAACTCGTGGGGGTAGTTGTCCACCCGCTTTCGGGGCTGGGGGATGCCGACCAGTCCCAGCATCTCGATGGCCCGTTCCTTGGCCGCAGACTTGGAGACGTCACCGTGAGCCCGCACCATCTCCATGATCTGGCGACCGACCGTGTACACCGGGTTGAGGGCGCTCAGTGGGTCCTGGAAGATCATGGCGATCTCGGCGCCGCGCACCCGGCGCAGGCGCTCGTCGCTGGCGGTGACCAGATCCTCATCGCCCCACATGACGCGTCCGCTGATCGTGGTGCGCCCCTTGGGGTGCAGGCCCAACACGCTGAGAGCGGTGACCGACTTCCCCGAACCGGACTCGCCCACGATGGCGAGCACGTCGCCCTCCTCGACGGCGATGTCGACGCCGCGCACGGCCTGCACGACGCCGTCCTCGGTGCTGAATCCCACGTGGAGGTCTTCGATCTGCAACAGCGGGGGCATGGTCAGTTGTCCTTCACGTCGAGGGCGTCGCGCAGGCCGTCGCCGACGAGCAGGAACCCGAGCACGGTCAAGATGATGGCGATACCGGGGAAGAAGAACAGGTAGGGGGCACTGCTCAGGAAACTCTGGGCGTCCGACACCATGAGACCGAGCGATGGGTTCGGCGGTTTGACGCCGACCCCGAGGAAGCTGAGCGCTGCCTCGGACAGGATGGCGGAGCCCACACCGATGGCCATGAGCACCACGACGGGCTGCAACACGTTGGGCAGGATGTGGCGCAGCATGATGCGTCGACCGCTCACACCCAGGGCCCGAGCCGCCTCGATGTACTCGAGTTGTTTGACCTGGATGAAGCCGGCGCGCACCGTCCGGGCGGTCTGCAACCAGGCCGTGAAGGCCAAGGTGAGGATCACGGCGGACACGCCGCGGCCGAGCACGGTGATGAAGGCGTAGGCCAAGATGATGTACGGGATGCCCAGCATGATGTCGACGAAGCGCATGGCGACCGAGTCGACGTAGCGACCGTACCAACCGGCCAGCGCGCCCACCACGACCCCGATGAAGGTCTCGAGCACGGTGGCGAGGATGCCGATGAACAGCGACAGACGGATCCCGTGCACGACGCGGGCCAGAACGTCGCCGCCCTTGTTGTCGAGGCCGAACGGGTGCTGGTTGGTGGGGCCCTCGAGGTAGGTCTTCGACAGCTTCGTCGGGTCCTGCACGAACAGCGGCCCGAAGAGGGCCACGAGAATCAGGAAGACCACGAGGAACAGGCCGAACATGGCGAGTTTGTTGCGGCGGAACCGTCGCCAAGCGTCCTCGAACAGCGAGCGCGATGGCCCGATCTCGGTGAGGGAGACATCGAGCCCGAGGGCGCCCAGGGGGGTTCCGACCCCGGTCTGGTGCGAGGGGAGGTCGGGAACGAAACCATCGCGGCCGTCGCTCACTTGGCACCTCCCAGGCGAATTCGCGGATCGAGCTTTGCGTAGCTGATGTCGACAGCGAGGTTGGCGAGACCGTAGATGAGCATCACGACCATGGACAGTGTGAGCACCACAGGAAGGTCCGACTGACCGGCGGCGCGGGCGATCTTGGAGCCGAGACCGGGCCACTGGAAGACGGTTTCGGTGAGGATGGCGAAGCCGATGATGGTGCCGAAGTCGATGCCGATGAACGTGATTACGGGGATGAGGGCGTTGCGCAGAACGTGACGACGCGACACCGTCTTCTCACGGAGGCCCTTGGCCCGTGCCGTTCGGACGTGGTCGGAGGTCTGGGCCTCGAGCATGGTGGTGCGGGTCAGCCGTGCCACGATGGCCGTCGACACCGCAGCCAAGATGATGGCGGGCTGGATGAGGATCTCGACCTGGCTGAGCGACGGGATGAAGAGGAACCACTTGTCGGGGTCGTAGTCGTTGCTCAGGGTGGGAAGGCGGGCCCATTCGGGCCAGTTGTGCTTGAAGGCGTACACGCCCGTGACCAGCGTGAGCAGGTAGCCCAACACGAACACGGGGATGGCGCCGGCCACGACGGCCGCCGTGGTGGTGAGGGTGTCGGCGAGCGAGTTGCGGCGACGGGCCGACAACACGCCGGCGCCGATACCGACGGAGGCTTCGATGAGCATTGCCCAGATGGCCAGACGGAGGCTGGCGGGCAGGCGCTGTGTAACCATCTCGCTGACCGGCTCGCGGGTCTGGAAGCTCTCGCCCGACAGCGTGACCGTGTCCTTGAGCTGGTTCCAGTACTGCTCGTAGACCGGCTTGTCGAGACCCAGTCGCTTCTCGGTGTTTGCGATGACGGCCTCGGACGGGGCCCGACCGTTACCGCCGGCGATCACTCGGGCGGGGTCCGATGGCAACGTGAAGAAGAGGATGAAGAGCAGGGTGAAGCCGCCGAGAAGAGTCACAGCGAGCGAGAAGAGGCGACGAACGATGAAGACAGCCATGTTGCGGGGTGGGGGGTCAACCGGCGGGGGCGGGCACCATGATGGTGCCCGCCCCCGTCTCGGATGCCGTTACTCCTTGCCGACCTTCTCCCACAGGATGCTGCCCAGTGGCGGCTGGTCGTAGTTGATGACGCCGTCGCGGTACACCTGATCGCCGGTGTACCAGTTGAGCGGGATGGCGTAGGTGGTGTCGTTCAGGAGGCGCTCTTCGGCCGCCTGATAGAACTCGCCACGCTTGATCTCGTCGGTCTCCTTGAGGGCGTCGGCGAGGCTCTTCTCGAAGTCGGGATCGTCATAGCCGCCGAGGTTGTTGCCCCCGATGGACACCGCACCGAACAGGTCGACCATGAAGTTGCCGTAGGTCGGGTAGTCGGCGTACCAACCGGAACGGCAGACCTGGCAGCCACCGGGCTTGGCGACGACCTTGAAGTAGTCCTCGTCGATGGGGTTGAGCTGGGCATCGATGCCGAGCACGTCCTTGAGGTTGGCCTGCATGACCTCGACCACGGTCTGGTGGCTGCCACCGGTGTTGAACGAGAGGTTGATCGGGCCGGTGAGCTTGCCACCGTCGGCGACCCACTCGTCATACAGCTTCTTGGCCTCGACGGCGTCGGTCTTGGCGTACTTGCCGATGTCAGCCTTGAACCCGGGGATTCCGGGAGGAGTGATGCCGGTCGAGATGATGCGAGCACCCTCGTAGGCCTTGTCGTTGATCTCTTTACGATCGATGGCCAACGAGATCGCCTGGCGCAGCTTGAGGTTCTTCTCGCCACTGAGCACCGGATCGTCGTGGCCGAAGTCGAAGAAGTACGTACCGAGCTGCGGCGACTTGGTGGTGTTGCCGTACTGGGCGGTCGCCTCGGCGTACTTGCCGGAGGGGATCGACGAGCTGTCGCCCTCGCCGGCGCTGAACGCCTGGTAGGCCGACTCGACATCGGTGGTCAGCTTGAAGGTGATCTTGTCGAGCTTGGCTTTGGTGTCACCGAGCACGCTGCCGGCCCAGTCGTCGTTACGCTCGAGGACGACCTCGCCGCTGTCGGGCGAGGTGGCCGAGACGAACTTGAACGGGCCGTTACCGATGACGGCGCCCTTGTCGCCCCATCCGGTTTTGTTGCCCACCCGGTCGATGTCCTCGTCGCTGATTGGCGAGAATGACGAGAACGACACGATGGCCGGGAAGTCGGCGAGGGGGCTCTCGAGGGTGACCTCGAGGGTCATGGCGTCATCGTCGGCGACGATCGAGTCGAGGGTGGTTGCCGAACCGTCGAGCAGCTTGTCGCCGCCCTTGATGTAGGCCATCAGGTAGCCGTAGGCGGATGCCAGCTCCTGGGATCCGGCACGCTCCCAACCCTGCTTGAAGTTGTGGGGCAGGACCGGCTCGCCGTTGGCGAACTTCTGGTCGTCCTTGATGGTGAACGTGTACACCGTGGCGTCATCGTTCGCCTCGAAGCTCTCGGCAACCAGGGGCTTGAGCTCGGGGTTACAGGTGTCGGTGAAGTCGAAGTCGGTGAGGCCATCGAAGAGCGCACCGGTGATCTGGGACTCGTCAAGGGTCTGCACGGCACCCGGATCGAACGTGGTGTTGTCACCGGCGCTGGCGAGCTGCGCGTAATCGATGAGTTCGCCGCCTTCCGGTGCGTCCTTCCACTCGAGGGTGCGGCACGAGTCCGAACGCGGCGGCAGCGTGGTTGCGGTGTCTGCCGAATCGCCGTCGCCGCTCGAGCTACTGCTGTCGTCCTTCGAGTCGCCGCAGCCGGCTGCGAACACGGTGATGGCGAGTGCAAGCGCTGCCGCCTGCCTTCCCCTCCTGGTTCCTCTCAATCCGAAACCGTTCCTCATGTGTGGTTCTCCGTTCGTCGTGTGCCATGGGTCACCCCAGGTGCATCCCGCGGAACCTACACCGTGTTTTGTCCGGATCGCTTGATGGAAGCTATTTCGCAACAGTGCGCGTTCTGGAACGAACGTTTCAGAACCGCGCGGTTCGGCAGGGTGATGGGTAAAATTGCTCAGAACTCCAGCACGGTCCGCACGCCGATTCCCTGCCGCATGGCGTCCATGGCCTCGTTCACCTCGGCGAGCGGGCGCCGATCGGTGACCATGGCATCGAGGTCCAAGAGGCCCGCCTGCCAGAGCCGGACCAACCGAGGAAAGTCTCGCGGGGCATGACAGCTGCCGAGCAACGAGCCCACCAGCTTCTTCTCGCCGAACATCGCGCCGACCACGTTGACGGTCGCCATGTGGTCGAGCGGCGGCGCGCCCACCATCACCGTGGTGCCGCCATTGCGGATCGCGGCCATGCCGGTGTCGACGAGGGGACCCGATCCGACGGCGTCGAAGGCGTAGTCGACACCCACGGCGGTGAGTGACTGGGATCGACCCACCACATCGTCGGCGGTGGGGTCGATGACGTGGGTGGCTCCGACGGCCATGGCCCGCTCGCGGCGGGATTCCACCGGGTCGGACACGATGATGGTGGTGGCCCCGGCGATGCGGGCGCCCTGCACGATCGACAGGCCGATGCCGCCAGCCCCCATGACCAGCACCGTGGCACCCGACTCGACCTTGGCGGTGTTGAGCACCGCACCCACGCCCGTCTGCACGGCGCAGCCGATGATGCACGCCAGGTCGAGGGGAAGGTCGGCGTCGATCTTGATGGCCGCCGACTCCCCCACGATCACCTGTTCGGCCATCGCTCCCAACCCCAGCCCGCGGTAAATGACCTCGCCGCGTCGCTGCAGGCGGGTGGTGCCATCGGGCAGCATCGACATCGCAATCGCCCCGGAGTTCACGCAGATACTGAACTCGCCCCGCACGCACCAGTAACAGACGCCGCACGCCGCGCTGGGGCTCAGCACCACGTGGTCGCCGACGGCGAGCGACGCCACGCCCGGGCCCACCTCGACGACGATGCCGGCGGCTTCGTGGCCCAGCACCGCCGGGGTCATGCCGGGATGCACACCGTCGACTTGGGACACGTCGGAGTGGCACACCCCGCACCACGCAACCTGCACCCGCACCTCGCCGTAGCGGGGATCCTCCAGGTCGACGTCGTCGACGACGGTCATCCGCGACGCGCCGGTCTCCAGCAGAGCTGCTCGCATGGGTCCCCCTCAGGACGTGGACAGGGCCACGAGCACCGAAGCGTAGCGATCGGCGGCCCCACCGTCGGAGAACTCGAGGAAGAGCGATGGTTCGCACAGCTCGAGCTCGAGAATGGACATCTCGCCGTCGTTCGCCTGCAACACATCGACGCGGGCGTAGGGCAGCGGCTGGGCGACGCCGGCGAAGGCGGGAAGGTCGGCCAACGCTGCGAGGCACTGCTCGGCGAGCCGCAACTGGGCATCGGTCGGCTGAACGGGCGTGATGTGTTCCTCGGCGAACAGGGCGCGGGTGGCGGGTTCGCCGGCAACCAGCAGTTGACCCTTGCGGATGGCGTGGGAGAAGCGGCCCCCGAAGAACAGCAACGCCGTCTCACCGTCGCGATCGACGGCCTGCTGGTACGGCTGCACCATCACGACCCGGCCATCGCCGAGCAGGCCACGGATCTGCTCGGCGGCCCCGTCGTGGTCACCAACCCGGTAGCGCACGGTGTCGCGCGAGCCCGCCGACACCACCGGCTTCACCACGAACTCGACATCGGTCGGCAGGTCGAAGTCGTCATGCGCGTCGGGGGCATCGGGGCTTCCTTGCTCAGGAACAATGAAGGTGGTGGGCACCACCCGCACACCGGCGGCGGCGAGTTCGTCGAGGTAGCGCTTGTCGCTGTTCCAGCGCAGCACGCTGGGCTCATTGATCAGCGTGGTTGCAGCCGAGCACCGCTCGACCCAGGCGAGGAACTCGTCGTAGCGGGCCGTGTAGTCCCAGGTGGAGCGGACGACAGCCAGGTCATGGACCGCCCAGTCGACGTCGGGATCATCCCAGTCGACGGCCTCGGCAACGACGGCGTCCCCGCCGACCCGGTGGGCGGCGATGGCAGCCAGGAGCGGCAGAAGGTCGTCGTCGCGGGAACGGCCGGCGGCGCAGGTGACGAGTGCGATTCGGGTCATGGCCGGACGCTACTTCGATGCCTGCCGATGGCTCGATCTATTGTTCGGGCTCGGCCCTGAGGAGTGCGCGTTGCTGAAGATTCATTGGTTCCTACCGACCGGCGGCGATTCCCGCGACGTCGCCCCCTCGGCCGACGGTTCCGCCGTCCGTCCGCCCAGCCTCGACTACCTCAGCCAGATCGCCCGCGCCGCCGATCAGCTCGGCTTCGACGCCGTGCTGACCCCGTGTGGCACCGGCTGCGAGGACGCCTGGTTGACCACCGCCATGCTGGTCCCCCAGACCCGGCGGCTGCGCTTCCTCGTGGCCTTCCGACCGGGCCTCCTCTCGCCCACCCTCGCGGCCCAGATGGCGTCGACCTATCAACGCCTGTCGGGCGGCCGGGTCATCTTGAACATCGTGACCGGCGCCGAGCCCACCGAGCTCGCCCGCTTCGGCGACTTCGCCGACAAGGCGACCCGCTACGAGCGCACCGGCGAGTTCATCGAGGTCATGAAAGGCGCCTGGGCCGAGACTCCGCTCGACCACGAGGGCGAGCACTACACGGTGAAGGGCGCCACCACCCGCGAGACACCGGCCCCCACCCCCGAGGTGTACTTCGGCGGGGCGTCGCCGGCCGCCGAACTGGTGGCGGCCCGCACTGCGGATGTCTACCTGGCCTGGGGCGAACCGCCGGCCATGGTCGCCGAGCGGGTCGAACGCATGCGCAAGCTCGCCGCCGATGAAGGGCGCACCCTGCGTTTCGGCATCCGCTTGCACACCATTGCTCGGCCCACCTCCGAGGAGGCGTGGGCCGAGGCCGCCCGTCTCCAGGCTGGCATGTCGCCCGAGGCCATCGAGGCCGCGCAGGCCGATTTCGCCGCCACCCAGTCCGAGGGGCAGCGCCGCATGGCCGACCTCAACGCCGCCCGCGTCGACGCCCATCACAGCGTCGCCGAGCTCTCCGATCCGCGCTCGCTCGAGATCTCGCCCAACCTGTGGACCGGCATCGGGCTGGTGCGCGGCGGCGCCGGCACCGCGCTGGTCGGGAGCTTCGCCGAGATCGCCGACCGCATCGCCGAGTACGCCGAGGTGGGTTTCGAGGAGTTCATCCTGTCGGGCTACCCGCACCTCGAGGAGGCCTGGTGGGTCGGCGAGGGGCTGCTTCCGTTGCTGCGCAGCCGCGGCCTCGTGGCACCCCTCGAAGGCGCCGATGGCGCAGCGCCGGTCTTCCAGTTCCGATGACCCGCATCGGCCTGCTCATGTGCGGCCATGTGCATCCCGACGCCGTCGACATCGGCGGCGACTATCCCGAGCTGTTCACGTCGCTGTTCGAACCGCTCGGCGTCGAGGTGGTGCCCTATGCCGCGGCCGAGGGCCAGCTGCCCGACTCGATCGACGAGTGCGACGCCTGGATGACCTCGCCATCTCGCAGCTCGGTGCTCGATGACCTGCCGTGGATCGACGCGCTCGGCGAGTTCATCGTCGACGCCGTCGAACGTGAACGGGCGTTCGTCGGGATCTGCTTCGGGCACCAACTGCTGGCCCGCGTGCTCGGCGGTCGGGTCGAGCGCGCCCCCACCGGGTGGGGTGTCGGGGTGAAGGAGTATGAGGTGCTCGAAGAGCGTTGGTGGATGACGCCGCCCGCTCAGCACTTGGCGCTCGTCGCCTCCCACGAGGATCAGGTGGTCGAGCTGCCCCGAGACGGCGTCCTGTTGGCCAGCGCGGACTATTGCCCAATCGCCGCCTTCGAGATCGGCGAGCGCTGCATCGCGCTGCAACCGCACATCGAGTTCACCACCGAGATCTCGGGACGCCTGATCGGGCTACGGCGCGAGCTCATCGGCGAGCCGACCGCCGCGATGGCGCTCGAAACCCTGGTGCGGGTGCCGGATCGTGGCCTCGTGGCCAAATGGTTCGCCACGTTCGCGGCCGGTCAGTAAGTATCGGTCCTCGTGACCGACGAGCCTCGATCGAAACTGCTCACCGTCTCGGCGGGCACCAGCAACGACGCCTTCCGCAGCACCGACTGGGTGATGCTGATGATCATCGCCCTCACCTGGGGGGCATCGTTCCTCTTCATCGACATCGGTCTCGATGCCTTCACCCCCACGCTGATCGGGTTCGCCCGGGTACTGCTCGGGGCGCTCACCCTGGCGTGTGTGCCGTCGGCCCGCGGGCATATCGATCGCGGCGACTGGCCCCGCATCGTGCTGCTGGCCGTCATCTGGATTGCGATCCCCCTCACGCTGTTTCCGATTGCCGAGCAGTGGGTGTCGTCGTCGCTCGCCGGCATGCTCAACGGCGCCATGCCCATCGGCGTTGCGGTGGTGGCCACCGCACTGGGGTTGCGGCGGCCCGGCCGCGTCCAGATCATCGGCTTGATTGTCGGCTTCGGAGGTGTGGTGTTGATCTCGGCCGACTCGTTCTCGGTGGGCGGCAAGGAGGCGCTGGGCGTGGCGCTCATCATGGGGGCCGTCACCTGCTACTCGTTCAGCGCCAACCTGGCCGTGCCGTTGCAGCAGCGCTATGGCGGCCCCACCCTGTTGCTTCGGGTCGAAGCCGTGGCGGCGGTGCTCATGGCCCCCGCCGGGCTGTGGGGCGTGACCGAGTCGAGCTTCAAGTGGTCGTCACTGTTCGCCATGCTGGCCTTGGGAATCCTCGGCACCGGCGCGGCGTTCGCCGTCATGGCCTCGCTGCTCGGCCGGGTCGGTGCGACCCGCGGCTCGGTCGTGACCTACCTCATGCCGCCGGTGTCGATCGTGCTGGGTGTGCTGGTCCGCGACGACAAGATCGCGGCGCTGTCGATCGTGGGCATGGCCGTCGTGCTGTTCGGAGCGGTGCTGGTCAGCCGCAAAGATGCGCCGCAATGACCTCGCTCAGGCCACGCTCATCCGGCGCTGGCGGCGGCCCGAGAACAACAGCCAGATGGCGGTGAACACCAACGGCACGATGATCGCGACCGGGCGAGAGAAGTAATCGAGGCTGATTCTTTTGTCGACGGTCTTGGCCAGCACCGACACGGAATGGCTGTGGATCGAGATGAAGCCGAGGCCCTTACCTCCACGCGAGATGAACTGCTCAAGGATGAGGAGGTAGGCGATGCCCCAGATGAGCGAGCGTTGGGTGACCTGGCCGAGCAGCACGAACACCGCGGAGTACGCGATCGCTGCGATGAGGGCGGCGGTGGTCGCGCCCAGGAACATCTCGGGTGAGCCGTCGACGATCACGCCGCTGGCGATCGTGGGGACGACCGCCAAGGGGATGACCATCGTCAGCGTTGCCAGGTAAGCCGCAACGGTGATTTGCCAGCGCCGCAACGGTCGCAGCCACAGGTAGACGTAGGTGCCGTCCTCGATGGGGTCGCCGAGCGACGCCGTGCCGAACACCAGCGCAGCGAGCGGCACCACCAGGGTGAGACCGAACTTGTCGACCAGCTCGGCGCCGGTCTTCATGGTGTCGTCGAGCACCTGGTTGGCCAGCATGGCCGCCACGCCGATCTCGATGAGCCCGATGGCGGCGAACCCGAAGATGCGGGCCCGGCTCGAGCATCCGGCGAGCAGGGTGCGGTAGAGCGCAAGGAGTCTCACGACACGCCTCCCGGGCCCGGAGCGCCGACCAGGTAACGGAACACGCTCTCGAGGTCGTCGTCGAGCGGGGTCACCTCGGTGAGCATGGCGTTGACATGGCGGGCAGCGGGGGCGACCGACCGCCGGAAGGCGGCCACGTCGTCGAC
>Ga0105047_10013357_pt1 | contig 13124 bp, 11 predicted proteins | sample MAT04_FD_78384 | JGI IMG/M metagenome (GOLD analysis project Ga0105047, IMG submission 78384) | Freshwater microbial communities from Lake Fryxell liftoff mats and glacier meltwater in Antarctica - MAT-04 (megahit assembly) | ecosystem: Environmental > Aquatic > Freshwater > Ice > Liftoff... | reverse complement strand
TTGCGGTTGGCTCCGTCAAAAGCAACCGGTGGACAGGCAGCAGTTCTTGAAGAGTCGGCCTGAACCACACGGGCAGAGATCGTTCCGTCCCAGCTTTTCTTCCAGCAACTTGTCGCCGTGGACGAGACGCACGCCTCGTTTGACGTGCGTCTCGGACGGGAAGCCGCGCCGCCGCTTGCTCATCGGCTCAAAAGGACACCTGTTCTTGCATCTCGTGGAACTGCATGAGACACCTCCGTATTCCAAATGCTGACGTATTAGACACGGTGGCCCAGACACCCATGCGAGTCAAAAGGTTCGCAGCGCGAATGCTCTGGTCATGATCAAGCGAATTGCCATCGGGGCTCCCACCAGCGCGTTCGTAATACGGCGTGCTGCCGCCGTCGACTCCGTAACCGGCCCACTCAGACTTCCATCGCTGAGATGCCCTCGATTTGATCGGCTTTTTTTGAGGCGAGAATTCGTTCCCGTTCCGTCAGAAAAGCCGAAGTTGACCAGAGTGCGGTGTTGCTGGACGGAATTGACTGAAATCATATGGCGGCAGCGTGCCATCCAATTCGTATTTTCGGACGAACACGCGGAACAGATTCTGAATTTGCTCCGCCATCGGGCCGTTGCCAACCATTCGCTTTCCCCATTCGGAATTGCTCAATTTGCCGCCGCGCGTTTCCCGAATGAGCGCTTCAACCTTTTGAACTTTGAGCGGCTGCGTTCGGTTAAGCCATTCGCGAAACACTGGTTCAACGGTCAGAGGAAGGCGGAGCAGGATACTGGCTGCGGCAACGGCTCCTGCAGCTTTGGCTGCTTCCAAGATGTTGGGAATCTCAGAATCGTTAAGGCCGGGGATGATGGGGGCGACCATCACTCGTGTTGGCACGCCTGCTTGAGAAAGTTTTTCGATCGCCCGCAACCGTGCGGAGGGAATGCTGGTGCGTGGTTCCATGACGCGGGCCAGTTCCGGATCGAGCGTCGTGACCGAGACATTGACATGCACCAGCTGAAGTGATGCCATCTTGCTCAGCAGATCGAGATCTCGAACCACCAATGCATTTTTGGTAACGATACCAATCGGCAATCGACATTCGAGGGCGACTTTCAGACACTGCCGGGTCAAGCGGAACTGCCGCTCGGCAGGCTGATAGCAATCCGTCACTCCAGAAAAGACGACCTCTTCGGGCTTCCACGCATCGTTCGAGAGAAATTCCCGAAACAGCTTGGCAGCATCGTGCTTCACAACGATCTTGGTCTCAAAATCCAAACCGGCATTGAAGCCCAAATACTCATGGCTGTTTCTCGCGTAACAATAGGCACAGCCGTGGAGACATCCTCGATAGGGGTTGAGGCTGTACCGAAATGGGATGTCGGGAGAGTTGTTCTCCGAGATGATGCTCTGGGTGGTATCGGCCAGATACTCGACCGGTCGGTCGTGGCGTTGGTTCAGATATTCCCGATCCCATTCCAGATCCTCAAATTCGAACTCTGATCGGGTTTTCTCAAACCGATTTGGCGGGTCAATCCTTGATCCATGCAGCATGGTTGTTGTGACTTCTGTCGGTTTTTTCGACACGATTCGGGTCGTAGCAAACTCACCGCGCGAGTTCATTTTTTCGCCCGAAACTCTTGTCAAATTCAGGCTGCTGATATTCGTAGAAGTGAACCATGCCTTTCCATTGGAAAACGGTTCGCCTCTCAGAGTCTCGGCAAACCCTACCAGGAAAACACATCCACAAATTAACTCGAAAAGAGTTCCCCGTACCGCAATTCCCCGGCGGCGATGGTTGCGGAGACGGCCAGGCGGCGCGTGCCCGGTTGACGGCGGAACAGGAACAGATCGGCCAAACTTCCCCGGCGTAAGCGTGCCTGTTCAAAGCCGAGGCACTTCGCGGCATTCCGGCTCGTCATGTCGATCGCGTCTTTCAGCGATACGCCCGCGTGATCCATGATGGTGGGGATGCAAATGTCCGATTCAAAAGCCGAACCGGCGAGCAGTTCGCGCTGACCGGCGACAACCAGCCGGCCGTCTTCCAAAATCTCATTGGCACCCCAGTGACTCTGATACACGCCCGGCGGCAGGCCGGCATAGCCCGACGCATCGCATGTCAGCACCACTTGCCTCGGCGTTTTCGCCCGCACCATCGTGCTGACCACCGACGCGGGCAGATGGCAGCCGTCGGCGATCAGGCAGGTCGTGAGGCGCGGGTCGGCCAGTTGAGCCGTGATGTGATTGCGATGCCGATGAATCATCGCCGGCGATCCATTCCCCAGGTGCGTGCTGAGTGTCGCCCCGGCATCCACCACGGCAGCGATTTGTTCGGGCGTGGCAGCCGTATGACCGATGGAAATCACTACGCCGGAGACCGTGGCTTGCCGCGTGAATTCCACCGCGCCGGGGACTTCCGGTGCCAACGTCAATAAACGAATCCGTTGGCCGCTGATCTCCTGCCATTGGCAGAACTCGTTCCAGTCGCAGGGGCGAACATGTTCTTTGGGATGCGCGCCGCGGGCACCATCCTCTGCGGAAATGTACGGCCCCTCGATATGGATGCCCGGAATCATCCGATTCACCCAGCCGTCATGCTCGCACGCCTCGCGGATCGCTTTCACCCCGGCGGCAATCGCCTCATGCGAGTTCGTCACCAGCGTCGGGCACATGCGGGTGACGCCATGCTTGTAATACGATGCGACCGTCTGCCGGACTTTGGGTGGCGTTAACGCTTCGTCGCTGAACCAGATTCCGCCATGCCCGTTGATTTGCAGATCGAACAAACCTGGCGCGACATACGGCCAATCGGCGATAGGCCCATGCGGCCACGCGGGTGTGATCGCCGTAATGCGGTCGCCACGCGTCTCAATGCAAACCGGCTCACCATTCTCGTAACGCCGTCCAAATGTTCGCAACATAGTGGGGTGATTCCTACAGACTGACGAATCAAGCAAGAGCTAACCGCAGATTTCGCAGATTTACACAGATTCCAAACCCTCTTAAAAATAAACTCCTATTGCTAATTCTCATCGATTTAATCTGCGTAAATCTGCGAAATCTGCGGTTTCTGTTTTTTCAGAGTTTTGAATCCTCCGGCCGGCGTGTGTGCCAATCGGTTTGTGACTGATACCATTCCCCGATGTCCAACAGCAGTTCATCGTCCCATGCGCGGCCGACGAATTGCAATCCGCTCGGCAAGCCATCGTCGGCGAAACCGTTCGGCACCGTCAACGCCGGCAGTCCGGCCGCCACCCCGGCGGCACCAATCGGAGAACCCGAAAAACCACGCACCCACTCGGAAAACGGATTCGCAATCGGCGGAGCCGTTACCGCGAGCGACGGCGAGACCACGGCATCAAACTCAGACAACAGTTGATCGAGTGCTCGCTGCGCCAGGCTCCGGATGCGTTGCGCCTGGATGTAATCCACGGCGGGAATCAGCAGATTGGAATGGCATCCCCAGCGGTCTTCCGGGGCCGTCAGTTCCCACGATTTGCCTTGGGCGATGAACGGCTCGAATGCCGCCGCCATTTCACAGGACAAGATCACACTCACCACCGCACCATACGGAAAATCGGGCAGCTCAATTTCCGTGAAGTCGCCCCTGTGTTTCAACACGTCGAGCCCAGCCTCATAAACGGCCTGCATGCCCGGTTGCAGTTTCATGCTCGGGCTTTTGACCGTCGCGAATTTCAGTCGGCCAGAGGGGTCGCGACTCGGCAGATTTGGAGCGGGGGCGGAACTCAAATCGTCAGCATCGAATCCCGCAATCGCCGTCAGCACCAGTCGGCAATCGTGAGCCGAGCGGCACATCGGCCCGAGCCGATCCAGCGACCAACTCAGCGCCATCGCCCCCTGTTTGCTGACCAGACCGAACGTTGGTCGAAATCCGGCAAGCCCGTTGTAACAGGCGGGCGTGATGATCGACCCTGATGTTTCTGAACCGAGTGCGAAGGGAATCAACCCCGCCGCGACCGCCGAGCCTGAACCTGAGGACGAACCGCCGGCCCAGCGCTGGCGATTCCAGGCATTGAGACCCGGACCGCTGAATGTTGCATCCGCCTGCTGATACCCGAACCCGCCCGCCAGTTCGACCATCGCCAGCTTCGCACACAGCACGGCCCCGGCGGCTTTCAACCGCGTGATCACGGCGGCATCGCGCTCGAAGGCCTGCTCCCGCAACGGCCCCGCACCCCATGTCGTGGGATACCCCGTCACCGCGATCAGATCTTTCGCGCCATACGGAATGCCGTGCAGCGGACCACGATCGTTCCCCGCCGCCAGATCGGCATCGGCTTGCCGCGCCTCGGCCAACGCACGCTCGCGCGTCAGCGTGACGACAGCGTTGTATTTCGGCCCCAGCGTTTCCAATCGGTGCAGAAAGAATTCCGCGAGTTCAACGGCTGTGGTTTCCCCCGCTCGCAATTGGCGACCGAGTTCGGAAATCGAGGACCAGGCGGTCTCGGGAGTGAGCATCAGGGTGCTCCTTCCACGGCCGGCATTGCGCGAAATACGCGGAAGACGACGGCCGGATGATCGCCGTGGGTGAGAGGAAACGCCCGCAACTGCCGGTCGCGCGCCAAATCGCCGGCGATGTCGCCATAGATCGACTGCAATGCCTCTTCCGTGTAATTCTCGCTGGGATACTGCTGCATCAGCGTGGTGAGCAGCAAAACTTCGGGGGCGGGCGGAACAGGTGGTTCCTCACGCGATTCTTCCGGTGCGGCAGGAGGCGGAGGAGCCGCCGTGGATGTCCCAGTCGCCAACAGCGACGCCGCTCCGATCCCGCTGAGACACTGCCGCGTGAAGTCCCGCCGCCGCAATGGTTCCAAGTCGCCCATGGCCGGCCCTTGCGAATTTAGGATGAGGAAAAGTTCACAGAAGATCGTAACGCCCCACCATTCACCATTCGAGCCTATGGTTCTGGCAAGCGGGGGTGAGGTGTCGAACATCAGCCTGACGCACGTCTTGAAGTCGCGTTTTGAATGAGATATCGTACAAAATGTAAAGACATTGTCTCTCCCATAATCAACCATTCAATCGAGCTTGGCGTTTCTTCCCCAAGGAACGTGGAATCTCGCTCATTTTCTGCGCACGGCTGCGCGTCACCGTCACCAAGGACATGCGCATGAAAGTTGCCAATTGGGTTCACGCCGGCATGGTCGGGCTGATGCTGAGCCTGCCCCTCCGTGCTCAAACAACGACTCCAGCCACGCCGCCGAGGAAGCCGGTGGCCGCTCCGGCGAAACCGGTTAAGAAGAGTGTCGAGTCGGACGATCTCGCGGCCATTCGACAGCAGTCCACAGAATTCGCCCAGGCTTTCAACGCCGCCGATGCCAAAGCGATTGCCGCGCTGTGGACCGAAGATGGCGAGTATGTCGATGCCCAGGGCCGTGGAATTTCCGGACGGGAAGCGATTGAAAAAGAATATGCCGATTTCTTCGCCTCCCATCCGGGCGCGAAGATTCAGACCGTGATCGACTCGCTGAAATTGCTGAGCAATGGTGTCGCGATTGAAGATGGCCGGTCCGTACTGGAACCGGCCGATGCCAAGGGTGCCGGGGCGACGAAATACATGGTCGTCCATGTCAAAGTCGGCGACCAATGGCTGATGTCGACCGTGCGCGACGCACCCGCCCCGGCGGAGATGGGCCGCGCGCTGGATGACCTCGGCTGGCTCATCGGCACCTGGGTCGCCGAAGAAAACGGCGCGACGACGGAATCGGTCTGCCGCTGGGTGGCCAACAAAAATTTCGTCGAGCGGACTTACACCGTCACGCACGTCGACAAATCAACAGCCTCCGGCCTGCAACTGATCGGCATCAATCCCCAGAACGGACAAGTGCAGTCGTGGAGCTTCACGTCCGATGGAGGCTACGCAGTTGCGGTCTGGATGCCGAGCGAAAATGGCTGGACCTCGGAGAACCACGGCACCACGGGCGACGGGACCAGCACCCAGGCCGTCAATGTCCTGACCCGGCTCGACGACAATGCCTATAGCTGGCAATCGGTGTCACGCACGGCGGGCGGAGTTTCATTGCCCGATTCCAACGAAATCATCATCAAGCGGAAAGTTACGACGCCGTAATTTTTCGCGATATCTCATTCATCATTCGCCCAATCTCGCTGGAGTTTCTTTCATGCCTGCATTTCGCCTGCTGATGACGTCCGTCCTGATGGTCTTATTTCTAACCCCGGCTCATACCTGCTGGTCCCGCGGCTTCGGTGGTGGTGGTCGAGGCGGCGGCGGGTTTGGAGGTGGTGGAGGCGGCTTTAGCCGCAGTGGCGGTGGAGGATTCGGAGGTGGTGGCGGCGGTGGGGGCTTCAGTCGGGGTGGTGGGGGGGGGGGGGATTTGGAGGCGGCGGCGAAGGCGGGATGAGCCGCGGCGGCGGTGGATTCAGTGGTGGTGGCGGTGGATTTGGTGGTGGCGGCGAAGGCGGAATGAGCCGTGGCGGTGGCCAGGCGGAGGGAGGCTTCAATCGCGGTGGAAGCGAAGGCTTCAATAGCAGCGGGTTCAATCGTGGCGGGGAATCCGGCGCGGGGGGCTTTGATCGTGGCGGAGAAGGGACCGGCGGCTACAATCGCGCGGGTTCCGATCCGTATGGCTTCGGTCGCGCCGGAGCCGGAGCGGCCCCCAATCGCAGTCAGTTGAACAGTTTCCTCGGCATGCCTTCCGATGAGGGAATGCACGCCGGCAATAGCTGGGATCAGAATCATAAGTGGTCTGGTGCGCAGGATGCTGCGGCTGGTGCCGCGGTCTCGAATCGGAACAATCCTCAGTTTTCCGGCGCACAAGGTGCCGCTGCGGGAGCCGCCGTCGCGAACCGCAATGATCCCCGCTTTTCAGGCGCACAAGGTGCGGCGGCGGGCGCGGCTGTCGCCAACAATCGCAACGGCTACGGCTACATGTCCCCGGCAGCGCGCTATGGAACCGCCACGGCAGTTCGAGGCAACTTCAACAACTACAACCTCTACGGCAACGACTGGCACGTCGATCACCCCGGCGCCTGGGCGGCGGCTGGTTGGGCGGCGGGAGCAGCCTGGAATGCGGCGACCTGGAACACCGCCGGTGCCTGGTGCGGCTTTGATAACTCCTATCCAACGTATTACGACTACGGCAGTAACGTGACCTATCAGGACAATGAAGTCTATGTGAACGGCCAGGACAGCGGTTCCTCGACCGACTATTACAATTCGGCCGCTAATCTGGCGACCACCGGTTCCGAAGCCGACGCCCCCAGCGATGGCGACTGGCTTCCGCTCGGCGTGTTTGCCGCCACCAAGAAGGGGGATACCAGCAGCCACATCACCATTCAGCTGGCGGTCAACAAGCAAGGCATCGTCCGCGGCAACGCAACCGATACCGACGCCAACACGACCCAGCCCATTCAAGGTTCCGTCGACAAACAAACCCAGCGGGTGGCCTTCACGATGGGCGACAACACAACCACCGTTGTCGAAACCGGGTTGTACAACCTCACCAAAGACGAGTCTCCGGCCCTGGTGCATATCGGTCCGGATCAAACCGAGCAATGGCTGCTGGTCCGGCTGAAAAACCCGTCAGCCGCTCCCGCTGCGCAGGATAACGACGCGGGGCAATAAGGTTTTTCTGAATTGAATCCCGTTGTAAGCCATTGTGCATATCTCCGTTTCCAACATTTCCTTTCGATTATTCAGGAGCCTCATTTTGAAGAACCGCTGGTACACCTTTTCCCTGTGGTGTTTGCTCTCGCTGGTCATTTCAAACGGTGCATCACGGACGGTTCGCGCGGCAGAGAAACTGAGTGCGGCCGAAACGGTCGAGATTGCGACTGAGGCCTACATCTACGGCTACTCGCTGATCACAACCGAAGTGACGCGAGTGCAGATGTCAAACGTCGACAAAGTGGAGGGAACCCATGCGCCGATGAACCAGTTCATCAACATCGAACGCTACCCGCCGGGCGACTATCGGGGCGTGTCGGCTCCCAATGCGGATACGCTCTACTCGCTCGCGTGGCTGGATGTCGGCACCGAGCCGATGGTCTTCTCCCATCCCGACATGGGCCAGCGCTATTTCCTGTTTCCGATGTACAGCTTGTGGATGCCGGTGGTCGAATCGCCCGGCAGCCGCACCACTGGGGGCAAAGCGGCCAACTACCTCGTCACCGGCCCAGGCTGGGCGGGTCAAGTTCCGGCGGGGATGAAGCAGATCAAATCGCCGACGCGCTACCTCGTCATCATCGGCCGGACCTATGCCGATGGCACCGACGCGGATTACAAAGCCGTCAACGCCTTGCAGGCCCAGTACAAACTCGTCCCGCTCAGTTCCTACGGCAAACCGTATCAGCCTGTCGTTCCGCCGGTCGACAAAGACCCCGGTTTCAGCATGACCGATAAGCCGTAGGCAGTGATCGACGCGATGGACACGTCAGCGTATTTCAACATGATGGCGCGGTTGATGGGGGAAGCCGCACCGCCAGCCAAAGAAGACGCGTCGATCGTGAAGCGGATGGCGAAAATCGGCCTTGTTCCCGGCCAGCCGTTCGATGCCGCCCAGCTCGATCCCGCGGCGCAGGCGGGCTTGAAAGATGTTCCGAAAGCGGCGTTTGAGCAGATCATAGCCCTGCAAAAGACGGGGGGCAAGATCGAGAACGGCTGGTTGATTCCCGGTGCCGCCGGCGTTTACGGAACCAACTATCTCGGCCGCGGACTCATCGCGGCCGTGGGTTGGCCGGCCAACTTGCCGCAAGACGCCGTCTACCCGGTGGCCGAAGTCGACAGTGAAGGCCAGACACTGAATGGTGCCCACAAATACAAGCTGACATTCCCCAAAGGGCAAACGCCGCCGGTGGACGGGTTCTGGTCAATCACCATGTACTTCGATGATGGAGGCTGGTGGTTTTGTCCCAATCCGCTGAATAAGTTCACGGTCAGCATGCGGGATAAGCCGAAGTTCAACAAAGACGGTTCGTTGACGCTGTACTTTCAACACGAATCGCCCGGCAAGGAACTGGAAGCCAATTGGCTACCGGCCCCGGAGGGTGATTTCATTCTGACGATGCGCATGTACTGGCCGAAGAAAGCCGCTCCTTCGATTCTGCCGCCCGGCGAAGGAAGCTGGAAACCGCCGGCTGTAATGAAAGTGGAGTAACCAACTTGGAATGTTGACGACAAGCCCCGTGCGAGATGCTCGCGCGGGGCTTTTTTGTTGCGCGGTTCAGCAGGGCGGGAGATCCGCCAGCACCGTTGCCGTGGCTGATCCTGAATTGATACTGATTGCGACTTGTGATCCCGCCGAGCAAAACTTGGTGCGAAGATAACCAAGCGCGACAACCATGCCTGCTGATTTCGCTGCTGCCGAAGTGATGACGCCCACTTGTGTGCCGGCTTGCGGATCGAGCAGCGGCGTGCCTGCCGCGGGAACTGCTGAGCCGATGATTTCCAGTCGATGGAGTTCCCGATTCACATGGCCCAGCGCGTCGATCCGGGCGATCGGTTCCTGGCCGAGGTAGCAGCCTTTCTTGAACGAAATCGCACGAGCCGTGCGGTTCACTTCCTGCGCGAGGTTCTCGCTGGTGATGTCCCGCCCGTAATGCGGAAACCCGGCTGCGATGCGGAGCGCGTCCCAGTTCTCTGCCAATGGCTCGGGAAAGGTGGAGAGGAGCTGATCGAGCACGGCCTGCGGACCGGAAATCAACCAGCCTGGTTCACCAAGCCAATCGACTCGACGTATGTGAATCATCGATCCTTCATAGGTCAGCGTGACATGTGACAGCAGCGCTGCCGGGAACGCCTCGTCCGCATCTGCTATTCCCAACAATCGCGCGATGTCCGCCGCCGATTCGAGATCGACGTAGATTTCGCCGAACTCCGTAGTCCGCTTGTGAATCTGCACGTTTTCATTGATGAGGTAACGATCCAGATGCGCGAACAGGCCGTCTTCCTGTCCGGGCACGGTGTCGATCCACAGCGCGGATTCGGTACAGAAGACGAAGATGTGCCCGAGGACTTTCCCCTGCACATTGCAGACGAACGCCTCGCAGCCGCCGCCGGGCTGCAAGCCTTTGATGTCGTTCGTGCAGAAGCCATGCAGGAACCTGGCCCGGTCGTTGCCGGTCAGTTCGAGCTGCGAGCGATCGGAGAGATTGAAGTGCATGAACTGTTCATCTTCGCATGTCCCCTCGCCCCCGCGGCGGGGGAGAGGGTTAGGGAGAGGGGGCGATGGATCACGGTGGTGGAACCGGGCTGAGGACATCCTATCTGGGTTTGACCGTCATCTGCACATCGTCGATCCAGAGTTCGCCGGTCGCGCCGTTCAGGCCCACGCGGACGATCAATTCGCGGGCCTTGGCGGGCACAGGAATCGACTTCACGGCGGTCTTCCACTCCGACGTATTCAGCCACGGGCCGATGAACGCCGTGCCGATTTCCCGGCGTTGGTCATCAAAAAAATGACAGACGAGGGCGGGCTTTTCGTAATCTTCCGTGCCGGCCTGCGCGGAGTTCGTTTTGTACTTGAGCCGGAAATGAATTGTGCCGAGCGTCGCACCATCAATCGCCATGCCTTGCAGCCCTTGCGCCACGCGGCCGGACTCATGATTCTCAAAACGCAGGGAAAACTTCCCTTCTTGAACATCGTCTGCATCGCGATGGGTCAGTCGTTGATAATGCCAATGGTCGGCGAGTTCATCCTCGTTTTCATCATCCTCGAAACCCGGATTGAGCAACTGCGGATTCAGCGGATCAGGTTTGACCTGGCGAATCTTCTCGGATTCCCCCGTCATGGGCACGAACAGTGTCGGAATCAACTTTGTCGACACAAGTTTGCCGTCCTGCTTTTCAAACAGATGAAAGACCTGCTGATAGCGTTCGCCGAGCGGAATCAACAATTTGCCGCCGTCGTTCAACTGGTCGATCAGAGGTTGAGGCACGTTTTCCGGCGAGCAGGTGACGATGATCTTGTCGAACGGGGCATGCTCTTCCCAGCCGAGATAGCCATCGCCGATCTTGCAATGGACATTGGCATATTTGAGCCGCTTGAGCCGTTCGGCCGCCGTCTTGCCGAGCTTCTCGACAATCTCAATCGTGTAGACATCTTTAGCCAACCCGGAGAGAACAGCGGCCTGATATCCGCTGCCCGTACCGATTTCCAGAATTTTCTCGTCGGGCTGTGGGTCGATAGTCTCGGTCATGTAGGCGACGACGAAGGGAGGGGAAATCGTCTGCTTCTCGCCAATGGCAATCGCTCGGTCGTGATAGGCCTGGGCCTTGGTGGCGGGCAGCACGAACTCGTGCCGGGGGACGGTCCGCATGGCCTGCAACACACGCGGGTTTTTGATGCCTTCCCGCTCGATGCATTCCTTGACCATTTTGAAGCGCGCGTCGCGATAGGCATCTTTATCCGAGGCATGGGTGGCGCTGGAATGAGTGAGCCATGCAAAATGCAACATGCAACATGCAACATGCAAAATCGGAAACTGCATACCGCTCCAGGCGCTGCGGATCGGGACGTTCATGGATCGTTCCTCGTGCGGACTTCACGCTGCGGTTCGCCAGGCGAACGCAATCAACCCTCCCTGAAAGCCGGCGATGGGTCAAGTGGGCGCGACGAGATTCCGCGGCGCGGACGTTTTCAAAAATGGACAGCCGTAGGGTGCGGTCGAGGATTTGGTGGGATGCGGAAATTCCAACTTTAGCCCGGAGGGCGTCAGAACATAGCCCAGGACGTAAGTCCTGGGTCGGCGGCCTGTACGAGGAATGAAGCCCGGAGGGCGACAGAAGTTTCTGCCGCCCCCCGGGCTGAAATCCCTCTCGAAAAGCGTTCCCAGGACTAACGTCCTGGGCTAAGGTCTGGCGCCCTGACGAGCTAAAACCACAGCGGCCATCACGCCGGGAACAAACACCGTCCACCAGTTGGCAATTACTCATCCGACGTTCCCCAAAAATCTTCGCCTTGCGGCGGAAATTGCGGCCGGATATCCTGAAATGGTCGACAAATGTGCGGACAGGCGTTTTTGACGGGGAAGATCCATGTCTCAGGCCCCACAGGCTCAAGCGCTGCTTCAGCAGGTCCAATGGCGGTTGCAACTCGTCGCCATCGGTTGGGCCACGCTCTGGGCGTTCCTCGCCCTCTGGATCGTCTATACCGCGGCCTTCCTCGCCTCACGGCTCGGCGGGTTATGGGCCGGGTACTTCTCCTGGCAATCGCTGGCGGTGATCCCCGCTGCGGCTGTGCTCGTCGGACTCATCTTCCATCGCCGGCCCGTCACCGATCAAGTCGCCCGGCTGGTCGATCAGGCGACCAATTCCAAAGACCTCTATCTCACGCTGGCCCAATTAACCAATTCGGCCGGTGCGTATCAGCCCCTGGTCGTGCAATCGGCCGAACAACGGGCGGCGACGATTTCGCCCACCAAAGTCGTCCAGTTCCGCTTCCGACATTGGAAACCGGCCTGGGTCTGGCTGACGGCGACCGCGATTCCAAACCTCATGCTGATCCTCGCGGGCCTCATGTTCGTGCTGCCGCAGTTGGACCCCTTCGGTGTTGTGCAGGCGGCACAGCGGGCCGAGCAACGGCAGGAGCGGCTCGCGGAAACCCGCAAGGCCACGCAACTCCAGTTGGAAGCCGTTCGCGCGCGGGAAGAACAGGACTCCGATGGCACCGTCACCGATCAAGCCGTCAAAGAATTGAAAACCGCGTTCAACGCTATGAAGCCGCACGAACCGAAGGAAAATCAGAAAACACTGATGGACGAGCAACGCAAGCTCGGCGAACTTTGGCGGCAACTCAGCGCCGAAAAGTTGAAAGACCTGCTCCAACAAGGCTCGCTCAGCGAACAATCGTTCGGCAACACCGACGAAGACCTGCTCCGCAAATGGACTAAGGAACTTCAGCAGGGAAATGCCGAAGGAGTCGAATCCGAAATGAAGCAGGCGATGAAAGACCTGCAGGAACTGAAGGATCAACTCGAACGGCTGTCGAAGGCCGACACGCCCGAAGAGAAGCAAGCCGCCCAACAACAGGCCGCCGATCTCGAACGGCAATTGAAAGAACGACTCGACCGCTTGAATGATCTGGCGGAGAAGAAGCTGAACTCCAAGCAACTTTCCGCGGCGTTGCAGCGCGCGATGCAACAGCTCGATGCGGCGACTAATCCG
>Ga0105047_10013356_pt1 | contig 13125 bp, 7 predicted proteins | sample MAT04_FD_78384 | JGI IMG/M metagenome (GOLD analysis project Ga0105047, IMG submission 78384) | Freshwater microbial communities from Lake Fryxell liftoff mats and glacier meltwater in Antarctica - MAT-04 (megahit assembly) | ecosystem: Environmental > Aquatic > Freshwater > Ice > Liftoff... | reverse complement strand
GCTTGGCGCGGTCGCCGAGCACCGTCTTGATCGCGCGCGTTTCGATGCGGTCGTTTGTAGGCGTCGAGGTGCCGTGCGCGTTGATGTAATCGATCTCTTCGGGGCGCAGGTTGGCATCGCGCAGCGCGCCCATCATGGCCCGCACGCCACCGTCGCCGTCTTCGCACGGCGAGGTGATATGGAAACCGTCGCCCGAGAGTCCGTAGCCGGTGAATTCGGCATAAATTTTGGCGTCGCGCTTGAGCGCGTGTTCGAGTTCTTCGAGCACCACCACCCCGGCGGCCTCGCCCATGACGAAGCCGTCGCGGTCTTTATCGAACGGACGCGATGCGCCCGCCGGATCGTCGTTGCGCGTCGAGAGCGCGCCCATGTTGGTGAAGCCGGACATGCCCAGCGGCGTGATCGCCGCTTCGCTACCGCCGGCGAGCATGATGTCGGCTTCGCCGTACTGAATCGTGCGCAGCGCCGAGCCCAGCGAGTTCGCTCCGGCCGCGCAGGCGGTGACGATACAGTAATTGGGTCCGCGCAGTTTATGCATGATGGAGACCTGCGCCGAGGCGGCGTTGCCCATCAATTTTGGAATCAGGAACGGCGAGACCTTGCCCGGCCCCTTCGTCATCAGGCGTTCTTTTTGTTCTTCAATTTCGGTGATGCCGCCAATGCCAGTGCCGATCAGCACGCCGCAACGGGTGGTGTCTTCTTTTGTGAAATCGAGCTTGGAGTCTTTGACCGCATCAAAGGCGGCGCCCACGGCAAGCTGCGCGAAGCGGTCGATGCGCCGCGTCTCGCGTTTTTCCATGTAGGCTTCGGGAACGAAGTTTTTCACTTCGCCGGCGAACTTCACTTCGTGGATGGTGCGGTCGTAAAGCGTGATCAGACCAATGCCGCTGATCCCGCTAAGCAGCGCCTTCCACGTCTCCTGCGCGGTCAGCCCCACCGGCGTCACCGCACCCAGGCCCGTCACCACAACTCGGCGTTTTCCAAAACTCATTGAAATCAGCCCTTCTCCCCTGCCTCGACGTTGAATTCTAGATTGCGAATTTTGGATTTACCACAAAAACGTCCTCATCCGTTCGATATTCTGGACGCGTAAAGGTCCAGAAAATCTTTCAGATTTCAAAATCGTTCAAGCCTTCTTTCCAACCTGCTCTTCGATGAACTTGATCGTGTCGCCGACGGTGCGGATCTTGGTCTCGGCGTCGTCGGGAATGTTGATGTCGAATTCGTCTTCGAACTCCATCACCAGTTCGGCCGTATCGAGCGAATCGGCGCCCAGATCTTCGGCGTACTTGGTCTCCATGTTGACCTTCTCTTTGGTAACGTCGAGCTTCTGGCAGATGATATCGACGACCTTGTCCTTGATTGCTGCGTGATCCATGTTTTTCTCCTTATTTTCATTGTCCGGTGCGGCGTGAGCCAAACCGATTATGCACCGAAAACTATTCGGAGCACCCCTGCCGACAGCAGACTCAAAATTGAGCCGTGAAATATAAAGCATCAAACGTCAAAAGCAAATCGTTGTCGAGTCTTAGTTTTGCTGTTGTTCTCCCCTCCCCTCAAGGGAGGGGGTAGGGGGAGGGGTCAGCGCGTGTTGCAATCAGACGTTTTACCCCTCACCCCGCGTTCGCTACGTTCACGTCGACCCTCTCCCTCTAAGAGCGTGTACGAAAAGTTGGTGCCACTGGCTCAGCCGCGGCCGTATCGCGGCTTAGCCAGTGTGGTCTAGGAGGGGATAATGCACCTTCAAAAGATCGACGCCGAATCGAGCGCAAAGAAAAACCCGCGCATTATTCCGAGGCCGCACTGGTAAGCTCCCTCGATACGGCCCTCGGTCGCGTACCAGTGGCACCATTTTTTTACTTTCGTACACGCTCTAAGGGGAGAAGGAAACAAACGGCAACTCGCAAATTACAAATTTGCGTTACTTACATCGACATCCCGCCGCAGACGCTCAGCACCTGCCCCGTGATGTACGACGCGTCGCTCGAGGCCAGGAAGCAGACGGCAGCGGCGATGTCGTCGGGCGTTCCGCCGCGCGCCAGCGGCACGTTGGAGAGCAGCGTCTTCTTCTGTTCTTCGTTCAGCTTGGCAGTCATATCCGTCTCGACCATTCCCGGCGCCACGGCGTTGACGCGCACGCCGCGCGATGAGAATTCGCGCGCCGCCGATTTGGTCAAGCCCAGCAATCCGGCCTTGGCCGCACAGTAATTGGCCTGCCCCGCATTTCCGATCAACGCAACAACGCTCGATATATTGACGATCGATCCACTGCGCGCCTTCAACATCGGTCGAGCAGCAGCGCGAAGCATGCGGAACGCGCCGGTCAAATTCGTGTTGAGCACATTCGCCCAGGCCTCGTCACTCATGCGCACCAGCAGTCCGTCTTGCGTCACGCCTGCGTTATTAATGAGCACATCGATCTTGCCAAAATCTTTGAGCAAGGCTTCGACCGTGGCATCGATCTGCGCGCCGTCCGCAACGTCGCAGCCGTAGCCGATGCACTTGGCGCCGCGCGCCGAGAGCTCGCTGGCGAGCCCCCTGGCCGCTTCGGCGTTGCGCCCACAGATGGCGACGCTGGCGCCTCCTTTATGGAAGCGCTCGGTAACCGCCCGCCCAATGCCGCGCGCGCCGCCGGTGACGAGAACTACTTTGCCGTCGAATGTCATGTGATGCTCCTTTTATTTATCCTGCGAACGCCTGCACGTCCGCCCACGTCGAGACGCTTTTGCACTCCGCTTCCGGCGAAATGCGTTTGATCATGTTGCTTACGCTGCTGCCGGGGCCCAGCTCTAAAAATTTCTTCCGGCCGGTCTCGACGAGATGTTTGATCGTCTGTTCCCACAAGACCGGGCTGGTGATCTGGCGCTTCAGGCCTTCGCGGATTTCAGCAGGATCAATCACGCGCGTGGCCGAGAAATTGGCGTAGACCGGCTGCGTCGCTTTGCGGATGTCCGCGCGGTCGATCACGCTGGCGAAGGCGTCGGCGGCCGGCTGCATCAGCGGCGTGTGGAAGGCTCCGGCAACCGGCAGTTTCAGAACGCGCTTTGCACCCGCGGCTTTGCAGAGCTCGCCGGCCCTGGCGAGCGCTTCCAGATTTCCGCCGATCACGATCTGTCCGCCGCCGTTGAAGTTCGAGGGTGTCACGATTCCGCCGGCTTCTTTCGAAGCCTGCTCGCACGCGGCGCGGATTTTTTCGATGTCCAGGTTCATCACCACCGACATGCCCGACGCGCTCTGTTCGGAAGCGGCTTTCATCAGCTCGCCGCGCTTGCGCACCAGGCGGATGGCCTCGTCAAAGCTGAGCGCGCCGACCGCGGCCAGCGCGGCGTATTCACCCAGCGAAAGTCCGGCGGCGGCCGAGCAGCCCAGTTCTCGGCCGAGTTTGATCTCGATCGCCTTTTTTATCGCGAGGCCGACGAGCACCAGAGCGGGCTGCTGATTGGCGGTGTCAACCAGCGCAGTGTCCGGGCCTTCGAGAATCGCTTTGCTCAGTGCAGTGCCCGTGATCTCATCGGCGCGCGCGAACATGGCACGCACTTCCGGCAGCGCATCGTAGATGTCCTTGCACATGCCCACGGCCTGAGCGCCCTGGCCGGGAAAAACAAAAACGTGTTCGTCGAGCGGCATGCGGTCCTTCCTTAAATCACCGAGCCTGAAAAAAGCCAAAGGAAAATCCGAAACCCGAATATCGGATATTCGGATTTCGGATTTTTTCCATTAGTTGCGCTACCATTGGACAACTGCAGACGTCCACGTCAACCCCGCCCCGAAGGCGATCATGATGATCGGTTTGCCTTTGGGCAGGCGGCCGGCGCGGGAGGCTTCGTCCAGCGCCATGGGCACGGAGGCGGCGGAGGTGTTGCCGTATTTCTGCAGGTTGGTGATGAACAGGTCCAGCGGCAGTTCGAGCCGTTCGGCGGCCGATTCGATGATGCGGATGTTGGCCTGGTGCGGCACGATCGCGCCGATGTCCTCGCGCTTCAGACCGTGGCGCTCCATCGCGTCGCGGATCAAATCCACAGCGGTGAGCACGCCGAAGCGGAAGACGTCGCGGCCGTCGAGTCTCACGAAATGCTGCTTCTCTTCCAGGGTGGCGCGGCTGGCCGGGCGCAGCGATCCGCCAGCGGGAATGTGGAGCATCTTTGCTCCGGCACCGTCGGCATAAATGCGCGATGAGAGAATGGTGTGGCTGCCCGGCTTCTCCTCCGGCGGGCCCAGCACCATCGCTCCGGCGCCGTCTCCAAAAAGGATGCAGGTGCTGCGGTCGCTGTAATCGACCAGGCGTGAAATGATTTCGGCTCCGACGATCAGCACGCGGCGGTACATGCCGCTGGTGATGAAGGCCTGCGCGGTGCTCATGCTGTAAATGAAGCCAGAACAGGCTGCGGAAATGTCGAAGGCACCAATTTTTTTATCGGCGATGCCCAGCTTGTGTTGAAGAACGCAGGCGGTGGATGGGAATGGGTAGTCGGGCGTGATGGTGCCAACGATGATCAGGTCCAGTTCGGCGGCGCTGACGCCGGCGTCTTGCAGAGCCAGCACGGCGGCCTTGAGGCACAGGTCGCTGGTGGCCTGTTCGGGCGCGGCGATGCGCCGTTCCCTGATGCCGGTGCGCGAAGTGATCCACTCGTCGCTGGTTTCGAGCGACTTCGCGAAATCGTGGTTGGTGAGCTTTTTTTCCGGTGCGTAAGCGCCCGTGCCATAGATGGCTGCGTGGGTCGGCCGATTAAGCACAGGTTCCAGCTTCAATGGGTGGCTGCCTCAAGGATCTAGAAAGCACGGCTGCCGGGAAGGTGGACGCGGAGAGCGAGGACGCGGAGACTCGGAGAAAGCGACTGTGCCGTTATCGCCGCGTCTCCGCGTTCCACTGTCTCCGTGTCCGTTCCTCCCAACCTCAACTATAGTTACTTTTGGGCGGCTGGCGGTGCTTCTTCCTGTTCGACCTTGATCACTTCCACGCCACGATAGTAGCCGCAGTAGCCGCAGATCTGGTGCGAGCGGGACTGCTGGCCGCACTTGGGGCAGAGACCCAGACTGGGCGAAGCCAGGAAATCATGCGCGCGGCGCATGCCTTTTCGGGAAGTAGAATGCCTGCGTTTGGGATGGGCCATGAGTGAAGCCTGCCTTCAAATCTGTCGCAAAACCGGTTCGGGCTCGCGTGCTAATGACAACAAAAGGGGCGGCCCTCAAGGCCGCCACCGGGAATACAGGGTCTCATTTATAAATCGATACGGGGCGTTGTCAACAAGCCATTTTTTCGGAGAGGGATTCGAGCGCACTGCTTTTGAACCGCCAAGACGCCAAGTGCGCCACGAACAGCAAAACCCGGGTTTGCGCCTTATCCGCTTTTGGCGATTTTGATGGAGAGGGGAAACAACGGCAACTGCAACGAGCACGGCGAAATGTGTTTTCCATTATAATGGAAATTTGTCCGCTTTCATGTCGCATGCGGCGGGGTACTCACGTCAGGTGATTATTCTTACTGGAGATGACGGATGATGCGCATGGGCTGGCTTCTGCTTTCCTTCCTTATAGTGGCGACGGGTACGTCCGCTCGAGCGGCGTCGGATCGCGAGGTGCTGCTTGAGGGCGTCAAGAGTATTGCGGCGCCAGGGTCGCCGGGGCCGCTCTGCGTTTTTGGCGAGCATGCTTTTGCGGTCGTGACGGGCTCAGTAAAGGAGAAGCGCGTTGAGCCGGTCGTCGCGGCGGCGCACTGGGGCGAAGGGCGCGTCGTTGCCTTCGGGCACGATGGATATTTTGGCGCGGAGGCTCTGGCGAAGGACGACACCGGGAAACTTTTGTTGAACGCGGTGCGCTGGTCGAGCGGGCGCGCGGCTCCGTCGGACGTGCGCGTGGCGACGTCGGATAAAGGGCTCGCAGCCTTTTTGCAGAAGAGCGGGCTGAAGGTCGCGCACTTCGATGTCAATAAACTGAGCGAGTGCGATGTGCTTTGTCTTCATGTCAACGCGCTGGCTCCGGAGGCGGCGCGCGCGGCGGTGACGGCGTTCGTCAAAAAAGGTGGCGGGCTGCTTGTCGGCGGACTGGGCTGGGGCTGGCTGCAACTCAATCCGGGGAAGACGCTGGCCGACGACAATCCCGGCAACCGCACGCTCGCTGACGCGGGCATCGTCTGGGCGGATGGCTCGCTCTCGCGCACGAACGAGACGGGCTTCGACGCGACGATCGCGCCGCCGGAACTTTGCAACGCCAGCAAGGCGCTGCAACTGCTGCTGGATATGAAGGAGAAGAATCTCAAACCCATCGGGCACGAGATTGCTCAGGCAACATGGTCGTTGACGCAGGCGGCGCGCTCTCTGCCGCCGGATGAACCAGTGTTGCTGCCGCGCTTGAAGCAGCTCGAGAAAGAGTTGGCCGGCGGAGCGGTGCCGACTCCCGAGAAGCCGCTGAAGACCCGGACCGATGCGCTGGCGCGGCTGGTGCTGACGCTTCAGCTTGAAGAGATGAAAAAATTGCCGCTGGAGAAACTGTCGGCGCATCCGGCGGCGGCGGCATTTCCCGGAGGCGTTCCCGCCGATGCGCCGCGCGTCGAACGCACGCTCTCGATCGAGACGCGCATTCCGCGCTGGCACAGCACGGGGCTTTACGCGGCGCCGGGTGAATTAATAAACATCACGCTGCCGGAGAGTGCTGCGGGCAAATCGCTGCGCGTGCGGATCGGAGCGCATACCGATTCGATCGCGCATCTGGATTCGTGGTCGCGCTGCCCGGAGATCTCGCGGCAATGGCCGCTCACTGCAATCAAAACGCCGGCGGGCAATGTGTTCGGCGGATTGATTTACATCGAGATTCCGGCGAATTGCAAGCTCGGGGCGATTGACGTGTGCATTGGCAATGCGATCGAGGCACCTCGTTTTGTGCTCGGCAAAACCACGCTGGAAGCCTGGCGCATGCAGGTGCGAAAACATCCGGCGCCGTGGGCTGAGCTGCAGACGAGCAAAGTGATTCTGACAGTCAAATCCGATTACGTGCGCGAGCTCGACGATCCCGAAGCGCTGATGAAATTCTGGGACCAGGTGATGGACGCCTGCGCCGAGCTGGCCGGCATTCCCGCGGAGCGGCCGTCGCCGGAGCGCTACGTGACGGATGTTCAGATCAGCGCCGGGTACATGCATTCGGGCTATCCGATCATGGCGCCGCTGAGCATCACCAAAGCGATGATCGACACGCAGTGGATGCAGACCAAAGATGAGCCGACGTGGGGATTTTTTCACGAGATGGGGCACAACCATCAGGTTGGCGCATGGACGTTTGAGGGCACCGGTGAGGTGACGTGCAATCTCTTCTCGCGCTTTGTGCTGGAGAAAGTCTCCGGCGTGCCGGTGGCGAAACAGCGCATCCAGGGCGCCGAAGCGATGCAGGCATTGCGCCAGCATCTGGCTGGCGGAGCGAAGTTCGACGAGTGGAAGGCCAAGCCGTTTCTGGCTCTGATCATGTACGACCAGTTGCAGAAGGCATTCGGCTGGGAGACATATAAAAAAGTTCTGGCCGGATACAACGATCCGGCCAACGGCGCGCAGCCGGCAAACGACGGCGAGAAGCGCGACCAGTGGATGGTGCGATTCTCTCGCGCGTGCGGAAAGAACCTGGGACCGTTCTTCCAGGCGTGGGGTGTGCCCACGTCGGAGAAGGCGCGCGCGGCGATCGCGGAATTGCCGGCGTGGATGCCGGAAGATTTTCCGGCGAAGTGAGGTGTCTTTTACGATTTACCACGAAGCGGCTGTGTTCAAAAGCAAGGATTATTTTTAAGCGCATGGCGTTCTCCAGAGTTCATTATTTTTGAGCATGGTATTGAGGCGGATAAGCAGTTCGCGCATGCAGGCGACCAGGTTGACTTCGAAAGGCTGAGTGCTTCGACACCTGCGGCCATACATCCATTTAACGCCAACCTTAAAAGCGGTGTAAACAGGTCTGTACGCAGGCCTGTTTTTTGGCACCACAGCTTCAGGGAACCTCCTTATATGAATTTGCAGCGGCGCGATTTTCTCAAGACGACCGGACTTCTTTCAGCAGCGGCGCTCTACAACGGCTTGCGTGCCGACGAGGCTGCTCCAACGGCGCCGCGCGATTTGGTTCGCGTCGCGGTTGTCGGCGTGCGCGGGCGCGGCTGCGATTTAATCAAACCGTGGGCGGCGATGAAGGATGTTCAGATCGCGGCGATTTGCGATGTGGACACGAATGTCACGGCCAAGGCCTTGAAAACCTGCACCGATGCCGGCCAGGAAAAACCGCGCTTCGAACAGGATTTCCGCAGACTGCTCGATGATAAGTCGATTGACGCCGTGGCCATCTCTACGAGCAATCACTGGCACGCGCTGGCCACCGTTCTGGCGCTGCAGGCGGGCAAGCATGTCTACGTCGAGAAGCCGGTTAGCCAAACCCTCTTCGAAGGACGCCGCATGGTCGAAGCGGCTCGCAAGTACAACCGCGTCTGCTTCATCGGCACGCAGCGCCGCTCCAGTGAGGCGATGGCCAAGGCCGTCGAGTTCTTGCGCGCCGGCAAACTTGGCAAAGTGAATGTCGGGCGCGGCGTCGTCTACAAACGCCGTGAATCGATCGGCAAAAAGGTCGACGCGCCGGTGCCCGCCGGAGTCGACTACAACCTGTGGCAGGGTCCGGCGCCCGAACGCGCGTTCAACCCCAATCGCTTCCATTATGAGTGGCATTGGAACTGGGATTACGGCAGCGGCGAGATGGGCAACAACGGCATTCACATGCTCGACGTGGTGCGCTGGGGCATGAACAAAAACGAGCTGCCTAAGAAAGTGATCAGCATCGGCGGACGCTACGGTTACGACGACGACGGCCAGACGCCCAACACGCAGATCGCCTGTTTCGATTACGGCGACAGCCAGATGATTTGCGAGACGCGCGGCCTGCCCACCGACCCATATCCGCCCTTCGTGCCGCCGCCAGCGGACGCCGCGACGCGCAAGAACCATCCCAATTCGCTGGTCGTCTTCCATTGCAGCGAGGGAATTTTGACGCTGCTCGACAAGCCGATCGCCTACAACCTGAAAGGCGAGATCATTGAAACGTTCACCGGCACCGAGAATCACTACCGCAAATTCATCGACTCCGTCCGCGCCGGAAAGATCGTCGATCCCAACTGCGACATCCAGGAAGGCCACCTCTCGACGGGCCTCTGCCACCTCGCCAACATCTCCTACCGTCTGGGCAAGGAGCAGGCCTTCGACGGCGCCGAAATGCCCTTCTCCGGAAACGACGTCGGAAACGAAACGTTCAAACGGATGAGCGAGCACCTGAAGACAAACAATCTGGATATGAAGAGCCTGAAGTATTCGCTCGGACGGACGTTGACGATCGACCCGAAGACGGAGACATTTGTGAGCGACGCCGAGGCGAGTGCGATGTTGACGCGCGAGTACCGGAAGCCGTTTGTGGTGCCGGAGAAAGTGTGAAGAAGCAAAAATATCACGCCATGCACGCGAAGAAATGCTGCGTCGCGGAATCCCGCCGTGTCGTAAAAAGTGTTCTGGATGCGCCACAACAACAAATCCTATCCATTGACGCCGCCCCGCCCCCCGCATATCCTTTCCGAACTTGTCTATACCAGTTTCGAAACCCTGGGTGCCTCCATGAAAAACCTGACTTTCGTCTGCGCCGTCTTCTGCCTCTGCGGCGCGCTGCTCGCTCACGAGCAAGGCTTCACGCCCAAGGTCGCCCCGGCCTCCGACGAAGCGGAGCAGGCCATCAAGGGCTTCAAAGTTCTGCCCGGATTCAAGGTCGATCTCTTCGCCGCCGAGCCCATGCTGGCGCATCCGGTCGCGTTCTGTACCGACGAGCTCGGGCGCTTTTATGTCGCTGAAACATTCCGCTTCGCCGATGGCATTAACGGCGGCGGCAATCGCGATTTCGGCGGCATGGATATGCGCGGCCACATGGACTGGCTCGACATCGACCTGGCCTCGACGAGCATCGACGACCGCGTCGCGATGTACAAGAAAGGCATGACGCCCGCGCAGCTCAGCCAGTTGACCGTCGCCTCCGAACGCGTCCGCCTGATCATCGATAAAGATGGCGACGGCAAAGCCGATACCTCGACCGTTTTCGCCGAAGGTTTCAACCGGCCGCAGGACGGCATCGCCGCCGGCGTCTTCGCGCGCAAGGGCAGCGTCTGGTTCACCTGCATTCCCGATCTCTGGCTGCTCAAGGATACCAAGGGCGAGGGCAAGGCCGATGTGAAAAAATCGCTGCTCACCGGCTTCGGCGTGCGCATCGCGTTTCTCGGCCACGACCTGCACGGCATCTGCATGGGGCCGGATGGAAAACTGTATTTCAGCATCGGCGACCGCGGCTTCAACGTGAAGTCGCTCGAAGGCAAAACCTTCTCGCATCCTGAATGCGGCGCCGCCTTCCGCTGCAATCCCGACGGCACCGAAATGGAACTGCTCGCCACCGGACTGCGCAATCCGCAGGAGCTCGCCTTCGACGATTACGGCAATCTTTTTACCGGAGACAACAACGCCGACCACGGCGACAGTGCGCGCTGGGTCTGGATCCTCGAAGGCGGCGACAGCGGCTGGCGCGGCGGCTACCAGTACATTCGCGATCCCAATATTCTCGGGCCGTGGCACTCGGAAAAAATCTGGCACATGCCCAATTCCGAACAACCCGCGCACGTCCTGCCGCCGGTCGGAAACCTCGGCGTCGGACCATCAGGCATCGCGCACTATCCAGGCGTCGGACTGCCAGAGAGTTTCAAGGATGCCTTCTTTTATTGCGATTACCGCGGCGGTGGCGGCGGCGTGCTCTCCTTTAAGGTAAAGCCCAAGGGCGCCGGCTTTGAAGTGATCGAGCTGAAGGAATTCTTCTGGCGCGCGCAGGCCACTGACGTGCTCTTTGGCGTCGACGGCGCGATGTACACCAGCCTCTGGTACGGCGGCATCGACAAAACCGGCAAGGGGCGAATCTACAAAATCTCCGATCCCGTGATCGCGAAAGAAGCCATCGTCGCCGAGACCAAAAAACTTCTGGCCGAAGATTTAGGCAAGCGCGACCGCGTCGATTTGCTGCCGCTCTTAAGCCACAAAGATCAACGCGTGCGCACGGAAGCGCAGTTTGCCCTGGTTGAAAAAGGCGACGAGTGCACCGCGATCTTCCACAAGGCGCTCGGCAAGGAATATCCGCAGATGGCGCGCATTCACGCCATGTGGGGTTTGGGCATGCGCGCGCACATTAAAAAATGCGCCGACTGCCTCGACCCTGTGATCCATCTGCTTAAGGATGAAGACGCCGAAATTCGCGCGCAGGCCGCCAAAGTTCTCGGCGACGCGCACTGCGAAGAGTCTTTCGACTTCATGCTCGAAGCGATCAAAGACAGCAGCCTGCGCGTGCGCGTCTACGCGGCGCTGGCGCTCGGAAAAATCGGACGCAGCGAAGCCCTCGAACCGGTGCTGGCCATGCTGCGCGAGAACGCCGACAAAGACCCGTTCGTGCGCCATGCCGGCGTGATGGCGCTGACCTGGCTGAGCGCCTCAAAGCCCGAATCGCTAATGAAATTCGCGGCCGACGAATCCTCCGGCGCGCGCATGGGCGTGCTGCTCGCGCTGCGCCGGCACCAGCATCCGGCGATCGCGAAATTCCTGACCGACAAAGATCCGCTGCTGGTCCTCGAAGCCGCGCGCGCGATCAACGACGCGCCGATCAACGAGGCCATGCCCGAACTGGCCAAGCTCGCCCGCCCCGTTCCGCTGCCCGAGCTGGAAAAGAACAAAGTTCCGTACAGCTTCACCGCTGAATTCTGGGAGAACATCGGCGGCATTCTCGTCGCCGACCTGCTGAAGAATCCCGACTTCCCAGCCAAGCCAACCACCAAGATGGAACTCGACCGCTTCGAAATCCAGCCCAGCCGCGGCGACAATTACGGCACGCGCGTGCACGGCCTGCTCACCGCGCCCGCGACCGGCGAGTACACCTTTTGGATCGCCAGCGACGACGCCGGCGAACTTTTCCTCAGCACCGACGAAAAGCCAGAAAACAAGACGATGATCGCCACCACTAAGGAGTGGGCCGGACCGCGTGAATGGGAAAAGACGCCGGAACAGAAATCGAAAAAAATCAAGCTCACCGCCGGCCAGCGTTATTACATCGAAGCGCTGCATAAAGAAGGCGGCGGCCTCGACGCCCTCGCCGTGGGCTGGCAGCTTCCCGACGGAAAAATGGAACGCCCCATCGGCGCCAATGAACCGGAGTACAAGCCCAGCCCGCTGATGCGCCGCGCGATGAACGCCGCCTTCCGCTCCGGCCAGACGGAGCACGCCAAGCTGCTCGCCGAGATCGCCTCGCGAAACGATCTGGCCACGCCGCTGCGCGCCGAAGCACTGAGTCTGCTCAGCGACTGGGCCGCGCCGCCGCTGCGCGACCGCATCATCAATCTGCACCGGCCGCTGCCCAAACGCGACGGCGCGCCTGCCGCCGAAGCGCTCGGCGCGGTCTTCACCCGGCTGCTGCAGGACAAGTCGGAGCAGATCAAAGCCGCCGCCGCGCAGGCAGCCGGAAAGCTTCAGCTCAAAGACGCCGGCGCCGCATTGAACGATCTGGCCATCGACGATAAGCAGCCGGTCAGCGCGCGCGTCGAAGCGCTCAGAGCGCTCGCGCTGCTCAACGACAAAAATCTGAACTCCGCCGTCAGCCGCACGCTCAACGACCCGCAACTGAAAGTGCGCGAAGAGTCCAGCGGCCTGCTCGCCAAACTCAATCCCACCGACGCCGTCCCGGTGCTCGCCACTATTCTTGAGACCGCCTCCATCCCTGAAAAACAGAGCGCGCTGATGACGCTGGGAAAGATGAACGCGCTCTCCGCCGACGCGCTGCTGGCCGTGTGGATGGAGAAAGTTCTGGCCGGCACCGCCGCTCCGGAAATCCAGCTCGATGTGCTCGAAGCATCGCGCGTGAGCAAAAATAAACCCGTCGCCGAGCTGTACGCGAAGTACATCGCCGCGCTGCCCAAGGACGACGAGCTCGCGCCGTTTAAGACCGCGCTCAGCGGCGGCAACGCCGACGCCGGCAAGCGAGCCTTCTACGAAAACCCGACCGCGCAATGCATCCGCTGCCACAAGATCAACGGCCAGGGCGGCGACGTCG
>Ga0105047_10013355_pt1 | contig 13125 bp, 9 predicted proteins | sample MAT04_FD_78384 | JGI IMG/M metagenome (GOLD analysis project Ga0105047, IMG submission 78384) | Freshwater microbial communities from Lake Fryxell liftoff mats and glacier meltwater in Antarctica - MAT-04 (megahit assembly) | ecosystem: Environmental > Aquatic > Freshwater > Ice > Liftoff... | reverse complement strand
GACAACGGCCGCGAAGCGGTGGAACTGGTCGCACAGACTCCGTTCGATGTCGTGTTGATGGACCTCGAAATGCCCGAGATGGACGGCTTCAGTGCCACCATCGCGATCCGTAAGCGAGAGCAACAGACCGGCGGTCGCATTCCGATTATCGCGATGACGGCTCATGCCACCTCGGAAATTCGCCTGCAATGCACAGCCATCGGCATGGATGGTTACCTCACCAAGCCCATTCAACCGCGTGAATTGCAGAGAGCTTTGGCAGCCATTGCCGCTGGTCATGCCGTGTTGACGGAAACGCTGGCCTGAAGTTTCCTGCCCGCTTCGCCTGTCACATACAGGGTGTAGTTGCGTTTGATTGTTTCCCCTTCTCCCCTGGAGGGAGAAGGTGGCCGCTTCGGCCGGATGAGGGGGAGTTCACGGCGGTAATATTCTTCGTGCCACGACTTGTCCTCAAGTCGTGTGCTTGATCGGGCACGACTTGAGGACAAGTCGTGGCACGGGCTGGTGGGAGTGATGTTGCTCCGTGACATCCCCCTCACCCTCGGCCTCTCTCCCTCCAGGGGCGAGGGGAGTCAAACCGAAATCCGCTCCTACACCTGTCGCACACAGGCTCCATCTCAGAACTTGACGGTTAACCCCGCGATGATGGCATCGGCGGAGACCTTGCTGCTCACTGAAGTTCCGGCGAGTGCCCCGATGACCGGCAGTGCCCACGGCCCGGAGATCGAGTTCTCGAAGGCATGCAGATAGGCCAGCGAAACATCGCAATTGGTGACAATTCGATACGACAGGCCGCAGGAAACCGTGTGCATCAGAATGTTCGGCGAGATCACGTTGTAAAACGTGTTGGCATCAGGAATGGGGTTCTGGTTCCAGACATACCCCAGCCGTAGCGAAAGATCGTCCGTTGCCTGATACTGCCCGCCCATCGCGAGCGAGAAGATGCTGTCCCAGCCCAAACCGGTGACGGCTCCCGTTCCGTTGAACCCGGCCGCATCAAAACCTTGCGTACTCGAATAGCCGTAATACCGCGCATCGGCCGCCAGAGTCAGCCGCTCGAAGCCGGTGTAGGATGTCCCCAGAGACGCGATGAACGGCAGATCGAAGTGCGCCCGCACATCGCGCGGCCGTCCCAGTTCATCGGCCGCACTCCAGTGAAACGTCTGCATCCATTGAGGGCTTTTGATCGACGCGCCGAAGTTCCACGCGCTTTCCGTGGTGACATAGATGCCCGCTTGAACCCCCAGTCCCCAACTGGTGCGGCCGTGCGTTCCCAACGGATAGCTCGCGAATGTGTCGCCATTGGCATCATCGGGACTATCCAGAAAATTCGGGTCCAAAGACAGATCGGCCAGCGTGATGGTCGGCGAGATTCCAATCGAAACATTGTCCGTCAACTGGATCGCGAGTGTGGGTGCGATCTGCATCAACTGCAGCTTGGAGTACAGCGGCCCCAGTCCTAAACCATTGGGCGCGGGTGCCGTCAGGATCGGATTCGACATGCTGCCCGCATAGTTGGTTCCGAACCCGCCGATGCCGAACACACCCAGGCCCAACGCCCACGATTGATCGGGCGGACGGTAAACGAACCCCACGGTCGGGATGGCAAACGCTCCGGAGTTGCTGTCGGTCGAGCCGGAGAGGGGAACCGGCGGGAAGCCGCCCCCCAGCGCGCCGGCCTCAACGGAAGAACCTAACTCCATCTGCGGGTACAACAATTCCACCCCGAACTGCAGTTCGGATTGCTTCAGCCCCATGATGGAGGCGGGGTTCCAGTGAAGCGCGCCGCTGGCATCAATCGGTGCAGCGGTGGATGCGCCGCCCATCGACCGATTGATCGGCCCGACACCACTGAGTAACAAGCCCTGTTGAGCTTGAGCGCAGGTCGTCGCCGCACAGGCGGCCGCCAGCAGAATGGCCCGACACGAACCCTGAAGACTCCATTGCATGGCTCGCCCATCCTTGCCATTCAGGGATCGCAAGCCCTGAGTCTGCGGTTGTTCGCTGTTCCAGCTTCAATCGATCTCGGATTGTTGGGAGATATCCCATCCCAACGAACGTTGCCCGCGGATTCGCGGCCGCACCGTGCCTTGCCGACAATATCGCAGTGTCTTGCCGTCATTATCGACAAAACCGGAAGATCAACTTTGGTCAGATTATTCCGCAAAGTCCGCGCCACTCAAAAACGTCATCAAACTCGAGCGGTTTTGTTTGGGTCTTCGCGATTGACCCAACGCTGCGATGACTGTGCGAGGTTTATGAAAACACTGAAAATGCGGTATTGAGCAGGCCGCACGTCGACCGAAAATTGGGTGATGCCTGCGCTGGCTTGCCAGAAATGCGAGAGACGCTAAACTAATGCATTGACTCACTTTCCAAATCGCATGGAAAGTGTCATCCCACACCCGACTGTTGCGGCCGTGCGGGTGTGGATTTCGACGGATCGCCAGTCATCCGTTGTGATTTTTTTAAAATCCGCTGACGACGAAAATCATCGTAAACAATGACGTAGAAGTGTCTTAGAGCGCGTAGCTCAGCTGGTAGAGCAACGGACTTTTAATCCGTAGGTCTTGGGTTCGAGCCCCAACGCGCTCAGTTTTTAACGCCTTAGACAGCTAAGGTTTACGCAATCGCCGCTTGAGGGTCGTCAGCCGAAATCTTCGGTTTGACGACCATGCGTGAGATTCCCGGTTGATGGCGTCTACTGCCAGAACTTGCGCATCAGGCAGCAGATGGGTATGTTTGCCGATTGTCAGCTTGATTGACGAATGGCCCGGCCGCTCTGGCACGATTTTCGGATGCAGATTCTGTCGGAGTAGGGTCGAGGAGTGTGTGCCGCAAATCGTGGAACGTGATCCCATCGGAATGTTTTGCCACCCGCTGGAGGGGTTCCCAGACTCGCCGTTGAAAATTGGACTTCCGCAGAAATCCGCCGTCGAGCAGTTTGGCTCGCGGCGGTTGTTCGCGTTTTTTGCCGCAGAAAGCCGCCTCGAAGCCTTCCGTCAATAAACGCTGAGGAATCCCCTCTACAGTCTGAGTTCGGCAAGAAGACGCGTTCGCGATCTTCGCGTCCGTCTAATTCGGCCCCTCGATAGCGGCCTTCAGCAGAATCTGCGCCCGTCGGACCTTTTGCGACAAACCCTGCCTGGTTTCGATCACGCGACAAAGCGTGTCCCGTTCTTCCTTCGACAATCGCACGAGATACTTCTTTTTCATGACGAACGCTCCTTGGTTCGCCAAAGTCTCGCGGATTCACCCCGCTCGCCACAACCTCTGTTTCATGGCATCAGAAAGCACTATCTCGCTCCCGACAGTGAGGACTGGATTCCGTGTATCGGGCCAAACCATCACGCCGACCGCACGCGACTATCACCTGGACGGTCTCAACCCGGAGGGAGTCCATCTGATTGGTAGATTACGGTGCTGCGTGCGAAATCCACAGGTGAGAGCGGTCCGTCTCACTTTCGCGGACTGACTCACGGGGAATCCGCCCGCGAATGAGGCGGATATCCACCGCGATGACAGAGCCAACTACTTGCCGGCTTTCTTTTCGTTCTTCGCCTTGCGTTTTTCTTTCAGCGATAGAACGGGCTTCTTTTGGAGTTCTTTTTTCGCTTTGTCGCCTTTGCCCTTGTCCGCCATGATGTTTGGTCCTGAATAAGATTGATGCGTCCCTTGACGGCGAGTTGCCGATCCCCGCGCGATGCATTATGGTTACGAACTGCAATCGAGTCAAACCACGTTCCGCGTATTCAGACTCCTCAGTTTCATGCAACAAGCCTCGGCCGTTGCGTGTTCGAGGCTGGCGATGTCCCTATCGGCAATCCGCACTGTGTTTTCGCCCAGCATGGTTCTCGCCCAGCATGTGTTGTACTGTCCTCACGTCGCCATGCTGCGCTGCCAACGTCGGGCTGAAGTATCGCCAACTACTGCCGCGGTGGATCGCTCCGCGCAGTCGATGGCCACGAAGGCGGATGGAATTTCTGACACGAATCATGACAGCCTAACGCGAATTCCGTGAACGGAGCAGGTGGATGAAGTTTCGATTTCCGATCGTCATTATCGACGAAGACTTCCGGTCCGAGAATGCCTCCGGACTGGGAATTCGGGCACTCGCCGGGGCGATTGAGCAGGAAGGGGTGGAGATTCTGGGGGCGACCAGTTATGGCGACCTCTCGCAGTTCGCACAGCAGCAGAGCCGCGCGTCCGCATTCATTCTGTCCATCGATGATGAAGACCTGATGGGCGGGGCCGATATCGACCCCACGATTGTCAAATTGCGTCGCTTCATCCAGGAAATCCGCTTTCGGAACGCGGAAATCCCGATCTACCTGTATGGAGAGACGCGGACTTCGCACCATATCCCCAACGATATTCTACGGGAACTGCACGGCTTCATTCACATGTTCGAAGACACGCCGGAGTTCGTGGCCCGGCACATCATCCGCGAGGCCAAGGCTTATCTCGACAGTCTGGCTCCGCCGTTTTTTCGCGCCCTGATGCACTACGCCCAAGACGGCTCCTACTCGTGGCATTGCCCGGGGCATTCTGGCGGCGTGGCGTTTTTGAAAAGTCCCGTGGGACAGATGTTCCACCAGTTCTTCGGCGAGAACATGCTGCGCGCCGACGTCTGCAATGCCGTGGAAGAGTTGGGACAACTGCTCGACCATTCCGGTCCGGTGGCAGCTTCCGAACGGAATGCAGCGCGGATTTTTAATGCCGATCATTGCTTCTTTGTGACGAACGGAACATCGACATCCAACAAAATGGTGTGGCACTCGACCGTGGCGTCGGGCGACATTGTGCTCGTTGATCGAAACTGCCACGTTTCGATCCTGCATTCCATCATCATGACGGGCGCCGTCCCGGTATTTCTGATGCCCACACGGAATCACCTGGGAATTATTGGGCCGATCCCTCTCGATGAATTTCGGCCCGAAAACATTCAGGCGAAAATCGACGCCAACCCGTTTGCGCGCGAAGCACAGGCCCGCAACCCCGGACGCAAGCCCCGGATTCTCACCATCACCCAGAGTACCTACGACGGAATCATTTACAACGTCGAGACGCTGAAGCAACTGCTGGATGGCAAGATCGGCACGTTGCACTTCGACGAGGCTTGGCTGCCGCATGCGACGTTTCACGACTTCTACAAAGACATGCATGCCATCGGCAGAGACCGCCCAGCGCCGAAAGTGTCGATGATTTTCGCGACCCATTCCACGCACAAACTGCTCGCGGGGATCTCGCAAGCCTCGCAGATTCTGGTCCTCGAATCGGAAGCAGAGAAGCTGGATCGGCACATCTTCAACGAAGCGTACCTGATGCACACCTCGACATCGCCACAATATGCGATTATCGCTTCCTGCGATGTCGCGGCGGCGATGATGGAGCCGCCCGGCGGGACATCGCTGGTGGAAGAGTCGATTCTGGAAGCCCTCAATTTCCGCCGCGCGATGCGTAAGGTGGACGATGAATGGGGCCAGGACTGGTGGTTCAAGGTCTGGGGGCCGGAACGGCTGACCGTGGAAGGGATCGGCAATCGGGATGACTGGCTGCTGCGGGCGAACGATGCCTGGCACGGGTTCGGGAACATCGCCCCCGGCTTCAACATGCTCGACCCGATCAAAGCCACCCTAATCACTCCGGGACTCGACCTCTCGGGGCACTTCTCCGAGACCGGCATCCCCGCGTCCATCGTGACACGCTATCTCGCCGAACACGGGGTGATTGTCGAGAAGACCGGGCTGTATTCCTTCTTCATCATGTTCACCATCGGCATCACCAAGGGCCGGTGGAACACGCTGGTGAGCGCGTTGCAGCAATTCAAAGACGACTACGATAAAAACCACAAAATGTGGCGGATTCTCCCCGAGTTCGTGGCTCAGTACCCGCAGTACGAGCAACTGGGCTTGAAGGATCTGTGTCAACAGATTCACGACACGTACAAAGCCAACGATGTAGCCCGCGTGACGACCGATATGTATCTCTCGGTGACGCAGCCGACCATGAAGCCGTCGGACGCTTTCGACCGCGTGGCCCATCGCGATATTGATCGAGTGGAAATCGACCACCTCGACGGTCGCACCACGGCCGTGCTGCTGACGCCCTATCCACCAGGAATTCCGCTGCTCATTCCGGGCGAACGGTTCAACCCGACAATTGTTCAATATCTCACATTCGCCCGCGACTTCAATGAGCGCTTCCCCGGATTCGATACCGACATCCACGGCCTCGTGGAGCAGGTGGATCGTGGCCAACGGCGTTATTTCGTCGACTGCATTCGTTTCAACGGCGAAGGTGCCACACATTAATGTCATCAAGAACGTGATATCGATGCTGTCGGAGCACCACCAGCGCGGCTGCTACCAGAACATACCGAGCCGCAGGCCGAAGACGCTCGCCGAGCTTTGGCCCGCGCTCACTTCGTCGGGAGCGGAATAGACGTAATTGAACATCAGCCGCATCCGGTCGGCGAGATACCAGTTCACGCCCGCGGTGGCCTGGGGCAGAATCACACCAGCCGGATTTCCCAGCGTGTCGGTCGGCATGTCGCCATCGTCATAATTCAGATACGACAATCGTGCCGTCAGTTCCCAGGCTCCCGGCCCGAGTTCTTCCGCTTGGTCTTTCGAGGAGAACTTGGAGAACACCGGACGATGCACCGAGACCGGGCCGAACACCCCGGCATCCTTCAAATAGCTGCGCTGTTCCCCCGTGAGAAAGTATCCCACATCCGCATGACTGCCGTGTAAGAACACATCCCCGCCATCGCGCTGATTGATCAGCGTTCCATACCATTCCGCCTGTGTCCACAGCGATCCATTCACGGCGGCCCATTGCACATTGAAGAGTTGCTGAAAATTCGCGGGAATTTTCAGTCTCGGAGCGAAGGGGGAATCCGAGGAATCGCCCAGATCGAGCAACGGCGATGACGGTCGCTGGCGAACGAGCACCACACCTTGGTCGGGAAGCCGCTCTGAAATCGCCAGCCCGAAATGCATGAGCTGTTTGCCTTCGTGCTCGTACCAGGCCAGTCCTGTGCCGCGAATGGTCACCGCGGTCGTGGTGCCCGCTTCAAATTCCAGATCGGAAGGATCGGTCCCCGCCTGGAAGACGCCCCCGGAAAGTGTCCATCGTTCGTCCGCACCGCCGCGTGTGAAGCCGACACCCCAATTGCGCGCGGGGTCGAGCGCGTTGATCGAGGACCGCTCCAGAAAGGCGAAGGAGTTCGCGCTGGTCCCACCTTCCAAACTGAACGGTTCCCGCATGTGCCCCGCTTTGTACTCGCCGGATTGCTGCACGTTGCCATGGGCAAGGTAAACGTCGCGCAGCACGACTTCGCCGCTCGCGAGATCGACTTCCGCGACGTAGCGCGAATCGGGCGAGAAATGACCTTCCGCACCGATGCGGGCTCGCCGCAATCCGACCGTGTCGGGCAAGTCGCCAAACACGGCTCGATTCTCCGGGGTTTGATCCGACCAGAGGAAATCCGTGTCGATGCGGCCACGCAAACGAAACGTTGGATATGCCGACGGCTTGGCGACCACGGGAAGTTCGAGTTCGTCCCCCTGAATGGCGACTAACGAACACAGCGACAGGCACACCGCTCCGGCGATCATCAGGCCTGATCGGAAGGCGCGACGGCGGTTCATCCCAGCGGCAAAGCGTCCCATCCGTGGACAATGCTGAAGTGGAGAGTTTGAAACCACCTCGCCGGCAACCTGCCTGCAAAGTTGGGGCGCTGCCCCCATTTCGACTCCATCGGTCCATGACCAATCAGCGGTTGACGCGATGCCTGGGTAAGCTGTCAGGCATGTGACAATCGGTCACCGGCTGCGGATTGCGCAAGCTGGATCGCGGCCACGCTCATCCCTACCGGCAGATTTTGCCGCTGCATTGCTCAAGAGATTTTTTGTTGAGTCGGCCAGTCATCGATGAAACGGCAGACCAGTGTCCAGGCTGCGTGCTCCTGCGGACCGGCTGTTTTTTCGATGAGGGGTGCCAGACGATGCAGCTCGGCTCGGACATCTGTTTGCGGTAGCAGATGCAGGCGTGTCGCTAGAATCGTGGCTTCGAGTACGGCGTGCTTTGCGCGATTGAAGCCGAAGAAGTCCCGCAGACGGCCAGAATGAATCACGCGTGCTTCGAGATGAGTGCGCGGCTGCGAATCATCGCCAGCTGTGATCTCGAACTCGAACCAGCGGCAACAGGCGGCCAACACACGCCCGGCGACTTTCTCCGCGGGAAACGTCTCCGGCTCCGCGGGCAGCTGATTCAACGCCGCCTGGGCGATCAACAGCACATCATCGATGACATGCAGGACGCCGCAGGGGTGGGCTTTCAGGTTCTGAAAGGTTTGCGATGACTGGAACGGCCGCAGGATCAGCGTAGAAAATTCGGGCGTGACGAGCGGCCCCATCGGCGCGACATTCAGCCGCCCGCTGGCATCCAGACTGGTGACAATTCCTTCAAGGATCATAGCTGAGAATTATGATCGATGCTCAAGGAATAATGAATCGTCTGCCAGGAATATCGCCCGCCCAAGCCCGCCGATGGCATCGGCGGGACCTGTCTCGCATAAGCCCACGCGATTTAAGCAGCCCGCCGAGTTCGCTGCTGCGCGGGAAGTTGTGACGCTTCCCCCTCTTTGCGATAGACGCCAATGAGGTTGACGCGACATCCGGCGAGCAGGTCCGTCGAGTTCACCAGCCGTTCATACGCCGCACCGACCAGAAATGACGGCGTCGAAAATTTCAAATAGCTCGGCAGCGTTTCGATCATCTTCACAGCAACCGGTGAGCAGCCTGCGGTGCCGAAATGGCGACGCAGCGCCCCGCGGCTGTTCAAACGATAATGTGTCGGAAAGGTATCGTCCTCCTCACGTCCACGCAGCTTGTTGTACCACTGATGGAATGCGAACGGCGTGATAGACGCAATCATCGGGACATAGTGGGTCCAGTTCGGCGTGAGGCACACGAACACCCCGCCCGGTTTCAGCACACGGCTCACTTCCGCCGTGAATCGCTCCGGGTCGGCAATATGCTCCAACACATACACGGCGAACGCCACATCGAATGTCTTGTCGGCGAACGGCAACTGGCAGACATCGCCCAGCACGCCCTCGTCCAACAGCGGATTTGAGGTCACTCGCGGATCGAGATCGATCCCGACCATCCGTTGGACGCGGCCCTTGAACTGATAGCGGTTGAGTTCCCCCGCTCCGGCACCCAGATCCAGAACGTGATGGTGCGGCCGAACCTGCTGCTCGAGCACTGTCATGAATTGCGTCTGGGGGGCCATCCGCGATGCGTCTGGGTAGAGCCGTTGCTGCCAGGATTCAACCGACATAGGTGAGCTTTATAGGGATTAGGGATTAGGGATTAAATTTTCTGGCCCTTAGCACTTAGCTCTCAGCCCTTAGCCTGCTTACCAGTTCGCCCCGATGTAGAAACTGAAAATCTGGTCGCGGTCGAAGTCTTGCTTGATCACCGGGACGCCGAAGTCCAACGCAATCGGCACGGGGCCCATCATGGGGACGGTCAATCGAAGACCGGCACCGACGGACAACCGAAAATTATCGAACGTGACTTTCTCATCCACCGTACCGAAATCGGTGAACGCCACGACCTTGATCATTTCATTCGCCGTCACCGGCAGGGTGTATTCGGCCGTGCCCAACGCCTGGAACTGACCGCCGACTTCGACACCGGTCTGAATTGGTGTTACGCCACGGAAGGCGAAGCCGCGGAACGATTGATAACCGCCCGCGTAATAGCGTTCAAAGATTGGCGTGTCGGATGCGGTCCAGCCGGTTTCGCCGCGTAACATGACGGTATGCCGACCTTCACCGTCGGGTCTCTGATAGGTGGTGAAGTATTGCCGGCCTTCGAGATCGAGCTTGGTGTAGGTGAATTCGTTGAAGGCTTGTTCCACGCTGCCCGAAATGTAATGCCCGCTGCCGGGGAGAAACGCCGCGTCGCGAGTATCGTGGATCAAGGTTCCCTGCACGGTGGACAGCAGATTGGAGCCGACGGCTTCCGTTAAGATGGGTGGTGCCGGGTTCGACGGATTGAAGATGTCGACATTTTCCAACCGCAGGGAGACGGCTGCCGACCATTGTTGAGTAAACTGCCGTCCGACGCGGGCCCGGCCGCCGACGCGTTGTTCCGTCCAGTTGCGAAAATAGCGGTTGTAGAAAAAACCGCTGACGCCGAGGCTGTAATCGGTGTCCATGAAGTACGGATCTTGCCAGTCCACCAGATAACGGCTGACCTGGGAACCGGGCATGGCTTCGATGCGGAATTTCTGGCCGGCACCCCGAAAGGCGCTGCCGTTCCATAAGTCGGCCCAGCTTGTGGGGGGCCGCAGAATGTCGAAGTTGTTCTCGCTGAACACAATATTGCCGATCACGCCGGCATTACTGTTCACGCCCACCCCGAACATCAACCGACCGGTGCGCGCCTCAGTCAAATAGGCATCGACATCGATGAATTCCGGCGGCGGAAGATTTTCCCAGACATTCGGATCGGGATCGCGAATGGCCGGCATGAACGGGTCGCCCATCGGGCTGTCATCGTAAATGTAACCTTGAGGACCGGGAAACGGACCGCGACCTTGCGTTTGAATGATGCCCTGTCCTTGCGGCGGCGTGGTGCCAGGTTCACTTTGTCCGCGGGCCACGGCGACATCCGGCATCGGCAGCCACTCGTCGGTCACGCGGCTGATATCCATCCGCACGCCCTGACCGGGCAGGCTCTGATTTGTCTCGAAATACTGCGATCCTTCAAAAAATCGCTGCGTCTGACGAATCTTCTTGGGATCGGCCAAGTCTCCTGGATGAATGCGGGCGATGTTTCGCGGCAATGTCACCTTGGAATGCGGATGGTCGCCTTCAAAATGGACCCGGAAATCTCGCAGGCGGTAGACTTTGTCTTCGTTGATCCGATAGACAATGTCAATTTCGCCGGGTTCTTCCAGGAAGCGTGGCACGGCATCGACCTGGGCGAACAGCCGACCGAGTTCGCCATATTTATCGCGGACTTTTTCGACATCCTTCGAGAGGCGCTTGGCGTTGAAGAATTCCTGATCCTGAATCGCCAGATCATTCCGCAATGCGGTCTCTGACAGAATCTCGTTCCCTTCGATAAAGGTTTCGCGGATTTTGTACCGCATCCCTTCGTCAATTTTGTAGGTGATGAATGCCTTCGATTTGTCTTCAGAGAAGGCCAATTCGTGCTCAATGGCGACATCGAAGAAGCCGAGGCCGCGATAGTATTCGTTGAGCGACTGCATGTCGTCGGGGATTGTGGCGGGATCGTATTTGCCGCCAAAGACCCAGGCGATGCGTTGCTTGGTGCGCAGTTTTAATCCCAGCACCTGATCGCTGAAGAAATCGTTGCCGGTGAAGTCGACATCGACGACATGGACTTTCGGCCCGCGATCGATTCGGAACACGACTTCGCGGTCTTCGCGGTTGCCACCTTTTTCGAGTTCCACCGTGGCGAACGCGTAACCCTGCTCATGGTAGGTCTGCTCGATCCGCCGCGCACATTCTTTATTGGCTGCGATATCGAACGGGCTTCCTTTTTTCAGGCCGGTCAGCGCTTCGAGTTTCTTTTCTTCTTCCTTCGCCAGGCCCCAGGCGACGCCGATCTTTTTGAATCCCTTGGCCGGTTCGACACCGATGTACGTCACCGAGCGCACAATGGGCCGTTCGACCAGGCGGAACACCAGTTCGGGACCGGCTTCGGTTTGCCGAATCGAAGGCTCGACGATGGCGAACCATCGCGTGCGAACCAGTGCCTCGACATCTTCCTTGATCTGTTTCTGCGTCACCGGACGGCCGGGGCGTGTTTTGATATGCCTGGCGATATCGGTGTTCGGAATCGTCTGATTCCCTTCCACCCGCACCGCCGCGAGGTTGTGGCCCAACGTTTCGACTTCCACTTCGCCGCTCATCGGCAGTGATCGGGGGGACGGTGGGAGGTCGCCGTCGGCCGCAGCCAGATTGCCAACCGTTGTTCCCAGCAAGATCGCACTCAACAGACTCCGCAACAGCATGCGACCAACGCGTCGCCCCATGGCGAGCGGGTCGATGGCGCAGCGGGGGCAGCGGGAACGCGACATGCGGCTCTCGAACGGCGGACGAAACGCGGATGATGGAAACGCAGGATCGGGCGATAGGACGACGGCTGATCGGCCAAGCGCCGATCTTGGGCCGGGAAGAATTATCCGATTCCTGAAAACGATGCAAGACGAAGCCGGAACGTTGGCAAACTGCGAGCCGCTGGGGGATTGGCGAACGCAAAATCGCTCTCCAACCGCGAAAATCGCAGCTCAACTCACTCTCCCAGCGTCGATTTCTTCCGCAGCAAGTGGTGATACTGCTGGGCGAACCGGTGCGATTCATCGCGGACGTACTGTAAAAGTCGCAACGCGAACGAGTGCTTGCTCAGCAGTTTCGGTTCGGATTGCCCCGGCAGGAAGATTTCTTCCTCGCGCTTGGCGAGGGAAATCACGAATGGCGGCGTGATGTCGAGGTCTTTGAAGGCCGACATCACCGACGAAAGCTGCCCCTTACCGCCATCCACCAACAGCAGGTCGGGAAACGGCTCACCTTCCTGCTGCAAGCGGCGGAACCGCCGGCTGACAACTTCCCGCAGCGAGGCGAAATCGTCCACACCGTCCACCGTGCGGATTTTGAACCGCTTGTAACCATGCTTGAACGGCAAGCCGTCGATGAACTGCACCAGACTGGCCACAGTCTCCCCCCCTTGCAGATGGGCGATATCAACTCCTTCGATCCGGCGCGGCGGCGATGGCAGATCGAAAATCTTCTGCAAACCTTTCAGGCCCCGTTTCGGGTCGATGTAGAACACTTCAGGTTGCGCATGTTCCCGCAAATCGCCCCGCAGATTCAGATTCTCCAGCGCCTGAATCTGGTCACGCAGGCGGGCGGCTTTCTCAAACTTGAGTTCCTTCGCTGCGGCTTGCATTTCGGCCGTCAGTTCGCGAAACAGCCGTTTCTTCTTCCCGGAAAGAAACATCAGCAGCTTACGGATATCGGCCCGGTAATCTTCCTTGGAGATCCGCAGATTGCACGGGGCCGTGCATTGATGAATG
>Ga0105047_10013354_pt1 | contig 13126 bp, 14 predicted proteins | sample MAT04_FD_78384 | JGI IMG/M metagenome (GOLD analysis project Ga0105047, IMG submission 78384) | Freshwater microbial communities from Lake Fryxell liftoff mats and glacier meltwater in Antarctica - MAT-04 (megahit assembly) | ecosystem: Environmental > Aquatic > Freshwater > Ice > Liftoff... | reverse complement strand
AGTGGGTCACCGTCGCTGCGTCCTTGCCAGACACGAACATTGACTCGGCGTCGCAGGGCGGCAGGTCCGCGTGGCAGCACTGGGCGAACCAGCAATAGCGCTGGAGTGGGCGTGGGCGTGCCATCGTCGCCGGGGCGGCGCGAAGAACACACCGACTACCACCGCGTGAGGCTTGTGGCCGCGGTCGAACCGGGTCGTCTACCCGCGACGACCCGAAACAATCGCCGGACCGACGCACTACGCAGTTCCGCTGGTGCAACCGCTGGTGGCGAGCACGAATGGATCGGCCTCGCCGTCCAGCAAGCGCCTCGATGGTGGAGGCCGGTCGAGCCATCACGGCGACGGGCATCGGTCCGCACCCACGAACGGCAACCTGGGTGGGGAGTAGGAGCGTGAGTCGGGAACGATTCGAGAAGCGGACTTCCAATCACGGTTCGAAGTCTCACAGCGTCGCAGGCCGAACGCCCCCTCCCTTCCGGGCGTTCGGCGATGAAGAACGCCGCGAGATCCAACGCTGGCCGAAAGCGGCCGAATCGCAAACCGACCCAGGCTCCGAACTGCCGCACAGGACACAATGGCAACCGTGCTCGCCACCGAAACTCCGTCTGGCGAGAGCTCGCCCGAGATGAACGAATCCCCGCGCCGTGGCACCTCCCCCACCGGCACCTCCCCCGACGGCGCCTCCCCCGCAACCGCGGCCGGCTCGATGAACTCCAGCCCGGCCCCCGGTGTCCCGGTGTTACGCATCGGCCCGATCGAGGTTTCACCCCCCGTCGTGCTCGCACCGATGGCGGGCATCACCAACCCGGCCTTCCGACGGGTGTGCCGTTCCTACGGCGGGGGGCTGTTCGTCAGCGAGATGATCACGGCTCGCGGGCTGGTGGAGGACAGCGCCAAGACCTGGAGTCGAGCCCGGTTCGATACCGACGAATCGCCCCGCTCGATCCAGCTCTACGGGAGCGATCCGTGGTCCGTGGGTGAGGCGGCGCGGCGTTTGGTCGAGCAAGGCCACGTCGATCACATCGATATCAACCTCGGGTGTCCCGTCCGCAAGATCACGCGGCACGGCGGGGGCGCGGCGCTCTGCGCCCGGCCCCGTTTGCTCGAACGAATCCTTCGGTCCGCCGTCGCGGGTGCCGGTGCCGTCCCGGTCACGGTCAAGTTCCGGATCGGTATCGACGACGACGTCATCACCTATCTCGACGCCGGTCGTGTGGCCGAGGACGCCGGTTGTGCGGCGGTCGCACTGCACGGTCGGACCGCTGCTCAGCTCTACTCCGGGGATGCCAACTGGGAGGCCATCGCCACCCTCAAGCAAGCCGTCACCACGATCCCGGTGCTTGGCAACGGCGACATCTGGACCGGTGACGACGCCGTGCGCATGCAGCGTGAAACCGGATGCGATGGCGTGGTGGTGGGTCGAGGGTGTCTCGGCCGCCCGTGGCTGTTTGCGGAGCTCGACGATGCCTTCGCCGGTCGGCCAGCCTCGCCGTCGCCGGTCCTCGGCGCCGTGATCGACACCATGCTGACGCACGTGGGGCACCTCACCGATCTCATCGGCGAAAACCGTGCCCTTCGCGACTTCCGCAAACACGTGCCGTGGTACCTCACCGGGTATCCGATCGGCGGGGCGGCGCGGCGGGTGCTCGGTACCATCGCCACTCGAGCCCAGTTCGAGGACTTGTTGGGCGAACTCGACCCGCACGTTCGCCCCATGCCCGGCTCCGCCGTCAAACCACGCGGCACGCACCGTGGTCCCCAAGTGGTGGCCCTTCCCGACGGCTGGCTCGCCGATCGCGACTGTGCGAATCCACCGAATCGCCTCGCCGACGCCGACACCTCCGGCGGATGAACGACATCAAGGCGAACGCTCCCGTGGCGAACGTGCCACCACCGAACGCTCCACCACCGAGCGCCACCGCGCCGCTCCTCGTGCTGGCATCGGCGTCGCCCCGACGGGCGGAACTGCTCGGCCACCTCGGCGTAGCGTTCACGATCGAGCCTGCCAACGTTGACGAGTCCGCCCTCCCCAACGAAACACCCGAGGGCTACGTCGAGCGCGTGGCCCGTTTGAAAGCGGCGGCGGGTGTCGCCCCAGACCGGATCGTCATCGCCGCCGACACCATCGTGGTGCTCGATGGCCAGGTGCTCGGCAAACCGGCCGACCCCGACGAAGCTCGCGCAATGCTGGCCTGCCTCTCCGGGCGACGCCACCAGGTGCTCACCTGCGCGGTGGTGGCCACCCCCAACCAGGAGATCGTGCACCTCGATCGGGCGGAGGTCAGCTTTGCCACGCTCACGGCCGGGGAGATCGAGTGGTACGTCGGCACCGGCGACTCGCTCGACAAGGCGGGTGCCTACGGCATCCAAGGCGCGGCGGGCCTTTTCGTCACCGAACTCCGCGGCAACCTGCAAACCGTGATCGGCCTCCCCATGCGCACTCTCCTCGGCTCCCTGCGGGAGCTCGGCTTCGACCCGTTCAACAACAAGGCCCCCAACACGCCCACGTAGGGACCGTCCCGAGCGGGTTGGCACCGTTGGCGTGTTGACACGATGTCGGCGTGTTGACGTGATGTCGGCGTGATGACGGTCAGGGGCGGAGTGCGAGGGTGTGGTGGACGAGGGACTCTCCGTCGTCGACCAGGCTCGGCCTGTCACTCCGCTGCCAGTCGAGGCCCGCATAGAGTGCAAGAGCCCGCTGGTTGTCGGTTTGGGTCCACAATTCGGCGTGGGTGTACCCCCGCACTCGCATCAGGTGCACCGACTCCACCAGGAGCCGCATGGCGAGTCGCCTCCCCCACCAGTGGGGGTCGGTCATCACGGTACCGAGGTGACACCAGCCGGGGACCACGTCTCCCGCACCAAGATCGGCTCGCATCGGCACGCCGAGCACCAACGACCGCAATGCCGTGTCGATCTCGACACCGACCGCCCACCCATCGGGATCGTTGAGGCGATCGATTGCCCGTGCCACCGTCGTCGGGGAGCCCGCACTCCGCCTCGCCGTGGAAGCGCGCTCGACCACTTCGGCCACCGCATCGACATCTCCGGCAGTAAGGATCCGCAACGAGGCACCCGACGGCAGTGCTCCCACCACCGGCGGCGCCGGCCACGGGGGTGGCAGCCGCAACACGCCCGGTGCCTCGAGATCGGCGTCGGTTGGCGTCCACCACGGCACCGCCGCCACCACGGCAGCGCGAGGAATCGGTGCGTAGTGATGGGGAAAGAACCTGCCCGGATATGACTCGTCCCAGCGCAACTCGCTCACCCGCAAACCCGCGGGATCAAGGGCCAGCGCCACCACATCGGTTCGGCCAACGAAGTGGCGGGCCACGGTGGCGGGCGCCTGCCACGGGGACGAACAGTGGATGAAGCCCTCCGAGCCCAGGCTTGGAGAGGTGATCCAACGGTCGCCAGATACTTCGAACGCCGCCCAGGCATCGGCTGTGGTGAAGTGGACGAGGAGCGGCCTCGGCACCCGCCAATACGTCGGCATGGTGCAGCTACACCTCCTCCGCGAGCACGAGGGCCTCGGTGACGGCATCGGGGCTGGCGCCGCCGCTGGATCGGACCGCGCCGAGCACGCCCCCCAAGGTGAACGCACCCGCCGCCGCCTTGAGCACGGTGACCGACTGACCGGCGAACGCCCACGCCATGGCTCCGGAGAACAGCGGAATCGTGAGCATCACCACGGGCGGCACGTTGGCCGGCACGAACTTCAGCGACCACGTCATCATGCCGTGCCCCACGAGCCCGGGACCGGCCGCCACCACGAAGGCGATGAAAAGGTCGCGCGAGGTGATCGACAAGATCGGCGCACCGCCGACAAGCGCAAACGCCGACACCACCAACGCAGAGACCGTGAAGGCCACGAAGAGGAACGGCCAGGTGTCGATGTGGGCTCGAGCCTGTTTCGACCAGACGAAGTACACGGAGTAGAAGGCGACGTTGGTTGCGGCGAGGGCCATGCCCTTCGGGTTCCCGGTGGCACCAGTGGACCCCACGAACGCCACGCCCGCCGCTCCGGCCATAGCCACCAGCGACCACAGCCGAAATGCCACACCGGGTCGCTCACCGAAAAGCGGCACGGCGAGGGCGCCCACCACGATTGGGCACAGCGTGTTCATCAAGGTGACGTCGACAACCGAGGTGGTGCGGAGTGCCGTCATCAACGTGAACTGATGGCAGCCGAACCCGATCCCGGCCAACACGGCGAGTCGGAGACCGCGCGGCGACGGCCGGCGGGTGGAACGACGAACGTTGAGCAACGCCGCGGTGGCCATCAACGGCACGCCGATCCACATGCGCCAAAAGCTCAGCACCGGCCCACTCGCCGTGGCCAGCGCGATCACCACCGGTCCGGTCGAGAAGATCAAGGTGGCCGCCCACACGGCAGCTACGGCCCGAGCCCCCTCGTCGCCATCGGCCTCGGAATGACCCTGAGCAGCGCCCCGATCCTGTGGGTCGCCCGCGATCACGCCGATCGGCAGCAGCGGATCGGTGGAGGGGAGCGCCATAGAGAAGAGGCATTCTCCCCGGCCGGCATCGTTCTCACCGCATCGGCTTCTCGATTCGCCCACGCCGGCGACGGCCGCCCAGGCCTCGCCCTATCCTCGGCGCGTGCTCAAGATCCCGCTCGTCCAACTCCATCCCTCCGCGGTCGTTCCCACCTATGCCAAACCAGGAGATGCTGGCCTCGACCTGCGTGCCACCGAACGTGTTCGCCTGGCCGCTGCCGGTGGACGCGCCGTCGTGCCCACGGGCCTGGCGATCGCCATACCCGAGGGGTACGCGGGCTTCGTGCAGCCCCGGAGCGGGCTCGCCCGCGACCACGGAATCACCTGTCTCAACACGCCCGGGCTGATCGACAGCGGCTATCGCGGCGAAGTGCAGGTGCTGCTCGTCAACCTCGACCCCACCCACGACTTCACCGTGGAGCCGGGCGAGCGAATCGCCCAGCTCGTATTGCAGAAGGTGGAGCACGCGAAGTTCGACGTGGTCACATCGCTGCCACCGTCCGATCGCGGCGACGGCGGGTGGGGCCATACCGGCCGCACCTGACAACGCAGCTGGACGGCGCATGCTCGAAGCCGACCGACGGCTTCGCGAAAGGACCTCGGATGGCAATACACCGCATGGACAACGACACGTGGCTGTTCGGATCGAACTGCTTCGTGTGCGAACCCCGCAACGACGCTGGGCTCCACATCCCGTTCGACCACGACGACGAAGAACATCTTGTGTTCGCCACATTCACCCTCGACCAGCGTTTCTCCGGCGCACCCAACTTCATCCACGGCGGCGTCACCCTCGCGATCCTCGACGAGGCGCAGGCATGGGCCACCATCGCACTGGCAGGAAAGTTCGCCGTCACGGTGGAGACCACCACAACGTTTGCCCGGCCGGTATTCGTAGGTGCGACCTATCGCGTGGAAGGGCGGGTCTCCGACACCACGGAAACGCACATCGCCACCACGGGAGTGGTGTTGAACGAGAAAGGAAAACCCTGCGCCGAATCTCGCGCGTCGTTTGCCATCCTCTCCGAGGCGCAAGCGGCGACGGCTCTGGGCACCGACGTCACCGAGGATGCCCGCGGCTTTCTTCGCTGAGCCCCGCTCGCAACCCCTCCCCCCGATCCCATCCGATCCCGGCGACGATGCTCCGCTCTGAGGGTCGAACGTCGGGCGCTACGTGGTTGGAAACCGGGTGAGCAGGTGCACTGTGCGGCCGCCGTCGTGCAGTTCGGCCACATCGACCAACGGGATCACGAGATCCTCGAAACGACGCGTAGCCGCCCCGCTCGTGATCCCGGGAGCGTGATCGACGCCGTGCAGATCGACCGCGAGGCCGTCTGCTTCGACAGTGAACCACACGGTGATCGTGCCGTCCGGCGGCTGGCTGGCGAGGAGCAGCACGAGGGCTTCGTCGATCGCCAACCGGAGGTCGTCGATGCGCACAAAGGAGAGCCCCAGCCGGAGGGCGAGGCTCGATGCCGTGATGCGAGCGACGCGTCCGTACGACGCGTCTGCGGGGAGCACGAGGCGAATCTGATCATCGACCACCACCGCAGCTTTCCACGCTCCCCGCCTCGGCGGGGCGACCGCCGCAAGGCCGGGTCGCCCGTCAACAAATACAGGCCCTCAGGACGTGGGACGACCCAGAGGTTTAGCCGTCGGTGCCCCACGGAGACACGATCTCGCCGATCTTCCCGCGGCGATGGGCTCGGCTCGCCACCTGCCACGCCACCTCGATGACCACGATGGCGCCGACCGCGCAGGCCACCACCACCGGTACCACGCTGGCGTGCAATGACTCGATTGCGAAGTAGCGGCGGAGTCCGTCGATCGCGAACACCAGCCCGAATCCCGCAGCCATCGCGGCCAACAGCAGAGCCCGCCACCAAACGACGGGACGGCAAAGGATCGACAACACCCACATCGCCACCGCAAACAGCACAACCAGCGCTGCGGTTCGAGCTTCGGCCAACGACACATCGGGTTGTTTCCGGGTGATGTTGAACACGGTGAAGGTGGCGACCCCGGCCACGATCCCGCACGGGACGGAGAAACGCAGCACCCGGTCGAGAAACCCCGGAACGGCTCGCCGGGAGTTCGGAGCCAACGCCAGCAGGAACGCCGGCACGCCGATTGTGAGCGAGGAGATGATCGTGAGGTGCCGGGGGATGAACGGGTAGGTGGCGCCGAAGACCCCGGTGGCCAGTGCCATGAAGAGGGCGTACACGGTCTTGGTGAGGAACAGGTTGGCGACACGCTCCACGTTGGCGATCACCCGCCGTCCTTCCGCCATCACCGACGGGAACACGGCGAAGGAGTTGTCGAGCAGCACGAATCGCGCCACCGCTCGGGCTGCAGCCGACCCGGAGCCCATCGCGATCCCGATCTCGGCATCTTTCAGCGCCAACGTGTCGTTCACCCCGTCGCCGGTCATGGCTACTTCGTGACCCTTCGACTGCAGCGCATGCACCATGTCGCGTTTCTGATGGGGAGTGACTCGCCCGAACACGTGATGGGTCTCCATCACCTCCGCCAGCTCCAGCAGATCGGTCGGGAGGTCCCGTGCATCGATCGGCTGGTCGGCGCCAGGAATCCCACACCGTGCCGCAACGGCCCCGACCGTGACCGGGTTGTCGCCCGAGATCACCTTCACGGTGACGTCCTGGCGATGGAAGTAGGCGATCGTGTCGGCGGCGTCGGGACGAATCTTCTCTTCCAACACCACGAGCGCGACGGGGACGAGCGGCTCCGGAAGCACGTCGGCCGACAAGCCCTGATCGGCTCGGGCCAGCAGCAGTACGCGCCGGCCGGTGCTCGCGACCGCGTTGACCTCCTCGGCCAGAGCGGCGGCCTGCGATCCCGCCACGTTGGCCACCATCACGTCCGGAGCACCGAAGACCCACGCCCCCTTGGCCCGAAAGGCGTTGGCGCTCCACTTGCGGGCCGAACTGAACGGCACCGTTTCGGTGGTTTCCCACCCTGCCTCTTCCGGCGCGAGGTTGAAGGCATCGATTACCGCTTGCATCGAGCCGTTGGGGGCGGCATCGGCGGCGCCGAGGGCCGCTAGCGCTGCTTCCGCTTCAGCGCGTTCGTGGTCGCCGACCGGCTCTACCGATGCCAGCACCAGCCGGCCCTCGGTGAGCGTGCCGGTCTTGTCGACGCAGAGGGTGTCGATGCGCGCCAGCCCCTCGATCGCCGCCAACTCCTGGGTGAGCACCTGTTTGCGGCCGAGTCGGAGCACACCGATGGCCAGCGCCGCCGAGGTGAGCAACACCAATCCCTCGGGCACCATCGCCACCAAACCCGCAACGGATGCTTGTACCGCTTCGGTGAGGTGTTCGTTGGTTCGGGCCTGCGCCCAGATCAACAGGATCGCGGTGGGGATCAACGCCCACGAGACCACCCCGATGATTCGGTTGATCCCGTCGCGCAACTCGCTCTTCACCAACGTGAACCGGGCGGCATCGGCACGAACCTTGAAGGCGTAGGTATCAGTACCCACCTTTTCGGCGCGGAACACGCCGGTGCCGGCGGCCACGAAACTTCCGGATTGCACTTCGGTGCCCGGATGTTTGGGCACGAGGTCGGACTCCCCCGTGAGCAACGACTCGTCGACTTCGAGACCCACCGCCGTGAGGACCTCGCCGTCCACCACGATCTGGTCGCCGGGCACCATCTCGATCACATCGTCGAGCACCACCTCCGCCACCGCGAGCGCAACGACGTCGCCATCTCGTCGCACCCGGGCCTGAGGCGCCGCCATCAGGGTGAGTCGGTCCAAGGTGCGTTTCGCACGGACCTCTTGAATGATCCCGATGAGCGCGTTCAGCACCAGCACGATGCCGAAAAGCGCGTCCTTGAACTCGCGAATGGCAAAGATCGCCAGCAGCAACACCCCCAGAAGGGCGTTGAACCGGGTGAACACATTGGCGCGGACGATCTCCCCGACCGTGCGGCTCGTCGGGTTTGGCGCATCGTTGGTGAGCCCGGCGGCGACTCGCTCCGCGACCTGTGCCGCGGACAGCCCTCGCTCGGGGTCGACATGCCGATCGAGCACCGGGTATGGCACCGCCGAAGCAGCGCCGGTCGAGGCGGATTCCGGACCGTCGGGGGCGGCGTTCACGGCGGAAAGTATGGCCGCACGGCACGGGTGGAGACGTGTTCCACCGAAAGCGGGCACGGTTCAGGACGCTGGATGAGCCGTCCGACCCAGGCCATGGGCCGAACGGCCTAGGTTCCCCCTTTTCATCCGACCGATTGTGTGATGAAATAGGGCCAGCGTTGCCATGGGGGGCATGCACTCCGACCACCACCGGCCGCGGGCAGCGACCGGATTCCCAGGGGGATTGATGAAGATCACGATGCCCTGCCGAGATGGCAGCTGCGATGGACAGGTTGAGTTCGCCTCGATCGTGCTTGGCGAAGGTGGCGCCAAACTCGTTGGTGATTGCCCATCCTGTGCCTCCACCTTCGTACTCGCCGGCGGCGAGGTCCGCCTCGTGCCCGACCAGGAGAAGGGCACCATCGAAGCTGTGCCACTCGAGCGCGACCGCCCGGATCGTTTCGTCCGCACGATCGGACGAGCACGCCCCCGCCTCCACGCCGACCACTGACACATCCACCCTGGTACGCGCCGATCCCGGATCGGCGAGGCGACCCGGGATCGGAGGGAGGAGTTGGGGTTGATCCGATGGCCGCCGAGGCCGCCATCGGGCCGCACTCACTTGGGACGGTGACTGCCGTCCGGCACCTTGTTGACCATCGTGGTGATGCGCTCGGCAACCTTGGTCTTCAGGGTGGCCGCCCGCTCAGCGGTGAGCTTGCCGTTGGTCACGGCTTCGTCGATCCGGGTGTTGGCCTTGGCGACGAGGGCGTCGATCACCGTCTGAGGATCCACCCCGTGTTCGGTGGCCACCTGCGCCACCGACTTGGCGCCCCTGAGTTCGGTGAGAAGGTCCGTGACGTCGATGCCGATGGTCTCCGCCGCCGTCTTGATGGCCGCTTTGGCCACGTGTCGACGTTGCTGCCGGTTGCCGACACGGCCTTCGCCCTGGTCGGGGGTGGACTGGGCGCTGTTGTCCTGGGCGCTGGCCGTTCCGGCAAAGCCGGCGGCGATTGCCACCGAGCCACCGAAGAGGGTGAGACCGGCGAGGGAGGAAGCGATGAACTTGCGCATGGGAGGGACTCCTTGTTGAGGTGGGAATGTTGTTTCGGAAGGGGGCCAGCCGCCCACCGGTTCCTGCGAGCACGTGCTCGCTGGCGTTCCTGGCGACTTGCTGACAGACCCCATGATCAACCTCACCTGTTAGGAGGATGTGAGCCAACTTTGATGAGCAGGCCAAGAAAGGGGGCAGAAGCGGCCCAATGCAGCCGCAGTCGCGGCCACGAACCGACGCTGGTACGCGATGCTGTTGCGGTGGTCCCACCTTCCGGCAACCTGCCATCGGGGCGCCCACACCCCGATCCGTTGCCATGACCGTCGCCACCGTCTCCACGTTTCTCGCCGCCGTTGCCGTCGCTTCCCTCGTGGCTGCGGTTCTCCTCATGGTCGTTCGGTTCGGGCCACAATCCGGTGTCCTTGCTCGGCTCCGCAACGACCTAGGCCAAGTCGCCCTCCCCGCCGCCTGGTTGGTCGCCACCGTGGCCACCCTGGGCAGCCTGTACTTCTCGGAGATCGCCAACTTCACCCCCTGCAAGCTGTGCTGGTTCCAGCGGATCGCGATGTATCCGCTCGTGGTGATCCTCGGCGTGGCCACGCTCACCAAAGATCCCCGGGGTCGCCTCTACGCCTTCCCGCTGGCCGCCATTGGCGCCGCGATCGGCCTGTACCACTCCTACCTTCAGGCCTACCCTGGCTCGGGGTCCTCGTTCTGCACGCTCGAAGCACCCTGCACCCAACGCCATGTGTGGGAGTTCGGATTCGTCTCCCTACCGCTGATGGCATTCGCCGGCTTCACGCTGATCGCTGCCCTCCTCCTCGTGGTACCCCATCACTCCCCTTGCCCACCCCGGCGTCGACCGTCACCGCCACCTGACCACCCCATTCCGAGAACCGAAGGAACCTGCGAGACACCCGTGAGCCAGCCATGAGCAACAAACCAAACCGGCCCGCCAATCGCAACCGCACGGCATCACGGGTGGCCGCCGCCGAGGCCGAGGCCCCCAGCGGCTCCACCCTGCCATGGATTCTCGCCGCCGTCGGCGTCGTCGTGCTGATCGCCATGTTCATCGCCTTTCGAGCGTCGAGCAGTTCCACCACCGGTGGGTCTCCCGCGGCAGGAAGTACCGCCGGCACGGTGGTGCAAGGTGCCCTCAACACGGCCGATGTCTCGGTAGCCGGTTCCGCTCTTCCCGCCTTTCCGAAGACCGCTGGTGCTCCCGATCCCGCGATCGGGACCAAGGCCCCCACGCTCACGGGTAAGGGGTTCGATGGCTCGCCGCTCACCATCGGCGGTGCCGGGCAACCCTCTGTCGTGATGTTCGTGGCGCACTGGTGCACGCATTGCCAACGAGAGGTGCCCGCCCTTCAAGCCGAGTTCAACAAGAACGGTATGCCGGCGGGGGTGCAGTTGTTCTCGGTGTCCACGTCGGTACAGGAAGACGCCGCGAACTACCCGCCGGTCAGTTGGTTGGTCAAAGAAGGCTGGACCGTGCCGACCCTCGTCGACAGCGCCGACGGTGCCGCGGCCTCGGCGTACGGCCTCAGCGGGTTCCCGTTCTTCGTCGCCCTCGACGCCTCGGGGAACGTGGTCGCCCGCACCAGCGGCGAGCTCACGCTCGACCAGTTCAATGCCCTGATCACCGCCGCCAAAGCCACGCCGGCGGCCGCAACGACGAGTGTTGCCACCCGCTGACCCCGATCAGCCCAGCAGCCTGCATCTCCCGCGGCCCCGAAGACCCCGCAGCCCCGAAGATCCCACGGCCCCGAAGACCCCACGGCCCCGAAGATCGGGGGTGAGCAATCTTCACTCATCCCGTACGGTCACGACGGTGGTCCGATCGATGTATGGACGACGACGACCACTACGACCTCTTTCTGCGTTTGCGGGCCGACCCCACGTTTCTCGCGTCCGTAGCACGCGATCCCCGCCAGGCCTTGGCGCCCTTCCACCTGACTGTGGCCGAACTGCGCCAGGTTGCCGACCTCGTCGCCGACGCCCCCGATCCCGACGCCCCCGATCCCGACGTCGATGGTCCCGGCGTCGATGGCATCGCTCACTCTGTTCGTCGACGCATACGTCGCGCCGCATTCTTCGAGGTGCTCCTCCCCATCCCGCAAGCGTCGTTGGCTCCTCCGAGCCTGCTGAAGTAGCCATTCGCAATAGTCTCCCGAGGTGGCCGCACCGTTCGACGATCTCCCGTTGGATTGGGACCGCGTGCAGGCCGCCGCCGTGGCCGGCGCCGGCAACGTGGTTCGCACGCCGATCGTGCCATCCCCCGAACTGAGCGCGCACGCCGGCGTACCGCTGGTGTTGAAGGCCGAGAACCTGCAACAGACCGGATCGTTCAAGCTCCGCGGCGCCCTCGCCAAACTCGCCGCTGCCGGCCCCTCCGTCCGTGCCGGCGTGGTACTCGGGAGCGCCGGCAACCACGCTCGAGCCGCGGCCTGGGCCTGCCACACCTTGAACATCCCCTGCACGGTGTTCATGCCCACCACGGCATCGATCACCAAAGCCGAGGCCTGCACCCAGCTCGGTGCCGAAGTTCGGCTCGACTGGCCGACGGTCGACGAAGCGGTCGCCGCCGCAACGGAGGAAGCTCGCGCATCGGGGCGCACGATGCTCCACCCTTTCGACGACCTCGACGTGGTCGCCGGCCAGGCCACACTCGGCGTGGAGCTGTCCGAACAGGTGGCGGACGCCCGCCTCGTGGTGATCCCGCTCGGGGGCGGTGGCCTCGCCAGTGGGGTGGCGTGGGCGGTGAAACAAGCCCATCCGAAGGCACGGATCGTGGCCGTACAGGCTGCCGTCTGTTCCCCCTGGCTCGGCGATGGCAGCCCCGGCGATCACCCCCTCGCGAACTCACGTGGCACGATCGCCGACGGCATCGCCGTGAAACGCCCCGGCACCATCACCCGGCCGTTCGTCGACGCGCTCGTCGACGACATCGTGGTGGTCGAGGAAGACGCCATCGCCGATGCCGTGGTGTGGTTGTTCTCCACCACGAAGCTGGTCGTGGAAGGTGCCGGGGCCGTGGGCGTGGCCGCGATCCAACAGCGACTGATCCCCATGCCCGACGGTCCAGGAACGTCGGTGGTGATCCTCTCGGGGGGCAACATCGATCCCGGCGTGCTTGGCGACGCCATTCGTCGTCACGAAACCAGCGCCGGTCGCCGACTGTTGTTGCGAGCCCGCCTCGACGACCGGCCTGGCGCCCTCGCCGACGTCACGGCGTTGCTCGCCGCCGCCGGGGCAAACGTGGTCGATATCCAGCACATCCGAGAAGGAATCGACCTGCACTTTGGCCAGACCGGCATCGAGATCGTGGCGCAGGTGCGCGGCCCCGACCATGCAGCCCGAGTGGTCGAAGCGGCGCGAACGGCCGGCGTCGACGTCGAAGCCCAACGCAGTTGGCCGGACTAGTAGTTGGCCGGACTAGTAGTTGGCCGGACT
>Ga0105047_10013352_pt1 | contig 13126 bp, 8 predicted proteins | sample MAT04_FD_78384 | JGI IMG/M metagenome (GOLD analysis project Ga0105047, IMG submission 78384) | Freshwater microbial communities from Lake Fryxell liftoff mats and glacier meltwater in Antarctica - MAT-04 (megahit assembly) | ecosystem: Environmental > Aquatic > Freshwater > Ice > Liftoff... | reverse complement strand
TGGAGTGCGAGGAACGCTGCTGCACCGTCCGCCAGTGCCGGGTCAATCAGGTGTGTGAGGAGCGTGTGTGTTACAAGCCCGTCACCACGTGCAAGATGGTGCAGGAAACCTGCTGCAAGATGGTGCCAGTGGAGGTTTGCAGCATGGAGCCTTACACGGTGAGCTACTGTGTGAAGCGCTGCGTGCCGAAGTGCGTGCCTTGCTGCCCGTGATTGAAGGACGAGTGGCGAGAATCGCAGGAGGGTTTCAATTCCTGACTTCGCGTCGCCTCGACGCGGAGTCTTCGGAGCAGATCGCGAACATCCCATCGCTCCGCTTTTCCGCGTTGCGGCGAAGCATCTCCTCTCTCATCTTGGTTGATTCTCTCGCACGCCTGCGGTTCATTTCTCAGGCTGACCCGCTATAACAACGCGGTTCCGGCAGCCTGAAAGGCGGGAGAGATGCATCGCACGATCCGTGTGGGAGCGGTCAATTACCTGAACACCAAGCCGCTCGTCGAAGGTCTCACGGACTTCGCCCCCGAGATCGATCTCTCGTTCGATCTCCCCAGTCGGCTCGCGGACCAACTCGCCGCCGGTGAGATCGACGTCGGCCTGATCCCGGTCATCGAATACTTCCGCGGCGTCAACTACACTTTTGTGCCGAACATCGCCATCGCTTCGCGGGGGCCGGTGCTTTCCGTCACGCTCTTCAGCAAGGAACCGTGGGATCGCATCCGCAGCGTGGCACTTGATGAAGGCTCCCGCACCAGTGCCACGCTCGCCCAGGTGTTGCTCAACCAGCGGTATGGCGTGCATCCGACCTTTGTGCCTTTGCCGATCGAAACCCCCGCGGAGGAAGTGAATACCGACGCGGTGCTGCTCATCGGCGATCGCGCCATGCGGGCCTGCCTGCCGGGCTATCATTACGCTTTCGACCTGGGCTGGGAATGGAGCGACTGGACAAGCCTGCCGTTCGTGTACGCCGTCTGGGCGGTGCGCGAAGGAGTCGATCTCGGCTCCGTGGAGCAGGCCTTTCATCGCGCGAAGGCTCATGGGATCGCGCGTTCGGGCGTGATCGCTCATCGCGAAGCCCCTGCACAGCATGTGGATGCGGGGTACGTTCGCCGTTACCTGGCGAATATCATTCATTACGACCTTGGCCCTCGTGAACTCGCGGGCTTGCGTCACTACTACGCGCTGGCCGCCGACCTCGGCCTGGCGCCCTCGGGGGTGGAACTTGTCCGCTACCATCGACCGGATCTTGTCGAAAGCTGTTGAGGGAAACCGTCTCTCCTTCGACGAAGGCCTTTCGCTATTCGACTGCCACGACCTCACCAAACTCGGGCGGGCCGCGCATGCTGTCACGCAGCGGCTTCATCCGGAACCGTACCGCACCTATAACATTGACCGGAACATCAACTACACGAACGTCTGCGCCGCCGTCTGCGACTTCTGTGCGTTCTATCGCAAGAGTTCTGACGCCGATGCCTACGTGCTTCCGCGTGAGGAGCTTTACCAGAAGTTTGAAGAGACGATCGCGCTGGGCGGCGATCAGGTCCTCATGCAGGGGGGCATGCACCCTTCTCTGAAACTCGAGTGGTACGAGGACCTTCTCCGGGATCTGCGAAGTCGTTATCCTTCGATTAACCTCCACGCCTTCAGCCCTCCGGAGATCTGGCACTTCCACAAGCTCAACAAGCTTCCGCTTCGAGACGTCCTCTCGCGACTCCAGGCCGCTGGACTTGGCAGCCTGCCGGGTGGTGGTGGGGAGATCCTCGTCGATCGCGTTCGCAAGGCCCTCACGAAGGGGAAGGCACTCACCGACGAGTGGCTCGAAGTAATGCGTGTCTGGCATCAACTCGGAGGCCGCTCCAGTGCCACGATGATGTTCGGGCACATCGAGACGCTGGCCGAGCGCGTCGAGCATCTCGATCGCATCCGGACTCTCCAGGACGAAACCGGCGGGTTCACCGCATTCATCTGCTGGACGATGCAGCCCGGCCACAAGATGGCGGACGCCCCCGCGGCCGGGGCTTTCGAATACCTCAAAACCCAGGCGATCGCACGGCTTTACCTCGACAACGTCCCGAACATCCAGTCTTCCTGGGTCACCCAAGGCGCGAAGATCGGGCAGGTGGCCCTCTTCTTCGGAGCCAACGACATGGGCAGCTTGATGATCGAAGAGAACGTCGTCGCCAGCGCAGGCACCGTGCACTACCTGACGCTTGAGGAGATCAAGAGCGCGATCCGAGAAGGCGGCTGGGAGCCTCGACAGCGGAATGTCTTCTACGAACTGCTGGCGTGACGTCGCAATATCGACAGGAAGGAACTTCTCCATCGCTCATCGTCAAACCTCGACAGTTCGTTAGGCGATGGGCAAGAAGAGATTTACCACAGAGTCACAGAGATCACCGAGATCGGAGGGAGGAAGACAGAAAAGGGTGGTGCGTTTAGCAAGGGTAACGCCGTCCAATGACGCCAGATGGCTGAGAAATCCTTGTTCTCCGTCCTGTCCCTTTCGCACTCTGAATTCTTTGACTCTGTGGTAAATTTCTTCCTTCCGAACGCCTTGTGAGGTGCAGTATAATCGAGCACCCGTGGAGACTGAGGATTTCACTCCCAAGAATCATCTCGATCACCTTTTGCTAACCCGAGAACTATCGCTTTGTGCCCGACCGAATCGCTACCCCACCCCCTTCGTGAGGTTTGTCATGCGAGTCTTGAATCTGATCGTGACCCTGCTTCTGCTCGCTCCGCAGGCTCACGTTCATGCCCAACCGCCGAAGCCCGCCTCGCCCCCGCGTTTCGAGTTCACGCGGCTTGTGGCGCACTGGACTCACTACGGCACGGACGATTACCTCAAGTTCATCGCGGAGGCGAAGCCCGAGGTCGCGCAGATCGGCAACTACGGCGGCCACTTTTACAGCCTGGTCCACACGCCGGAATACGCGGGCTATCCGTCGCACTTTCCCGTTCGAGGGCTCGACGAGTGCGGCAAGTTCCTCGAACAGCGAAACGCGGACCTCCACAAACTGGGCGTCAAGGTCGTCGGGCACTTCAATTACACCTTCCTGATCGGCGAACCCGAGACGCCCGAGGGGCCGCGGGGCTTCTTCAAGTTTTACCGCGACCTGTGGAATGAGAAGGAACTCGGACCGAAGCCGGTCGCGGATCCGCTTTCGTTCATCTCTCGCAATGCGGACGGCTCGCCTTACACCGCGAATCATTACTCGGTGGGCAAGAACCGCGAGTGGACAGCCTGCCTCAACAACCCGGACTGGCGCAAGGTGCTCAAGGCCTGGACGAAGCGAGGCATCGAACGCGGCGTCGATGGCTTTGTCGCCAATTACTTCTACCGGCACAACTGCCTCTGCGAGCATTGCCAGACGAAGTTCCGCAGCTATCTGGGCGGCGGCTTCACTGCGGAGCAGATGAAGGAACGCTTCGCCATTGAGGACGTGAAGACGCACAAGTTCACCGAGATCGTCGGCTGGCATAATCCGAAGGAGTCGACCCCGCTTCGCCGTGAAATGCTGCGATTTTCCCAGCTTTCGACGAAGGAAGCGTTCGATGACGTCTGGACCCAATACGGCCGGTCCCTGAAGCCGGACCTGATCACGGCCCAGTGGAACCACCTTGGCGACCTCAGCGCGATCAGTGGCGACGAACGCACGATGCTGCCCGCGGAGATCTGGGGCAAGGATGAAACGTATCTGTGGTACAGCACCGGCGGCAGCGCCTGCTACACGGACCTCGCTGCCGGCCACCTGGGCGAGGGAACGCTGCATGCTCGGTACATCCGCGGCACCTTCGACGACAAGCCGTTCACGCTCGGCAAGTACGAGCAGACACGCATCCGTGTTGCCATCGCCGAACTCGCTGCCAATGGTGGAGCACCGATGGGCTTTTACACGAACTTCTCCGACCCCGCCGCCCGGCAGGAGATCGTGCGTTACTACCGCTTCATGGGCGACAACGATGCGATCTACAAGGCGAGCACGTCCCACGCCGAGGTGTCGCTGGTCTTCCCACGTTCCAAGGTGCACGCCAGCGGAGATGTCGAGGCGGTGGTGAAGTTCAAGGAGGTCGGTAAGGATCTTCTCAACAAACACGTCCTCTTCGACGTGATTCCGGACGATATGCTGACCGACGCGATCAAGGCGAAGTATCAAACTGTGATCGACCCCGCGACTCCGTTCGCACTGCCGGCGGACCTGAGCCGATTCCGTGGCCCAGCGACGGTGCGTGTCTCCGCGAGCAAGCCCGCGGCGGGGCAGGAAATCACGCTGCACTTCGTGAACTACAACCGCGAAGAACCCTCCAAGCCGAAAAGCGCCGGCAGTGGAATCCACGAGGAAAAGCCCATCGAGGTCGAGAGCATGGACGTCGACTTCGCAGTGCCGAAAGGGGCGAGCGTGGCGAAGGTGCTCTGCTACAGCCCCGAGCTGCCGAAGCCGGTCGAGGTGAAGTTCACGGTGCAGAACGGCCGTGTGCAGTTCTCCGTGCCGAAGTTCCTGGTGTATTCGATCGCTAGGGTGCAGTTGGCCGGAAGTTGATTGGAACCGCCAAGCCCAGGGATGGCCATCCCTGGGCTTTTGTACGCGCACTCCTATCGTGACAGGATTCCTTCACCCCCACGGTTCTTCACCATGGATTTCTTCCAGTACCGCGACCGCACTCTCTTTTGCGAAGACGTCGCCATCCCCGAACTCGCGGAGACTTATGGCACCCCGCTGTACGTCTACAGCGAGGCAGCGCTTCTCCATCAGTTGAGGGACATCCAGACCGCCTTCGCGGAAGCGGACCCGATCATCTGCTACTCGGTCAAAACCAATGGCAACCTCAGCATCTGCAAGCTGATGGCCCAGCACGGCAGCGGCTTTGATGTCACCAGCGGCGGGGAACTCTACCGCGCGTTGCGGGCTGGATCGCAGGGGTCGAAGCTTGTCTTCGCCGGCGTCGGCAAGACGGACGCCGAGATGAAGTACGGCCTCGAAAACGGTGTCTTCCTCTTCAACGTCGAGAGCGAGGCGGAGCTCCACGCCCTTGGCAACGTTGCGAAGTCGCTGGGCGTGAAGGCGCCTGTCGCCCTTCGTGTGAATCCTGACCTGCCTCCGAAGACGCACGCGAAGACCGACACCTCCGTGAAGGGCGTGAAGTTCGGCCTCGACATTGAGACCGTGCTGGATGTGGCCAAGTCGGTCGTCGGCCATCCAAGCCTGGCGGTCGTGGGCCTGCACATGCACCTTGGCTCGCCGATCCTCTCTCCCGACCCCTACAAGGCGGGGGCCGCGAAGGGCGTCACGCTCATCCGCGAGCTTCGCAAGCAGGGCCACGAGATCAAGTATCTGAACATGGGCGGCGGCTTCGGCATCAGCTATCGCAAGCAGGAAGCGCTCCCCGCCGCCGCGTTCGCCGAGGTGATCCTTCCTGCCGTTCGTGAGACGGGCTGCAAGCTCGTGCTCGAACCCGGACGGTTCATCGTCGGGAATTCCGGGCTGCTCGTGAGCCGGGTCGTCTTCACCAAGTCCACGGGCGGCAAGAACTACGTCATCCAGGACGCCGCCATGAACGACCTGATCCGCCCGACGCTGTACGACTCGTTTCACCGCGTCTGGCCGGTGCAGCCTCGCGCGGAAGTGCCGGAGAAACCCGAAGACTTTGAAGCGGAGATTCCCGGCACAACGAAGCAGGACGTGGTCGGCCCGGTCTGTGAATCGGGGGACTTTTTGGCGAAGGGTCGGAATCTTCCGGAGATGCAGCGCGGCGACTTGCTGGCCGTTTTCTCCGCCGGGGCGTATGGCATGGCGATGGCCTCGAACTACAACGCTCGCCTTCGGGCTGCGGAAGTGCTCGTTACAGGCCGCACGCACCGCTTGATCCGTCGTCGGGAGACTTACCAGGACATCACCGCGTGCGAAGAAGATTGCCTGGAGGGTTCCGCCGGGGCACAATCGAAGTAACGAACCCGGTCCGTCGACCGGGCGTACAGCATTTGTCCCGTCGCCCGGCGGGCCGGAGATTCACCGGTGAGAAGCACGTCGCTGTTCGGACTGGCCGGATTTCTATCCCTGAGCGTCACGCTGGCGGCTTTCGCCCAGCCCGCGGCCCCCTCGAAGGCTGAAGAATACCTCGGCGCGTTCTCCGTCACTTTCGAACAAGGAAAGTATGATCTGGCGGCCGAGTATCTGAAGGCCTATCTCGAAACGAATCCTACCGACGCTCAACTCCTCGATATCGAACGCCGCTACGGGAAGGGTGCGTTCCAGAATTTACTCGCCGTCCCGAAATGGTCCGACAACGCCGAGGCGGACAAGGCGGCCCGCGAGACGGTGAAGGCCCTCACGGACCGTGTCCGTGCCGCCGCCAACAAGATCCTCCTCGACCCGGCGCGGATCACGAAGTTCGTCCGCAACCTGGGTGAGAGCTACGGCGAACGCCTCTACGCCATTGGCGAACTGAGGCGGACCGGTGATGCCGTGGTGCCTTTCATGGTCAAGGTGTTCCGCGAAGCCCCCTCCCCGAATCTGGAAGCTGGCATCCTGGACGCGATTACGAAGCTCGATCCATCCGTGGTCGCCGGGTGGCTGGGAGCGATGGAGGGTTTCACCCACGAGCAGCGTTACAACGTCCTCACGGCGATCCTCTCACGAAGCGATGCCCAGCGGCTGACCGCGTTCGCGGACACCGACTTCACCCCGTATCTGTGGTATCTCGCGGCCCTGCCCGCCGACGAGATGCCTTTACATCGGAAGCTCGCCCTCGCCGCCCTGGGCCAGTTGGTGCCCGGCAACGTCGCGAAGATCGACGCGGTCGATCAACTCGTTCGCCTGGCGCGATTGTTTCAGGGGCACAAGACTCAATTCCGCACAGGATCGAGCAGTTCCCCGGCCGGAGTGATTCTCTGGAGGTGGGATGCCGCGAAGTCGGAACTGGTGCGAACATCGAACGTCCCCGTGGTCGATGCGGAAGAATACTATGGTCTCCGCTACGCTCGCTGGGCTCTGGAACGACGGCCGCATTATGAGCCTGCCGCGAGAATTCTGCTGACCATCGCCGCGGATCGTGCGATCGCTCGCAGTGCGGGTAAGGATCTGGCCCGGAGCGCTCCGGCGGTTCACCGTCTGCTTTCGGACACCCCGACGCCGATGCTCGCGGACCTGCTCACCGAGGCCCTGGCTCGCAAGCAGGGGAACCTGGTGCTGGCCTTCACGCAGACATTGGCGGATCGTGCTGACACGTCCGTGACCGCCAGCCAACCCGGGAAGCCGTCGCTGCTGGTGCGTGCCCTGGAATATCCCGACGCTCGAGTCCAACTCGCAGCGGCCAACGGCCTGCTTCGCGCTCCGAATCAACTGACTCATGAGATTCGGGCGACGATCCTCAAGATCATCAAAGGCGCCGCCGGGTCGGATCTGGGCGTGTCCCCCGATTCCAAGGGCATGGCTCTCGTCGTTGACCCGAATCGAATGCGGAACGATTCGCTCGCGGCCTTCCTGCGATTCATCGGTTACAACGTCGAGCAGTACGCTCACGGCCGGGATGTGCTTCGCCGCCTGGGTGAAGGTTCGGACTACGACATCGTGCTGGTGGATCGCCACGTTCCGGACCCGCAACTCAACGACTTCCTTTCGCAGGTGCGAGCCGATGTCAAAAGCGGCGGCGTTCCCGTCGCAGTGGTCGCTTCGACGGACAAACCCGTGGCGCCGACGGTCGACGGCCTGCTGCTTCGATTCGCGATTCTCATCGCGGCCACCGAGACCGATGGCGTGGAGATCCCGGCTCCCTTCGCTCCGAACCTTCGCAATATCCAGGACGACAACGACCGCCTTCGAGCCGCCAGCCTCTTGCAGCGTGACGCCGCCCTGCGGACGGCGGCTCGCAACCGCATGGCTCGGCTCTCGCGAGTGATCGACAACTCGAACCTGAACCTGTCCTCGCCGCAACGAGCCCTGCTGGATCATCGCATCGAGCAGGTAACCTGGGCCGTGCTGGGCGCTCAGTATCCCATCACGGCGATGTCCGCACCCGAGACAACGACCTACCTCAACGAGTTCGCAAGGCGAGTGACGCTGCAACCCGTGGTCGCGCCTTACAATCAGATGAATCGTGATGGGCTCTTTCAGCGAATCGAACGGCTCCAGATCGATGTGGATGAGCAACCCGTGATCAAGGCTCGTTACGACAAAATCCGCGCCGCCCTGGACATGGAAGCACTCGGCCTGGATCTCGGCAACGCACGGGACCTGGCCGCCGAGGTGGCAGTGGCGAAGCTGGCACAACGGTACCCGAACGTCAGCGTGATTGCCTCGCCGTATTCGCGGGTCGGCTTCGAGGAGGACTTGCAGAAAGCCTATCAGGACAGTGGCCGCACACCTCGCGATCCCGCTGAAAAGCAGGCCTCGGCTCGCCTTGCAATCGAGTGGCTGCAGAAGATGGCGAGCGGTGAACTCAAGGGTTTCGATATCAACTCCGCGAACGTCGAACTGCGAAGCGCTCTCGGCTCGAACGACCTGGCGCCCACGGCCATCGAGGCGATCTCCCACATCAAGACGGGCGAAGCTCAGCAGGCGCTGTTGAATCTCGCTCTCTCAGGCACACGCCCCGCCCCGATTCGAGCCAAGGCGGCGGATGCGGCCATTCGCCATATCCAGGCCAACGGCAAGATGATCCCCAAGGTACTGATCGACACCAATACCGCCGCCGCGAACGACGAACCCGATGTAGAAGTGCGAGCGAAACTCGTTGTCCTGAAAGGGATTCTCTCCTTCGATGCGGAGGCGTTCCAGAAGGAACTTCAGACCTTCACCCCCTCCGTGCCGCCAATTCCGATGCCCAAGGGGATGTGAATGAGCAGAACAGCGATGCTCTTGAGGCGTCGCCTTCTATAATCCCTCGGACGCCCGTCGAGTCATCGAAGAGCGTCGAGGATCGGCCCATTTGCCCTCTTCCGCAGAGTGTCGACGCGATGAGCAACAAGGGCCCGCTGCCCCGTCCGAAGTGCCGATCCCTGACGGGCATCAAGCTCGTTGGCACCGGAAAGTACGTTCCAGACATGATCGTGAGCAACGAGCATCTTTACGCCCGCCTTGGCTTCGATTCCGACTGGATCGTGAAGCGTACCGGCATCCTTGAACGCCGCCACGCCGCTCCGAATCAGGCCACCTCGGATCTGTGCGTGGAAGCCGCGAATGATCTCTTCACCAAGACGGGCCTCACCGCACGCGATTGCGATCTCCTCGTCCTCGGCACCTTCACCCCGGATATGACCTTCCCCTCGACCGCCTGCCTGGTGCAGGATCGCCTGGGCATGGTGGGACCTGCGATTGAGGTGGAAGCCGCGTGCGCTGGCTTTATGTACGCTCTCATCACCGCTGCCGCGTACGTGAAGGCGGGGCAGAGCGATCGAGCTCTGGTCATCGGCGGCGACACGAATAGCCGGGTGGTGAACCCGGATGACATCAAGACCTACCCGCTCTTTGGCGACGGCGCCGGCGCTCTTTTCGTGGAACCGGGCCGCCCGGACCAGGGCATTATCGCCTACAGCATGGGGGCGGACGGTTCCGGCGGCATCCACCTTCAGCGCGAAGCCTGTGGCAGCCGACTGCCGCCGACCGCGGAACTCATCGCGGCAGGCAAGCACTTCATGTACATGGATGGCCGGACAGTCTTCCGCTGGGCCGTGGATATCGTGTGCGACACGATTCAGGATGTGTTGACCGCTTCCAACCTTACCACGCAGGATGTTGATCTTTACGTCCTACACCAGGCGAACATCCGGATTATCAACGCTGCAATCGACGTGCTCAAGATCCCGCGTTCCAAGGTGTACAACAATCTCGATCGTTACGGCAACACCTCGGCCGGGTCGATCCCCATCGCACTCGAAGAAGCTCAAGCGGAGGGGCGCCTTAAAGAAGGCCAACTCGTGCTGCTCAGCGGCTTCGGAGCCGGCCTCGCCTGGGGCACCGCCGTCGTGCGGTGGTAGGCCAAAAACAACCGCGACCGAGGGCTACAATGTCGCGAGCAGCTCCGGCCAGGACTTGGCCGTCAGAATGGCGTCAGCCAATCGATCGAGACGATCGAGGTCTCGGATGGCCATGATCTCCGCCTCGATCGTCTCGTCCGGATCGCCAAATTGCCTACAGCCCTGACGCATTAAAAGGCGATGACTCCGTTTGAGTTCACCTCGGAGTTCACCTTCCTCAATTGCTTCGTCGAACGCGGTGGATTCTTGCATGAGTCCAATCCCCCTGTAGATTGAAGCGAGCGTCTCTTTCGCGACTCGCAAACCTGTCAAGATGTACGCGGCCGTCATCAGCCGAACGGAGTCGGCATGGCTCGCTTCCGCTCCAAGGCGTCGCTGGATCGCCTGAACGACATCGCGTAGCGAATCCGGTAGCGGTTTGCCTTCTGGCATCAAGCATAGTGTCGCCAGGGGCAATGCGGCCAGGCCGGCTCGTAAGTAAGTCTCGACCGGTTGCCGCCAGAGGCGGATCACCTCATACCCAAATGTTACTCCACCTCGATCGTCGCTGTAAGTGAGGTTTCCCGTGAGCGATGCCGTCTCGGCTTTCGGTCGCAGCAAGACCAATGTGGATCTCACGGGGACTTCGTACCGGAAATGTAAGACCGCGTTGTACAGGAGCAAGCGTCGGGGAAGGCTCGCATCGGGCCCCGATTGAAAGTTCAGGTCCACAATCTGACGGACCGGTTCGCCGTAGGCCAACGCGACATCGGTCGCTGCGGAGAGTGTGGAGAGATCGACGTTGATGGCTGCGACTGGTTCGTTTCGCGGAAGTCCGAAGACCTCCGCGAAATCGCCTGGATTCGCGGCGAAGATCGTTTTGAGAGTCGCGTCAAAACGCAGTGACATCGCAGAAACCGCCGTCCTTAGAAATCGACTGCGAATCACTTGACATGGATGGCCTCGCCCAGCATTGGGGAATTCTTCGGGTTGGACCAAGCCGCCTCAGCCCGACCCGAGGGAGTCGACTTCACCGGCTGCTTACTTACCCCGTGATCCGGGAATGGATGTCGTCGTGGGGCCATCGATCGGAGCCGGGGCTGCGTGGGGCGGCGCGAAGGGAACGCGCTGGCCGGGAATCAGGTCGCTGGGCTGGGGCATCGGCAGTTCGTTCGGCAGGGCAGGTCCCTGCGCAGGAAACGAAGGCACTCCGGACGACGCCGGGAAACTCATGAGTTGGCCCGGCAGCGGTTCGCCGATGCATTCGCCGGCAGGCTTGCCGGAGTACCCGGCGAGGAAGCCGTCCTGCGGAGCGTGATCCGATTTGCACAGGCCGAAGAGCCCGCGGCGCTCGCCGCAAGAGCTTCGGCAACCGATGGACGTCGTCAGCAACACCACGGCCAGAATGACCATCGAAATACGTCGGTTCATCGCGAATCCCCATGGAAGTCGGTGGATCGGCCGGGTGCGTGACCGCAAGAGGCCGGACTTGAGGGAATTTTGACGTGTTCACGAGATTCCGCAATCCGATGCGTCAAACAAAAACGGCTCGCCGGTAAACTCCGGCGAGCCCATCTCGCGTATTGCGACAGGTTTTCCAGACCGTTAGAACCCGATTAACCACCCTTCTTGGCAGTACCGACATTCGCGGTCTTGATCTGGCCGCGGAGATAATCCAGAGCCTGATCAAGTTGCTTGTCCTTGAAGGGCTTCGTTTCCTTCTTCTCCTTGGGCTCCTTCTTACCGATCACTTCAAGATCCCGGAGCGCCTCGGCGAGGTCGCCACGCTCCTCACGGGTGAGCTTGACATCGAAGCCCTTGTCGGGCGTGACGCCCCACTGGTCTTCGGGCTTGCCGCCGGTGGCGAGCTTGTCGATGTTCTTGTTACCCGGCGGATAATAGCGCGCCGTGGTGAGCTTGATCTGCCCACCAGTCGGCTTGAAGTCCTCGACCTGCTGAACGCTTCCTTTGCCGAAGCTTCGCTCGCCCATGACGACCGCCCGGCTGTGATCCTGAAGGCACGCGGAGACGATCTCGCTGGCGCTGGCGCTGAGACCGTTCACGAGCACCACCATGGGGAAGCCAAGCTCGCTGCCGGACGACTGGCCGCCGTACTTCTCCTCCTCGCCCACGCGGGGGCGGATGGAGACGATGGTGCCGTCGTCCATGAAGAGATCGCAGACGAACACCGCGGTGCGAAGCAGGCCGCCCGGGTTGAAGCGGAGGTCCAGCACCAGGCCCTTCATGCCCGTCTCCTTCAGCGAATCGATGGCTCGCTTCAGATCGGTGTAAGTGCTGGGGGCGAACTGCGTCATGTGGATGTAAGCGATCTTGTTCGCTTCATCGATGAAGAAATCCCAGTCGTCCTTCTTGCCGAGAGCCGTGAGCCGCTTGACGCCGAGAATCGTCTCGACGTTGACACGGTCGCGGGTGAGATCCTTCACCAGGGTCTGCTTCTTGCTGTCGTCACCGTCGCGCTCGACCACCACAGTTATCGGGGTTCCCGGCTTGCCCAGGATGATGTCGAGCGCCTCGTCGATCTTCATGCCCTTGGTGGAGAACACACGCTTGTCGCCCGGTTTGAGTTGCTTGCCCTCGTTGTCCACGGTGCGGCGGATCTCGACGATGAGATCGCCCGCCTGGATGCCGGCCTTGTAAGCGGGGCTGCCCTTGATGGGGCTGACGACCAACAGCCCGTCGCGAACGAGATCCGGGGCGATGCGAATGCCGATGCCGCTGAACTGGCCGCGGAACTGGCTTTCCATCTTGCGAACGCCTTCGCGATCAATGTAGGTCGTGTAGGGATCGTTGAGGGCGTTGAGCATCATCATGATGGCCACGTCCGCGTCCTTGTCGCCATCAAGATCCTCACGCTTGCCGAGTCGCTTGCGAGCCTCGCCAAGGAGTTCGTTCAGCCGTTCACGGCTCATGCCCTTCGTGTCCTTGAGCGACTCCTCCAGATCCTTCGGCAGCGTCGCCTCGATGCGGCGATACATGCCCCGGATCGCGTTCACGGTCATGTCCGCACTGCTCAGATCCTTGATGTATCGGCTGCGAACCAGCGAGATCGCGTCGTTCACCTTGCTCACGAAGGCCGAGGTTATGGCCTCGTCGACCTTGAGGCCTTCGAGGATATCCGTACGGGCCTTCTCGAACGCCTGAGCGTCCAGCGTTCCAT
>Ga0105047_10013351_pt1 | contig 13127 bp, 10 predicted proteins | sample MAT04_FD_78384 | JGI IMG/M metagenome (GOLD analysis project Ga0105047, IMG submission 78384) | Freshwater microbial communities from Lake Fryxell liftoff mats and glacier meltwater in Antarctica - MAT-04 (megahit assembly) | ecosystem: Environmental > Aquatic > Freshwater > Ice > Liftoff... | reverse complement strand
TACGAGTACATCATCGTCGACACCCCGCCGTCCTTCACCGAGCACGTGCTCGCCGCCTGCGACATCAGCAGCAAGCTGGTCCTCATCGCGACCCTCGACATCCCGGCGGTGAAGAACCTGCGCGTTGCGATCGACACGCTCGACATGCTCGGCAGCCCCAAGGACGCCCGGGTCATCGTGCTGAACAAGGCCGACGCCAAGGTCGGGCTGCGGCCCGAGGACGTCGTGGCGGCGATCAAGAGCGACATCGCCGTCAACATCCCGAACTCCCTCACGGTGCCCGCCTCCGTCAACCGTGGCGTCCCGATCGTCCTGGACGACCCCAAGGGGGCGGTCTGCGCGTCGATCCGCACGCTCGCCGACGTCCACCTGCGTTCGGCGAAGTTCGCGGCGACTGAGGAACCCGTGCGAGCCACCCGCAGGACCCTCTTCAGGGGGCGGCGATGAGTCTCGCTGACCGACTCGACAGTGCCCGGCGTTCCCAACCGGCACCCGCCGGCGACACGACCGGCCCGCCCGGTTCCCCCACGAAGCGACGCACGGTCGACCCCTTCGGCGAGGTCAAGGAACGCGTGCACCAGGCGTTGATCGAGAGCCTGGGCCCCCGGCTCTACGACCCGCACCTGCCCGAGTCCGAGCTCGCAGCGCAGGTGCGCCAGACCCTGCAGAGCACCATCGACTCCGAGCAGACCCCGCTCTCGCACGCGGACCGCACCCGCATCGCGCAGGAGGTGTCGGACGAGATCCTCGGCCACGGGCCCCTCGAGCCCCTCCTGCGTGACGCGGAGATCACCGAGATCATGGTCAACGGACCGGACTCGATCTACGTCGAGCGGGCCGGCAAGCTCTACCCCGTCGAGACCCAGTTCTCGAGCGAGGCGCACCTGCGTCGGGTCATCGACAAGATCGTCGGGCGCGTGGGTCGTCGTGTCGACGAGGCGAGCCCGCTCGTCGACGCCCGACTGCCCGACGGCTCCCGGGTCAACGCCGTCGTCTCGCCGATCGCGCTCGACGGCGCGATGCTCACGATCCGCAAGTTCTCCAAGGACCCCTTCAACGACGCCGACCTGATCGCGTTCGGCACGTTCTCGCCGGCCGTGCGCGACTTCCTCAAGGCCTGTGTGCTCGGTCGTCGCAACATCGTCATCTCCGGCGGCACCGGCTCGGGCAAGACCACGACGCTCAACGTCATCTCCTCCTTCATCCCCGCCGACGAGCGGATCATCACGATCGAGGACGCTGCCGAGCTGCAGCTGCACCAGGAGCACGTGCTGCGCCTGGAGTCGCGACCGCCGAACATCGAGGGACGGGACGAGATCGACATCCGCGACCTGGTCAAGAACTCGCTGCGCATGCGCCCCGACCGGATCGTCGTCGGTGAGGTCCGTGACGGTGCCGCCCTCGACATGCTCCAGGCGATGAACACCGGTCACGACGGGTCGATCACGACCGTGCACGCGAACAGCCCGCGCGACTCACTCGCCCGCCTGGAGACGATGGTGCTCATGGCGGGGGTGAACCTCCCCGTGCGCGCCATCCGCGAGCAGGTCACCGGCGCGCTGGACCTCGTCGTGCAGCAGGCCCGCCTCAAGGACGGGTCTCGGCGGATCACCGCCATCACCGAGGTGGTTGGCATGGAAGGTGACATCGTCACCATGCAGGACCTGTTCACCTTCGACTTCTCGGCCGGCCGCGACGACAACGGCCGTTTCCGTGGCCAGCTGGTCAGCACGGGGCTGCGACCGAAGTTCACCAAGGAGCTCAGCGACCTGGGCGTCGACCTGCCGCTCGCGTTGTTCAGAGCGCGTCTGTGAGCTTCCGCGCCGGTCATCCAGTGCTCGCCAGGGTCGCGGGCCTGGCCGCCCTCGCCCTGACGGCGCTCGCCCTGACCGCCCCCTCGGCGTCGGCCGACGCGACGGCGACGATGAGCGACCTGCGCAGCGGCGACGGGCATGTGACCGGTTCCCTCGTCATCCGTGGGGTCGACCCCGCGAAGATCGACACGACGCAGGTCATCGCCCGGGTCGACAGCAAGTCCGCGGTGTTCAACATCTCGCCCGCGACGAGTGCGCCCCGCACCACGATGCTCGTCATCGACACCAGCGGCTCCATGGGCCCGGCGGGGATGGCGACGACCAGGGCCGCGGTCGAGGACTTCCTCGCCGGCATCCCGAAGGACGTCAAGGTCGGGGTGGTGAGCTTCGCCGACACCGCCGGCGTCGACGTCAAGCCCACTCTGGACCGGCGCAAGGTCCAGCGTGCGGTCAACGGGCTGAAGGCCCGCGGCGAGACCTCGCTCTACGAGGCCGTCCGTACGTCGGTCGCCGCGCTCGGCACCACCGGCGAGCGCAGCATCGTCCTGCTCAGCGACGGTGAGGACACCGTGGCGGGCGACGAGCAGTCGGCCCGCGCCGCCACCACCCGAGCCCTGGCCGACGCGAAGGTGCGGGCCGAGGTCATCGCGTTCAAGAACGAGAACGGCCGGGCTGCGCTGAACGCCTTCGCGAAAGCCGGCGGTGGCACCGTGGTCAGCGCCGCCGACCGTGGTGCCGTCAAGGCCGCCTTCGACTCCGCCGCCGAGACACTGACCTCACAGGTGCGGTTCGACCTCGTCGTCCCCCCCGGGGTGACGGGCGTCTATGACATCTCGCTCGAGGGGACGGCCGGCGGGCAGAGCTTCAAGACCGTGCAGAGGGCCGACGTCACCGCCAGCCAGCCGGTCGTCGACACCTCGGCCCTCGGGCCGCTGACGAGCGGGGTGCTCGACGGTGAGGCCGGAGCGGCGCAGCTCGCCACCGTGTCCGGCACCTTCCTGCCGGTCGCCGTCGGTACGGTGCTCCTGGGCATCTTCATCCTGGTCGTCATCCTCTTCGCGCCGGCCTTCCGCTCGCGGCGTCGCGCCCGCCTGGCCGAGATCGACGAGTACGGGATGGGGGCCGGCGGGGCCGCCAAGGGCCAGGGCTCCAACTCGAGCCAGCTCAGCGAGCAGCTGATCCAGATGGGCGACCGGGTGATGTCCGGTCGCGAGTCCACGACCAAGACCATGCAGCGCATCGAGCGTGCCGACCTCCCGTGGCGGGCCGGTGAGTGGTTCCTCATCCGCTTCGTCTGTCTCGTCGTGGGCATCGCCCTGTCGGCCCTTCTGCTCGGCGGCAAGTCCCTTCTCCTGGCCATCCCGGTCGGGGTGGCCTTGGGCCTGCTGTTCCCGGTGCTCGCACTGCGCCACTTGGCGAACCGCAGGGCCAAGCGCTTCGAAGCCGTGCTCCCCGACGTCATGATGCTCGTCGCCACCAGCCTGTCCAGCGGGTTCTCGCTGCTCCAGGCCCTGGACTCGGTCGCTCGCGATGCTGCGGAGCCGGCCGCCAAGGAGTTCTCCCGAGCCCTCGCCGAGGCCCGGATCGGCGCCGACATCTCCGACGCCCTGGAGCACGTCGCCGTCCGGATGGAGAGCGACAACATGCGCTGGGCCGTGATGGCCATCCGCATCCAGCGCGAGGTGGGCGGCAACCTCGCCGACACCCTGCGCACGACGGCGGCCACGCTGCGCGAGCGCGAGATGCTCAAGCGGCACGTGCGGGCCCTGTCGGCCGAGGGTCGACTCTCGGCCTACATCCTCGTCGCGCTGCCGGTCGGCATCCTGCTCTTCTCGATGTACAGCAACTACGACTACGTCAGCCTCCTGTGGACCACGCTGCCGGGGCTCGTCATGTCCGTCATGGGCCTGCTCGCCATGCTGTTCGGCATCTGGTGGATGCGCAAGACCGTCACGATCGAGGTGTGAGGTGCTGCTCTTCCTGGGACTCACGATCATCGTGCTGGCGGCCGGCGTCGTGGTGCTCCTGGGCACCGGCAAGCCCAGTGGGACCTCCGGAGTCGCCCGGTCCCTCGAACTGCTCAACTACCAGCCCACGTCGCGGTCGGTCGCGAAGAACGAGCTCGCGGCCCGCGACCGGCTGCTCGCACCCGCCGTCGAGGCCATGCGGCGGGTGGGGGTGCGGCTGTCCCCGAGCGGAGCCGGTGCCCGCATCGCCCGCTCGCTCGATCGGGCGGGCAACCCCACGGGCTGGAACCTCGAACGGATCATGGCGGCCAAGGCCATCGCGATGGTGCTGGCGGCGTTCGTGGCCGTCGTGCTGCTCGGGTTCGGGGTGCGTGGGCTCCTGGCGGCGGCCGGTGCGGGTCTCGCCGCCTTCTTCCTGCCGGACCTGCTGGTCTACAACTTGGGCGCCAAGCGTCAGCAGGAGCTGATCAAGGGCCTGGCCGACGCGCTCGACATGCTCACCGTCTGCGTCCAGGCCGGCCAGGGGTTCGACGCGGCCATCATGCAGGTCGCCAAGACCGTGACCGGTCCGATCGGCGGCGAGTTCGCGCGGGTCCTCTCGGAGATGCAGATCGGCAAGTCCCGTGGCGAGGCCTTCGCCGCCCTGGGGGAGCGGGTCTCGACCCCGGAGGTCAAGAACTTCGTCAGCGCCCTCGTGCAGGCGGACCGGATGGGGCTGCCGATCGCGGCGGTGCTGCGCGAGCAGACCAGTGAGATGCGCATCGCGCGACGTCAGCGGGCGGAGGAGAAGGCCCAGAAGGTCACCGTCAAGATCCTGTTCCCGCTCCTGCTGTGCATCTTCCCGGCCCTGTTCATCGTCATCATCGGCCCCGGTGGCATCCGCATCATGGAGGCGTTCAGCGGCCTGTGAGGCCCGCGGGGTCGCGCCCGTAGGTCGGGCCGGAGGGCGTCGCCGGGACGGACCATCCTCAGCGGTCGAGGTCGGTGACCAGCCCGAGCCGCACCGCCGCGATCACCGCGCTGGCCCGGTTGTGCGCGCCGAGCTTCTCGTAGATCTTGCCGATGTGGGTCTTGACGGTCGACGGGCTCATGAACAGCTGACGGCCCACCTGCGCCACCGACGACCCCTCGACGAGCAGCCGCAGCACCTCGGCCTCGCGAACGGTCAGGTTGGTCTGCGGGGTCTCGGCCTGCCGACGCATGGCCTCCGCGAGGCCGCTCGCGGAGAACTCGCCCGGCATCTCGGCCGCGCGCCGCACCGCCGAGATCACCTGCTCCGAGGGGGAGCTCTTGCGCACGAGGGCGGAGGCTCCGGCGTCGAGGGCCTCGAGCAGGGTGGAGTCGTCGTTGAGCATCGTCAGCACGACCAGCCCGATGTCCTTGGAGCGCTCGCGTGCCGACCGCACCAGGGACAGGCCGCTGCCGTCGGGCATCGTCACGTCGATGACCGCCACGAGCCGCCCCTCGGGGGGAACCGTCAGCAGGCGGTCGACCAGGGAGTGGCCCTCGGCGAGCGAGCCGGCCTGGCCGACGACCCAGATGCCGTCCTGGGCGTTGAGCATCCCGGCCACGGCTTCCCGCACGACGGCATGATCGTCCACGAGGGCGACACTGATGGCCACGAGCTCCCCTTCCTTCAGGTCTTCGAGCGGAAGGCCCCGACCGCCGCGGGTTCCTGCACCGTCAGGTTAACGGTGGTCCTGCCGTTGGGCTCGGAGCGCACGAAGAGTGTCGCGTCCAACCCGTGAAGTGCCGGGTCCTTGAAGACCTGCCGAGCGGTGCGCGGGTCGCCGTCGTGCGACACGTCGACGCACGCGGGTCCGGCGACGGAGGTCGTGAGGGTGACCCAGGCGTTGCGGGCCCCGGAGGCCTGGGCGTCGGCGAGGATGTCCATGACGAGGCGGTGGATGAGGATCTCGACCCGGGGGTCCATGCGTCGCTGGCCCTCGCTCACCGTCACGGTCGTGCGCACGCCGGTCACGCTGCCGAAGCTCTGGACCGCGGCGCCGAGCACCGCTCCCAGCCCGGTGCCCGGGCGTTCGGCCACCCGCAGGTCGGTGATGTGCAGGCGCAGGTCGGCCATCGCCTCGCTGAGCTGCTCGCGCAGCCCGTCCAGCCCGTCACGCATCGGGATGCCGGGGGGGCCGGCCTGGGCGCGCAGCGCGTCGACCTGGTAGCCGAGCGCCGCCAGCTCCTGGGCGATGCCGTCGTGGATGTCGCGGGCGATGCGGTTGCGCTCCTCGAGGCTGGCGAACTGGCGCAGCGTGCCGAACAGCAGGCCGGCCTGGAGCGTGGGGGCGATGCGGCGCGTCACGTCGCGGGCGATCCGCCGCTCGGTGTCGGTGAACGGGCGTCCTTCGGGGCGCTCGGCGACCACGACCGTCGTCGACCCGTTGCCCAGGGCGAAGGGCACGACGAGGGCACAGCGGTGGCCGAGCTCGTCGACGAAGGAGACCTCGGTGGGCACCCAGCTGGCGGGGTTGCTGCGCAGCAGCTCGGTGACGTGCTCGGCGACGTGCCACGGCGCCCGGGTCGAACCGCGCAGGGCGACGGGCACCAGGTGCTCGGCGTCGTGGGTCACGAGGACGGCGCTGCGGGTCGAGGGCACCTCGGCGGAGAGCAGGTCCAGGGCCAGGGTCGCGCTCGCCGGGGCGTCCAGGCCGGTCGACATCTGCCCGGCCAGGTCCTGCAGGCGCTGGATCAGCTCGATCGCCTCACGGGCGGCGGGGTCGGCGGCGTCGGCCTCCTGCTCTGCCGTGAGCCGTTGGTTCCAGGCCCCGAGGATGCCCAGGGTGAGGGCGGCCCCGAGCCACGCGAGCATCCCGAGCCAGCTCTGGTCGGGGACGGGGTAGAGCCAGACCGAGACGAAGAAGGCGAAGCCGGCGATGACGCACGTGAGCAGGAAGCCGAACCGTCCGTACTTGGTTCCTGCGTGGTACGTCGGGACGAGGATGAGCAGGACCGCGCCCGGCCCCGCGATCGCGTAGCCGGCACCGGCCGCGCCGGCTTCCACGCACAGCAGGGAGAGGACCATCGTGTTCATGACGCCGCGTCGGGAGACCGGCAGGCCGTCGAGCCCGACGATGACCAGGTCGAGCACCAGGACGAGCAGCATCCACGGCAGCACCCTCGGCACGGAGCCCTGGTTGAACGCCAGGAGCCCGCTCAGCACCACGAAGGCCAGCCGGATCTTGGCCGAGGCGTCGAGCCCGGGGATGCGGCGGGTGGGGGTCACCCGAACAGCGTAGTTGCCGGGTGCCCGGTCTCCGGTGTTTGCAGGGTTCTCCCAGAGTGCTGTGCGAGGATGACGCCCACTTGTGGCACTGCCGGGAAAGGGAACGGGGCCGACGTGAAGGGTCGCGTGCTGGTCGTCGACGACGACCTTGCGCTGGCGGAGATGCTCGGCATCGTGCTGCGCAACGAGGGGCTCGAGGTCGACCACGTCGCCGACGGCCCGTCGGCCATCGGTGCGTTCCGTGACTACCGCCCCGACGTCGTGCTCCTCGACGTCATGCTCCCCGGCATCGACGGGCTGGAGGTCTGCCGGCAGATCCGCGCGGAGTCCGGGGTGCCGATCGTCATGCTCACGGCCAAGACCGACACCGTCGACGTCGTCGTCGGCCTCGAGTCCGGCGCCGACGACTACGTCGTGAAGCCGTTCAAGCCGCAGGAGCTCATCGCCCGGGTCCGCGCCCGGTTGCGGCGGGGTGACGAACCGGAGCCCGAGCGCCTCACCATCGGCGACCTGGTCATCGACGTCGCCGGCCACTCGGTGACCCGCGACGACGCCCCGCTCAGCCTCACCCCGCTGGAGTTCGACCTCCTCGTCGCGCTCGCCCGCAAGCCGTGGCAGGTCTTCACCCGCGAGGTGCTCCTGGAGCAGGTGTGGGGCTACCGCCACGCGGGTGACACCCGGCTGGTCAACGTGCACGTGCAGCGGCTGCGCTCCAAGATCGAGCACGACCCGGAGCACCCCGAGATCGTGGTCACCGTGCGGGGCGTCGGGTACAAGGCAGGTCGGGCCTGACCGTGTCCGGTTCCGCCGAGCTCGGCGTGCGCACGGCGTTGGCATCCGGGCGGGCCCGCGGTCGCCGCACCCTCGCCGAGGTGTCGCACTCCGTGCGTCACTCCGTCGCGTACGTCGGCCGCCGCTGGCGGCAGTCCCTGCAGCTGCGGGTGGTCACCACCACGATGCTGCTCGGCCTGTTCGTCATCTCCGTCCTCGGCGGGGTGCTGCACGAGCAGATCGCGAACGGCCTCGAGAGCGACCGCGTCGACACCGCGAAGTACGAGTCGCTCGACCTCACCAGCCAGGCGCAGAACCGGTGGGACAACTCGACGTCCACCTCCGTCGACGAGCTCGACCAGGCCGCCCGCGACATCATGTCGGGCATCCTGTCCGAGCCCGGCCCGCAGCCCAGCCGGTACGTGGTGATGAACCGCTCCGCCGGCAACGAGAGCGACATCGTGCTCACCAGCCTCACGAGCGGCGCCCTCGACCTCACGGCAGTGAGCAGCGAGCTCCAGGCGGCCGTCGCCGCCTCGCCGGACCGCCAGCGGACCCAGATGAGCGAGGTGGCCATCGAGGGCGACGAGCTGCCGGCGGTCATCGTCGGCAGCGTCGTCGAGGTGCCCAACGCCGGCGCGTACGACCTCTACTTCATCTACCCGATGGCGCAGGAGGTGGCGACGATGGGCCTGATCGGCAACTCCTTCGTCATCGCGGGCGTCATCCTGACGCTCCTGGTCGGTGCGGTGGCGTGGGTCGTCACGCGCCAGGTCGTCGCACCCGTGCGCCGTGCGGGTGAGGTCGCCCAGCGGTTGTCGGCGGGCCAGCTCAACGAGCGGATGCCGACGCGCGGCGAGGACGACCTCGCCCTCCTCGCGACGTCGTTCAACGGCATGGCCGACAGCCTGCAGCGGCAGATCCGGCAGCTCGAGGGACTCAGCGCCGTGCAGCAGCGGTTCGTCTCCGACGTCTCACACGAGCTGCGCACCCCCCTCACCACGATCCGGATGGCGGTCGACCTCATCCACGAGTCCAGGGTCGACTTCGACCCCTCGGTCGCCCGCTCGGCCGAGCTGCTCGCCGGCGAGCTCGACCGCTTCGAGGCCCTCCTGTCCGACCTGCTCGAGATCAGTCGCTTCGACGCCGGCGCCGCCGCGCTCGACGTGGAGCCGGTCGACCTGCGCGGCACCATCGCCAAGGTCGTCGAGGCCGCCCGCCCGCTCGCCGAGCGCCGCGGCAGCGTCGTCACCGTGCACGACCCCGACGTCACCGCCGAGGCGGAGGTCGACGAGCGCCGCGTCGAGCGCATCCTACGCAACCTGCTCGTCAACGCCATCGAGCACGGCGACGGCCGCCCAGTCGACGTCTTCGTCGCGGTCGGCGACGACGCGGTGGCGGTCGTCATCGAGGACCACGGCGTGGGCCTGCGCCCCGGCGAGGCGGCCAACGTCTTCACCCGGTTCTGGCGGGCCGACCCGGCCCGGGCCCGCACGACCGGCGGTACCGGTCTCGGCCTGTCGATCTCGCTCGAGGACGCGCGCCTGCACAGCGGCTGGCTCCAGGCCTGGGGCGAGCGCGGTGTCGGGTCGCGCTTCCGCCTGACCCTGCCCCAGCGCGCCGGGGAGACCCTGCACGGGTCTCCGCTTCCGCTCAGCCCCACGGAGGAGTCGTGACCGGCCGTCGGGGCAGGGCAGTCCTGGCGGTCCTCCTGGCGCTCGTGCTCACCGGGTGTGGTGGCCTGTCCAGCGGGGGGCCGGTCGAGCCCGGCCTCGACCTCGGCAGCGGCAACCCGCCGAACCTGGGGGTCGTCCCCCCGGGGCCGGTCCCGGGCTCCGGGCAGGAGAGCATCGTGCGGGGCTTCGTGAAGGCGGGGTCGGCCAGCGACGCCGCGTACGACAACGCCCGGGCCTTCCTCACGACGAGGACGAGCGAGCTGTGGGACCCCGACCGCAGCCTGGTCCTGCTGTCCGCCGACACCGCTCCGGCGGCGACGCTGCTCGACCCGGCGACCGTGCGGATCGCCGCCCGGGCCGCTGGCACGATCGACGCCGACGGCCGCTACACGGCGGCCCGCCCGGGCAGCACCGTCACAGCCGACTTCAGCCTGACCTCTGTCGGTGGGCAGTGGCGCATCAGCGAGCTCCCCCAGGGGTTCGGCCGGTGGATTCCCAGCGTCGACGTGTCCCGCCTGGTGCAGCCCTACGACGTGCACTACGTCTCCACCAGCCGACGCGCCCTGGTGTCGGACACCCGGTGGTTCCCGGTCGACCGGCTCGCCACCCGGCTTGCGCGGGCCCAGCTGGTCCAGCTCCCCGCGCACCTCGAGGGCGCTGCGGCCTCGGCCGTGCCGGTCGGCGCCAGGCTGCTCGGGGATGCCGTGTCGATCGAGTCCGGTGTCGCGACCGTCAACCTCATCTCGGGCAAGCTCGACCCGGGGGAGACCACCCGGCAGAACCTGTGGGCCCAGTTCGTCAGCACCCTCACACAGGACCCCGCCGTCAGCAGGGTCGAGCTGTCGGTCGGTGGCGTGCCCGTCAACCTCGCCGGTCTCGACGGTTCGGCCGGCACGCTCGCCGAGGTCGGGTTCACCACGCCGGCGGCCCCAGCCCTCGCCCGGCCCGTGGTCCGCCGCGGGGACGAGGTCATGGTGTTCGACCCGAGCACCCTCGGCGACGCCGAGCCGCGCCAGCCGCCCGCCACCTCCAGCACCTACCCGCCGGTGCTGGGCACCTTCGCGCGCCTCGCGCTGTCGGCCGACGGGGTCGAGCTCGCCGGTGTCGACCCGGACGGGGACGGCATCTCGCGCTGGCGCGGCACCAACCGCTACGAGGTGCCTCTCGGCGCCACCGACGTCGGCAACCCCTCGTACGACCGGCGCGGGTTCCTCTGGATGGGCGGCGTGGGCCGCAAGGGCGCGACCTCGCCGCGGCTGTGGGTCGTCGACCTGACGGCCAGCCCGGCCGACCCGCGTGCCAGGGCGACCGCGGTTCAGGCGCAGTGGCTCGACGGCCGGCGGGTGCTCGAGGCCCGGGTGGCCCCGGACGGAGACCGCGTCGCGGTGCTCTCGACCGCGCTCGACGGCTCGGGCACGCGGCTGGACCTCGCCGGCGTCGTGCGCGCCGGTGACGGCCTGCCGCAGCAGCTGGCCGACCCGTTGCGGCTCGGCGCCTCCCTGACCAGGGCGAGCAGCATCGCGTGGCTCGACGAGCGCTCGCTGGCGGTTCTCGGGGTGATCGACGGCAAGACCGTGCAGCCGGCCATCGTCTCGGTCGGCGGCAACGTGCGCGGGCTGACCCCGGTCCCCGGAGCCGTGGGCATCGCGTCCACCGGCGGGGAGCGCGACCTGCGGGTCGTCACCTCCTCGGGCCGGCTGCACAGTCGCGCCGGCTCGCAGTGGGTCGACAGCGGTCAGGCCACCGACCTCGCCGTCGCCGCCGGCTGAGCCGTCCACAGACCCGCCTGCGCCCGATGCTCGTCCACAGCGCGGCAGGGGGCACGGCGTCCACGCGTGGGTGCGGGTCATCCTGTGTCCATGGCTGGCGTCCTGGGCACGGTGTGGGCGAGGAGCCGGCGCGGGGTGGCTGCGGCGGGTGACCTCGTGCTGCCGGCACGGTGCGCCGCGTGCCACGGTGCCGGGGGGCCGTTGTGCCGCGCCTGCGCCGACGCCGTGCGCCGGTCCTCGTCCGGGGTCGCCTCCGATGCCGTGGGGCCGCGGCCCCCGCCGCCCGGGATGCCGTGCTGCTGGGCCGGCGCCCGCTTCGAGGGTGCGCTGCGGCATGCTGTCACCGCCTACAAGGACGAGGGGCGTCGCGACCTCCGACCGGTGCTGGCTGCTGCGCTGGCGACGGCACTGGCTGCGGCGGTGGCCGGTGACCCGGTGCTCCGCCGCCGCCTCCGGCTGCGCGAGGAGGTGCTCGTCGTGCCGGTCCCGACCTCGAGGGCCTCGCTGCGGCGCCGGGGCGACGACCCGGTTCTCGGCCTCGCCGTCTGGGCTGCCGCGGCCGTCGGCGGGGGGCGCCCGGCCACGGGTGGCCTGGCCGTGGTCCCTGCCCTGGTCCACGTTCGCCGCGTGGCCGACCAGGCCCACCTCGACCGGGCGGCCCGTGCCGCCAACCTGAGGGGGGCGATGGCGGTGGGGGCCCCGTGGCGCGGGGTGGTCCGTGGCGCCACGTGCGTGCTCGTCGACGACGTCGTCACGACCGGTGCCACCCTCATCGAGGGGGCCCGTGCGCTGCGCGACGTCGGGGCCGCACACGTGGTCGCGGCCACGTGCTCCACGACCCCTCGCCACACCTCGGCCCCGCTATTGTGGGCCACCGGCCCTCCGACTAGCGTCAGGTACTGAGCCCCGATCCTCCGGAGGTGGTGCCCCTGACGCCGGTTCGGCACTGAGCAGCGAGAACACCAAACCGAGGAGGACCACGTGGACATCGTCGTCACCGGACGGCACCTGACCGTCTCCGACCGCTTCCGGGCGCACATCGAGGACAAGCTCGAGAAGATCACCCAGCTCGAGCCGCGCACCCGGCGGGTCGAGGTGCTGGTGAGTCACGAGCCGAACCGTCGCCAGGCGGAGGTCTGTGACAAGGTCGAGATCACCTGTTACGCCAAGGGGCCCGTGGTGCGGGCCGAGGCGTGCGTCGAGGACAAGTACGCCGCCCTCGACCTGGCGATCGACAAGCTCATGGAGCGGCTCAGGCGCCAGAAGGACCGGCGACAGGTCCACCGCGGACGACGTACCCCCGAGTCCGTCGCGAGGGCGACGGCCCGCATCGTCACCCCCGACGAGGGTGGCCAGGTCACCCCCGGCGCCGACGAGGGCGACCCGTTCGTCGGCTCCCCGGTGGAGGTTCGCGAGAAGGTGCACCGCTCCGCTCCGATGACGCTCTCCGACGCACTGAGCGAGATGGAGCTCGTCGGCCACGACTTCTACCTCTTCCACGACATCGACACCGACCGCGCCAGCGTCGTCTACCGCCGCCACGGCTGGAGCTACGGCGTGCTGCATCTCGACCTCGACGGCTCCGCGACCGACGGCGAGGAGCGGGCCGAGGGAGCCGGTGTCGAGATTGCCGCTTCCTGAGAGATCTCACACTGTGCCCGACCTTCGCCTGAGAGACCTGCCACGATTGCCACGTGAGGGGTGACGACGTGAACGGTGGCGGACCGGCTGACGTGCCGTCTGACGTGCCGTCTGACGTGCCGTCGCCCATTCGTGTCGTGATCGTCGACGACCATGACCTCTATCGTCGCGGCATGCAGGTGGTGGTCGAGCTCGACGGCTCCGCGCTCGTCGTCGGCGAGGCGAGCAACGGCTTGGTCGCGGTCGACGTGTGC
>Ga0105047_10013349_pt1 | contig 13130 bp, 6 predicted proteins | sample MAT04_FD_78384 | JGI IMG/M metagenome (GOLD analysis project Ga0105047, IMG submission 78384) | Freshwater microbial communities from Lake Fryxell liftoff mats and glacier meltwater in Antarctica - MAT-04 (megahit assembly) | ecosystem: Environmental > Aquatic > Freshwater > Ice > Liftoff... | reverse complement strand
TCGCTGCGAGTTGCTTGTCTTCTCGCAGAAAGTTGACTCGGTGTCCGTACCTCGCGGTGTCAATGCCGACACCAATGTGTCTGGCGGGTTGAGAATCCGTCGGTTGAGTGGACGCAATCGAATTGTGTTTTCTTCTTTTGGGAGTTACGGCGTCTGGTTTTACGGCGTCTGGTTTTACGACGTCTGGTTTTACGGCGGTAGTCATAGTTTGCTGAGTCCTCAAAATAGAAACTTTGAAAACAGCGTCCGTTGCTGATGGAACGTAGGTGCCACGAGTGTCCTCCGTATCCCTTCGATCAGGCGAATCCTTGTGATCAGCGGTCGAGCCGCAAGATGTACCAATCGCTCTTACCAAAGGTCGGAGGTAACATTCTCCCCCAAGTGGTCGATGCCACAGGTCGGTGATAGAACTTCTCGCGACAACACACACCGCCATTCTCCCATGATTGACGGCCTGTGTGGATAACCAAATTCAACATACAAGGTCGGACGAGCGGAGCGATGTCCGGGAGGGGGGCTTGCACTTTGGTTTGCGGCGAACGCAATGCAATGCGACAGTCAATGTTCGGCGAATACAAGAAACATTCGGGCGACATATCTCACGCTGGTCACTCGCATTTGGTCCCTAGGATCTTTACTGTAGGCCCCATGAGCGACGTCACGCAAATCCTGAGGCAGATTGAGGCGGGAGATTCTTCCGCAGTGAATCGATTGATGCCGTTGGTGTATGACGAACTGCGAAAGATTGCGGCGGCCCGGTTGGCAGTCGAGCGGCCGGATCACACGCTGCAAGCGACGGCTTTGGTGCATGAAGCGTACATGCGGCTGGTGGGCTCGGATCAGTCCTGGGAAGGTCGAGCCCACTTCTTTGCGGCGGCGGCCAATTCCATGCGGCAGATTTTGGTGAACTGGGCATTAGCCAAACGTACCGACAAACGGGGCGGCAGCAAACAACGGGTCGAAATGGACGAACTGCACGAACTGCTCGTGGCGGATTCCACGGATCCTGACATGATCCTGGACCTTGACGATGCCCTGACGAAGCTGGCCGAAGACGATGCGGAAGCTGCGGAACTGGTGAAATTACGGCTGTTTGCCGGACTGTCGGTGACCGACGCCGGGCAGACGCTGGGCCTTTCCCGCTCGTCGGCGTACGAGAATTGGGCATTCGCCCGCGCGTGGTTTGCGGCTCGCAAATTGTCGAATCCGGAATAATTTCTGAAAAATCTCCGGACGAATGCCGTCCCTTTCCTGCATGGTCTTTTAGCAGGCAGAAAAAGCTGCCTTAAAAAAGGGGTCGGGAACCAATAGCCAAATGGCCCGATGGGTGTTGCGCACTATTGGTTCCCGACCCCTTTTTTGAGGCCCCGACATCCCCACGACGGCCCCTTTAAACTGGAGAATCCCCCCATGTTGCTTAACCTGTGTTCGTTGTTGTCATCAGGACGTCCAAACCGTCGGCGAATGAGCCGTCAAAAGGCGATTGCACGGCAAACCGGCAGATTGCAGATCGAGGGTCTGGAAGTCCGGCAGTTACTCAGCGGAAATCCGCTGACCAGTATTCCGCAACTCAACAGCAATCCGGCAGCAACCGCCGCTATTTATCTGGACTTCAACGGTCACTTTGAAGCAACAACTGGAGGGCACAGCAACGTCACGACGCCGGTGTTCGACAGCGACGGCGACAGCAGCACGTTCAGCGACGACGAGTTGGCATACATCACGGACGTGTGGAAAATCGTCGCCGAGGACTACGCACCGTTCAATATCAACGTGACCACAGTTGAACCCGCTGTCTTGGCACCCGGAGTTCCCGGCAGTGCCGCTAACGGCATTGCGTTGAGACTGGCAATTGGTGGCTCGGATTCGGTGATTGGCGGGAGCGGCAGTTGGGCGGGGTACGGCTACACCAATTCCTTCACGAACTCCTTTACGAATATCGCTTTCGTGTTCCCAGAATCTGCACCGGGGGTTACTCGGTCAGTTTCCACGATTGGGATCATCGCATCTCATGAAGCGGGCCACAGTTTTGGCCTTCGCCATCATCCCGGTGACATCGACACGACCGCAAAGACGCAGGGCATCATGAATTCCAGTTCATATGGATACGACGACGCGATATGGTCTCTCTTGCCGGACGACAATGGAACGCTTCAGGATGACATGGCGATGCTGTCGAATTCGCTGAACGGCTTCGGCTATCGAATTGATGATTTTGGAGGCAGCATTTCGAACGCGACGCCGCTGGTCAACAACAATGGCACATTGACGGGCACTGGGATTATTGGGTCTCCCAATGATGTGGATATGTTTTCATTCGAGGCGATCAGCGCGAATGGAGTGAAGATTGATGTCCAGGGAGTCGAGATTGGTCAGAATCTCGACGTCGTGTTCGATTTTCTTGACGCTCAAGGCAATGTTATTGCCACCGCGAATCCTGGTGATTCCCTCGACGCCACTCTGACAGTTCCGTCCAGTGGAACACGGTATGTCGCGGTTCGCAGTACCGGCGTTTACGGACGTGTGGGGCAGTACACTGTTTCCATATCATCCGCCTTGCCCGGCATCGACGTCGTCGCCGCGAGGTCCAGCCTTGCAACCAGCGAGCAAGGTCTGAGCGATTCCTTCACGGTCCGTTTGACGAGGAAGCCAGCCGCCGATGTGACGATCAATATGTCATCGAGTGATGAAAGCGAGGGAATTGTCTCGCCCGGGCAAATCGTCTTCACTGCGGACAATTGGTATCTGCCGCAGGCAATTGTCGTCACGGGTGTGGATGACTTTACTGTCGATGGGATCAGCACCTTCAGCATCAACTTCGATTCCGTCGTCAGTACCGACAGCAACTATGCCGGAATGTCGATTGCCTCGCTGCAGGCATCCAACGCAGACAACGACGTGCCGGGATCTGCTGTTCAGTTAAGCGGTGTTCAAGCTGACGTCAAGATCGACCAACAAGGCAACCTGATTGTGACGGGCTACTTCTCGGTTCCTACTGACTTTGATCCCGGTCCGGGAATAACGCTGTTGACGCCGGGCTCCGTCCGGAATGGTTACATTGCCAAGTACTCACCGACTTACGAACTGATCTGGGTGAAGAGCTTTGTTGCCACAAGTGGCATAACGTACGCAAACTCACTGGACTTAGACACCACAGGCAATATTTATGTTGCCGGATACACATCCGCGTCCTCGATCACCTTTGGTAACATCGTTGTGAACAATCAGGGGTCCAGCGATGCGTTTCTTGCGAAACTGGACGCAAGTGGAAATTTCGTTTGGGCATATGGGTGGGGAGGTACATCGACGGATGAAGCTTTCCAGTTGCAGGTTGGTTCCAATGGGAACATCATTGTCTCCGGGACATATCAAGGCACCATAGATGCGAACCCTGGTCCCGGCACATTCACGCTCACAAGTGCAGGGACCTATGACAGCTATGTGTCGCAGTTTACGCCGAATGGAATTTTCATCTCGTCAACCACGCTCGGCGGCACGGGCGGCGACTTCTTACGACAACTTGAGGTGGATGATTCCGGTAATATCTACGCAGGGGGCTACTTCTCTGGCAGCGGGCAATACGGTAGTCAGACGCTGACGAGTGCCGGGAGCTCTGATCAGTTTCTCGTGAAAATGAATCCGACAGGCAGTGTTCAATGGGCTCGCCAGGTGTTCGGGGTTGATGGAAGTCCGGCCGTGGCTGGACTGGCGGTTGATGCGAGCGGATCGGTCTATCTGGCATCAGCCTTCACGGGCGAGATCAACTTTGGTCCTGGTACTCCGACCATGACTGGCACTGGCACTCGCAGTTCCTTTGTTGCGAAATGGGACTCCACCGGCACTCTGCAACGCGCTGATCAGATCGCAGGCGATGACAGCATCTCGATCCTGGGCATGGAAATTGGAGCCGATGGTAATCTGAATCTGTTTGGTACACTCTTTGGAACTGCTGACTTTGATCCGAGCCCCGGAGAAGCGATTCGCACCAGTAGCGGTCCTCAAGACAGTTTCATCCTGCGTTTGGACTCAGACTATCAATTCCTCGACTTGTTGCAGATTGGTCGTGCATCAGGGAACGTTGCAGCACTGGATGTGGATGGTCGCGGTAACGTGATTGTGGTCGGTGCCTTTAGTAGCGGTGGACCAGTCAAGCTGCCGACGGGCGATATTTTCGACGGCAGCAATGGAGCTGGAAACGGATATTTGTTGAAGCTGAATCTGGCCGCTGGAGTTACGGTCGGCCCTTCCGTTGGCCTCGTGACCTCGGAAGACGGCACATCCACCAGCTTCAACGTCGTTCTCGATATTCCGCCCACAGCCGACGTCACGATTCCCGTGTACTCCAGTGATCCCAGTGAGGGCGTTGTTTCAACCAGTTCGCTGACGTTTACTCCGTCCAACTGGTATACTCCTCAAACCGTCACTATCACCGGCGTTGATGATGCGGCCATCGACGGTGATGTCACGTACTCAATCGTACTGGGGACGGCGACAAGCGCTGATTCGGCGTACAACGGCTACAACGCTAACGATCTCAGTTTGATCAATGCAGACAATGATCAGCCGCTGGTAATGTTCAACGACAGTTTCGAAGTCGGCGAATGGAACGGCCTGTGGGTGGAAGACAGTCAGAACGACTGGTACCGATCTTCTCAGCGAGCGACCAGCGGTTCGTGGTCCGCCGAAGTCGATGGTTCGGCCACCAACGCCACGCTGACCATCGGTGCGATAATTAATCTGTCCGGCATGCAGACGGCGACGCTGACCTTTGACTGGCTGATTGAAAGTGGATTTGATGCCGGCGAATACCTGTCGTTCGATATCTCCATCAACGGCGGATCGACATGGATTCAGGATGTGCGGCGGCTGAACGGCAACGTTAGCGCCGAAAACGTGTGGTTCAACGAAACTGTTGATCTGACACCATACATGTCGTCGAATCTGAAGATTCGTTTTCGATCCACCGTAAGTGCCTCGGACGAGGATGCCAACGTCGACAATGTTCGCATCACTGCGATTCCCGCTGGCCCGAATACTCCGCCCGTTGCCGTTGCGGGTGGACCTTATGCAATGAACGAAGGCAGTTCCGTCACGTTGAGTGCTTCCGGATCCACTGACAGTGACGGAACGATCAGCAGCTACGCATGGGACTTTGATTGTGACGGTCAGTTCGACGACGCCACGGGCGTGGCTCCGTCCTTCACAACAACCAGCAGCGGCACTCACATCGTCGGCCTGCAGGTGACCGACAATCGCGGTGCCACAGCCACATCCACAGCAACGATCACTGTGAGTAACGTCGCTCCGACCGCAAATGCTGGCAGTGACCAAAGCGGTTTTGTCGGGGTGGTTATCGGCGTGACTGGTATCGGTTCGAGTGATCCCGGCAACGATATCGTCAGCTATGACTGGGATCTTGACAACGATGGTCAGTACGATGATGCCAGCGGTGTCAACGCGTCGTTCAGTTCTGCCGTCGCCGGTGTCTTTACAGTTGGCGTCAAAGTCACAGATGCTGACGGAGCTGTTTCATACGACTCCGCGACGATCACCGTCACCGAAGCAGCATTTACTAAGTTCTATGTGCTCAACGATGCCTCGACCAATGCCACGTACGAGTACGCCGCAGATGGCAAGTCGATTGAAAACTACGCGATCAACAGCGGCAACTCGGCTCCGCGCGGTGCGGCGAGTACGGCGGCGGGGACGACGGTGTGGGTCGCCGACAAGAATCGCAAGGTCTATGTCTACAACACGGCTGGTGGACTGCAGGGATCCTGGAGTGCAGGAACGCTCGCCAGCAACGCGCAGGTCGAGGGACTTGCCACGAACGGCAGCGACGTGTGGATCGTCGATAACAGCTCCAACAAGGTCTTTCGCTACACCAGTGCCGCCGGACGACTGTCGGGAAGCCAGACAGCCGTCAGCAGTTTTTCGCTGAACACAAGCAACACGAACCCGAAAGGCATTGTCACTGACGGCACCTATCTGTGGGTCGTCAACGACAGTTCAAGCGACAAAGTCTTCAAGTACACTCTGAGCGGCTCGTTGGTCGGGAGCTGGACAATTGATTCCGGAAATCAGACTCCCACGGGTTTGACCATTGATCCAGCGAACGGAAGCCAGAGTATCTGGATCGTGGACAGCGGTACGGATCGTGTCTATGAATACAGTGCCGCTCGCAGCCGCGTTTCCGGAAGCCAGGCGGCTGGAATCACTTTCGTTCTGGCCAGCGGAAACAGTAACCCACAGGGGATTGCTGATCCTCCGCCGGTTGCACAGTCAACTGCGGTGCGGCAATCCTCGTCTGAAACGACGTTCAGCACGATGGCAACGATCGCGTCACGTTCGTCGCCTGCTTTGGCGACAGATCGCGGGCTGCGTCCTGCGTTGCAGGAATTCATATTATCGAACGAGCAGGATCGGTTCTCAGATCTCGTGTCGCTGGCGAAATCTGCAGCGAGTCGAGATAAGCTGTCTGATTTGGAACTGCCGACACATCGATTGCAAATGTCCGCCGTCCATGACATGGATGATCTGTTTTTGCTCGACGGAGTCTTTGAAACGATCGACGAAGGTCTGTTCGCGATCCTTGATACGGCATGTTGAAAGGGGGTGGCCGTAGGTTGTCTGGGCTGTTGATTTCATCGTTTAACGGCTAGCCGAAGGCGTCGGAGCCGCAGGAGCCGCAAGTACACAGTCGCCTGCGGCTTGCCGTTAAACGAAAGTCACTGCAGGGACTGAATCGCACCTGTCAAACCGCATTCAATGAATTATAGATTCGTTTGTCCCCAGGAAGTTCACTGCAAAAGCTCGCCTTCGTTATTAGACTCGGCATGCGATTCAGGCCCTGCGGGCCGACACAGCCTCTGCCGGTGGCTCGAGCCACCGGTGGATCATCATCATGAACCAAAGGCCTGAAAGGCCGACACAAGTCGCATGGTCTTCGCTGCAGTCGTTGTGTCGGCCCTCCGGGCCTCAGTGAAACTACCGCTGCACCATCCACAACGCTCGTCATCGATCCACATCAATGGGACACAATCACAGATTTATTTTACTGCGGGAATTTACTGACAAAAATCCTTAACGGCGTCGCCGCTCCGGATGAAGGAAAGGGTCGGGAGTCTTTTTCGGAGAGTTGCCTGGTGAAAAACACTGACCTTTCCGTCCGAAAAAGACTCCCGACCCTCTGCTCACACGCGAAACAGCCCATTGGACAAGCTGGACCTGCGTTCTGGCACCTGATGGGTTGATCGATCCGACCGTCCCACTGCGGCTGGCCGAACTGGCATTGCAAAGCGATCCGAACGCGAGCTTCTACTTGCAAAATCTCGGGGCCATCCTTTATCGCGCGGGACGCTTTGAGGAAGCACTCGCCCGCCAGATGGATCTCATGACCTACTGGCAGCGCAGAAGTGAAGCAGCCGCAGACCGCACGTCACCAGCGTACACGTACTTCTTCCTGGCGATGGCGCACCATCGCCTGGCACACGCAGCCGACGCACAAGACTGTTTCCAGAAAGGCACCGAAGTGGCGCGCGAGGAACTCGCCGGAACTCCACAATGGAACCGGGAGATCACACTACGGCTTCTTCAGAGTGAAGCCGAGGCCGTCCTGGGATTGGCGACGCCCGCTCCGCTGACGCCTGAGGAGGTCACTTCAAAGTAGAGTCTGACTGCTGACGAACGATTACTGAAAGTTGAATGAAACACCGGCCGGTGAGCGTAAGGTTGACGCCACATTGCTCACCGGCCGAGACGTCCCGCAGTGCATAGCTTGCGCGCTGCGGATTGCGTTTGCATTTTAAGCAGGCTTCCAGGAGTTTTCCATGCCTGTTTATGAAACAATTCTGTCTCGATACTCGTACCGTCTGTTTGGCTGGCCTGGTTCGTTGGCTGGAGGTCTTCGGTTCGGATGTCCGGCACTGCTCTTCCAGTATTGCCATGTGTTTGTGACGCTCGTTTCCATTCACGATGCAGCGCTTATTGTATTCAATCACCAGACCATCAACGAAATGGAAAGAAATCCTGCTGGTTCCTGGCTGTTGAAAATTCACGGAGGAGAGGTCTGGCTGTTTGTGCTCGCGAAGCTCGCCGGGACAGCTTTGGTTTGTGCGATTCTGGTGACTGCGTATCAAAACGGGAAGTGGCATGCGATACCCATCGTCGGTGCGCTGGCCGCTTTTCAACTGGTGCTCTTGTGTTACCTGACGTTCGCGTGACAGGGATGCGCGTCATAACAAAGATATATTCAGCATGCAGGAAACCCCGCAGATTCGCTCTGTTGTGGGCACGACAATTTTGTCTGATCGTCCTGATCACTGGCGTGGAAGGGATCGTGTTTTGGATGATGGGCTTTCGCTACCAGTCCTCCTCGTTGCCGGTCGCAGCATGTCCGACTGACATCTCAATAGCCAGGCAGGGAAACTACGCGGCATTGAGTATGAGAATGACGGGAAACCTCGGGAAAGAAAACTGGAAAGACGTTGTCGTGATCGACCTGCTTCGACACGACCCCGTATGGCTCGGCGTCAGTTACCTCAGTCCTCACCATGTCGCAATCGCACCGGATGCAAATTCGGTGGCGATTGCTGCGGGAGACGGCGCAATCTATTCCATGGCTGCCCCCTTTAACAATTCGCCCACGGGTGGAGGACGAAGAGCACGATTGTTCGTGTCTTCCGGAGAAGAAGATCTGTCTCATTTGGTCTTCGCGCCTGACGGACGCAGCATTGCTGCGATGGGTCAACGCCTTTTCAGTGTCTGGGACTGGCCCACCGCGCGGTTGCTGCATCAACATCAGTACAAACGTACTGGCATTGCGGCAAGATCCGTCGTTTATTCTGCCGATTCTCGCACCATTGCATCACTCGATGACAATGGTGATCTGTGGTTGTGCGATGCCAGATCGGGTGCATCAATTCAAGTAGTTGCGATCAATGAAACTCCGCACCACGACATCGTTGTGGATTTTGAAACTCAGCGTATTGCCATTGTCAGAGAGCCCTTGATTTCCGTCTTTAGTTTCGGGGCCGAAGATGCGATCTGGAGCGCGGCATGTGATTCACCCATTATCGCGTTGAGTCCTTCGGGCCGGAGCCTCGCGTTCGTTCAGTTCGGACTCGGAAGTAACCAGGTGGTGGTAAGTGAAGTCGAAACGGGGAAGCCACGCTGCAGATTTGAGGTCGGTCAGGCGATGATGCTTGGAATGAAGTTTGCCTCCGACACGTTGCTTTACTCAGCGGACTCGCGTGGAAATGTGCGGGCATGGAATACGGATTTCCACCGGGAGCAATGGGCTGTCCCTCTGCTGGACTCGGCACCTGTCGATGATGGCAGTGTACATCCAGAATTGTTCGGAAACCCCTCGCCATAGAGAGCGGATCGAAGGTGGGAGCCAATCGAAGGTGGCAGGAACGTTAATACATCAGATCGCCTCGCCCAGTCTCGAATCGACCACACGGTTCGTTTGTGCGACGCCGCGACAATACAGTTCGCGGTACGCATTTAAGCCGGCGCGGATGTGAGTTTTAAGCCAAGGATGGCAACAACTAACAGGACGAGAAAGAATATCCGCAGGATCGAGACTGGCTCGCCGAGAATGATTACGCCAGATGTCGCGGCTCCGATTGCGCCGATCCCGACCCAGACAGGATACGCAGTACCAATGGGAAGGTCGCGAACCGCGACCGCCAGCAAAAACATGCTTGCGATGATCGCCATTCCCGTCCAAACGCTGGGCCAGAATCGAGTGAAAGCGTCGGTGTACTTCATCCCAACTGCCCATCCGGCTTCCAGCAACCCGGCACATACCAATATCAGCCACGGTTTCACGACGACGCTCCTACGGAATAACCTCGTAAGTGCGTCGTCTTGTCTTGACCGGGTACGGCGCGTCTCGTCCGGGAATTGTTCGATTGATTGCACCGCTTGCCGCCACAGCGGTCAAATTCCAGCTTCCTGACTGTGGCGATTGAACGGTTTGGAGTATGAGCGTCACCGACCATTGCGTCGCTTGGTCCGACCATTCCCTGCCTTCAAGCTGTCGATTGCCCCGCCACCGGATTCATTCCGGTGGTTCTCGGGATTCTGCACTACTCGGACGTATCGGAAATTCCTGTAGTGCAGAATCCTGAAAACCACTGAGGTAAACTCAGTGGCGTGGACTTAAGGTATTTTCTTGTGGCGGAAGTCGCCAAGACTTTCGGTTTTCCCTGCAAAAACCCGCGTGTCAAAAGGATTGGATTTTAAGCTCTCCATCCGGCCCTGTGCCGGTGGAAGCGAGACTGATCAGCTACAACGACAAAGCCCCCGCGCCCGCCGTGCCTCCCCGATTTTTGCTCGCCGAAGGCGAGCAAAAACCGGGGAGGCACGGCGGCACGATGAATTCTCGCTGCGGAGTAGCTTGCAAGTCAGCGGACTACCGACGCAGGGTCGGTAGAGCCGTGAAACGCATTGTTTGATCTTAAGTCCACCCAGTGTCGAACTTGGGTTGTGGGCAAAGCCCGCGCCAAGGACTCCGAAGGTTATGGACAAACCCGAGATTCTGGAGAATTCTGCAAGTAAAATGCCAGCAAAGACTGGTATGCTTTGGGTGCGTTTTCCCAGCCCACCACTCCGGAATTCAGTTGCGTTCGCATTCATTGAAAATCTGTGATCCAATGAAATCTATGCAATCCTTTAAACGCGACAGCAGCAGGTTAACGACTGCGGCCCAATGTCTTGCTGCGGCTGCGGCTTTGATATCCGGCAGAACGAGATACTTGCGGTTGTCGCTTTGCGGGCTGACTGGATGGGCGTTGCCGGGGCTGGGATTCCTTCTGTTCAATGTCTGCTGCGGAGCAGCTTGCAGCGCAGACGACAATCGACTCGGGTATACCGTTGAGGAATTTGAAACTCAGGTTCGTCCGGTTCTCGCCACGCAATGTGTTAAGTGTCATGGCGAACATAAGCAGGAAGGCGGGTTGCGACTGGATACTCCCGACGCCATTTTGAAAGGTGGAGACAGTGGTCCGGCGGTCGTACCGTTTCACGCGGATCAAAGTCTGTTGATGGAGGCGGTGCGCTACGAAAGCCTGGAAATGCCACCCAGCGGGCGTCTCCGCGACAAACAAATCCGCCAACTGCAGCGATGGATCGATCTGGGCGCGTTCTGGCCGACGAACCGGGAACCAGTGCGCGAAGCGCGGGCCGAGTTCTCGGACGAAGATCGCCACTGGTGGGCTTTCGAACCGATTCACCAGATCGTCGCGCCGAAGATTGAGGGCGATCATTGGTCGATCAATGAAGTCGATCAGTTCGTGTTGAATCGCATGCATGCCAAAAAACTGACTCCCGCTCCAAAAGCTTCACCTCAAACCCTTGTCCGCCGTTTGTACTTCGATCTGATCGGACTGCCACCCTCCGCTCAGGATGTCATATCGTTTGGTGATGCAACTGCAGCCAATGGTTTTGATGCTGCGTGGACGAATCTGGTCGAACGACTTCTGGCAGATCCGAGATACGGGGAACACTGGGCACGTTTCTGGCTGGATGTGGTACGTTACGCAGAATCCGATGGCTGGAATAAGGACGCCTATCGACCGCACATCTGGCGATACCGTGATTATGTCATTGATGCATTCAACAGTGATAAGCCGTATCCCGATTTCGTACGGGAACAGTTGGCCGGTGATGAAATCAGCGACGACAATCCCGAGCATCTTGCGGCGGTCGGTTTTCTGAGGCTGGGCATCTACGAATACAACCAGCGCGACGCGCGCGGGCTGTGGAACGACGTCATGAACGAGATGACTGATGTCACTGGCGATGCGTTTTTTGGTCTGAGCATGGGATGTGCAAAATGCCACGATCACAAGTTTGATCCGATTCCGCAGGCCGACTACTTCAAACTGCGTGCGTTCTTCGAACCCGTCATCTGGCGCGACGATATCGTGGGCGGAACGGCGGCTGAAAAACAAGAGTATCAGAAGCAGTTCACACTCTGGGAAGACGCCACAAAGTCTGTTCAGGAACAAATCAATGCGATCGTCAAGCCGTATCATGATCGCAAATGGATATCGACGGCTGACAAATTTCCGCTCGACATTCAGGCATGTTTCTACAAGCCGGAGGCCGATCGAACGTCGTGGGAACACCAGATGGCGTATCTGGTGTCTCGACAGTTCGAAGACGAAGGCGGTGGCCCGCTAGCGGGAATGAAGAAGAACGACAAGGAGAAACTGGACTCCCTGCAGAAAGAACTGGCGGCCTTCGACGACATCCGACCGAAACCATTGCCCGACTTGATGACGGTATCGGACTTCGAAGGAGCTGTCACGCCGACGGTCATTCCCGACTTGCCCGACACGACGCCGATTGAGCCTGGCTATTTGACGGTGATGATGCCCGACAAGGCGTCTGCGATCACCCGCATTCAGGCTATGCCGGGATCGACCGGACGTCGAACAGAGCTGGCTCGGTGGATTGGCGACGGCAACAATCCACTCACAATGCGAGTCATTGTGAATCGTATCTGGCAGCAGCATTTTGGTCAGGGCATCGCGGCGACCACCAGCGATTTCGGACGGCTCGGGCTGGCACCGACGCATCCGGACCTGCTCGACTGGCTTGTGAACGAATTTGTCGAACACGATTTCAGCATCAAGCATCTGCATCGACTGATTCTCTTGTCATCGACATGGCAGCAGTCGGCTCATCATCCGGATGCGGCTCGTCAGGCATCAATCGATCCTGGCGACAATTTGTTGTGGCGATCACGCATTCGACGCCTGTCTGCCGAACAGATTCGCGACGCCATGCTGACCAGCAGTGGTGAACTGCAGCAGAAAACGGGCGGTCCCAGCGTCGATGCGAACACTCCACGTCGTGCAATTTATGTGAAGAGTTTTCGAAATACACCGGACACATTTATGGCGGCATTTGATGTCGCCAACGGTTTGCAGAGTACGTCAGAGCGAACTTCAACGACAACACCTGTTCAATCATTGCTGCTGATCAACGGGGAGTATCCGCTTGGTCGAGCGAAAAAGTTTGCCGACCGAATCGGAGAGTCGTATTCATCATCTCAGCAGCAGATTGTGGCCGCGATGGAAATCGCCTGGGGCCGACAGCCGACGGCTGACGAACTG
>Ga0105047_10013348_pt1 | contig 13130 bp, 9 predicted proteins | sample MAT04_FD_78384 | JGI IMG/M metagenome (GOLD analysis project Ga0105047, IMG submission 78384) | Freshwater microbial communities from Lake Fryxell liftoff mats and glacier meltwater in Antarctica - MAT-04 (megahit assembly) | ecosystem: Environmental > Aquatic > Freshwater > Ice > Liftoff... | reverse complement strand
TGGAAATATCATTAACGGTAATGAAATCAATGGCAAAATAGCATTGATAAACCGAGGATTATGTGATTTTTCGAAAAAAGTGTTTAACGCACAACAAGGAGGTGCCATCGCTGCTATCATTTGTAACATCGCAGGAGTAAATGGAGGCACGGGAGAAGAATTAATTAATATGGCGGGTGGTCTTAATGCAGCATCGGTAACCATACCATCTATATTTATGAAAAAATCAGATTGTGATAAAATTCGTCTGGTTTTATCAAATGGAGGACAAGTAGACATGACATTTAAAGAAAGAGAACGACAAGGGGCAGAATACCTGGATGGATCATTGGATAATGGCATTATAGCGCATGAATATGGTCATGGTATTTCCAATAGGCTGACAGGAGGACGACAAGCTGCTTCATGTCTTACCAACGACGAACAAATGGGAGAAGGCTGGAGTGATTTTTTCTCACTAATCATGACACATGAACCAGGTGATAAAGGAAGTGATGCAAGGGGAATCGGAACTTTTGCATTTGCTCAGTTGCCTATCGGCGGAGGTATCAGGACTTTTCCTTATTCAACAGATATGAAAATCAATCCTCAGACATACGACGATATAAAAGGTACTTCATCCCCTTATCCTCCGGGAGAAGTGTGGACGGACATGCTTTGGGATCTGTATTGGGCTTTTGTTGATCTTTATGGATATAATGCGGATTGGACCAATACAAATTCAGGCAATTATAAAGCGGTCTACCTTGTCATGGAAGGCATGAAAATGCAACCCTGCAATCCCGGGCTTATTGATGGTAGAAATGCAATACTAAAAGCCGATGAAGTACACAACAATGGTGCAAATAAATGTATGATCTGGAGTATATTTGCCAGAAGAGGGTTGGGATATTTTGCGGATGGAGGAAACAAAGATAATCGAAATGACGGCAAAGAAGATTTCGAATCATTGCCAATTTGTATAGAGAAATTAAAAATATCAAAAACTTCCACAGCATCTATTAATGCAGGTGATGAAGTTGCGATTGGCTTAAAAGCAATCAATCATATTCCTTCCAGACAATCAAATGTGATTATTACGGATGAACTACCAAGCGGTATGACTTATGTGTCAGGATCGTCCAATGTACCAGCCGTAGTTAGCGGAAATATCATCACTTTTGAATTGGGAGACATGGATTATGAAAAAGAGATCAATATCACCTACAAAACAAAATCAAGCATTGACAATAAATCTATCAGACTAGATCTTGAGTCGTTTGATGGCAGCTTTGAATGGGATATTGAAAAAAATGAAGGAAGTGAAGATTGGTTGCCTACGTCTGATGTGTTCAGAAGTCCTGACCTAGCCTTTAATATCATCAATGTTGCTGCTGAAACAGATGCATCTCTTAGGTCAATCCCTTATAAAATCACCGGTAATAATCCTGTGATGCGTTTCTGGCATAGATACAACACACAACCTGGCAACGATGGTGGATTCGTTGAAATAAGTGTGGACGGAGGAGCTTATTTTCAAGTAAAAGCAGACAAATTTATCAGAAATGGCTATAATGGACCGCTTGCCTATGCCACGCTAGCCACACCATCTTTGGATGCATATTCAGGTAACTCAGGAGGCAACTGGACGGGCAATTTAGTAGGTGTATGGAAAGACTCTTACATTGACATGTCAGAATATAACGGAAAAACGGTGGTCTTCAGGTTCAGATTTGCCAGTGATGCCACAGTGGCCGCTTTAGGAGACCTGAATGGATGGTTTATTGATGATTTTGAGTTGCTGGACATTTACAAATATACAGCTCAGGCATGTATAGCTGCAGATGCAGGGCAAGGTGAGAAGGCATGTACACAACCATTTGAAACCATAGTAAACAGCCAGGAAGGGGTCAATGCCACAGATGATGTAGAAGATTTTTTTGCAGTAACTCTATCACCGAATCCTGCAGATGATTATGTGGTTATTTCAGCAATGTCACCTACTGAATCGAATGCTGTCATATCAATAAATTCTATGGAGGGCAAAACATTATACCAGCATAAGATGAATCTGGACAACACTTTACGCCCTGTTACAATAAACACATCATCACTAGCCGGTGGATTTTATTTTGTAAAAATACAATCTGGAAACCATGTAAGTACAAGAAAGCTGATCATCAGATAAAGTATTACCAATATTAAATCAAAAAAGGGATACATATTCAATATGTATCCCTTTTTTGGTTTTATAAAGTTTTGGTAATTCAAGTCTACAGTAATGGCTGAATCACAATAATCCGAAATGATGCAGAAGCGCAGATTATACACATGTAACTTAGGTTACACTTTGAAATTATGTAAAGCATTAAGTTTGTGAGACAATCATTAAATTCACTTAGCAATGCATAGCAAAAAAACAAAACTGGTCATCATAGGCGGGGGAACAGGGGGCATCATGCTTTCTTCAAGACTTATAAAATCAAAAGCACCGGTTGAAATCACCTTAATCGAACCTGCAGATACACATTGGTATCATCCGGCGTGGACGTTGGTTGGTGCAGGGGCGTATGATATTAAAAAGACAGCAAAACCAATGTCTGAGATGATCCCCAATAAAGTGAAGTGGATAAAAGATTATGCGACAGGATTTAAACCTGAAGAAAACATAGTAGCCACTGCCAATACGGGAGATATATCCTATGATTTTTTGGTGGTTTCACCAGGTTTGGTGATGGATACATCCTTGATAGTAGGTCTGACTGAAGCATTGGGCAAAGGTGTGGTTTGCAGTAATTATATAGATCCTGAACATACCTGGGATGTAATAAGAAATTTTAAGGGAGGAAATGCGATATTTACTCAACCTACTACGCCTATAAAATGTGGGGGAGCTCCCCAGAAAATCGCTTATCTTGCTGCTGACTACTTCCGTATGCACAATATGAGCGATAGAACAAAGGTCACATTTGCTACACCAGGTTCAGTGATCTTTGGAGTCAAAGTTATTGCAGATAGCCTTATGAAGGTAATAGATAGATATAATATTGATTTCAAACCATTTTATGCCCCGGTTAAGATAGATGGTCCGAACAGGAAAATCACATTTAAACATATAGGTCCAAAAGAAAATCTTTGTGTTGTAAATGAAGATGGATCTACCGATGCTTCAGTTACTCCAGACGAAATTGTCATGGATTATGATATGTTGCATCTTGCTCCTCCTCAGACAGCGCCAAAATTTGTAAAAGAATCTTCACTGGTCAATGCTGCCGGATGGCTGGATGTAAATATCAATACATTGCAACATGTGCGTTACCCCAATATCTTTGGCATGGGTGATGTAGCTGCGTTACCTACAGCAAAGACGGGAGCTGCCATCAGGAAACAGGTGCCTGTAGTAATGGCCAATATCCTACATCTCATCAAAGACAATCATCTGGGTAAAAAAATATATGAAGGCTATTCTTCCTGTCCATTGGTCACTGGTTACGGGAAAATGATTCTGGCGGAGTTTAATTATAAAAATGAATTTACTCCTGATCCAAAATTGAAACAAATGCTGATCTTTGATAGTACCAAAGAAGACTGGCGACTATGGATGCTAAAAAAGTATGGATTACCGTATCTCTATTGGAATAAAATGATGAAAGGAATCGAAGTATAATGTTTTTGTTGACATAACAAGTCCTGTCTTTAATCTGAGGACGGGACTTTTTAATTGTATTTAAATCACTTCGTAATTCAATATTCTACTGAGCACCATCTTTAGCTGGAATTTTTGACATGGCTAATTCGGCAATGGCTGTTATGCTCAGGCTGGGATTGACGCCGGGATTGGCTGAAATCATACTTCCATCGCAAACCAACATATTTTTATAATTAAACACATGATTGTCCTTATCGATAACGCCAGATGAAGCATCTTTTCCCATACATGACCCACCTAGGATATGAGCGGTAGTAGGAATGCCCAAAAGTGTTTCTGTGTTCATCACAGTAGCTTTACCATTGATAATTTTTTCTATTTTTAACGCAATTTCTTGTGCCTTTGGATTGAAAGCTGTTGGTAATGGCCCTTTTTCAGGTTTTGATATCAAAATTCCCGGCCATGATCTGACCAGACGAAGCGTAGAGTCAATACTTTCCATGTAAAGTAAAATTTGGGTTCTTTTGCTCCAGTCATCTACAAAAAAGATGCGCATATTGTCTAGTGGGTGAATGAAAAAATCCTTTAGCATTCGGAAGAAGCGAATAAAAATATTATTCCCCTGTACCATAGGAGCCATAAACAAACGCCAGAACCCTGCACCGGAAGAATATTTTACAGGTTCCACATGTCTGCTTTCATCCAGATGGACTATAGATCCGATGGCAATTCCTTCAGAAAATACGGCATTTTTATCAAATGTAGTTACGCCAATCAGACTCTCTGAATTGGTCCTGATACCCTGTCCCACCATATCCGACAGGTTCTTAAGCGACGATAACTTGAGTTTGAGAAGGAGCTTAACCGTACCCATAACACCTCCTGAAAAAATTACCCCTTTTGCTTTTACATTTCCTTTGGCAGGAAACCATGACAGTGAATCTCTATATCGGATTTCATAACCTGCACTTCCATCATCACTAAGGGGGAAGACATCGTACACTTCTTTTTCGGCTATGATTTCAGCGCCCAATGGTTGAGCAAGAAAAAGATAATTTTTATCCAACGTATTTTTAGCATTAAATCTGCAGCCCAGCATACAGCCACCGCATAGATTGCAACCTGTACGATCAGGTCCTTTCCCATCAAAATAAGGGTCAGCAATAGTCACGCCTACTTTACCAAAATGTACAGCCACATCAGTTTTTTCAAAAGCACTTTCAATACCCATTTCCTGCGCCAATTGGAGCATAGCTTTGTCACTTCTGCTCATATAAGGATGTCTCTCCGCACCCAGCATTTTTTTTGCCAAAGTGTAGTATGGTTTTAAAACATCTTCCCAGTTATCCAATCCTCTCCAGTGTCCTGAATTAAAAAATTCTGATTTTGGGACAGGCAATGTATTAGCATATACCAGAGATCCGCCACCAACACCTACGCCGCTTAATGCTACAACATGCCTGAAAAAAGTCATTTTGAAAAGACCATTCATACCTATGCCTGGCATCCACATCCATTTTCGCAAATTCCAGTTGGTCTTCGGGAAGTCTTCTGGAGCGTTAAACCATTTGCCTTTTTCTATTACAAGAACTTTATATCCTTTTTCGGACAATCTCAGTGCTGCAACAGACCCTCCGAATCCACTACCGATAATGACATAATCGTATTCTGACATGAAGCTAAAATGAAAAATTATTTATAATCCGGGTCAAATAGTCCCGCTAAAACTTACCTTCAAAATTACAATATATTCATCAAATACAGGTAATTAATTTTCAAAAAAAGAAGACAGAAGTAAATATATATAGCAAGATTTATTTTTATTTATAAAAACGGATACATAGATATATTTTGACTAATTTTGTGTAATTTATTCTTGGAACCAATCATTTATTAGCGATACCAGTGTTTTGGATTGGATTTTGAAGTAGGATGGAAATTAAGAAAAATCTATACGATTGGACCAAATGAAAGAACTGGTTTTTTATTTAAAATACTTTGGATGAAATCAGATACCTTTAATGACATATTTATTTTTTCATCTGAAAATATATCAGGCATTTCATCCTTACTGGCAAGGGCTGGTAATGCTGTCATGAATATATACGATGCTGAAGATGCAGGGTACGTTACCACATACAAAGATAACAAAAGTCCGGTGACGGAGGCCGATTTGCTTTCCAATAAAATCATATCTTCCGGATTAATAAATTTGTTTCCATCTATACCCATCATTTCAGAAGAGTCAGATATGGTCTCATATCATCAGCGCAAAAATTGGGAATATGCCTGGCTGCTTGATCCACTGGATGGCACAAAAGAGTTCATTAGCAGAAGTGATGAGTTCAGTATCAATCTGGCACTTATACAGAATGGGGTTCCTAAAGTAGGGTTTATATATTTACCGGTATTTAAGGTATTGTATTATGCCATTAAGGGTTGTGGCGCATTTGAAGTTGTCGAAAATAATACCAATACCATTTCTGTAAATACATTTTCACTCAGTCAGAAAGGACTTAAGATTGTTGTCAGCCGGAGCGAAATGGATTCATCCACAAGAAGGTATGTAGAAATCCTAGATACCCCTGAAATCATCACTTTGGGCAGTGCACTTAAGTTTATCAGCATTGCAAAAGGTGAAGCTGATTATTATCCGCGAATGATACATATCATGGAATGGGATACTGCAGCCGGTCAGATCATCATAGAGGAAGCAGGAGGTGCTTTGGTCGAAGCTGCATCAGGACTGCCACTTACCTATAACAAACCGACCATGATCAATCCGCATTTTATTGCATCCGGTAAAATCTTATGAACATGCAATCCATTTATAGTGCGGTCATCATTGCAAAAAATGAAGCTTTTACTATCGCAAAATGTATTCTGGCATTAAAAAAAATCACCAATGATATAATAATAGTCCTGGATGACAGATCTGATGATCAAACGGAATCAATTGCAACATCTCTGGGCGCGAAAGTGTATAAAAAGGATTGGGAGGGATATTCAAAAAATAAAAATTATGGAATAGAGAAGGCTGCCAATGAATGGATCATTTGTGTAGATGCAGATGAAGTCATCAATGATGCTCTGGCTAATAACATTATCTCACTGGAACCAACATCGGACAAAGTATATCTGATGAATATCCAGACCTACTTGGGGGATTATCCTGTAAAATATTGTGGTTGGTTTCCTGACTGGAATATCCGGCTGTTTAATAAAAAGGTAATGCGGTGGAATGACAGCTATGTACACGAACAACTTATATCGGATGTTCCATTGATAAGTGTTAAAATTCTGGGGCAAATTGATCATTTCAGTTTTCGGGACGAAGACCATATGAAGATAAAATATAATTATTATGCTAGGTTAAGGGCAGATGAATGGAAAAAAGCACAAAAAAATCCACTTTGGATAAAAAGATACTTTGGCCCATATTTCAGATTTTTCAGAACATATTTTCTCAAACGCGGCATCCTGGATGGTAAAGCGGGTCTCACAATTGCAAAAAACGAATACAAGTTGAAAAAAAATGAGTTGAAATATTTCTATGAAAACAAATAATTCTATTGATCACTGAAAAAATGAATCTTCAAGGACTTTTTTAAAATGGATAAAATTTCAATTCACTCTTTATTAGTTAAGCGTATGTTTACATTTCCATCATTTGCCTACTATTGCTCCATCAAGAAAATATAAATATACCTTAGGGTAAACTATATATTACGCTTCAATTTTTGATATATATCATATCTACGAATGATTAATATCAATAGAATACAAACTATATAGCTGTTATTTCGCATCAAATTTGAATTGACCATTAAAAATATATATTATGTCAAAAGAGAAATACGTTTACAGTTTTGGTGGTGGAGAAGCCGATGGCAATGAATCCATGAAAAATTTATTGGGTGGAAAAGGAGCAAATCTGGCAGAAATGGCTGGCCACCCGAATCTTTTACTTCCTGTACCTCCTGGATTTACCATCACTACGGAAGTATGTACTTATTATTATGATCATGAAAAGAGCTATCCTTCAAGTCTTGAAAAGGAAACATCAGAAGCGCTGGACAGTATTGAAAAAATTATGAGAAGGAAGTTTGGCGATGTCAGTAATCCGCTTTTACTATCCGTAAGATCCGGTGCAAGGCGGTCAATGCCGGGCATGATGGATACGGTATTGAATATTGGATTGAATGACCAGACCATAAAAGGTCTAATAGTGCAGACTGGAAATGAGAGATTTGCTTATGACGCTTACAGACGACTGGTAATGATGTATGCTGATGTTGTAATGGAAAAAGCAGCAGGGATAGAGCCAAAGCATGGCAAAGGTATACGTAGGATACTAGATGACAAATTGGAAGAAGTAAAACATAAAATGGGCTACGAATCAGATACTGAACTTACCACTGATGAACTTAAAGATCTGGTGCATGTATTTAAAAGAACAATAGAAAAACACTTTGGAAAACCGTTCCCTGATGACCCAATGGATCAACTTTGGGGTGGTATCGGAGCGGTATTCGGAAGCTGGAATGGTAAGAGAGCGGTAGAGTACAGACGTATCGAAAAAATACCAAATGAATGGGGCACAGCTGTAAACGTACAAGCTATGGTCTTCGGAAATATGGGAGATGACTGTGCGACAGGTGTGGCTTTTACAAGAAACCCGGGAAATGGGGACAATCATTTTTACGGCGAATATCTGGTGAATGCTCAGGGTGAAGATGTAGTAGCAGGTATTCGTACTCCGGCACCGATCAATGATTTTTCGAAAAATACCCAAAGTAAACATTTGGCTACCTTAAGTACCATCATGCCTGAATTGTATAATGAACTGGATGGATACCAAAGAAAACTGGAAAGCCACTATAAGGATATGCAGGACATAGAATTTACTATAGAAAGAGGGACACTTTACATGCTACAATGTCGGGTAGGAAAACGTAATGGTATTGCAGCTGTAAAAATGGCTATGGACATGTATAAAGAAGCTTTGATATCCAAGGATACAGCCATTATGAGGGTAGGACCAAATCAACTCGTTGAATTATTGTTGCCAAGACTTGATCCGGAGATAGAACTCGCGTCAACCCCAATAGCCAAAGGACTTCCAGCAGGACCAGGCGGAGCTAAAGGCAGAATTGTATTTGATTCAGAAAAAGCAGTGGAATGGGCAGATAAAAAAATTCCTGTCATCCTTGTTCGTGATGAGACTTCTCCGGAAGATGTGGACGGTATGCATGCATCCAAAGCAATTCTGACCAGTAAAGGAGGTATGACATCTCATGCTGCCTTGGTGGCAAGAGGATGGGGTAAATGTTGTATTGTAGGTTGCAATGATATTGAGATCAATTCTGAACACGGTACCCTTAAAGCAAAAAACGGTAAAGTACTTCATGAAGGAGATTGGATCAGTCTGAATGGAACTACAGGATTGGTATATGAAGGAGCTATGGCATTGGTATCTGTCAATGTAGACGAAAATGATTCTTACAGAGATTTGATGAAATTGGTCGATGAAACCAAAACGCTGGAAGTCCGGGCCAATGTAGAGACGCCTCAGGATGCCCTTCAGGCACTTCGATTCGGGGCCACAGGTGTTGGACTATTCAGGACAGAACATATGTTTTATGGCGAAAACAGCGAAGAACCACTCTTCTTGTTGAGAAAAATGATCGTCAGCGACACAGAAGAAGAAAGGAGAAAAGCACTGAATGAATTATTCGCCTATGTAAAATCTGATATTAAGAAGACCATGGATGTCATGGACGGTCATCCGGTTACTATACGTTTACTCGATCCGCCACTGCATGAATTTGTGCCTCATGACAAAAATAAAATGATAGAACTAAGCAATGAACTGGGTATTAAAGTCAGCACATTGAGAAAAAGAGTCTTGGCATTGCACGAAAACAATCCTATGCTGGGACATCGTGGGGTACGATTGGGTATCAGCTATCCCGAGATCACCGAGATGCAAATCAGAGCCATCTTTGAGGCGGCTGTAGAACTGACCAATCAGGGTAAAAAAGTATTTCCTGAGATCATGATACCGGTGACTTGCACCGTCAATGAACTGAAACACCAAAAGGAGATCGTCGAAAGAGTCTATGCAGAAGTGCTGGCCAAATCTGGTAAAGAAAAAATAGCATATGCTTATGGCACGATGATAGAAACACCAAGAGCGGCGCTGAAAGCAGATCATATGGCACTCGAAGCAGAATTTTTCAGTTTTGGTACCAATGACCTAACACAAATGAGTTTTGGATTCAGTCGGGATGACATCGGAGGATTTTTGCCTACCTATCTGGACAAAAAGGTATTGAGAGATGACCCTTTTGTGACCATCGACCAGCAAGGAGTGGGAGAGTTGCTCAGACTCGCCATAGAAAGAGGTCGGGCTACTCGTCCGGGTATGGAAATTGGTATCTGCGGCGAGCATGGTGGTGATGCAGAGAGTGTAAAATTTTGTCATAAGTTGGGTATGAATTATGTGAGTTGCTCACCTTTTAGAGTTCCGATAGCAAGACTTGCAGCAGCACAAGCAGTGATAGAATGTAAAATGAATTAGAGTCACACCGCATTAAAATGGTAGTAGAACCTTATAATTAGTTATCTTTCTCTACAAGCGCATTCATAATGCGTACTGATATAGCCTATGGTAGACTTACATAGCTTTTCTAAGGTCGGAATGTTCATATCAGCAAGCTTCTTTATATAGATACAGACTTTCTCCATTTTAAATTTCCCTAAGTCCGGCAATATGAGTTTGTTTTCTTCTGTAGACGAAAAAACATACATTGAAAATGCCAGCTTACGTGGAGAAAAACCTATAATTGGAGTGTCCCCTTCATGACCACTTGGATACTTGTAATGATAACTTCCAAATCCAATAATGGTCAGTCCCCACATTTTTGGTTCAAATTCCGACCACTTTGCCATGAGATTAATCAGTTCAAAGCGGTCTGCTTTCTTTTTATCATCATCTAGGTAGGAGTGTATAAAATCAGTCACATCAACTTCGGTTCTATTGATTTTATTTTTTGTTGCCACACTTTAATAGTTGATATTTATGGTTGAACACTATTATTTAAGCTGATAAATTGCTTCGATCAGTGAAGAATAGATCAAATCGGCACTGTTTTTCCAGCTGAAATCATTTACTCTTTTGTATCCCTTTTCAATCAATTGACTCCGAAACTCAACATCATCTATAATCTGCTGCATAGCCTTGGATATGGATTGCGGGTCAGCAGGGTCAGCAAGTAAAGCCGCATCGCCTGCTACCTCAGGCATGGAAGTCACGGAAGAAGTAATGACCGGGCATCCACAGCTCATCGCTTCCAGAATGGGAATACCAAACCCTTCAAACAATGATATATAAGTCATCGCTTCAGCTTTGGCCAATAGATTGTATTTCGTAGATTCAGAAACCATTCCGGCATAAATCACATCATTTGACTGTCCCATTTCTTTTTTGATGTCATCGGTTTTCCATGCCATTCTGCCTGCAAGTACTAATCTGTATTGACCATTTTTCAAATTGTTGAAATGGCGGAAACCCCTGATTAATCCAACAATATTTTTTCTTGGATGTAGTGCTCCTACGTAGAGAAAATAAGGATGATCAGCCACTTCATTTTGGATGTCGGATGGCATACTTTCTAAGGTAGTTGGTTTCGGTTTAGATACTGCATTATAAGCTACTTTGACCTTATTTATATCTATTCGAAACCGAGTTATTATGTCATTTTTCACAAATTCCGAAACTGTAATAATCGTTGCTGACCTGTCCAGATATTTGGGTACAAAGTGTTGATAATACTTAAGTGTCGCAAAAGAAATGTGACTTGGAAAATGCAAATATGCCAGATCATGTATAACCATGACAGTAGGTACCGCCGCATTAAGACTAAGATAACCATCTGCAGAAAAAAATACATCTATACAATACCTTTTTAAATATATCGGTATTAATAACTCGAACCAAATATACCAAAGTGCCGGATGACGCGTCTGAAGTGGAATGACGATTTTCTGAACATTAGAAGGAAAATCAAAATCTACCTTAATCTTACGGTCAAAAAATAAAATAAAATCATCATCGGGATGATCCACTGCCATTTGCCTGGTGGTTTCATAGGTAAACCTTGGCATTCCCTCCATTTTTTCACTCAATAATAACCTGGCATTGACCCCTATCCTCATTATTTTTTGGTTTGGATGGTCAAATTTAAGATATATATTTGAAGTCACAGAGATAAAAAGTTCAAATACAAACTGTAAGGAAAAAGAATTATAGCCCAAATTCCAACGATGTATGAGAAAAATACGTTTTAAGTTTATATTCAATAATAAAAAGATAATTATGAACAAATGGTATTTCGGAGGTTTTTTGATGTACTTCATCTTTTTAACATCGTGTCATAAGGATAATAATATTTTAGAAGGCGAAAATGATTATCTGATCTTCGGACGATTTTATGGATTTTGTGGAGGTGAAACTTGTATGGAAACATTTAAGCTCACAGATACTGCCCTTTTTGAAGATACCATAGATGCATATAGAGCAACTGATGGGTTTAGTTTTGTAAAATTAAGCAATGTAAAATTCAACATGGTTAAAGACATAATAAATGACATACCTTCTCAGCTACGCCAGGAAGAAGAAAAGACCTTTGGATGTCCGGATTGTTATGATCAAGGTGGTCTGATGATTCAACTATCCACTGAGAATACAATAAAAACCTGGTTTCTGGACCAAACTAAAATGGATATACCCACTTATCTTCACGGAATCCATGATAGTATAAATGCCAAAATAGAATTGATAAATCAGTGAATATCCCTAAGATGAAAAAATTGAAATGTATATTTTATGTGGTCATTATTGTTGTAGCACTTTCCTGTAGCAAAGAAGAAGATGTTTATACACCGGCCACCATTATGGGATATGATCTCCGTCTATGTGCCTGCTGTGGCGGATTAATGGTAGACTTAGGCGACGACAATACAAATGATGTTTACCAATGGTATCAAAAAAATGATGATCTTGGCGTGACGTATGAGGATATTTTTCCGCTAAATGTAAAAATAAAATATCATCATCTGGTGCAAACCTGTATTGCATCCAAAGGCGAGATAGAAATTACAGGTTTAGAAAAAGTCAAATAGACATTTCAATTCTTTTAAAAAAAATATTTGTTATGACATCATTTATTCAACTCATTTGTCTATTTTTTTGTGCACAACTTATGTTTTCATGTTGCAAAACAGAACAATCTGATTGTCCGACGGATCTGGCGTGTACAGAAATATTCGCATCAGTGGGTGTAAAAATTCAAAATAGTAAAAATGAAGACATCAAACTTTCAAAAACTAGCACAGAGATAGAAGGAATTAGTAACATAATCACCAATACCGGCTTTGATCTTTATAATTATTACGTTATTTTGGATGATTTATCCAAAAATGAACTCAAAAAATCAGG
>Ga0105047_10013347_pt1 | contig 13130 bp, 10 predicted proteins | sample MAT04_FD_78384 | JGI IMG/M metagenome (GOLD analysis project Ga0105047, IMG submission 78384) | Freshwater microbial communities from Lake Fryxell liftoff mats and glacier meltwater in Antarctica - MAT-04 (megahit assembly) | ecosystem: Environmental > Aquatic > Freshwater > Ice > Liftoff... | reverse complement strand
TTGAACACTGAATATTTTAGTTGTATTTTTGAAATTTATTCAATGCATGGGAGTAGGTGCGCACTGCTCATGCAGGGCGCACACAAACGCTATAGCAAATGAGGGTTTGCATGTTCGTTGAAAATTTTGAAATCTTTACATACATTTGTGCTGGCAGACAGTTGAGCAACAATTTAATCCCGCACTTGCCATAGCGTCAACCGTTACCGCCAATATTAAAAGGACACTGCATTGAGACATTACTATAATAAACTACGATATGGACAAGTATAATGATGAATTAAAACGTAAGATTGTAATGCTGACACTTACTGAAAATTGTAATCTTGATTGTGTTTATTGCTTCGAGAAAGCTAAAACTAAGAAAGTAATGGACATACAGGTTGCAAAAGAAGCCGTTGCATTTGAGTTTCAAAATTCAGAAGGTTTTGATGAAATTGAGATTGATTTATTTGGTGGCGAACCTACTTTATGTAAAAACGTAATCAAAGAATTGGTTGAATGGACAAATCTTCAAAATTTTTCAAAACCATACGTGTTTTTTTTAGAAACCAACGGTACAAATGTTCACGGTGAATTTCAAGATTGGCTCCTTTCCAATAGAGATTTTGTTTGGACAGGACTTAGTCTTGATGGTACGCCCGAAACACATAATAAAAATAGGAGCAATTCATATGATAAAATTGATGTCGATTTCTTCGTAAAAACATATCCTGGTCAATCGGTACGGATGACTATTTATCGAGAAACTTTACAGAATCTTTCTAAAGACATTAAACATCTTCATGATTTAGGATTTCTAGAAGTAGCTGCCACTTTTGCCTTTGGTATTGAATGGAATGGTGTCAATGTAATTCACTTATTAAAGAAAGAGTTAAGAAAATTATGTGATTATTATTTAGACAATCCGCATCTTAAGGAATGTTCGATATTTGATATGCATTTGCCAGAAATAGTTCGTAAAGAAAAAAAAGTTTCTAAATGGTGTGGCTCAGGAACGCATATGGTTTCCTATGGTATTGATGGTGTAAGTTATCCATGTCAAACTTTTCAACAGAATACTACCCTAGATAAAAAGTCAATAACGTTATCGGAAATTGACTTTAATATTAGTTGCGAGAATATTGATTCTGAATGTTTGAATTGTGTTCTTGAATCAATTTGTCCAAGTTGTTACGGCATGAATTACGTCAAAGAAGGTAATATTTATAAACGAGACAAAGAACTTTGTGAAGTTGTTAAGTGCAGAGCTTTGGCAACCTCTTATCTAAAATCCAAAAAAATTGAAAGAGACAGTAGTCGGATGAAACCAAATGAAGTTTATCAGACTTTATGTGCGATTAAAATAATTCAAAAACAGTTTAATTAAAAAGAAAGGAGTAAAAATGGAAAAATTGATGCTTTCAGAGATTGATTTCTCAAACATTGACCAAGTAATCGAGCAACTTGAAAAGGATTTTCCAAAAGAAGAATTAGAACTTGTTGATTCTTATGGAGATATTGTAAATTGCTCTGGAAACTGTCACGGAAGTTGTGTTCATAAGTGTGGCGGTTGTGGTGGTGCATCATGCCGTGGTTCTTTTAGTATTCTGTAAGGGTATTAAAGTGTGCATCTACAAATCTGTTACTGTTAAAAAGTATAAGAATGGAATACTGGCGGTAACAAAGTGTAGCGGTCAATAAGGGTATTATCGGTAATTCAGCATCCTGCCCCGCATAAATTTTTGTGTGGTTTGACAGGTTTGAAGCTCGCAATCCCTTACTGCCGCTACACTCGACCGTTACAAGCAAGCCGAATAAAAAAGACAACGACACAATGACAATGAAATTTTTGCTGCATAAAGACAAAAAAGATAATATGGAAATAGCCACCGCACAAATGGCACATTTGGTTTTTGCCGACACACGAGCTAACGCTCAAAAAACCAAAAGAGCCATTTCTTGCCAACGCTCGACTGAATGATAATGATATGACAAAAGATAAAAATCAAAATCCTGAACAAATAGCCAGAGATAAAATCGACAAAATGTTGGTTGATGCTGGCTGGATTGTACAATCAAAAAATGAGGTTGACTTAGGAGCAGGCAGAGGTATTGCATTAAGAGAATACCAAGCGGAAACAAAATTTGCTGATTATGTACTTTTTGTTGACAAAAACCCTGTTGGAATAATTGAAGCAAAAAAAGAGGACGAAGGTCATAAACTAACCCAAGCAGAAGACCAAGCATCTGAATATGCTAAAGCGAAACTTAAATATCTGAACAACGACCCTTTGCCATTTGTTTTTGAAAGCACAGGAACAATTACTCGTTTTCGAGACACAAGAGACCCAAAACCAAGAGGGAGAAATATTTTTTGGTTTTACAGACCTGAAACACTTGCGGAATGGCTACAAAAAGATAAAAGTTTAAGAAGTAGATTGTTAGATATTCCACAACTGAATGAGACAGGGCTACGCCCTGCTCAAATAAAAGCGATTAAAAACCTTGAACAATCTTTTAAAAAGAATAAGCCTAAAGCTTTGATACAAATGGCAACAGGTGCAGGTAAAACATTTACGGCTGCTACTTTTGTTTATCGTTTATTAGAACACGCCAAAGCAAAACGAATTTTATTTTTAGTTGACACCAAGAATTTAGGCGAACAAGCTGAACAGGAATTTATGGCTTTTCAACCCAATGATAGCAACCGTAAATTTACGGAATTTTATAATGTTCAGCGGCTTACTTCAAGTTATATTGCAACAGACAGTCAGGTTTGTATTTCTACAATTCAACGAATGTATGCCATATTAAAAGGCGAAGAATTAGACGAAGGTGCAGAAGATACAAATCCAAATGAATCAACTTGGATGGAGCAACAGAAAAATAAAAAACAGGCAATGCCTGTTGAATATTCTGCCAAAATTCCCATTGAACAATTTGATTTTATCGTAATTGACGAATGCCACCGCTCTATTTACAATCTTTGGAAACAAGTGTTGGATTATTTCGATGCTTTTCTTATTGGTTTGACTGCCACCCCAGATAAAAGAACATTTGGCTTTTTTGAAGAAAATGTTGTGAGCGAATACACTTATGAAGAATCAGTTATTGATGGTGTAAATGTGCCTTATGATGTTTACAATATTGAAGCTGAAATATCGAAAAAGGGCAGTGTAATAAAAGCCGGTTGGTGGGTCGACAAGCGAGATAAACTGACACGGAAAACCCGTTGGCAACAAGAAGATGAAGACACCGAATACCTGAAAAACGATTTGGATAAAAAAGTAGTAAATCCAAGCCAAATAAGGAACGTTATTCGTCAATATAATAAAGCATTACAAACTGAAATTTTCCCAAACAGGAAAGACAAAAACGGAGAATATGAAGTGCCAAAAACACTAATATTTGCAAAAACTGACAGCCACGCAGATGATATAATTAAAATTGTTCGTGAAGAGTTTGACGAAGGTGATGATTTTTGTAAAAAACTAACGTACAAAATACAAGAAGACCCAAAATCGGTACTAAACCGATTTCGTAATTCATATTATCCTCGCATTGTTGTTACTGTTGATATGATTGCGACAGGTACAGATGTTAAGCCTTTGGAAGTGTTGTTGTTTATGCGTGATGTGAAAAGCACCAACTACTTTGAACAAATGAAAGGCAGAGGAACCCGAACTATAACCATAGATACCTTACAGTTGGTTTCTAAAACCGCAAAAGCCAAAACTCATTTTATTATTGTTGATGCTGTTGACGTAACAAAATCGAAGAAAACAGATAGCCGACCTTTGGAGCGAAAACCTACCGTAGCATTAAAAGATTTGTTGGGAGCAATTACAATGGGCGTTGCCGAAGAAGATTTGTTTCTCTCATTGGCTAACCGCCTAATTCGCTTGGAAAAAGAAATTACCGACAAGGAAAAAGAAAAATTATTAGAGCATTCTAAAGGCAAAAACCTGAATCAAATAAGTAAAGAATTGCTATCGGCTTTTGATAAAGACGAAATTGAAGAAAAAGCAAAACCTATCATTGAGGCAATTCCTATACAAGATCGTACACCCGAAAAGGAAGAACAAGCAAGAAAAGAAGCCCAAAAGGAATTGATTAATCAAGCTTCTGCAACCTTTAACGGTAAACTGAACGATTATATTGAAAAGGTGCGGATAGAACACGAGCAAATTATCGACAGCCATAATATTGACAAAGTAACCAAAGCAGAATGGGATACTACTTCGGTGGACAAAGCCAAAGAAATTGTAAAAGATTTTAGCGAATATCTCGAAGCCAATCAAGATGAGATAAAAGCCCTCACTATTTTTTACAAGCAACCTTACAACCGCAGAAACATTACTTTTAAAATGATAAAGGAAGTTTTTGACAAGTTTAAATTAGACAAACCAATGCTTGCCCCTGATTATGTTTGGGCGGCCTATAGCCAACTTGAAGAAGTGAAAAGCAAACAACCTATTGATGAACTTACTGCTTTGGTTTCGCTTATTCGTAGGGCTTGTGGGATTGACAGCGAACTAAAACCTTTTGACAAAGCCATTGACGACAATTTTAAAAACTGGATTTTTAAGCAAAATGCTGGTAAACACAACCGCTTTACAACTGAACAAATGGACTGGTTGCGTGACCTAAAAAACCACGTAGTAAACTCGTACCACATTGAAATTGAAGACCTCGATTATACTCCTTTTGACGAAAAAGGCGGACGTGGCAAAATGTTCCAACTGTTTGGTAATGAAATGAAAGATATTATTAACGAACTTAACGAGGTATTAGCAGCATAATGAGAGAAGATTGTATAGAATGTACCTTTGAGGATTTGTTGGACTACGAACAACCAACAAACTACATAGTAAAAAGCACAAAATATTGTGATGATTATAAAACCCCTGTTTTAACAGCAGGTAAGTCTTTTATAAAAGGTTATACAAATGAAACAGATGGAATTTTTGATGATTTACCAACTATAATTTTTGATGATTTTACAACTGCTACTCAGTTTGTAGATTTTGAATTTAAAGTAAAATCATCTGCAATGAAAATACTTGTTCCTACAAGCAAACTTGTAAATATGCAGTTTGTGTATAACTGTATTCAAGTAAATCAAGTGCGGAATGATACTCACAAAAGATATTGGATTTCTGTTTATGCAAAAAAGAAAATATTACTTCCACCATTAGTGGAACAACAGGCTATTTTAGCAAAGACCGAAGAATTGTTTTCCGATTTAGACAACGGCATAGCCAACTTCAAAAAAGCACAAGAGCAATTAAAAATATACCGCCAAGCCGTTTTGAAAAAAGCTTTTGAGGGTGGTTTTACTGTTGAATGGAGAAAAAAGCACCCGTATTCAATGGATACATTTATTAAGCAATTAAAAACTGAAAAAGCAGTTGCAATTAATGCAAAAAAAATTGCACGAAGTGACTACTTTCCTTTATTATCTAAAAAAGACTTAAAATATAGCATCCCAGATAATTGGATTTATCTTCCATGGAAAACAATAAATTCAAACAATAAATATGCAATGAAAAGAGGACCTTTTGGTAGTGCTTTAAAAAAGGAATTCTTTGTTGAAAAAGGCCTTGTTGTGTATGAACAAGGTCATGCAATTAATGATGACCCCTACAGACATAGATATTATATTCCAGAAGATAAATTTAAAGAGCTAAAAGCATTTGAAGTTAAAGGAGGCGATATGATTATTAGTTGTTCAGGAGTAACCCTTGGTCGCATCTGTTTATTGCCTGAAGATGCTGAAATTGGTATAATAAATCAAGCGTTATTAAAAGTCGATTTAGATGAAAAAATACTTTTAAAAAAATATTTTATAATGCTTTTTAGGTCTGAAACATTCCAACGCTTAATTTTTGATAAATCCTTAGGTTCTGCAATGCCTAATATGGTTGGCATGTCAGAATTAAAAGAGATAGCAATTCCGATTCCGTCAATTAATGAACAACATCAAATTATGCAAGAAATAGAAAGTCGTTTATCGGTTTGCGACAAAGTAGAGCAAAGCATCAACGAAAGCCTGTTAAAAGCCGAAGCACTTCGTCAAAGTATATTAAAAAAAGCATTTGAAGGAAAACTATTAAGCAAAGCAGAAATTGAGCAATGTAAAATAGAAGCAGATTATGAACCTGCCAGCGAATTGCTCAAAAAAATAAAAGCCGAGAAATTGGCAAAAGAGCAGGAATTGAAAAAAAAGAATACTAAAAAGAAAACAGAGTAATAATGGCTGTATTTTTAAATTCATTTACCCCCTTAGCTACAAATATGGTAGGACGAGCATCGGCAAAGAATTATAGTTTGCCTCTATACATCGATGGTTCTTGTCGGCGTGAACCTGATTTTGAAAATGCAAAACCTGCAATTACTCAACTTTGTCGTCCCACAAAACTTGTAACAAGATTAAACAAAAAAGACCTTGTTATTTACATTACAAAACTTAATAGATACGGCACTAAACAAGCACATTGGAAATTAATAAGCATTTTAGAAGTGATTGATATTGTACCCGACCATAATTCAGCATTAACTTATTACACAAATAATAAAATACCTGTTTCACAGAATATTATATGTAATAGTACTACCCCTTTTCCACTTGACTATACACACGGTATTAATGAAAACAACAAGAACAATACTGATGCTAATAAAGTAATTAAAAAATGGAATGCAGGGTATATGTATCGCGCTAAACAATATCCAGAGGTTGCTATTACTCAGGTATGGAATGATATTTTACATCTTGATAATCCACCAATAATTAATCATCAGATGATGAAATCCATTTTTGGAAGAATTCCTGGGACACAAAACCCACCAAAACTAAGTGATGCTGAGTGGCGAAATTTTAAAATTAAAATGAATATATAATATGACCGAATCAAGTATAGTATCAAAAGTGTGGAATTTTGCCAATGTTCTTAGAGACGATGGCGTTGGTTATGGTGATTATTTAGAGCAAATCACTTATTTGCTTTTCCTTAAAATGGCAGACGAACTCAATAAGCCACCCTACAACAAAGGTTTGAAATTCCCCAAACTTAAAAATGCCCAAGGAGAAGAACTGTCCAATGCCGAAACTTGCGATTGGCAAACCTTATCGCAAAAAAGAGGTTTGGAGTTAGAAACCTTTTACAACCAAATGCTTCGCAGTTTGGGTAGCGAAAAAGGCACTTTAGGGCAAATATTTGTAAAGAGCCAAAACAAAATACAAGACCCTGCAAAACTCTTAAAAATCATTGATATGATTGACAAAGAGCAATGGAGTTTGATGGGAACTGACATTAAAGGGAAAATTTACGAAGGACTTTTAGAAAAAAACGCAGAAGATACCAAAAGTGGTGCAGGGCAATATTTTACGCCACGTTCGTTAATCAAAACAATGGTTGCCTGTGTACGTCCAAAACCAATGAAAACCATTATCGACCCAGCTTGTGGTACAGGCGGTTTCTTTTTGGCGGCTTATGATTTTATTAAAGACCAAAACTTAGACCAAGAAGAAAAAGCATTTTTGAAAAACGAAACCTTTTACGGAAATGAAATTGTAGCCAATACTCGAAGAATGTGTTTGATGAATATGTTTTTGCACAACATTGGCGAAATAGATGGCGAAACGTTAATCTCTTCGACAGATGCTTTGGTTTCAGACAATGGCAAACGCTACGATTATGTTTTGGCAAATCCGCCTTTTGGCAAAAAAAGCAGTATGACCATTACCAACGAAGAAGGCAAACAAGAAAAACAAGATTACATTATCAATCGTCAAGACTTTGTGGCGACAACCGCCAACAAACAACTGAACTTTTTACAGCACATTAAAACACTTTTAAAACTCACAGGTGAAGCAGCAGTAGTACTTCCCGACAATGTATTGTTTGAAGGTGGTGCAGGCGAAACGGTCAGAAAAGAACTTTTAAAAACAACTGAACTTCATACAATCTTGAGACTTCCGACAGGAATATTTTATGCTCAAGGTGTAAAAGCAAATGTTTTGTTTTTCGACAATAAACCAGCTTCAAAAGATGCTTGGACTAAAGATGTTTGGCTTTACGACTACCGCAGTAATATAAGCCATACGCTAAAGAAAAATCCATTGTCTTTTGAGCATTTACAGGAATTTATAAAATTGTACAATCCAGAAAACAGGAATAAAAGAACAGAAACTTGGAACGAAACAAATCCTGAAGGCAGATGGCGAAAATTTAATTATGCAGAAATCATTGAAAGAGATAAAACAAACCTTGACATATTCTGGATTAAAGACAAAAGTTTAACCGACTTAGACAACTTGCCCGACCCTGATGTTTTGGCAAATGAGATAATTGAAAACATTGAAGCAGGCTTGAATAGTTTTAAAGAAATAATGGAAACAATAAACGGTGATTCAGAAGAATAAAAATGTTCAATGGTAAAAATTACTAAACGCATAAAAAATAACAATAGAAACTGAGGAAAATCAAATTGGAAACTGGCAAAATATACATATCTTAAAACTACGGGATTTTAAGGAGCCGACAGTTATAGAAACACTTGATTCAGCCGAATTAAGGAATGTTGTAGAACCTTGGTTGACAGCTTTATTTCAAAGTGAACATCTAACGCTTTTAACGGGTGCAGGAATTTCATCTGCAGTTCATTTTTTAGCAACAGGAAATTCAGGTGCTGGAATGGGGCACATGGAATTTTCTTCTTATGCTAAAGAAATAAAAATTTCATCGGAAGAATCTGCAAAAAAATCAGGAAGAGGAGAAGCAAATATTGAGGATGAAATAAGAACTTTAAATGAACTTATAAGAGGTTTAGAAATAGTTGTTTCAACTGGTGAAAAACCCAAAATTGAAGAAAAAATTGAATCTTTAAAAAAAGATTTAGAAACTGGGATTACAAATTTTGCTAATGCAGTTCTTGAATCAGAAAGAAATATAGTGACCTCAGAAAAAGAAGAACCGGCTGAATATCTGATGAATTTCTTACTAAGTTTTGCTAGTAGAATTGCTACTCGTGAACGTTTAAATATCTTTACAACTAACTATGATAGAATCATTGAATTTGGTTCTGAATTAGCTGGACTTCATTTAATTGACAGATTTGTTGGTACTATTTCCCCAATTTTTCGTTCTTCAAGATTAAATATTGATATACATTATAATCCTCCTGGTATACGTGGGGAGCCTAGATATTTAGAGGGTGTAATAAATTTCACTAAACTTCACGGTTCATTGGACTGGATTGAAAAAGATAATACAGTAAGGCGATTTTCATTACCTTATGGGGCAGAAAATATCAAAACATATAGCCATAATGGAAGTTTAATGATTTATCCAAACTCATCAAAAGATAGAGAAACAGCAGAGTATCCATATGTGGAACTTTTCAGAGATTTTGCAAGTTCTGTGATAAGGCCAAATTCCACAGTTGTTACATATGGGTATAGTTTTGGTGATGACCATATCAATCGGGTTCTATTGGATTTATTAACGATACCTTCAACGCACCTTGTAATAATTGCTTTTAATGATATTGGTGATAGAATTAAAAATTTCTATTCAAGGGCTAAACGGCCAGTCCAAATATCTCTAATGCTTGGTAATCATTTTGGTGATTTAAAAACATTAGTTGATTATTATTTACCAAAACCTGCAATTGATAGAACTACTTATAGAATGGTCGATTTATTAAAAGCACGTGGTACAGTATCTTCTTTGTCTAATCAAAATAAAGATGAAGATAATGAGTAGAACACCAATTGAAAATCAAGCATCATTAAGAGTTGGGGTTGTTGAATTTGTTTCACCAGACGAAATAAAGGTACAACTCGATATTGATGCACCAGATGGAATATCAGCAAATGCAGGTGTGCCAAGAGAATTCCCACGCATTAATAGTTATGTTCTTGTTCCAAACGAAGGGGGTAGTATTGTATGTCAGGTTGAATGGATTGCAGTTGAACGTTCACCATTCCCTAAAAGAAAGGGATATCAAGATTATGGATTAATTGATTTGCCTTATCCAATCAGGAAAATGAAACTTGCACCTTTAGGAATTTTAAAGTCAACAGTTGAAGGCTATTATAAATTTCAAAGAGGTGTTCATTCTTTTCCTAGTATTGGTTCACCCGTTTTAATCCCAACTGATGTACAGTTGAAATCAATAATTGAATCTGGAGAAAATCGAAGGGTTTACATTGGAAACAGCCCTTTAGCAGCAAATGCAGAAGTTATAATAGACCCTGACAAATTATTTGGTAGGCATTTAGCTGTTTTAGGTAATACAGGTAGCGGTAAATCCTGTACTGTTGCGGGGCTTATTCATTGGTCATTAGAAGCAACAAAACGAGATAACGAAGCAAATGCAAGATTTATCATTCTTGACCCTAATGGTGAATATTCAAAATCATTTGGAGAAAAAGCCAAAGTATTCAGGGTTGGCGATAATACTAATAAATTGGAAGTTCCAATATGGATGTGGAATAGCTCCGAATGGAGTACTTTTACTCAAGCAAGTACAAAAGCTCAACTTCCACTCTTAAAAAGAGCTTTGCGCGCAATGCGAAACGAAGAACTTGAATTTGAGACAGACCCAAAATTACAAGCAAAGAAATTTGTTGGCATAGTTTTGCAGTCTTTGATTTCAAGTGAAAACAAAGGAGAACCTTATCTTGGACAATTTCCAGCAAACAAGAATTTTATTGAAAAACTTGAAAGATGGAATGCTTCATTAGGAGGATTTGATGTTGATAGCGAAGATTTGCAGCAACTTGTAGAGGATATTAGTTCTTTAATATCAAGTCATAGGGTACCTTGGAGTAATGGAAGAGGTTTCGATTATCCCGTTTTTATTAATCAAGAAATTAACGACTTAATTTATCAGATACGAAGTGTTTTCGCATCCCTTGGAGGTGATGAAAAGGAATTATTCCCCAAAAATGAAGATATTCCAATTCCTTTTAAAGGAAATATATTTCTTAATTATATTGAGGCTTTATCTCAAGAAACAGGAAATGAACAATACCTTGAATTTTTGATAGCAAGGATTAGAACAATGCTTGCAGACTCAAGGATGGATTCTATAATTGGAGATAAAATTGAGATTGAATTAGATAAATGGCTTGAAAAATATTTAGGAGAAAATAATAAAACATCAATAACCATAATTGATTTGTCTTTAGTCCCTGCTGAAATAATTCATGTAACTACTTCTGTGATAGCAAGAGTAGTTTTTGAAGCATTGCAAAGGTATAGGAAGTTGAATGAGAAAACACTCCCTTCGGTATTGATTATGGAGGAAGCCCATTCATTTATTACAAGGTATAATGAGAGTGTTGAGAGCAACACATCTTCAATTTGCACAAAGGTGTTTGAGAAAATTGCTAGGGAAGGAAGGAAATTTGGCTTGGGGCTAGTTCTTTCTTCACAAAGACCATCTGAGTTATCTCCAACAGTTCTATCTCAATGCAATAGTTTTATTTTACATCGTATAAGCAATGACCGAGACCAAGAGCTTGTCAGTAAATTGCTTCCTGATAATTTTAGAGGTCTTTTAAAAGAATTGCCTTCGTTACCTTCTCAAAGAGCCATTTTATTAGGTTGGGCATCTGAATTACCGATATTAGTTAAAATAAGAGATTTAAGCAAAGAAAAAAGACCCCAGTCAGATGACCCCGATTTTTGGGATGTTTGGACGGGTAAAGATATTTACGAAAAAGATGTCATTAGAACAGTCGATTGGAAAAAAATTGCGGATGACTGGCAAGAAAAAACTTGAAATACCCAACGCTTCGTAGTCAAGCACATTTGCAGGTCGCACAAGCCAAAGCTAAGACCAAAACCTGCAAAAGAGCTTGCCTACCCAAACACACGGACAGAAAAATATGCAGCAAAAATGAAATACAAAATATCGAATGACAAGAACGGCCAGCTTGTAACACGCGGTATATTTTATTGCCGAGTTAGTGCAGGTTTCAGCGTTTCTGCATCTAATAAACTTTCGTGTAACTTGACAGAGCAGTGCTTCGAAATCGGCAACAAAAACATACCGCCACCGTTACCAGCAAGCATAAAGAACAGAACCAAAACAATTAGAATAATGGCAACAAGAAAACAACCGCCCGAAAGACCGAAATCAGTTTTAATTAGACCCAGAGATGTTTTAAAGGCAGAACTCATTGAAAGAATTGATATTGGTGATGAGTATTTTAGTAGACAAATTAAAAAAATCGAAGAACTTGGGCAATTGGAGAATGAATTTTCTGATTGGAATGATTATAATGAAGAACTCATAAAACGAGCATTTAACAATCAAGACAGTGAATATTATTACCAATATTCCCATTTGAACCAAATGATTGGGTTTTATGACTACACAAGAGGAGTTGATACCGAAAGTCCTGCCTATAAGCTCAAAGAATTAAAAGAGAAGATACAGAACTGTTTGACATTTTTGAGAAGACTTGTTGAAAAGTTACCTCTTATAGAACAAGATAATACAGTTATTTCCTACCAAACGAAGGACAAAGTTTTTTATAATCGAGGTTTTATTGTTCACGGACACAACGATCAAGTAAAACTTGAGGTTGCTCGCTATATCGAAAATGATTTAAAACGAAAAGCCATTATTCTTCATGAACAACCTAACAAGGGTCAAACTATTATCGAAAAATTTGAAAAGAATTCAAATGTTGACTTTGCTGTTGCTCTCTGGACTGCAGATGATGTTGGGAAAGCAAATAATGAAACCGACTTAAAGGCAAGAGCACGCCAAAACGTAATCTTTGAGACTGGATTTTTTATAGGTGCACTCGGTAGAGAAAATGTCGTGGTTTTACATGAAGCCAGTGTTGACATTCCATCTGACTATTCAGGAGTCATTTTTATACGGCTTACAGGAAATTGGAAAGATGATCTAAGAAAAGAAATTGATGCTATTTACCAACTGTGAAACAAATTTATTCGGTGAAAACAAATGCCTGCTGGTAACAAACGCTATAGCAAATGCGGGTTTTCGTGTTCGTTGGAACATTTGAAATCTTTACATACATTTGTGTTGGCTGACAGTTGAGCAACAATTTATTCCCGCACTTGCCATAGCGTCAACCGTTATGCACCAGTTGTGGAAGA
>Ga0105047_10013346_pt1 | contig 13130 bp, 8 predicted proteins | sample MAT04_FD_78384 | JGI IMG/M metagenome (GOLD analysis project Ga0105047, IMG submission 78384) | Freshwater microbial communities from Lake Fryxell liftoff mats and glacier meltwater in Antarctica - MAT-04 (megahit assembly) | ecosystem: Environmental > Aquatic > Freshwater > Ice > Liftoff... | reverse complement strand
GACGGCCCCACTGGAGACGACGAGGTTGACAGCTGTCCCGGTGTCGACGTTGGTGCCCTCGGCGGGATCCGAATCGAGCACCGTGCCAGCCGGTCGGGTCGATGTCTTCTCGCTCCGCTTGCCGAGCTTCAGCTGAGCCTCTGAGAGCAAACGCGAGGCTTCGTCCAGCGAGAGACCCTTCAGTGCGGGCACGGTGGTTTTGGCGACGCCCGTCGAGACGGTGACATTGACCTGCGAGCCCGTATCCACTTCAGCATCGATGCCCGGCGTCTGCGCGAAAATCGTGTTGAGCGGCTTGTCAGACGCAGCTTCGGTCACCACACCTAGTTGGAGACCCTTTGATTCGAGCAACGCCTTGGCCGGTCCAGATTGCAGCCCGCTGAGATCAGGCACCCGCACCGTCGCCGTGCTGGAGAACAGCGGCTTCAACAGGAAGAAGCCGAGCACGAGAGCACCGATGACGGCTACGGCCAGCACTGCGTAACCCACGCCGCGTCGGCTGCGGCCGGTCTCGGCCTCTACTGGGATCGCGCCGATCATGGGAGTGACGATGGCCGTTTGGTCCATCACCGGAGTGGCGCGCACGGGCTCGCCACCGGCGGCGCGCAGGACGTCGCTGCGCATTTCGGCCGCCGTCTGGTACCGGTTCTCGGGGTTCTTGGCCATGGCCTTCATAACGACCGCGTCGGCTGCCGTAGGAACTTCGGGATCGATTTGCGACGGCGGAATCGCGTTCTCGCGCACGTGTTGGTAGACGACCGATGCGGTGGTATCGCCCACGAACGGCGGCCGGCTCGTCAGCAGTTCATAGAGCAGGCACCCGGTGGCGTAAACATCTGATCGAGCGTCTGCAGATTCGCCACGACCTTGTTCGGGCGAGAGGTACTGCGCCGTGCCCATGACGGTGGAGGCCTGCGTCATCGTGGCTTGCGCATCGTCAAGGGCCCGCGCGATGCCGAAGTCCATCACCTTCACTTCGCCCGTGCGGGTGAGCATGATGTTGGCCGGCTTGATGTCGCGGTGAATGATTCCCTGCTGGTGGCTGTACTCAAGCGCGCCGAGCACGCCAGCGGTGATCTCGAGCGCGCGCTGCGGAAGCAAGCGTCGGCCCGTGAGCAGCAGATCCTTGAGCGTCGTGCCGTCGACGTATTCCATGACGATGTAGGGGATCGTCACATCACCTTCGGTGTCGGCACCGGTGTCGAACACGGCGACGACGTTGGGGTGATTCATTCCGGCACACGCCTGGGCCTCGCGAGCAAACCGGCGTTCAAACGAGGGGTCGCGCGCCAAGTCGGTGCGCAAGATCTTAACCGCGACGGTGCGACCGAGCCGCGTATCGCGGGCGCGGAACACCTCCGCCATGCCGCCCTGCCCAAGCATCTCGGCCAGTTCGTACCGGCCACCCAGCACCCTTCCGTTCACCATCGGGTGTCGGTCCCTTCGTCGTAGTGCACTTGTTCGAGCTTGTTGATGTTCAGCCTCTCACCGCTTGAGGACTGCTTCCATGACGGCTCGCGCGATAGGCGCCGCGAGTCGTCCGCCGCTGATCTCGGTGGCGCCGCCCCCATCTTCCAAAATGACGGCGACCGCGACCTGCGGATCCTTGGCCGGAGCGAAAGAAACGAACCACGCGTGCGGGGGTCGACCTCCGCCTTGTTGCGCCGTTCCGGTTTTGCCAGCAACTTGGACACCGCTGATCGCGGCGCGTTGGCCAGTACCACTGGCCACGACCGTCACCATCATGTCGCGAAGTTCAGCGGCTACTTGCGGAGTGACGGCGCGACCGAACTCGCTGGGCGTCGTGGCTTCAAGGACGGAGAGATCCGGCCCACGCTTCTGGGCGACGATGTAGGGATTCATGACGATGCCGCGATTGCCGATGGCCGAGGTGACCATCGCCATCTGCAAGATGGTGGAACGCACGTCGTACTGACCGATGGCAGCCAAGGCCGTTTGGGCCTTATCGAGGTTGTCGGGGAACACGCTGGTGGCCGACGACAGCGGAAGGCTGAACGAACTGTTGAACCCAAACTTGTCGGCTTGATCGCGCAGCGCTTGGTCGCCCAGTGCCAGACCCAAACCGGCGAACGCGGTATTGCAGGAAATCTTGAGCGCATTCTCGATCGTGGTTTGGTTGTTCGGTCCGCACGCCTTGTTGTCATAGTTTGGCAGCTTCTTGGTAGACAGCGGCAGTTGAATTGAGGCAGGGGCTGGCACGAGACTGTCTTTGGTGTACTTGCCGGACGAGAGCGCCGCAGCCGCCGTCACCAGTTTGAAGGTGGAACCGGGTGGATACACCTGGGCGATCGCACGGTTGAGCAACGGACTCGCGGGATCGTTTTGCAGCTTGTTGTACGCATCCCGCTCGACCGAAGATTGCGGTGAGGCAAGGGGGTTGGGATCAAACGTCGGTGACGACACCATGGCCAAGATGGCTCCCGTGGTGGGATCCATCGCGAGCACCGCTCCGCGCCGGCCCTTCAATTGCTCAAGTGCAGCTTTTTGGGCGGCGGGATTCAACGTGGTCTGCACACTGCCGCCCTTGGGCGCGCGACCAGCGAGCAGTTGGGTGAGGCGGTCGACGAGCAAGCGGTCGTCGGTGCCGGAGAGGATCGGATTCTCGGCTCGCTCAAGGCCGGTGGCCCCGTAGATCAACGAGAAGTAGCCAGTGGTGTGCGCGTAGAGCGGGCCTTCGGGATAAACCCGCGTGTACGCGAACTGGCCACCGGTGGCGGCCTTGCTCGTGGCGATGGCCTTGCCGCCGACCGTGATGGTGCCACGTTCGCGGTCGTATTCGGCCAACACGGTGCGGGCGTTTCCGGGCTTTTGGCGCAACTCGTCGGCCTTGAACACCTGCACGTACGTGAGGTTGGCCATCAGGGCCACGAGCAAGAAGGCAGCGAAGCCGGCGAGCCGACGGAGGGGATTGTTCACAGGCGCACCACCTGAGTGAGTGCCTCATCGCGACTGGGCTGTGCTGGTGGCGCTGGTCGACGCGCACCGTCGCTGATGCGCATCAGCAGCGCAATGATCACCCAGTTCGCCACGAGTGATGATCCGCCGTACGAAAGAAACGGTGTGGTGAGTCCGGTGAGGGGAATCAAGCGCGTCACGCCGCCCACCACGATGAACACCTGAAGCACCAAGACGATGGAGAGGCCGCCGGCGAGCAGCGTTCCGAAGGCATCGCGCGCAGCAACGGCCGTGCGGAATCCGCGTTGGGCCAGGATCGCGTAGACGATGAGGATCGCGAACACACCGGCCAAGCCGAGTTCTTCGCCAGCCGTCGCCATGATGAAGTCAGTTTTGGCGAACGGAACGAACTGCGGATTGCCGATGCCCAATCCCGTGCCGAGCACACCGCCGCTGGCCAGACCAAACATGGACTGAACGATCTGGAACGCCGAGCCCGCGGGATCATCGAATGGGTGAAGCCAGACGAAGAAGCGTTCACGCACATGGCCGAATGAGAAGTAGGCCAGCGTCGCGCCGATGACAAAGAAGACTCCACCGAGCACGAGCCATGACCGACGTTCGGTGGCCACGTAGAGGAGTGCAATGAAGAGGCCGAAGAACAGCACAGCGGTTCCGAGGTCGCGTTGGAACACAAGCACGCCCATGCTGACGGCCCACGCGATGAGCAGTGGTCCGAGGTCGCGGCCGCGCGGCAGATCCAACCCGAGCGCGTGGGTACGCGCCGTCGCAAGTGCTTCGCGCTTCACCACGAGGTAGCCCGCGAAGAAGACGATGAGGCAGAGCTTGGCAATCTCGGCCGGTTGGAACGAGAGCGGGCCCACCCGTAGCCACAGCCGCGCACCGTTGATCGACGCCCCGATGAAGGGCAGCAAGGGCAGCAGGAGGAGCACGATGCCCAGCGCCAACGCGGTGTAGGTGAAGCGTTGCAGTACACGGTGATCGCGCAGCACAAAGAGGACGGCGATGAAGAGCGCGACGCCGATGGCCGTCCACGTGAGTTGCGCCAGGGCGTCGGCGCGCGGAACGGCGCGGCCGGCTCGTGCTGCTCGATCGGCATCGGCAAGGTCGAGTCGATGAATCAACACCAGACCGAGCAGGTTGAGAAAGGCGGCCAGGGGCAGCAGCAGAGGATCGGCGTAGGGAGCCAGTCGACGCACGGCCAAGTGGGCGACCAGGAACAGTGCGCCGAAGGCCCCCACCACGCTGATCACATCGGTCGGAACGGTTCCGCTGTAGCCAAGATTGGCAGCGACGTAGCCGGCAGCGGCCACGCCGATGGCCAGGATGAGCAGAAGGAGTTCGGCATAGCGACGCCGACGGGGGGTGGTGCGCGCCACCGTCACGGCATTGGCACTACCCATGGTGTGCCCTGTTCATGGCGTGCTCGGGGCTGGCGTCAAGAAGCGGTCACTCGAAGGCGGGCTCGGCGGCGGAATGAACTGTCCGGTGCGTGAGGGTGCCGGCGTGACCGTGGGGATGATTGCCAGGGTGGGGCCACTCTGCGGAGGGCAACCGGCTGGCGGCGAAAGCACAGCGCAGGTGGCTGCCGCACCGCGCAGGCGATCGACGATCCTTTCGGCGTCGGCTTCGCTCGCGGCGTTGATCCCGGCTTCGACCTGCGCGCGGTTTTGTTCGGGCAGTGATGCAGTCAAGACCTCGGTGAGGTCGACGGCCTTCGACATCTGAATCGAACCGACCTGCTGGTTGACGCCGCGGAAGACCGCCACCGTCTGGTCTTGCACTGCCACGTAGTACTGCGTGTTGATCCAGGCCAGGGCTCCGACGCCACCTGCCACGACCAAGGCCACCGCCGCCGTCACCATGACACTTCGACGCACCCACCGCCTGCGACGACTCGTCTGTTCGTAGCCTGCTTCCGCAGCAGCTCGATCGGCTGCGCGTTGTTGCTCGCGGCCGCTGGCTCCGGGCGCAAGCTGCTGTCGCGCCTTTGCTGCCGGGGAGGCATCGACGATGTCGGCTGCGCGTTGCGCTAGTTCGGGTTCGCCAGCAGCACCGACCACGACAGCGACCGTGTCGGGTCGGTCATCGACGTCCACGACGTCGGCGACGACCACCGTGATGTTGTCGGGTCCACCAGCACGCTTGGCAAAGGCGATGAGTCTCTCGGCCGAATCACCTGGGTCGCCGGTGGCAAGCGCCTCGGCCATCGTCGATTCGCTCACGACGCCGCTGAGTCCGTCGCTGCACACCATGAAACGGTCGCCGGCGCGCACCTCGCGTACAGACAGATCAGGCTGCGCAGGATTGCGACCGTCGAGTGCGCGCATTAAGAGTGAACGACGCGGATGGCTCTCAGCTTCTTCGGCCGAGATTTGTCCGCTGTCGACGAGCGTCTGCACGTACGTGTGGTCGTGAGTCAGTCGCAATAAATCGCCGCCGCGCAAGAGGTAGGCGCGGGAGTCGCCGACGTGGGCCAAACCCACTCGTGAGCCCGACCACAGCAACGCGGTGAGGGTGGTGCCCATGCCATCGAGGGCTTCGTCGGAATCGATGGTCGAACGCAGCAGGTCGTCTGCGTGGGCGACGGATTCGGCTAAAGCGTCGAGAAGGTCGCCGCCAAGGTCGTCGTCATCGAGTGCGGCGATCGACGACACGACGATGGACGACGCGACCTCACCTGCCGCATGGCCGCCCATACCATCGGCAACGACGAGTAGCCGAGGACCGGCATAGCCAGAATCCTCATTGCCAGCACGCACCAACCCCACATCGGAGCGGGCGGCGTAGCGCAGAGACAGCGTCACGTCGGCTTACCGCCGCAACTCAAGCACGGTCTTACCAATGCGAATCGGCACACCGGTTCCGATCAGCACCGGACCGGTCACACGCTGACGATCTAGATAGGTGCCGTTGGTCGAACCCACGTCGTCAACAGTCCACCGACCTTGTGCATCGGGGGCGAGACGGGCGTGACGGTGCGAGACGTAATCGTCATCGAGCACGATTGTTGAATCAGGGGCACGGCCGATGGTGATGGGCTGATCGCTGAGCGGAACGCTCGTACCGGCCAGGGATCCCTGCGTGATGACAAGTTTGCGGGGAGCTTTGCCGCCGCGTCCCTTCGACTTCGGTTCAGCCGCACGCTGCGAGTTGGGACGCACAGGTGCCCGCGCTCCCATGGTGGGTGCGCGCAGATCGCTGCGCAGCACTCCGAGTGCCACGAAGACGAAGATCCACAGCAGCCCAAGGAACGACAAGCGGATGAGGGTGAGAGTGAGAGCAGACACGTCAGCCGGCCCGGAACACCAGAACGGTGGAGCCGAGCCTGATCTCGTCGCCGTCGGTCAAGGCGCGCTCGCCGATGCGTTCACCTTCGACGATCGTGCCGTTGGTGGAGGCGAGGTCGATGACCGAGTAGCCGCTGCCTTCGCTGCCTCGCCGAATCTCGGCGTGCTTGCGCGAGATGCCGGGATCGTCGATGCGAATGTCGACGTCGGTGCCGCGGCCCATTGACGTGACCATCTGGACCAGCGGGTATGCGGTGTCGTTGAACACCAGGCGGGCGTGGGTTTGGACGGCTTCGAGGGGTGATGCCACGGCGTCGGCCGCGGCCTGCGTGCGCGGCTGGGCGACGATTCCGGCCCGCGAATCGCTGGTGACGCGGAACATGCCGGTGCCGAGGTCGGACACCCGCGTCATGCTGACGTCGACCGGTCCCATCAGCGTGTAGCCCTGGTTCTCGGCGTGCTCAGCGACCATGGCGGCCAGCTCGACGGTGAGCGGTTCGGCGTAGGGCACGAGCCGCTCGTGGTCGCTGCGACCGAGTTCGACGGTGAAGACGTTGGGGGCCACCGTGGAGTCGCGACTGACGACGGCGGCGCGGTCATCGAGTTCGCGCTGCAGGGCGGCGGCCACTTCGACGGGCTGGACTTCGGATCGGAACGCACGCGCGAAGGCGCCGTTCACGAGGCGATCGAGTCGGTCCTCGAAGCGCTGAAGAACGCCCATGAAACCTCCTCGTCCGTGATGACCTCGCCTGTGGCCAGGCGTGGATCGACCAGCCGTGGCGAGAGCGCCGCAACTGTGGGCGATCGTAGTCGGGTTGGGCCCAATCCCTGCGTGTTAGCCTTCGTCGGCTCGCGCGAGTGGCGGAATGGCAGACGCGCTGGATTCAGGTTCCAGTGTCCGAAAGGACGTGGGGGTTCAAATCCCCCCTCGCGCACCAATCTGGTGTGTTACTAGCCCTGATGTGGGGGTGTCGGGTGCTGCAGCACCCGACACCCCCACATTCGTGCTGTCACCCCTGCTATTCGACGGGGATCGCGTTGATCAGGGCCTGCAACTCGTCGGCTAGAGCCGGCGTCCATGCCGGCGGCGGCACGACGTTGCTCCACGCATAGACGATCGTGTTCGAGTAGTTGTGGCCGTGGCCAACCGGCACTGAGACGCCGAAGAACTGGTCGACGGTCACTTGGAGGAACGTGATGATCGGATACCAGCGCGTTTCGGGTGATACGTCCGGCCCGCGTGGCTCTTTCAACCAGTCGGGCTCGCGCGTCAACAAGTCGTAACTCCACCACACGACGGGGTCAGACGCGTGTTGCATGAAGACGACGCGAGGCTCAAACCACGGGCCACCGGGCTTCTCGAGATCGTCTTCGGTAGCGGCGAACCGTGCCGTACGTCCCTGCTGGTAGATCGGCTGCCATTCGGGGCTGCCCGCATCACGGCGTTGCTCAACCGTTCCCCACGGTTCGGAGAAGTTCGGCGTGCCCTGGAAAAGGGCGCCGTCGGTGCGCTTGGTCATGTCTTGCACGCTCCCGAACGCGGCCTGGGCAGTGAACGAGCCCAAGCTGAGCCCGTAGGTGATCAGCTTGGGGCGCGATGCGTCGGGCAGCGACGACCATTTGTCGTAGACGGCTTCGAACAGGGCCTGTCCGGCTTCCGTCGCGCGCTCCTGGTCGACCAAGAACGAGATCCAGCTAGGCAGGTACGAGTACTGAATCGTGGCAATGGCCGTGTCGCCACCCCACATGTACTCGATCGAGTCGACCGACTGTGGTTCGAGCCAGCCGGTGCCGGTGGCGCCGGCAACGACAAGTACCGAACGCTCGAAGGCGCCGGTGCGCTCAAGCTCCTTGACCGCGATGTCGGCGCGCTTCTGCGCGGTGTCGGCGGTGTCGACCCCTACGTAGATCCGGATCGGCTCGGTCGCCGGTCTGCCGGTGAAGGCCGAGATCTGCTTCGGGGTCGGGCCACGACCGACGAAGTTGCGTCCCTGGAAGCCAAGGGATTCCCACGAAGCCAACGAGTCTGTGCTTCCCGAGCGCTCTGGGGCCGTCGGTTGGGTGACGCCAGCACGCGTGCCGGCGTTGGCAGAGGCGTACGTCGTGTCGGCCCACGAGATGAAGCTGCTGGCCAGAAGTCCGGTCGCGATCCAGTAGAGGAAAAGCGCGACGATGATGAAGCCGGCCGTCGCGGCCACACGAGGCGGAACGACGCGGCCGAGCTGTCGGTTGATCCACCGGTTCAGTCGACGGATGCTGCGAGCGATCAGCATCAGGAATGCGGCGAGTACGAACGTGATGACAGCGATAGCGATCAGGTTCGCGGCGGGGTCTTCTGGTTCTCCGACCAGGACGCGCACTTGGTTCTGCCAACGACCACCGGCGATGACGGCCGCGATGAACCAGAGGGTGCCGAGCACTGCCAGCGCCCACCAGGCGACGCGCTTGATGCTGTGCGGCAGCTCGCGGTGGACCAGTCGGCGGATCGCCCAACTCAGGAAGGTGCCGATGCCGTAGCCGATAGCAGCAGCGATTCCGGCGATCAGCCCGATGAAGAGCCAGGGACGCGGGAGTAGTGAGGGTGTGAGAGCGAGCCCAATGAACAACAGCGCCCCGACCAGGCCCAGGTAGTTCAGTCGCCACCACTTCCATCGGTGCTTGGTGGCTGAGCCATCGGTATCGCTGGGAGTGCCGTCGCCGACGGCCGTCAGTGCATCAGTGGGCGGCGGATCATCTGTGGTCAGCGTCGTCATGGGAGTCATTGTGACCTGAGTGGCGCGCTGGGGCGCGCAACGAACTCGTGTCGGTCTGCCTGCGTCGCTCGTGAGTCCGCGCACCCGGCGCAATAGCGTGGGGCGATCACCCCGCAGCAACTGGAGTTGCACTGATGACAAACGCCACCACGGACCCGTTGGACGACGGCATCGTGGCCGTGCGCGACTTCGAGCCCAAGGCGCGCGAAGTGCTGTCGCATGATGTGTGGGACTACCTCGCGTGCGGAGCCGGCGATCAGCAGGCCATTAACGCCAACATCGAGGCTTGGCAAACACCGTGGTTGACACCGAAGGTCATGACCGGCTTGAGCGGTGTTGATACGAGCGTGCAAGTGATCGGGCGCCAGCTTGCGCACCCGATCCTGTTCGCACCCACGGCGTTGCAGACGAACTATCACCCCGATGGCGAAGCAGCGACCCTGCGCGCAGCGGCTCGCACGGGAACGACGTATGTGCAGAGCACTCTGAGCGGTGTACCGATCGCTGACCTCGGTCAGATCGCACGCGCCGGTGCGGAGGGCGCCGACCCGGCTCATTGGTGGTTTCAGACCTACCTTCACCACGACCGCGGTTTCACAGCCTCGTTGGTCGAGGCAGCGTTGGCGGCGGGTGCAGAGGCAGTGGTGCTGACGGTCGACTCGCCTGCGATGGGAGCGCGTGACGACGACCGTCGCAATGGTTGGGGCGGCATGCCCGATGACGGCATCCGTATTCACGAACGGGTATGGAATCCGTACTTGGCCTCCGACATCTCGTGGGCCGATCTCGATTGGCTCATCGATCTCGTTGATGATGCGCCTGTGCTGGTCAAAGGCGTATTGCGCGCCGACGATGCTGTGGAGTCGGTCGAGCACGGTGCGGCCGGAGTGATCGTGTCGAACCATGGCGCGCGCAACCTCGACACCATCGTTCCTACGGCTGTCGCCCTTCCCGCGATTGCCGAGGCGGTGGGTGACCGGGCGTCGGTGCTGGTCGACGGCGGAATCAGGCGAGGCACTGACATCGTGCGGGCGCTGTGTCGCGGTGCCGATGCAGTGCTCGTGGGACGGCCCTATGTCTGGGGTCTGGCCACGCATGGTGAAGCCGGAGTCGCGCACGTCGCCGAAATCTTGCGCGCTGAGTTCGCGATGGCGATGGCGCTGGTCGGTGCCGCAACGACCGCCGATCTCAAGCCGGGATTGCTCTGGCCTCCGCGCTGAACGTTCGTTTAGGCCCCTTTCCGTCGCTTCCCCTTTTCGATGTCGCCTGCCGAATGTTCTACTGGTGGTCGATCTGGAAAGCCGAAATCGGGGGACTCCTTGCAAACGTCGTTGCGCGCAGCGTCCGGTGTTGCTGTGGTTCTCGCCCTGCTCGTCCCGGCGACGATCGTCCATGCGGCTCCCCCCGCGGAAGCGACCATTTCGATCGTGGGCGGTGGCGGCAGCCTCGGACTGGAGCCCGCTCCGCTTGCTGAAGGCATGAGCGTCCTTGACGCACAGATCAAACCCCTGGCCCTCGCGGTTGGCGCAGGCAAGACCTACTTCTACGACTCCGATCGTCGCGCCGTCTACTCGTTTGCCAGCGACGGTGCTGTGCATTTGGTGGCCGGCGGTAGCAATACACCCTTCGTGAGTGGGGGCGTGGCGACCGAGCACGGGCTGCCGTCGAGTACGAGCGTGAGCGATATTGCAGTGGAACCCGATGGAACCGTCTACTTGAGTTTTGACGGTGACGACATCGCTCGAATTTCGACGTCGGGAATCATCTCGACGCTCACAGCTCCGGGCCCCATCGGTCATTGCGGTTCCGTGACTGACGGCGTGACCGTGAGCGCCCTGGACGTGTGCAGCGCCAGACGCCTGGCGTTGGATGGGCAAGGTCGTGTGGTGTTTGCGCACGATCAGGCCCTTCTCGCGCTTGATCCGACGACCGACACCGTGCGCATCGTGGTTCCCGATATTGCACCCGAAGTGTTGCCTCCCCACAATGCCGGCACGGGCGGCGTCGAAGTAGCAAACAACGGCGACATCATCGTGGGCGTCGCAACGCCGAACGAGTTCCTCGTCCGTCGCTTCGATGCATCATCGGGTGCGTTGCTGCAGGCATGGACACAATCCACTGTGATCCTCAATATCGAGGACCTGGGGGATGGTCGATTGCTAGCCGTGGGTGATGAGTACGGAGCGGATCCTGGTTACGCCGTCACGCACGGGCAAATCGCCGTCCTGGGCGCGGATGGATCCGTCACGAAGTGGGCTCACGCTTCTGCGCCGGGTAATCCGGTCAACGGAACCCCATTCGCTACTTCACCCATTGGTCCGATGAATGATGTGGTGGTGGCAGAGGGGCGAATCCTGATAGCGGCGAGTAGTTGTTGTGGCCAAACGGGCGGCTACTTGATCGAGCTGTCCGCGGTGACGCCTCCGGGTCTTGCTCCGAGTTTTGCTCCTGTCCTCACCCATGCACGTGGCGCAGCGGCCGTAACCCTGACGTGGGATGCCTCGACGGTCGGGTCGACCGATTCGGTGCGTGCGATTGAAGGCGTGGGGAGGAACCTGGCCTCTGACGACTTCACCGCAGTTCTTGCGTCCAGCGGTCACATGTCGGTGGCGCTCGCGGATGCTGATCGTGCCACCGACGTGCAGGTATTCCTCGTCCGCACGGATCCGGCCGTGGGAATCAGTCATCGAAACGTCGTGCTCCCCGTCGCTGGATGGAGCGTCGAACCGATTGCGGTGAGTAAGCCTGTGCTCGAGTCGATGACTCCTCCGCACAACGGTTGGAGGCCAACAGCCGTGTCGGCCACCTTCACAGGCGTTGCTCCCGGACCCATCGAGTGTCGACTTGATACCGCTGCGTGGGCGTCGTGTCCGGGCGGGCTCTGGAGCGCGTCGGGTTTGTCGGCCGGTTCCCACACTGTGCGAGCCCGAATGAACTATCCCGTCGCTGGTCCTGGACCTGAGTTGGCGGTTCCATTCGGCGTCGAGTCCACTGTTCCGACCGCGACGATCGTGAGCGGCCCGACCCTGATCCGTACGTCAACGACAACACGATGGTGGTCGGCGCGTGATTCGCAGAGCGGAGTAGAGGCCTACTCCGTGCGAACCATCCTCATCGATCGATACGGGAGAACATCAGCGCTGGAGTATCCGGCTGGGCTTCAGGGCACGGCCATTACGCACGGGACGTTCGCCATTCCCGCTGGCTCGACCCGTTGTTGGCAGGTCAAGGCGCGAGACCGTGTGGGGAATTGGGGTGGATGGTCGCCGCGGGCTTGTTCCTCGAAGTTGTTGGACGAACGCTCCGTTGGTCGCGGCTCGGGTTGGAGCCCCGGAACTTCTTCTGCAGCGTACGAGCGCACCGTGTTGGTGACGTCGCGCCGTGGGGCCCGCTTGTGGGCGGGGAGTACACGTTCGGAAGTCGTGGGACTCGTCATGCGCACCTGTTCTGCGTGCGGGTCTGTTCGTGTGCTTGTCAACGGTCGTTCTGTCGCCACGTATTCGTTGGCCAGTTCACGCACGCGTGAGGGCGTGGTGTTCACAACGGCTCTGGGTGCTTCGACTTCGGCGCGTAGCGTGACGTTCGAGACACTCGGAACAGGCGTGGTTCGAGCTGATGCTGTGGTCTTGCAGCGCTACCATTGACGACTTATTCACTTGCGGCGTCCGTATCCAAAGACGTGCGCGCTGACGACGTCTACTTCACGTCGTGGGTCACCGAAGAATGCGCCGATCCGCTGACTGACGCGATGGAACGGACGTTCGCGCGGCCCACCGAGGGCATTCCAGTTACTCATTGGCACGACGAGAAACAGATGCTGAGCATCAGAAGCGATGTGGGCCTTCCACATGTCCTTGAGGTCGTGGTTGTTTGTTGTGGTTCCGCCACGCTCGACCTCTGCGAGAATTCCGCCTCGTTCACCGAGTCGATAGAAGAAGTCGGGACGGGCGCGAGTCACCAGTCCATCTTGGGGAGTGAGCACCTGTTCTTCGCCGAAACCAAGGCGCTCGCTCAGGAGTCGTGCCACAAGGGCTTGAACAGTGCCGCTAGCTGCACCGTGGACGTGGACTGCGTCGATAGCGTCAGATTCCTGGGCAAGAAATTGGCGAAGCTGACTCGCCAAGCTATCAACCACGAGGAGGTCTCGGGT
>Ga0105047_10013343_pt1 | contig 13131 bp, 12 predicted proteins | sample MAT04_FD_78384 | JGI IMG/M metagenome (GOLD analysis project Ga0105047, IMG submission 78384) | Freshwater microbial communities from Lake Fryxell liftoff mats and glacier meltwater in Antarctica - MAT-04 (megahit assembly) | ecosystem: Environmental > Aquatic > Freshwater > Ice > Liftoff... | reverse complement strand
TGGTTCGAAAATGCGGGTTCGGCTGCGATCAGGATCAACACCTGATCCAGGTTGGCGGCAAACGACTTGGTTCGGATCTCGTCCTGACGGTAGAACAGGTTACGCCTGGGTTCGATCTTCTCGATCGTGCCTTCGTCGCGCGATTCCCGCCACAGCACCCGGTCGCCGACCACACCCTGGCTCTTCTTGCCACGCGAATGGCAGATGACGCGTTCGCCCGATGCCGCCTCGACCAGAAAATGCCGACCGTAGTTGGCAACGATCAGCCCCTCGCGGATTGCGGCGCCATCCGTCAAGCGGACACCTTGCCCAGGAACATCACGACAGCAAGGCGTCCACGGCGGCGGCGCAGGTGAAGTCGCTGGCCGATATGCCGCCTACGTCGTGGGTGTTGAAGCGCACCACGCAGCGGTTGTAGCTCACGTGCAACTCCGGATGATGGTCCGTCGCGTGGGCACGGAAAGCGATGGCGTTGACGAAGGCCATCGTCTCGTAGTAGTTGGCGAACCGGAACGTCTTTTCGATTGCGACGCCCGACCCCTCGCCATGCAGCGTCCAGCCCTCGAGCTGGGCCAACTGGCTGACAATCTCGGTTGCGCCGAGCGCATGCCGCTGCACCGTGGACCAATCCGTCTTTTTCATCATGCTTGTCATCGCGAACTCCGTGGCCTCAAGCGGCCATGCGCGCCAGACGTTCGGTGGCGGGCGGATGTGAATAATAGAACCTGACGTAGACCGGATCCGGCGTCAGGGTTGCTGCATTGTCCTCATAGAGCTTAAGCAGCGCCGTGGACAGGTCAATGCCGCTGGTCTGCTCCACCGCGTAGGCATCTGCCTCGAACTCGTGGTTGCGCGAGATCTGCGCGAACACCGGTGCCACGAACTGGCTGAATGCCGGAATCACCAGCAGGAACAGCAACAACGCCAGCGCATCGTTGGCCGCACCGTCGAGCATGTTCGGGCGCACGCCCAGCGCGGTGTAGAACCATGCCTGGTCCGACAACCATCCCAGCAACGCAAAACCTGCAAGGCTCAGCACAGCCATCGACACGATGCGCTTGATGATGTGGCGGTGCTTGAAGTGGCCCAGTTCATGCGCGAGGACCGCGTCCACTTCGGCTGGCGCTAGCTTGGCCAGCAAGGTGTCGTAGAACACGACCCGTTTGGCCGCGCCGAATCCGGTGAAATAGGCGTTGGCATGGGCGCTGCGTCGGCTGCCGTCCATCACGAACAGGCCCTTGGCCGCAAAGCCGCAGCGTTGCATCAATGCGGTGACGCGGGCCTTGAGGGCTTCGTCTTCCAGCGGCTTGAACTGGTTGAACAAGGGTGCGATGAAGGTCGGGTAGATCATCAACAACAGCAGGTTGAAGCCCATCCAGACGCCCCAGGCCCAGAACCACCACAAGCTACCGGCAGCGCCCATCAACCACAGTATCAAGGTGGCGATCGGCAGCCCGATGGCCACACCGATCAGCGTCGACTTGAGCAAGTCGGCCAGCCAGAGCCGCGCGGTCATCTTGTTGAACCCGAATCGTGCTTCGATGCCGAAGGTCTGGTACAGGCCGAACGGCAACTCGATGAGGGCGCCGATCAGCACGAAGACAGCCAGCAGCGCCAGTTGCTGCGCCATGCCCGGACCGATCTGGCGCATCAGCACCGTGTTGAGCGCGTCCAGACCACCAAGCAGGGTCCAGCCCAGCACCAGCGCCGCGGCCAATGCGAGTTCGAGCAGTCCGAAACGGGTCTTGGTGATCGTGTAATCGGCCGCCTTCTGGTGCGCTGCCAGCGTCACCTGGCGCTTGAAGCGTTCCGGGACCGAGTCTCGGAACCTCGCAACATGCCGGATCTGCCGGGAGGCCAGCCAGAGCTTCAACAACAGGCCGACAACCAGTGTGGTGATGAAGGCAACGGTCAGAACCGTCTCGGGTATCGAGGCGTCAAACACGGCGGGGGGTGGGGAATGGCGAAAGCATGTGAGAAGTTTAGGTGCAATCGCAAGTCCCCGATGCGATTGGGCGACAATCCCCGCCATGGATGCAAACGCTGCGCAATTGGGGAAGTCGGATCAGAATCTGGTCTGGATCGATTGCGAAATGTCGGGCCTGGATCCGCAGCGGGAGCGACTGATCGAGATTGCCGTCATCGTCACCGGGCCCGATCTTGAGCCGCGCGTCGAGGGCCCGGTGCTGGTGATCCATCAGAGTGACGAGTTGCTCGACCAGATGGACTCCTGGAACAAAGGTACCCATGGCAAGAGCGGCCTGATCGACAAGGTGCGCGCCGCAACTTTGACCGAGGCGCAGGCCGAGCAGCAAATCCTGGATTTCCTGGCCCGTTACCTGCCCAAGAATACGTCTCCGCTGTGTGGCAACACGATCAGCCAGGACCGCCGTTTCCTGGTGAACTACATGCCGCGGCTGGAGGCGTTTTTCCACTACCGCAACATTGACGTCAGCACCCTCAAGGAACTGGCCAAGCGCTGGCGTCCCCAGCTGCACGCCGGGTTCAAGAAGCAGCAAAGCCATACCGCCCTGGCCGATGTGCACGAGTCGATCGACGAGTTGGTGTACTACCGCGAAACTTTTCTGCGCATGCTTGATTAGGTAGAAACCCGAAGCCGTGCCATAATCGGCGGCTTCGCTACCCACCGGTGGCGTTTTGTGCATCTCCCCTCACACACCGGGCTCACCGCTATAGAGCCCCTCAAGAGTGCAACCACCCGGTTGCGGCCACCCAGTTTGGCTCTGAGTTTCGTTTGATGGTTGATGTTTGTTTGACCATTGACGAAACCGCCGCTTACCCTGCGGCGTGCTCGTGTGAGATTGCTTATATGAACGACGCATTTGATGCGGTCGGCGCGACCGCGTCCGACCATGACTTTTCCCACGCCCCCTCGAGCCCTGCCGCTGACGCGCCCATGGCCGAGTATTCCGAGCCAGCCGAAGTGCTGGTTGACGATGCAGCCAGCGTGAACGCGCACGCCGTGCAGGAGCCCAACGGATTCCAGAAGATGGGGTTGGCGCCCGAACTGCTGCAGGCCGTGCGCGACCTGGGCTTCACCCAGCCGACGGTAGTGCAGGAGAAATGTATTCCGATGGCCATGCAGGATCTGTCCGACGCCGCCAAGGGCGCGCGTTTCACCGACCTGATGGTGTCGAGCCAGACCGGTAGCGGCAAGACGGCCGCTTTCTTGTTGCCGGTGCTGCACACCTTGCTGGCGCAACGCGCCCAGGCCCAGGACCATGAGCGAGCGGATTTCGACAAGGCCTGCGCGGACGCAGCCGCCCGTGGCGATGCACCACCCAAGCGCCCCCGGCGCAAGGACCCGACCAGCAGTCGCAATTTCAAGGCCGCCACCCCCGGAGCGCTGGTGTTATGCCCGACGCGCGAACTCGCGCAGCAAGTCGCGCAGGACGCGATCGAACTGGTCCGTCATTGCCGCGGCCTGCGGGTTGCCAACGTTGTTGGTGGCATGCCCTACCAAATGCAGATCGCCCGGCTGCAAAATGCCGACCTCGTCGTCGCCACACCCGGCCGGTTGCTCGACCTGCAGCGTTCGATGCAGATCAAGCTGGAGCAGGTGCAATTTCTGGTTGTCGACGAAGCCGACCGCATGCTGGACCTCGGTTTCGCCGATGACCTGGCAGAAATCAACCAACTGACCATCGAGCGCAAGCAAACGATGATGTTCAGCGCGACGCTGGCCCCGCGTATCCAGCAACTGGCCACACGCGTGATGCGCGAGCCGCAGCGGATGCAGATCGACTCGCCGCAGGAAAAGCACCAGAACATCAAGCAGGTGCTGTTCTGGGCCGACAACGCGTTTCACAAGCGCAAGCTGCTCGACCACTGGCTGCGTGACACGACGATCAACCAGGCCATCGTGTTTGCCAGCACGCAGATCGAATGTGACGGTCTGGCCAACGACCTGCAGCAGGCCGGCTTCAGCGCCGTGGCCTTGCACGGCGCCTTGAACCAGGGCATCCGCAATCGGCGCCTGATGGCGCTGCGCGAGGGTCATGTGCAGATTCTGGTGGCTACCGACGTGGCAGCCCGTGGTCTCGACGTGCCCACTGTCACCCACGTGTTCAATTTCGGATTGCCGATGAAGGCCGAGGACTACACCCACCGCATCGGCCGCACCGGTCGTGCCGGACGCGATGGCCTGGCCGTCACGATGGCCGAGTTCCGCGACCGGCGCAAGATCTTCGACATCGAGGCCTACACCCGCCAGCCGTTCAAGGCCGAGACCATTCCGGGTCTGGAGCCGCAGCAGCGCATGCCGGAGTCTGCACGTGCGCGATCCAACTTCGGTGGCCGCGACAGCCGTGGCGGATTCAACGCGCCATCGCGTGACCGCAAATTCGGTGTTCCGCCGCGGGGCCGCGATGGTGGTGGATTGCCGCCGCACAACGACTTCGCACGTCGCAGCGAGAGCGCGCCGCGCGGCGAATATGCACCACGCAATGACAGTGCTCCTCGCAGCGACTATGCACCGCGTAACGACTTTGCACCGCGAAAGCCCGGTTTCGGCAAGCCGGCGCCGCAACGCCCGGCATTCAGCCCATCCGGCAGCAACGCCGGTGGCGCCGGTTTCGGCCCGCGTGACGGGGCCCGCCGTCCGGCACGCCCGGCAAGGCCAGTGCGCGGCTGATTCACAGCGGCGATAGAGGATGTGAGAGCCTGCGGGTCGCAAGACCTGCAGGCTCTTTCGCGTTTTTGGCCCACCCGCTGATCGGTCGTCATCTACGTCCGCAGGCCATGGCACGTGGCTGGCATTTTGCTGCATCGGTCCGGCAGACCACCATGACCCGATGACCGGGCCGCAGGACAGGCCGGGCCAGTTTGCATTCCGGCGCAGCGACTGGTTGTGTGCGCGCTGCCAGCACTGACAGGACCATGTGGCATGTTGCAATGCCCATCGGGGCCGGTCTGCTGGTGGCGAAGGCGCTATGCATCCTTATATTGCAGATATGCAGAGTTGTCGATTGTTCTACGCGCCTTACGTCACGAAAATTGCCGCTGGTCGGACAGCTTTGTATCGCGAGCGGCGAGGCCACAACTTATCCTGGCCTTGGCCCGCCGGAACAACGTGTCATGCACAGCCATATCCGTTCGGGAACTTCACCATGCAACGCAGGAATTTCATTCGTATTGCCTCAGGCGGCGTCGTGCTGGCGGCGACCAGCGGGTTGTCGGCATGCTCCAGTGCCGTACCGCCCGAGGCGGTGGCTGCCTGGAGCGGGCCCAGCAGCTTCGAGGGCGAATTGCGTCGCTGGATCCTGAGTTAAGCCATCCTGGCACCCCATTCGCACAATCTGCAGTCCTGGATTGTCGATCTGGGCACGCCCGGCGAGATCGTGTTGCGCTGCGATCCGCAGCGGTTGTTGCCGCAGACCGATCCGTACTCGCGCCAGATCATGATGAGCCATGGCACCTTGCTGGAACTGCTGGACATCGCGGCGCGCGAACGCGGACACCGTGCCGATATCGAGCTGTTCCCGCAAGGCGTGTTCGGTCCGCTGGCGATCGACCAGCGGCCCGTGGCGCGTATACGACTGACGCCCGAATCCTCGATCCCCCGCGATCCGCTATTCGGGCAGCTCCTGCAGAGGCATACGAACCGAAGCCGGTACAACCTGCAACGCCCGGTTCCGGCGGCTGCCTGGCAGGCCCTGGCCGCCGCCGCCACCGCCGCCACCGCCGCCGCCGCCGCCGCCGCCGCCGCCGCCGCCGCCGCCGCCGGTGCCGCCGGTGCCGCCGGTGCCGCCGCCGCCGCCGGTGCCAATGGGCTGCACTTTGGCCATGTGGGTATGGACCAACCTGAGCAGTTGCAGCGCCACCGCGCGATCGCCTCGCAGGCCTTTGCCATCGAGTTGCGCACACCACGCGCCATACTGGAGTCGTTCAAGGTGTTACGGGTCGGCGCTGCCGAGGTGGCCCGGCACCGGGATGGCCTGTCGCTGATGGATCCGATGATGGTCTGGATGGACCGCCTGGGCCTGTTCGACCGCAGCCGGGCGCCTGGTCCGGACGACTTTGCCACCACCAGCCAGATCAAGGACTTTGACGAGAAGATTGCATCCACGCCTGGATTCCTGTGGATGGTGACCCAAGGCAACGACCGCGTTACCCAGGTCAACGCTGGACGCGCCTACGCTCGGGTGCAACTGGCCGCAACGGCGCAAGGGGTTGCGATGCAGCCTCTGCAGCCTTTGAAGCAGGCGCTGCAGGAGTACCCGGAGCAGGCGGGGCCGTATGCCGAAATCAGGGTCTTGCTCACTGCGCCAGCGCCAGCGCAGACCATCCAGATGTGGGCGCGGGTGGGTTTTACTCCTGCGGTCGGGCCGTCACCGCGCAGGGGATTGCAGGCGCTCATCCAGAACACATGAGTACCGCGCCCGGGGCATTCCACGGGCGGTGATGTCCGGCCTGCTATCGCGCTCGTAGTGACTCAGCGCCCGTTGAATTCGGGCTTGCGCCTGTCGGCAAACGCGACCGCCGCGGCCTTGTGATCGGCGGTCTCGAACGTGCGAACCATGTGCACGGCTTCGGCGTCGAGCACGTCCGACAAAGATACGCGCAGAGCCAGGTTCAGATTGCGTTTCATGTAGCCCAGAGCCACCGTCGGCAAGGCAGCCAGTTCCTGTGTCCATTGCTGCGCAACCTGTGACAGTTGCGCAGCCGGGGCGACCCGATCGACCAGTCCGATGCGCAGGGCCTCGTCGGCCAGCACCACCCGGCCGGTGAAGTACAACTCGCGGGCCCGGGACGCACCCACCAGATGGCTGATGAAATAACTGCCGCCGAAATCGCCCGACAAGCCCAACTTCGAGAAGGCGGTGGTCATCTTGGCATCTTCCGAGGCCAGCCGCAGGTCGCAGGCCAACGCCAACGCAAGGCCGGCGCCAGCCGCCGGACCCGGCAGCACCGCCAACGTGGGTTTGGGTATTTCATGCAGCAATCGGGACACTTCCGTGCGCAAGCGAAGATCGTTCACCCGCTGATCGAAGCCCATCGGCGCAACCCCGCTGACCGCGGCCAGCGCGAAATCCTTGACATCGCCACCGGAACAGAACGCACCTGCGGCACCGGTCAACACGACCAGCCGGATTGTCGGGTCGGTGGCGTAGCCGGTCAGGGCCGCATGCATCGCGTTGACCATATCGCGCGTCATCGCGTTGCGCGATGCGGGCCGGTTCATCGTCAACGTGGCGATACCGTTTTCGACGTCGGTGAGCAGGTCCTGGGTCATGCGGGTTCCTTTGGTACGTCGTCGAGCATACCGGCTTGGCGCGGGCGCATTTGCTGTCGTGTACCAAGCAAACTGCGTCGCGCGGGTTCTGCTCGGCATCGGTACCGCTTGAGGCGCTATCGATGCGCCCGACATTGTTGGCGCCGGGGCTGTCACCACCTGGTACCCCTGTGGTCACGATGACGACTGCATCGCGCGTTACCATGCTTCGGCGGTCGACTGATGCAAGGCCCTGCAATTCGGCGGGGCCGCGGCGCACGCCCGCTCAAGGAGGAAACACCATGGGATTCTTTGCAAAAATCTTGGGCAAGTTGGGTATTGGTGATGGCGAGACAGCACCCCTGGCCCCCACGCCCCCACCTGCTGTGGCGGCGGCCCCGGCGTCGGTGGCCCTGGCGCCAGCCGCAGCCGAGGTGGTCAATCCGATCGCCGTGGTCGATGTACTCAAGCAATTGGAGGCGCGCGCCGCCGCGAATCCGCAGAAGCTGAACTGGCGCACCTCGATCGTCGATCTGCTCAAGCTGCTGGACATCGACAGCAGCCTCGATGCCCGCAAGGCGCTCGCCAAAGAACTGTTTTGTCCCACCGAACTGATGGGCGATTCGGCGAAGATGAACCTGTGGCTGCATCGCAACGTGCTGGGCCACATCGCGGCGAACGGCGGCAACATACCCAAGGAACTGCTGGATTGAGCGGCCAGCACATATTGCGGATGGTCCCATGCAGATGACCGACCTCCTGGCCCAGATGGGGGACATTCAATCCGTGGCGCGCGACCTGGGCGTGAGCCAGGGCGACGTGGCCACCGGCGCCGATGCCTTGTTGCCCGCCATCCTGGGTGGCTTCAAGAAGCAGGCCCGGTCGTCGCCCGTCGGCGGCCCGCAAGGCCTCGCCGGACTGCTCGGCCAGTTGGGCGGGTCGGCCTCCTTTACCAGGTGCTGTCACCCAGCCCACCGATGTGCGCCTGAGCAACGACGTGCTGGGGCAGATATTTGGCTCCAAAGACGTCAGCTGCTCGGTGGCGCAGAGCGCTTGCGCACAGACCGGGCTGGACGCGGGCATGCTCAAGCAGATGCTGCCGATGCTGGCCATGCTGGTGGCGGGCTACATGGCTAAACAGGGCCTCGCGGCGCTCAGCGCGAGACTCCGCAAGTGGTCCGGGTGGCTTGGAGGGAATGCTCGGTGGCCTGCTGGGGGGGGTGGCGCCGGTGCTGCCCGCGGGCGGCGGGCCGGTTGCTGGTCGCCTTGGCGGTCTGGTCGCCATGCTGGACATGAACGGCGACGGCAACGCACTGGAGATATCCTGCGCATGGCGAGCAAGGCGATGCGTTGACTGCAGCGCCATGGCGTGTTCATCCAGGAGCTGGGAGACGCCTACCTGGCTGACAGCGACGTCGGCCTGAACGAGACGCTCACGCGCAGGCCGCTACAGGTTGCAGCCTGCGCTGACCGCATCGGTTCCGGCCCGCGCGAAGGCCAGAAGGTGGACACCTTGCAAGCAGCGATGCCGCGAAACCCTGCACGCGCCCAGGCCCTGTGCGCTTCCCATCAGGGCTTCATCCTGCACGCGGCCGGACACGTCGCCGGGCCAGTGGGGATCAGGCTCCAGACGCACTGGCGCGGCGGCACCACATATCGCCGCTGCAATGAACAGCCGCCACCGGCACGTTGGCCTTTCGGTTGTCGGCCGATATTCGATCCGTCTGGATCCATTGTCAGATCGCCATTTTCGGTTCGCTGTCCATTGCGATGGGCCGCCAGCGGGCGTTTGCAATACCGGATGCGTCCGAAATGGTGCGGTGACAGTTTCGAAGCGGCTCAGGCACTCCTGTTGTAGTGCGTCAGCATGCGCGTAGCGATACGACTCCGGTCTTCGGGTGTCGGATCCAAGGTGGGTGTCTAGGCTTTGAGGCCAACGCTTCTTCTTTGCGCTTGTGCCTTTCTCGCTTGAGATCCTGAAGATGCCAGATGCCAGATGCCAGATGCCAGTTGCCAGATGCCAGTTGCCAGATGCCAGATGCCAGTTCAAAGACTCCAAACCCAATCCCCATGCCCATTGCCTTTAGCGCCATAGCCGCCTAAGCAAGTGTATAAAAGAATTGACACTTTTTTGTGTTTGTGTATATTGACACCACAAAGTGTCATTTTTCGTTGACACCCTGTGAAAGGAGCCGGAGTATGAGCCTTTTTTTGCGTATCGAAAAGTCACTACACATCCATTTTGATCGTGCGGCAGACCCAATTTCACCGCCGAGACTGCTCGCGGCAATGCGCCATGCCGTTTTTTCTGGTGGTGCCCGTATCCGACCGCAATTGGTAATGGCAGTGGCGATTGCATGTGGCGACAAAAACCCGGAGTTGACCAACGCAGCGGCGGTGGCCATTGAGCTGATGCATTGCGCTTCGTTGGTTCATGACGATATGCCCGCCTTCGACAACGCGGATACGCGGCGCGGCAAGCCGACGGTTCACAAGGCCTTTGGAGAACCTCTTGCGCTGCTGACTGGCGACGCGCTGATTGTGATGGCTTACCAGGTCCTGTTGAACGCAGGGATGGAGCAGCCCAAGCGGCTGGCGCGACTGATGCAGAACTTGACGTCCGGCGTTGGCCTGCCCAGCGGTATTGTTGCCGGCCAGGCATGGGAGTGCGAGGTTACTGCCGATCTGGGCCAATACCAACGTGCGAAAACAGGCGCCTTGTTCGTGGCATCCACGTGTGCCGGCGCACTCGCCTGCGATGCGGACCCCAAGCCCTGGATTGCCCTGGGTGCGCACCTGGGCGAGGCCTATCAGGTGGCCGATGACATCCGTGATGTTCTGGGGCAGGCGGAAATGTTGGGAAAGCCGACTGGACAGGATGTGCTTAACGGACGCCCCAGTTCAGCCAGTGCGCTGGGGCTGGGAGGTGCGGTGCGGTATTTTGAAGGGCTGATGGACAAAGCGGTGTCGAGCGTGCCGAAGTGCGCCAGTAGGGCCTTGATGCAGGACATGGTGCGCCAAGAGGCCGAGCGCCTCGTGCCGATCGAAACGCGGACCAACTACCGTGTGACGTCTGCTTTGCCGGCATGCAAACTGGCGCTTGGATGAGTGACCTTGAAGTCGCACACCCTACTGTGCCAAGCCCGATAGAAGGTCGCTGGTGGGAGAAATCGCGGGACCGCCTGAACCGCTGGATGATGACGCCCCGTGGCTACAGCTGGGCATTGTCAAACCCACTGACCCGCTGGGTCGTCAGACGAAGGACGCAACAGGTTTTTGATCTCATGGCCGGGTTCGTGCATTCGCAGGTCGTGCTCGCCTGCGTCCAGCTGAATGTCTTCACGATCGTTCAAAAGGCGCCCGCAACCATTGAGGAACTGGCGGCGCGCACGCAGATTCCTGCTGCGTCACTGCAGCGGTTGGTGCAGTCTGCGGTGGCATTGCAGCTGTTGCAACGACGCAGCGCAGGAAGGTATGCCCTGGGGCCGCTCGGCGCACCGATTGCGGCGCACCCCGGCATACAGGCCATGGTGGAGCACAACAACCTGCTTTACCGGGACATGCTGGAGCCAGTGGATTTTCTGCGCGACACCGGGCGTGGACATATGGCGCAGTACTGGCCCTATGCGCAGGCGGACGCGACCCACGATGGCACTGTGCAGGACACCCATGCCAAGCGCTACTCCCAGCTGATGGCGAGTTCCCAGAACTTTGTTGTGCAGGAGTTGCTGCGGTCGTACGACTTCGGGAACCATCGTCGTGTACTGGACGTGGGGGGAGGGAAAGGGCAGTTTGTGGCGGCGTTGGCATTGCGGGAAAGCCATTTGACCTTCTCCCTGTTTGACCTGCCGTCGGTGTTGCCTGTTGCGCAGCAACACCATGCAGCACTGGGAATGGGACAACGAGTTGCGTACGCCCCGGGCAGCTTTTTTGACGACGTACTCCCTGCGGGAGCCGACTTGATCACGTTGATCCGCGTGGCGCATGACCATCCTGATGCGGCCGTGCGGACCATCTTGCGCAAGGTCTTTGATGCACTGCCCATTGGCGGCACTTTTCTGCTGGCGGAGCCCATGGCGCATACCGACCCGGCTCAGGGCGCAAGCGACGCGTATTTTCATTTCTACCTGATGGCAATGGGTGAAGGTCAGCTGCGTACCGCGGAAAAACTCTCCTGCATGTTGGCAGAGGCCGGGTTTAGCCAGATCAAGTTGCTCTCCAACGCCATGCCCATTCACACACGCATCCTCATTGCGCGGAAAAGATAAGTGTTTACCCTAATGCGTATCAAATACTGTAACGATTGCTTGACATCGTGAACTGTCAGATCAAAAATCAAATCATGAAAGCACAAGCCATCGTTTTCGACCAGCCACAGCATCTTTCGATTCGTGCGCTGAATTTGCCCGAGCTCTCTGATGGCCAAGTTCAGGTCAAAGTGGAGTACACCGGTATCAGCACCGGTACCGAACGACTCCTCTGGGATGGCAGCATGCCGGCGTTTCCTGGCATGGGATACCCATTGGTGCCCGGCTATGAAACGGTCGGACGGGTCGTCAGAACTGGCGGCGACACCTCGGTCCAAATAGGTCAGCGCGTGTTTGTGCCCGGCGCAAACTGCCTGCAGGGTGTGCGCAGCCTGTTCGGAGGGTCCGCGTCAGACCTCATCGTTCCACATGACCGTGCTGTTGCGGTCAATGAGTCTTTGGGCGCGCAGGCTGTACTGATAGCGCTGGCGGCTACGGCCTACCACGCCGTAGCGTGCGGAGGCACACGCCCCGTCATCCGTCCGCCGGATCTGATCGTGGGTCATGGTGTCATGGGGCGCCTGCTTGCGCGCATGACCGTGGAAGCCGGTGGGCCCGCGCCAACCGTATGGGAAACACAAGCCGGGCGAATGGCGGGGGCGCAGGGATACCAGGTGGTTCACCCCGATGCCGACCCCCGCAAGGATTACAACGCCATATACGACGTAAGTGGCGACTCCAAATTGCTGGATACCCTCATTGGGCGTATTGCGCCGGGTGGAGAGGTTGTTCTCGCCGGTTTCTACAAACAGGACCTGCACTTTGCGTATGCCCCGGCATTCATGCGTGAAGCACAAATCCGTGTTGCCGCGCAGTGGAAGAAACCGGACCTGATCGCTGTCACCGAGTTGATCAACAGTGGGCGACTCTCACTCGACGGCTTGATCACCCATTGCGAGTCGCCGGCCAGCGCAACCAAGGCCTACGAGACAGCCTTTGGCGACATTGCCTGCCTGAAGATGATTCTCGATTGGAGCGCAAACGCATGACTACCTCTGTTGAAAAAAATTCGCAACCTGTGAAGTTTGTCGAACGCCTGCGGCAGGAAGCAGCCGTTGAACCCCCGGCAGTGCATACAGGCGCGCCGACCAAGGAAACCCAAATCATCGCCATCTACGGCAAGGGCGGCATCGGCAAGAGTTTTACCTTGGCCAATCTCAGTTACATGATGGCGCAGCAGGGCAAGAAAGTACTTCTCATCGGCTGCGACCCCAAGAGCGATACCACCTCGCTGCTGTTCGGAGGCAGGGCGTGCCCCACCATCATCGAGACCTCGTCCAAGAAAAAACTCGCCGGTGAGGCTGTTGCGATTGGCGATGTGTGCTTCAAGCGCGATGGCGTGTACGCCATGGAACTCGGCGGGCCCGAAGTGGGGCGGGGTTGCGGTGGGCGCGGCATCATCCACGGCTTCGAACTACTGGAGAAACTCGGGTTTCACGACTGGGGCTTTGACTACGTGTTGCTCGACTTTCTGGGTGACGTGGTTTGTGGCGGCTTTGGATTGCCCATTGCGCGTGACATGTGCCAGAAGGTAATCGTGGTGGCCAGCAACGATTTGCAGTCTTTGTACGTCGCGAACAACGTCTGCTC
>Ga0105047_10013342_pt1 | contig 13132 bp, 10 predicted proteins | sample MAT04_FD_78384 | JGI IMG/M metagenome (GOLD analysis project Ga0105047, IMG submission 78384) | Freshwater microbial communities from Lake Fryxell liftoff mats and glacier meltwater in Antarctica - MAT-04 (megahit assembly) | ecosystem: Environmental > Aquatic > Freshwater > Ice > Liftoff... | reverse complement strand
TGGCGGGCTCGATGTGCTCGTCAACAATGCCGGGATCATGCACCGAATCTTCCTGCCGGACGTGACCGCCGCGGACTTTGACGACCACTTCCACACGAATGTCCGCGGCCCATTGCTCGTGACGCGCTACGCCGCCGCGATGATCCCGCCTGGAGGATCGATTGTCAACGTCTCAAGCGCGATCACCCGGCTCGCGTATCCGGGCTCGGTCGTTTACTCCATGACGAAAGCCTGCCTGGACATGATGACGCAGGTGCTGGCCGTGGAACTGGGCCCCAAGGGCATCCGCGTCAACACGATCAGCCCGGGTTCGACCCTGACGGACATGAATAGTGCGAAGAGCGGCAAGACGGACGAGGAGTTCGCAAAGGAGATCGCCTCCACGCCGCTGGGCCGCATCGGCACGCCGGACGACATCGCGGACGCCGCCGTGTTCCTTGCGAGCCCGGACGCACGCTGGGTCACCGGCGCCAAGCTCGATTGCGCCGGGGGACTTCGGGGGTGAGGGTTGCAGGCGGTTTATCCCGCTCGCAGGGCCGCGGAGTCCTTCACGCCGAGGTTCTCGTAGATCTGCCGGGTCGCGTCGGACTTGTTGAGCGTGTAGAAGTGGATGCCGCGGACGCCGTTGTGCAGGAGGTCCGCACATTGCTCCGTCGCCCAACTGATGCCCACTCGTGTGACAGCGGAATCGTCCTCGCAGCGGCCCACGGCTCGTAAGAGCTTCGCGGGAATGCGAGCCCCGAGCGCCAGGTCCGCCATGCGGATCATCCCGCTCTTGCTGGTGACGGGCATAATGCCCACCACGATCGGCACCCGGATGCCCGCCAGGTGGCAGCGTTCGCGGAAGTCGTAAAAGTCTCGGTTCTCGAAGAAGAGTTGCGTGCAGATGTAGTCCGCCCCCGCGTCCACCTTTTGCTTCAGGTGGTCCATCTCCTTGATGCGGTTCGGGCAGCCCGGATGCCCCTCGGGGAAGCCCGCCACGCCGACCCCGAAGCCGCGGCGATCCTTCACGTTCGTTCGCGACCGGATAAACTTCACCAGCCCGTCCGCGTACTGGAAGGCGTCCTTGGTGCGGTCGAAGTTCTCGAGATTCTTGGGCGGATCGCCGCCGAGCGCGAGGATGTTCTCGATGCCCGAGGCCGCGTAGCGATCAAGGATCGAAGTCATCTCTTCGAGCGAATGGCAGACGCACGTCAGGTGCGAGACGGCCGTGAGGTTCGTCTCCTTCTGAATGCGGATGATCAGGTCATGCGTCCGTTCGCGCGTGGAGCCGCCGGCGCCGTACGTCACGGACACAAACGAGGGTTTCAGTGTCTGGAGTGCCGCGATGTTGCGGAAGAGTTCTTCCGAGGCTTCGTCGGTCTTCGGGGGGAAGAACTCGAAGCTGAAGGTGGTCGCATCCTGAGCAAAGATATCCTGAATGTGCATGGCTAATTCCGCTGACAGACGTTGGCGAGGCGACCCAAGGCCGCGATCTTTCGCGTATATCTTATCCAAGCCCTCAGCGAAGATCTCGAAGATCCGGCAACAAGGCCGGCACGCCCGGGATCGTGGTGCCTGCGCCCGCGGTGAGGCGTACGCCGCGCACGGGTCGACTCAGGGCATCGAACGCATACGTCTCGCATCGGCTATCGGACCACGTCAGGTTAAGTTCTTCTTCCCCCGCTCGCAAGGTCACACTGGCCGAGATCGCGTCGCCCGGGCGAAAAACCAGCACGCGGGGCACTTCCCCCTTGAAGTGCAGCCGCGTCTCTCCTTGGCTGCGAAGTCCTTCGCCGACAGGGCTGAAACGATACGTTCGGACCTCCCCCACCCGCGGCAGGTGAGTGATCGTGAGATCCCGCTTCGGCACCGCTCGCTGAGTCAGTAGGTCATCGGGCACGATCACTTCCAGGGAATCCAGGTGAAGTTCAAACTCTTTCACCTGGAGGAAAGCGGCCAGCTCCGCGACGGGATCCTCCGCCTTCGCGTTTCGAAGCCGAGCCAGCAGCGTCAGCAGTCGGCCCCAGTCCTGGAAGCCGGTATCCTGGAGCCGTGTTGCCACCTGGCTCCAGCCCTCGGAGTCGTCCTTCATTCTCGGCATTGGGCCCATTGTGGCGAGGATCCTCGCTCGAACGTGGAACATGCCGCGCTGGAACGATCGCTCGAGTCGTCGGCTCAGCTCCGTTCGCCCCGGTTCCGGAAATCGAGTGAGCGACCACTGAGGATATGTCTGTACCATTGTGGGATACTGTTGCGAAAGCTGCGTCAGCCGCTCACGTGCGAGAGTTGAAGTCTCCACTTCCGGCAGGTCGAGCACCGCGGACTTGCGTTCGGGCCCCGCCGTGAGGCCGAGCGCATCCGCCAGGTCGCGCAGGTCCAGTAATCGATCGCGATTGAACACCCAATCCTGGCGGGCCTGGTAGACACGGTCGAACTCGAAGGGTGTCGCATGGGTCGGCGGATCGCCGCGCGGGAACGGCACTTCGGCCGAGCCCGGAAGAGGCTCGTTCAGCTTGAAGGGAGTCAGGCCGCTTCGCTTGAGGAAACGGTCAACGCTCGGCCGCCAGTCGCCGTCGAAGGTGGCGGTGCTTTCTAGAGCCCCTGCTTCACGGATCAGGTCGCGGTACCAGTTTTCCCAGGCTCGCACGCCGTCGCGAATTGCGGGGATGTCCGCCAACCACTTCGCTCGGTGCCGCCCGGCTTCTGTGTCGCCCCACGGATGGTCGCTGTCCGAGGGCCAGCTTGAGGCGATTCGTTCCTCGGTCCTTTCGAGTTCCTCAAGACTGCGTGCATCCGCCGGAACGGGGCCGCCAAGGAGCCGTTTGCGAAAGGACTCATACTCCTCAATCTCGTGGAGATGCACGCGGACATATTCACCAAGGCCCGTCGGCAGCGACTCGAAGGCGGATGCGTCCCGTAAGGCTTCGAGCGTCTGGCGATTGCGGGCCAGGTTGCGTGCCGCGAGCCTTACCGAGGTTTCCCCCTCGCGATGCTGGAAGTCGCGGATCTGTTCCTCAAGCTGTGCCACGCCAGCCTCGGGATGGCGGGCGAGCAAGCCGATGAGCATGGCCACCAGGACGGCGACGACGGCGCTCGAGGCCCGGACAGTCCAGCCCAGTCGGCGCTGCGAGTGCTCGGCACGCTGGTGGTGCTGCCGTGCGGCAGCGAGGCTCTCGCGGAAGAGATCCGCGACTCCGAACGGGGTATCCGAGTATGAGCTCGCATCGGCGAGACGCGGCCATCGGACCGCACTCGCGTAAGTCTTCACGCGGAGGCTGCCAAAGGGCAAGTGCTGCGAAGCGTCTTCCGCGGCCTTCAGGAACTCCGCGAACCGCTCCGCGACGAACGCCTTTCGCTTCTCGACACGCTGCTGCCAGAGTTCGCTCGTGTCGCCGGGTTGGGCGAGTCGATCGCACTGCGTTAGCACGATCGACACGGGCCACCCGCCAACGCTGCGGTTCCACTCACGACGGGTTCCGATCGATTCGAGGAATTCGTGGAATGCCTGGAAAGAGGCTGCGAGTTCCGCGTCGTCCGCCCCGGCCGAGATCGCGAGCACGAGGGCATCCGCCTGCTCGATCGCGAAGGCAAGTTCCGAGGTGCGCTTCGGATCGCCAGGTTTTCCGGGGCTCTTCAGGATTTCTTCCGCCGCGGCCCCCGCACTGTCGACGATCATCACCAGGCCAGGCTCTCCCGGTTCCTTCCCGCCGGCATGCCAGGGGCGAAGGCGAAGACGATGGGGAATCACCAGCGAGGCGGAAGATTCGGGGGAGACATTCGCTTGGACTCGCTCGCGCAGAGGCTCAAGAGACGCCTCCGGATCGACAATCTCCGCGCCCAGCCGCTCGCCCTGCGTTCGTGCCACCTGGGCGAGGGCGCCAAGAAGGGACGACTTCCCCGCCCCGGCCCGGCCGAAGAGCAGCAATCGCGGCAGAGATTCCTGGGGCTGGCGCATTCGCGTCACGGTTTCGCGGGACGGAGAACGTTCATGCCGGCCTGCTCGGCCCAGCGCTCCAACTGGTTCACGGCGGGATGATCGCGAGCCGGGGCGTTGCGTTCGGGGAACTGGATCGCGAGTGTGAGCTTCGTGGCGTCCATCGGCTTCCGAGCCAGCAGACGTTTCTTGGACTCATCGAATGTGATCGGTTCCACATCGCCATCGATCTGGTAGAAACGGCCCGACTGCACATCCGTTCCGCCAAGTATGGTGACGTTGAGGATCAAATCCATGGGAGAAACCGCCGTCGCCAACGCCTTCGGAGTCGAAGGTGGGGTCGTGGTGACGACGGAAACGGAGGAAGTGGAGCCGTCCTGCGAACTCGTTCCCGATTCTTCGCCTCCGCCCCCGCCAAAGAGCCCTTCCCCGCCGCTGCCGAAGAGCACGAGCGCCGCCACGATCGAGGCGGTGAGGCCACCCAGGCGACGGAGGAATCGCTTGAGGCCCGGCTTCCATTTCCCGCCCGTGAGTGCTCGATCCAGCAGGAAGATGACGGCGCCCGTGATGATGAGCCCAAACACGAAGGCCCCCGCGACGGCGAGAACCTTCACAGCGATCGCTGTCGCGCCATCGGGCGAAAGCCCCAGCATCTGCGGAATCGCGCTCGACACAGGCATCACTCCTTCTTGGGCTTCACCAGGGCTCGCCCCTGTTCGTCCACGGGCCCCACTGCGATGATCGACAGCGTCTTCGGATCGATATGCTGCCGGGCCATGGACTGGACATCCGCAGGGGTCACCTTCGCGACCTCCCGCCGGTACGTTTCCAGGAAATCAAATCCTAGCGAATATCGTTCCGCTTCCAGCAATTGGCTGGCAACGCTGCCGAGTGTGCTGAAACGGAACGGCAGGCTGCCCAGAAGATACTTCTTGGCGTCATCCACTTCGGTATCGGTCGGAGCTTCGTCGCGGAGGCGGTTCACTTCCTTGAGAAACCCGTCGCGCACCCAGAGGAGTTTATCAGGGAAGGTGCCAACGTATCCCAGGAATGTGCCTGGTTGCGTACCAGCGGAAGCCGTGATGGTGGCGCGAACCGTGTAAGCCAGCCCCTGGCGATCACGAAGGTTTGCCGAGAGGCGATCGGTGAAACCGGGGCCGACGCCGAGGACGTTATCCATCACTAGCAGCTTGTAGTAATCCGGGTGCTTGCGTGTGATGCCAAGTTGGCCGATGTGCAGGTGCACCTGGGCCGCGTTGGGATCGGAGACGAACTTCTGGGTGACGGCCGTCGCCTTCTCAGGCGCGGCATAGCTCAGTTTCTCCAACTCGGCTCGCTTCCAGTCTTTCGTGAGGGCGGTAACCTTCGCGATCAAGTCGTCCGTCGCGAAGTCGCCCACCACGACCACGACCGCCTGCTGGGGCACGAAGGTCTGCGCATGGAACGCCTTGCAATCCTGGGGCGTGAGCTTCTTCACCGTGTCCTGCGTTCCGAGTGCCGATCGGCCAAAGGGGTGCGGCCCATAGACCATCGCGTGAAAGAGATTCGTGGCCCGGGCTTGCGGGTCGGCGTCAGCTTCCTCAATGGCGGAGAGTTGCTGCTCGCGAAGGCGATCGAACTCCGATTGCGGGAAGGTCGGCTTCGTGAGGCATTCAAAAAACAAGCCCAGGCCGAGGTCGGTGTCGGGCGTGAGAACCTGGCAAGCGCCTCCCTGGGCGCCGAGGGAGAGGGAACCGCCCGAGTCTTCGATGAGCTTCGAGATCTCCTTGCCGGTATGGGCATTGGTACCTTCCTCGAGCAGGTCGCCGACAAGACTGGCGATGCCGGCCTTGTCGGCCGGTTCGCGGAGTCGGATGTCACGCACCTCCGCCCGGGAATAGACGATCGGCAAGCGATGGTCCTCGAGCGTGATGAGCGTGAGGCCGTTGGGCAGCACGGTTCGCCGAGCCTTCGTGAGGCTGGAGGCGCCTCCGCCAGGCGTGGGACCGGCGTTGGCGTTCGACCGCGAGCGACTGCGCGAGGAGTCGCCACGCGCCGGCGCACTGGCGCCGGCCTTCTCGTCCTTCGGCACGGACCAGACGATCGCGGCGGAACTGCGAGCCAGGTATGCCCTGGCCGCCCGCTGAATGTCCGCCTTGGTAACGGCGCTCAGGCGTTCGATGTTGTCGCGATGGAAGGCCGGCACGTTCTCCCCGCCAGGATAGGTCGCGGTGACTGCGATCGAGTTCGCGAGATCGTGAACGCTCTCCCGCGCGAACAGCATCCTTGCCAGGATCTTCTTGCGGGCTCGCGCGAGTTCCGCGTCGGAGACGGGTTCGTTCGCGAGCTTTTCGATCTCCGCGAAGGCCAGTTCCTCCGCACGCTGGCGATCCTTCCCCTTCAGGAGTTCGACGTGCACACTGAACCATCCGGGGTAACGGCCGGCCTGGTTGCCGGCATTCACCCCGCTGGCGATGCGCTCGTCCTCCACCAACTTGCGGTAAAGACGGGAGGTCTTCCCACTGCTGAGGATCGTCTCGACGAAGTCCAGGACGGGATCATCCGCATGGCCGACAGCCACGGTGTTGAAGCCGATCATCAGGCGAGGAACTTCAAACTTTGACGCGAACTCCTTGCGAACCTGGGCCGTTCGCTTGGCGGTCGTCGGCACCGGCTTTCGCTTTGGCAGGTCGAACGACGGGATCACGCCGAGTTGCTTGCGAATGCGGGCCATCGCGTCCACGGAGTCGAAGCCGCCGACGATGACGAGGCTCGCATTGTTCGGGTGGTACCACTTGTCGTAGTGCCGCTTGATAATCTCGGCGGTGGCGCCGCGGACGTGGGCCTTGTCGCCAATCACGGGGTGGGAATACGGGGCCTCCTTCGCGAAAAGAATCGGCAGGATCGCCTTGGATTCCAGGTCCCACGGGCCATCCTCGCCGCCGTCGAGTTCCGCGATGACGGCTCCCTTCTCCTGCTCGAATTCGTGCCTGGCGTCGATGCGAACGTTCCTCATCCGGTCCGCTTCAATGTCGAGTGCGGTCGTCCAGCGATCCGAGGCAAAGTCGAAGTGATAGACGGTCATGTCCTCGCTGGTGTAGGCGTTATTGTGGCCCCCGTTCCGCTGGGTGGCGCGGTCGATGTCGCCGGGCATGAGCTTGTCGGTGCCCTTGAAAAGGAGATGTTCGAGGTAATGGGAAAGGCCGGTCTGATCCTTCTCCTCGTCGCCAGAGCCGACACGGTAAGCGACCATCGTGGAAACGGTGGCCGCTCCCGGGACGGGCAGGAGGTAAACGCGAAGCCCGTTGGGCAGGGTCTCCATTTGCAGGCCGGAGTAAAGGTTGCCCGCGGAGCGAACCAGCAGATCGGGGCTGCTCGCGGGTTCCGCCGCATGGAGAGAAGCGGACAAGACCGTCAGGGCCGCCAGAATCATCGCGAATAAGGATTGACGGAATGACATGAGAATCTCCGCGGGATGTTCCGTTCCACGAGACTCAGTTTACGACGAGGGGAGAAGTCAGCCCAGTTCTCGTTTTCGAGCGAGATTGACAGGGTTTGGTGATCGGGGTAAGTAGCCGAGTCATAAAACAGACTCGGCTCTTCCGCAAGGAGCGACCTTTGCCACTGCTGCCTGGTCTTTCTTACGCTCGCTTACGGAAACCGGTTCGACTCGACCGGCCCGAGGCTGCAGCGTCGCCTGCGGTGCAACCAGATCGAGCCGGCTCGCATCCGCGGTTGCTGTTCTGGCTCACGGTGGCTCTCCTGGCGATCGGTGTTCTCGCTCGTGTCACACGCTATGCCGTCATGGGAGCGATGTGGGGCGACGAGTGCATGCTGGGCATGAACATTCTGTCGCGCGACTTTGCCGGGCTGACGCGGATGCTCGATCACATGCAGACCGCTCCAATCTTGTTCCTCTGGAGCGAACGCGTGATGTATCTCGCGTTCGGTTCCTCGGAACTCGCTCTGCGATTCCTCCCGCTGGCCGCAGGGCTGGGAGCGTTCTTTCTGTTCTGGGACTTCGCGAGGCGAGCAACTTCGCCGCTGGCCGCGATGCTGGCGATGGGGTTGTTGGCCGTGTCACGCTGGCCGGTGTACATGGCCGCGACCTTCAAGCCGTACGCCACGGACCTGTTCTTCGCCACGTTGCTGATGAACCTGGCACACCGATGGCGAACCGAGCCCGGGAAACTCTGGAGCTTGGTTGCTCTCGTCGCCGTGATCCCCGTGGTGATGTCCGGATCGTACACGGCCGCGTTCGTGGCAGGCGGAGTGAGTCTCTATCTCCTCCCGACCGCGTGGGGCCATTCCGATCGTCGAGCCCGAGGTTTGTTCGTGGCCTTCAACGTTTTGATGCTGGGCACCTTCGCTGCGAACTACTGGCTGCACATCCACGGCCAGCTGGCCGAGCAGGGCCGGGCTCTCGAAACTTTCATGAAGGATTACTGGGCTGACGGCTTCCCCCCGGCGAGTCCGATCGCTTTCCTGAAGTGGGCCGCCTTGATTAACACGGGCCGATTGTTCGCCTATCCGGTGGGCGATGCCAATGGCGGAAGCGTCGTCACGCTCCTTGTGTTCCTCGTCGGCGTCGGCGTCGTGTGGCGGTCGAAGTCGCGATCGATTCTCGTGCTCTGCCTGGCTCCGTTCGCCTTGAATTTCCTCGCCGCGGTGATGGGGAAATATCCGTACGGCGGTTGCTGTCGGCTGTCTCAGCACCTGACGCCGGCGATCTGCCTGATCCTCGGCATCGCCTTGGCGGCGATCATCGATCGGTTCGCGACGTCCTCACGGACGTGGGTCCGTAACGTGGTAACGACGTCCGTCGTCTTCGCGGGGATCGGCGTGTTCCAGATGATGCTCGATCTCGCGTCGCCCAATCGCGACGCCATCTCGGCGTGGTCGCGCCAGTTGCATCGCGAGTTGCGTCGACACATGCAACCGGACGATCGTGTGGTCCTGGCGAGCCCGCGAGTGTACATGGATGAAACAACCAGCTGGCAACTCCACCGCCTGGGCGACAGCCTTGACTGGGGCGTTCCCGCGGACGGTGCGGCGGAGGCTCCCCGCGTTTGGATTCTGTCGTACGTGGCCTCGGGCACGAATTATCGCTTTGAAGAGGACGCCCTCGCCAAGCTTGGGCCTGGCCGAGTGGAAGTGGGCCGGATGATGTATTCGATCCCGATCGATCGCAATCTTCATCGCAACTGGCAGTTCACCATGATCTGCCTGGCGAAGCCCGAACACGCGACCGTGCGGCCTGTGTTCAGTTCCTCCCCGTGAAAATCGGCTCAGCCATCGGGGTTATCAAGGATCGCCTGGAGCCGCGCACCGAGTTCCGGGATAAACCTCGCGGGCCAGGTTTCATCGATAAGCCCGACACTGGCAAGATCACGAATGTGAACACGACCCTTATCGCGATAGGCGACGAGTTTCATGCTCACGAGGCCTTCCAATCCGATGACACGAAAACCAGCCGCGGGCTCGCTTTCATTGATATCAGGCGTTCTCGCAACATCGACAGATCGTACAGTCTCATTTGCATAAAGCACGCGGACGGCATCACGGGCCTTGGCTTCGGGTCCATCAAGAAACATGTCGGTACTCGCCACATGGCGGTAGACAAAAACCTGCCGCATTCATCGCCCGCCTCGCGGCTTCGAAGTCTTCACGTTGCAGGAGGATATCGACATCTCGCGTGTTTCGAACGGCCGACTCGTCGATGCGCGAAACCCATGCCGCCACAGCATTCCCACCCACAATGGCACAGGGAATATTTGCCGCTTCAAGCGCCGCAGCGGCACGTAGGAGGCGTTGCTTGACGAGTTCCACGGCATTCACCATTCTTTCCCACGAAACCTCTTTCAGGCTCACGGTTGACATCGTTGGAGCCCCTCGATTGGCCAGCGTCGCCTGCACTCATGCGAAACAGATCGGCCCCAAAAAAGGCTGGAACCTTAGTTGAGGCCGTGTTCAGCTTACCTCGATCTCGTCTTTACTTCACCCCGTCCCTGCGCCCTCGGAGGCGGAGCGGGCGAGTTTCGCGAACTTCGCCAGCACGCCACGATCGACGCGAGGCGGAGGCTGCGTCCAGCTGGCCTTGCGTTTCGCTAACTCCTCGTCTGTCACATTGAGGGTCAGCGTGCGAGCGTCGCCGTCGATTGTGATCGAATCGTCGTTCTGGATCAGGCCGATGGGGCCGCCGGCGTACATCTCCGGGGCCACATGGCCGACGACGAGACCGTGCGTGCCGCCGCTGAAGCGGCCGTCCGTGATGAGGCCGACCGATTCGCCGAGGCCCTGGCCCGTGAGGGCTCCCGTGATGGACAGCATCTCGCGCATGCCTGGGCCGCCTCTCGGGCCTTCCCCGCGAATCACGACGACGTCGCCAGCCTTGATCTGGCGGCGTTCGATGGCCGCGGCACAGGCTTCTTCGCCATCGAACACCTTTGCGGGGCCGGTGATCGTCCGCACCTTCAGCCCCGCCACCTTCGCCACGGCGCCTTCGGGAGCAAGGTTCCCCCTCAGCACGACAATATGGCCGCGATCATACAGCGGTTGCTCGAAGGGGCGGACCACTTTCTGTGGCTTCGCGAAGATGCTCGGCACCTCGGCGAGGTTCTGCGCCAGCGTTCGCCCCGTGACCGTGGGGCAGTCGCCGTGTAGGAAGCCCGCGTCAAGCAGGGCCTTGAGCACCGCAGGGGTGCCGCCGACGCGGTAAAGGTCGAACATCACATACTTGCCGCCCGGCTTCAGGTCAGCGATGTGAGGCACCTTCGCACCGAGGCGATCGAAATCTTCGAGCGTCCAGGTCACGTCCGCCTCGCGTGCGATCGCCATCAGGTGCAGTACCGCGTTGGTGGAGCCGCCGAGCGCGAGCACGAAGGTGTAGGCGTTCTCGAGCGACTTCCGCGTGATCAGATCGCGGGGGCGGAGGTTGTCGCGAATGCAGCCAAGCAAGGCCTTGCCCGCGAGGAAGGCTTCCCGTTCCTTGGCGGCGGAAACGGCCGGATTCGAGGCGCCGTAAGGCAGGCACATGCCCATGGCCTCGATGGCGGAGGCCATGGTGTTCGCGGTGTACATGCCGCCGCAGGAACCGGAGCCGGGGCAGCTTTCACATTCGATCTTGTGGAGCGTCTTGGCGTCGATGGTTCCAGCCTGATACTTCCCCACCGCTTCGAAGATGGAGACGATGTCCACATCTTCGCCGGAGGGCCCGACGCCGGGCATGATGGAGCCGCCGTAAACGAAGACGCTGGGGATGTTCAGGCGTGCCGCCGCCATGATGCAGCCGGGCATGTTCTTGTCGCAGCCGCCGAACGCGAGCAGGCCGTCGTGGTTCATGGCGCCGCAGACGGTCTCGATCGAGTCCGCGATCACTTCGCGGGAGACGAGCGAATACCGCATGCCCATGTGGCCCATCGAAATACCGTCGGAAACGGTCGGCGCTCCGAAGATCTGCGGCACGCCGCCGGCCGCGTAAATGCCTTCACAGCCCTTTTTGGCCAGGCGGTCCAGATGGCTGTTGCAGGGAGTGATCTCGCTGAAAAGCGAGGCGACACCGACGATCGGCTTCTCGAAATCGTCATCGACGAAACCGACGGCGCGAAGCATCGCACGGTTCGGAGCTCGCCCCGGCCCTCCCGTAGTGATGAGGCTCTTTCGTTGGATTTCCTCGGCCATGTCGCATCCCTCACAGTCAGAATGACCCGGAAATTCGTGGGAATCACGAGAGCCCGGAGAAGCAGTTCTGAAGCGTTCTTAAGAAGTATTATCCCGTTCGCAGTGTCAACTGGCCACGATTTGAGGGGAAATCTCAAGTGGTAAACCTTGAGGATCGAAGCAAAAAAATCGCACCTCCGGTTTGCATCGGTTGAACGAGTGAACTAGAGACTTGGTGTCCCGCTCAGCGACACGCACTCGCGAGGAGCGAACGACCCCGCGAATCACGCGAAGGTTTTTTATTTCCCCGGATGATGGAACGGAGAAAGCCATGCGAAGCCTCACGAAGTCCCTGGTCGACTTCCTCAAGAAGGAAGACGGCCCAACCGCGGTCGAGTACGCCGTAATGTTGGCCCTGATCATCGTCGTCTGCATCGCCGCAGTCACGACCCTCGGCGGCAACGCCAACAGCACCTTCTCCTTCGTCGGCAGCCGCCTGCAACCGGCTACCACCACGTGAGGTTTGATGGACCGGGCCGATTCCTGGCCACTCACAGCGACCTTACCCAGCCCCGCATCACGATGGGGCGAACCGAACAGCCCAAGCTTGATTCATCACCATTTTTAACCTGAGGTATTTCCGATGCGCACGATCACCAAGTCCCTGGTTGAGTTCCTCAAGAAGGAAGACGGCCCGACCGCGGTCGAGTACGCCGTGATGTTGGCCCTGATCATCGTCGTCTGCATCGCCGCAGTCACGACCCTTGGCGGCAACGCCAACAGCACCTTCTCCTTCGTCGGCAGCCGACTGCAGCCCGCCGTCGCGACAAGCTGAGTGATTCCTCAGATCATGAGTAGACCTCAGCAGAATCCTCTGCTGAGGTCTTTTCGTTTCCACTCACGATTCGAGAAGCTTTGTTCATCTCCCAAGTTTTGTTCCTCGCATTCACTGGTCCCAGCGCTTCGGTTTTCCAAATCCCTCGGCCGAGTCGCGTCATATGGGGTAGAGTACAGCGTGCGGAGTTCGATATTCGAGCGTTTCCCAAGGAGTATCGATGCTGGACGTCCGTGCTGTCCGTGGCCGACTTGCGGGTTTGATCCAGCCCGATAACGGTTGGGGTTACCAGCCAGCCCAGCCGATGCACATCGAGCCGACCTGTATGGCCGTGCTCGCCCTGTCACCGGAACCCACCGCCTACGACAACGAAATTCGCCGGGGTCTTCAGGCGATCGAGGAGAACCGCCGACCGGATGCCAGCTATCGTTTGACCCGCGGCCGCCCGCAGGCGGTCTGGGCCACGGCTCTCGTTTATCTCGCTCGTCGAGCTCTCGGGCACAATCCCCAAACCTTGGCAGCCACGGCCGATTTCCTGCTCAACGTGAAGGGGCGGACGATCAAGGCCGATCCTGAAGCGGCCGACACCAAGGACCAGGACATCGACGTGGGTCTTGTCGGTTGGCCCTGGGCCGTTGAGAACTTCTCATGGGTTGAGCCCACCAGCTGGGCCTGCGTGGCATTGCGGGCCGCGGGATATGCGACCCACCCCCGAGTGCGCGAGGGGATGAAACTCCTGCTGG
>Ga0105047_10013341_pt1 | contig 13132 bp, 7 predicted proteins | sample MAT04_FD_78384 | JGI IMG/M metagenome (GOLD analysis project Ga0105047, IMG submission 78384) | Freshwater microbial communities from Lake Fryxell liftoff mats and glacier meltwater in Antarctica - MAT-04 (megahit assembly) | ecosystem: Environmental > Aquatic > Freshwater > Ice > Liftoff... | reverse complement strand
TGTTCGCAATTTCAGTTATTATACGCAGATCACGGCGAATTCGTGGCGTAACGACGAATCGCTAAGTGCTTGGCAACGCGTTTGACCCGCTGAAGCGGGTCACTACGAACGGCTACGAACGGCGTTTGACCCGCTGAAGCGGGGCACTACGAACGGCGTTTGACCCGCTGAAGCGGGTCACTACGAACGAACAACGAACCACTCGTTCGTAGTGACCCGCTTTAGCGGGTCTAGCTTTACTCCCCCGCTTTTCTGTATTTCCCGATACTCAACGCCCGCCTTGGCTGCTATCTTCTTCCCTGTCTGACCTGTGTCATCCGACGGACGAGAACCATCATGCGCTGGGTGCAATCCGAATATGCGTTGAAGGGGCTTTTTCTCGGTCTGCTCTTCTACTCGGCCTTGCAGATCCAGTTCGATCCGCGGCCGAACAAGTGGGAGTTGACCGGCTGGATCGGCCTGTACATGGTCGGCGGGCTGGCCGTCGGGCTGTTGCTCGCGCTTGCGCAGCAGGTCAAGGATCTCGGGCGCTTCTTCCGGAAGCCCGCGGCGTTCATCGTCTTCTTGCTTCTGGAAAATCCCCTGCTGGTCTACCTCGGCCTCATCGGCGGGTTGGCCCTTGGCGCCTTCCATGAATTCGAGCCGGGCACGGGCAAGCCCAAGCTCTTCGCCATGCTGATCTTCGGGGCGATCCTCGGCTATGCCTTCAGCCGGATCCAGGATTTTAAGGACGGCCGTTACCGGTTCGGCCTCGTCATCGCCAGCGGCGTCGCCATCGTCTATGTCATCAATACTTATTTGAACGACCTTGTACTCATCAGTCCGGGAAGGGAGGGGGAGGACAGTAGTTCAATCTCGTTGTTCTCGAATCCAGCCACCCGGCAGATGCTCGGCTTTCAGATTCTTTTCGGACTGCCCTTCTACTACTTGCTCTGTTTCGTCGGCATCGCGGAGGAGTCGGAAGCTGAGATTGCCGGGCTTTGCACCATGCTCGGCCTGAGCCTCTTTCTCGTCTTCCCGTCGAACGCTCCAGTCGCGGCCGTGGTGGTGCCGATTGCGATCTATTTCACGTACGTCACCTACGTGCTCAAAGATCTGCGGGTCTTCAAATACACGCTTCGCGGCTACATCTACATGGAAGTCGGCAAGATGCGGTACGCCTTGCTCTCTTTCCGCCGGGCCCTGGTACTCGACCCCAAGAACGCGATGGCCCAGCAAGGCATGGACTGGCTGCACGCCAATATCGAGATCGAAAAAGTCGACGCGGCCACGCTCAGCCTGCTCGACCCGAACCGTTGCCTCAAACGCGTTCGCGTTCTGCTCGCTCAGAAGCCTTCCGCCGATGAATTGGCCAAGGCGACGAATCTCCTCGGCCTCATCGAAAAACTCTGGCCGAAGCTGGCGTCGCACATCAGCTATCATCGGGCGGTCGCGGCACTGCATCAGGGGAAGATCGATGAGGCCGGCGACCTGCTGACCGACCTCTTGAATCCCGAGGGCTGGTTCCCGGATGACCCCGCCCGCAAGACGATCCTCTTCGACGCCTGGCAACTGGTGTTGCTGGTGCATCCCGGGTTGAAGACGCGCGTGGGCGACCCGCAGATGACGCAACCTGGCCGACGGATCGAGGCCATCGTCGCCGTCGAACGGCAACTGACGATCCAGCCGGGCGATCTGGTGCTGATCGATTTCCGCAAGATGCTCTTCGAGGACCTGGCGGAACGCGATTACTTCGACGCGGCCCAGGAATCCCCGCCGGCCAACTTCCCGCACCGCTTCACGGAGGATCTCGGGCTGAGCCTGATCGGCAATCCCGAACGCTGGCAGCGGGGATCGCAGTTTCTGCGCATGGCTGCCAACGGCCAACCACTGCGCCGGCCATCCATCTTCGCCCGACTCGCGGAGGCGTACGCCAATGCTGGGGAAACCATCCAGGCGACGCGATTCCTTCAGTACGTGCGTGATAGCGTACTCGAAGTCGGCCTCGAAAATCTGCCGCCCGATCAACGGGGCATCTATTTCAGCACCGTCAAGCGTCTGGCCGACGAGGCCGCCGCCCGCAACGAGATCGACGAGGCGATTTACAACTACGGCCTGGCTACGCACGCCCCGGATAGCGGCGTCCCGACGCTCCGCGCCCTGGCGGAGATGTACGAGAAGAAGCTCGATATCATGAACGCCTTGCGCATCACGGAGAAAGGTCTGTGCTACGACGGCCGTGATCCGGATTTGCTGGCGAAGAAAGACAAGTACTACTGGTCGGTGACGAGCGAGGATCTGGCCAAGGCCGTGGCAGATGACGAGAAGGTCCGAAAGTATTTTGATGTCGGCTATTGCGTGAAGAAAGCCAAGAGCGTGCTCGATTCGAAAAACTCCGACATCGAGACGCTCGACTGGGTGCATCATCTCGTTTCGCTCGCCGTGGTGATGCAACCGAAGAACTTGATCGCCATGGTGCAGAAGGCCCGGTTACATCTCCGCCGAGGGGAACGCACGGAAGCGTTAGCGATTTTGGAAGACGTCAGAGAGATGAAGCCGAACGGCAACGAGGAGTCGGATGCCTGGTATTTCGTCCACAAACAGCTGGGCAAAATCTACCTCGACGAACTCAATCGGGCCGACTTGGCGATCCCGACTTTCCTTGAGTACCTCAACCACATGGGCAGCGGGGCGGAAACGCTTTACGACCTGGGTCGAGCGTACGAGGCGGTGGGCGACCGCCCCAAAGCGATCCAGAACTATAACCAGGTGACCGCCTACGAGATACACCCGCTCCGCTGGGACGCCCAGCAGGCCATTCGACGGTTGAAGGGCGAGTAAGCTGGAAATTCGAAATACGAAACAATCAAGACAGGGAAAGAGAATCAAATAGGAAAAAAGAAGAAACGAAGACGGACCGGTCGTCTTACCTCGTTCCCAGGCTCTGCCTGAGAACGCAAGCTTCAGCGGCTCTTCCGCTATGAATAAAACGCGAGGCAGAGCCTCGCTCCCTTGCGTTCCCAGGCAGAGCCTGGGAACGAGGTGCCGCCAAATTTGTTTCGTGCTTCGATATTCGTATTTCGTATTTGAAGAGGTTGCAATGTCCCTTTCCGTGCAGAATCTCGACAAGGATTACCCGACCCGAAGCGGGCCGTTGAAGGTGCTTGCGGGCGTGAACCTGAAGGTCGAACGCGGCGAGTCGCTTGCCATCATGGGGCCTTCCGGATCCGGGAAGAGCACGCTGCTGCACATTCTCGGCACGCTCGACACGCCGACGCGCGGAAAGGTCTCCCTCGATGGGATTGATCCCTTCGACCTGCCCGAACCGAAGCTGGCGGCGTTCCGCAATCGCCGCATCGGTTTCGTCTTTCAAGATCACCACCTGCTGCCGCAGTGTTCGGTCCTCGAGAATGTCATCTTGCCGACACTTGTGAATCCGGAATCAAAAAAAGAAGAGGTCGAGAAACACGCCCGAGCTTTGCTTGAACGAGTCGGGTTGAGCCAGCGGATCACGCACTTCCCGGCCGAGTTATCGGGCGGTGAACGGCAACGGGTCGCGGTCGCTCGCGCCCTGATTCAAAAACCGGTGTTGCTGCTGGCCGACGAACCGACAGGCAACCTCGATCGGGTCAATGCCGAGGGCGTCGGCCGCTTGCTGCTTGATTTACACCGGGAAGACAAGACGATCCTGATCGTGGTCACGCACAGTGCCGAACTTGCGGGGATGTTCCCGAAGAAGATGGAAGTGATCGACGGAATGCTCAAGACCTGACGGTCGCGGCTGAGCGGGGTTGCGTCGTCGGCCCGTTGTGAACGGGGACAAAACGCATCAATGCGTTCACCCAACGGCGTTCGCGTTCGCCGGCTTCCTCGTTGAGATGGTCGATGCCGCCTTGCCACTGAGCGCGGCGGGCGACCGAGCCGGGGTCGCCGACAAAGATGATCCGGCAGCGCGGCTGGTTGAAGAGGCCCGTGAGGATCGACGGATCGTCGCCGTAAGTTACGGCACGGGATACGTGGCTGCGGGTAAGGCTGACGATCAGAATATCCACCTGGCGGCCGGGCAATTCCTCGGGCGAGACAACGATCTCGCTATTCTTTAGCAAGCGTCGCAATAGGGTGAGCTGGGCCGGGTACGGCGAACTGACGGCCACCTTATGATCAACCGGAAGCCGTCGCAGCAACTCGACCACGGCCTGGGCTTCCAGCAAATTGACATAGCCCTGGCGCGGCAGAACAGCTTCGACATCGTCCGGCAACAACTCGCGGTGCTGGACATTGGCCAAATTGATTTCGAGCCCCGCTCCGCCGCGTCGTGCACCGGTCGGCGCTCGTCGGGGGACCGGTTCGAACTGGATGGCGCCTTCACTGGTTGCGTCAGCGTGGTAACGACCGGTTGGGTGCACGGCTTCGTTCAGCCACGCGGCCATGGCAGGCGTTTGCCGGTGGTTTGTCTCAAGCCGACACGTTCGACCGGCTTCTACCAGGCGAAGACGTTGAGCCAACCAATCCTCCGCCTGCGATCGATTCCAACCTTCCGATGCCGTGAACGCGATTGCGAATCCATCAAGGCATGTTCGGGCGGCATGGATGCGAACGCCGCGTTCGACCTCGACGCCTTTAGTCGACGACTCGGCACGCTTACCGAAATGAACGATCGGCCCTTGCGGCGTATCGCTCCACTCAGCGGTTCGTAGTGAGCCAGGCCAGGGTAGTTCCGCCATCTCACGAAGCAAGAACGCGAACGCCTCGGCCATCGAATTCGCGGGCCCGAAACGGACTTCAACCAACTCGGAAGTTTCACGGTCCGCATGACGAATCAGCAGTTCGACATCGGGCCGATCGGTTACGGTCTCGCGTTCGAGGGCGGTTCGATCGGCGGGTGATACGGGCAACATTCGGCAGCAGGCTCGACCATCTGTCTGCGACCAAACGTCATGGTTCAAGCGATCCCAGAGCCGGCTGAACAGCTCGGCCCGGACGCCCCCACTGACCGGCGCGGGAGGTTTGCCGATCAGAATCCAGCGGCGCGCCCGGCGGGCGGCGGCCAGGATTTCCGGTTCGCGCAAGCGCTCGGCATCTTCGAGGATGAGTAGATCGAAGGCTGGGAGGTCCGCCAGCCAATTGTCCTGGAACAGCGATCCGATTGGACCTGCCACGAGCGGAATCGATCGGCGCCAACGGCGCAGGAAGACTTCGTGATTGGATTCCAAATACTCGCGCCAGCGGCGGGCGAAATCGGCTTCTTGCGTTTGCTCATCGAGACAACGCTGCGCGTTCGCTCGGCCGAGCTGCGAAGCCGCGTGATCGGGACAAATCGAGCCGGCCCCGATCTCGCCGCTCAGGGTCTGTAGTTCGTGACGGAGGGATTGGATCTGAGCCGTCAACGCCTCGTTCCGCTGGTGAATCGCTTCCGTTCGGCACTGGATCTCGGCATCGATCAGGCGGTTGCGTTCGTTGGCCGCATCCGCCGTTAGGCGAGTAACTTCCAATGAAAGCGACTCTTCGACCTCGATCTGGTCACGATGCACTTGTTCCATGCCGTCGAGTGCCGTGCGAACATCGGCCACCTGTTCGGCGATCGTTCGATTGGATCGGGATTTCCAGAAGTCACGCGTCCAGAAGCGGCTAGACTTCCCGGCCCGCTCTTGCTCTTCGAAGCACTGGAGTTCCGCGCGAACCGGCTCCATTGCCACCGAAAGGCGATCACGTTCGGCGCGTGCCGACGTCAGACGCCCATCAAGTTCGGCAATTGCTCGTTGGGTTGTTTCTTCGAGTGATCGGAGAGCTTGAGTGAAGCTGCAAGTCGCTTCCGGTTCGGTCGTCCCCGCCAGAGCATGGACCGCTTCCGACAAATTTTCTTGGGCTAGCGCCGTTTGCTCATTCGTCAAGCGTTCGAATTTCACGGCCAGGTGATCGATCTGTTCCCAAGTCGTCAGCGACTGGCGAAGTTGCTCCAGCCCCGTCACTGTTTTTCGTTCGCCGTCGAGTGCCCGCTGGATCATTTCCGCGCGGCGTGCATTACGAAGATGGGAGGATGACTTCTCACTAACCGGGCCCGTCGGCCGCTCGTCGCGAAGAAGGAGGCGGACAAATGTCGAGACCTCCGCTTCCTGGCAACGGGTTAGCACCTCGTCGACGGAACGACCCTCGGCGCCCAGAAACAAAACACTTTGACGCCGTGCGAGATGCTGGCGGATGATTTCGGTTATGACCCGAGACTTGCCGGTGCCGGGAAGTCCCTGAAGAAGCAAAAGATCGGGGACATTTAAGGATCTTGCGACAGCGTCACGCTGCGGGCCGTCCAGTTCGTGGTCGAACGGAGTGACGGGTTCGAGGAGCGGCAAAGGCGCTGGCGTGAACGGCCGGCGTGGATCGAACAAACACTCGAGGAAGGAACGAAACTCCTCGGCGATCGTGTGCTCCTCGTGTGGTTCATCGGGATGGAAGATGCCTTGATCCGACGCGAGATCCAGAAATCGCTGGGACTCGAGCGGCGTCAGTGCGGGAAAGACATCGTCCCAGATTGGGAAACGAGCTGGAGCACCCGCCGCTTGCCGTCCGTTCACCGGATTATCCGATGAAGGCCTGGGCATGAGCAGGGTCGTGGTTCCAGAAGATCGGTCACCTTGACTCATCACGCAACCTCAAGCATCCATTTCTTGGCGCGGCGCCCAAGTAGTCGATTCGGCAAACAAACGAGCTTTCCCGCCAGAGGGTGAGGCGACGTCAGCCACCTCGCCGTATTCACCTGCTTCATCAACGGGAGATCCTTCAGAAACAGGTCGCCATCCGGGCTGGGGGTTACACGCGAACGGAGACGCGGGGGGAAGTTCGTACAAGTATAGACGCTCCGCGGGCGAATATCTATCGTTCTTCCGATTTTCCGGTCCACTTCCATCATTCCTTCATCTTTCCAAATTTCGGGCTCGCGCAGCTTGTTCTTCAGTCCTTGGTGGCCGACTTGATATCGATGGTCGGCCTGGCAATCAGGAACCCTGTCACGGGCAACAGCGGTTTGAAGTCGCGAATCTCATGCCAACTGTGATCGGTGATCTTGATATGGCCGGGGCCGATCGAGCCCTGACCGAGCGTTGCGTCAAGTCCGAGCCACTGGCCTTGCACATACACTTCCGTCCACATGTGAAACGCGAGTGCTGGTCCGCCGAACGCTTTGCTATCGACATAAACCAGGCCCATCGCGGTTCGCGAAGGAATGCCCTGGGATCGGCACATGGCGGCGACGAGCATGGCATATTCGGAACAATCGCCCGCCAACGTCTTCGCGACCTGATCGGCCGTCGCCATGGCCTCCCTGTAGTTCACCGCTTTCATGTTGCCGCGAACCCAGCGTTCGATCGCTTGGGCCTTCTGCCAGGTGTCGGCTGATTTACCGACGGCTGTGATGGCCAGTTTCTTCACCGTTGGGTCGTCGGAATTGATGAAATAGTTACTCTTGGTGAACTCTTCGGCCGGCGGTTCGATCTTGTCCAGCTTCCGTGGCAACCGCAGGGCGGTGACGGTAAATTCGAAGGTTTTCCCCTCGGATTTCTCGAGTTTCTGCCGGTCGTCCGCCTTGATGAGCTTGCCCGGCTCCGCGTCGTTCTTAAACGTCACCTTGTAGGTGATTCCGTGTAAGGTGTGCACATCCCCGCTGATGCGCTGGCCGAGACGGAGAGTCTGAAGTCGCATCAAGTCAGGAACTTCGCCCAGCGGTCCTGTCGCGGCTTCCTTCGTGGAGCGAAGGAGCGTTAGAAGGCCGAGGTCCGGCATTTCAATCTGCGTCATCACCGGTTCGAGCGTTGTGGGATCCGCCCAAATCTGTGACGAGGGTAGTTGCACGTCCTGGATCTTCTCGGGCGTCGATTCGACACGAAGCAGCTTCTGCTTGCCACCGCGCGGCAGCAGCACTTCTTCGATCGAGGCAACCTGCACGCGCACGATGGCGATCGAGCTAATGGTCGGTTCGAAAAAGCGGTACGTAAAGGAGTCGCCCGGTGCAATCTTGAGTTCACGGAGCAAAACGGCCTCGGCGGCAAGACCGATGGCTTTTTCGTCCCAGGCGGCTGCGAACTCGTTTTTTACGGTCGATTCAACCTTGAGGTTCATCTTCTTCCCGGTGGCGTCCAGCGTGCCTTTCATGGTCAACGTCTGATTTTCACCGATCCAGTGCCGCATGGAGACGCCCATCACTTTGCCGTCAGCGGTTTCTTCCGTGCCGGTCTCGGCGCGGAGCTGGGCCAGCTGACCATCGCGTTTGAAAGTAATGCGAAGCTCGCGTGTGGCCTTGATCAGGTTTTTTCCATCCACGTTAACCAGTTCGAGAGTCAAATGCGTGTAACCAATCTGCTGATCACGTCCATCCTTGTCGCGGGCAAAGACCGACTCCCAAGTTTCTTTGGTGTCTTTTGCCGCCTTGTTCAGCTTGGGCTGGGCACACGCCGAGCTACTTGCCAGCAAGACGACAATAAAGCAAAGTGAGCATCTAAACATAATCAACCCCTTCGGAAGGGTGAGAAGACCGCATCGGAGATTTTCAAGAGGACGTCTGGGAGAATTATCGCCTATTTTACCAGAATACTTCAACTATTCCTTGCGATACGGAAGTTAGGTAGGGCCGGTAAAGTCGATATTTCACGCCCCGTACCATATTTACCTGACTGACCTGAATTTCCTAGTCAGAAGAAAACAGGGAATCGCTACGGATTCTCTCATGCCCCTTGCCCGTGTGCTAGAATAGAGATGTAACCGCTCCGGTAACCACCCTACCGAGCCAGTCTAACACCTTTGACGATTCTTCGAAGCTTGCCGGGACCGGTGTCGGCCTCATCCGTCACCTAATTGATCCATAAGAGATTTATCCTCGTGATTACCGTTGCCACGCCCACCCGCCTAAATTGTCAAAAAACGATTGGTTTTTCTCATGCCGTCCGACCCGGAACGGCCGATACCAAGGGATTGGTCGAAGGCTACCGAATCGAACGCTACCGCAACCCCGTCAACCGCGAACGCATGCCGCTACTCGTGGCGGCCGTTTCGTCCGATCATGTCTTCGATGTCTTCATCGACCTCTTGAAGCCAGTGGGCGAAGTTGTCCATGTCGTTCTCGAAACGAGCCATGACGCCGTCGCCGACGAACACGACGACGTCACCCGCGCCGAGATCGATATGCCCGTGGCCGCCAGCCATTTTTGCGATCACGAAGATCTGCTGACGAACGACGGCTGCACGGGTGTCGCCGTCATTGCCGTGGGCCGGCCTGTCGAAGTCCAGTTCGATGAGCACAAGCTACTCTATGTCTATGCTCACGACCTCAAGCCGTTCCGCCGCATTCTTCGCTCGCATGGCGTCCGCCGCTGTAACGAACTGCGGGTCGTGGCGGAAATCGAGCATGTTCATCATTCAACCCCCGAATATCAAGACGAGTTCCGACAACTTTGTTGCCACGTCGGCGCCGGTGATATGGAGTCGGTCATGACCGATGAAAGTGGTTGGGTCAGCTAAATCCAAGTAAGTCATGAAAGCCCAGGGACGGCCCGCCCCTGGGCTTTCTTCGTTTGATACAATGTCTTCCTGCCCAACGCGCCGCGATCGATTGATCGCGGACCTCCCATCGGAGAGGAATACATGGTGTCCGCCATCTACTCGGGACGACGATCCACTGTTGTTGGAATTGCTCTGGCGCTCACGGCCGGATTGACGATCTGGTTCATCCCGACCGCGGCTGAACCCGCGCAGGCGGAACCAGCCAAGTCCGAACGGATCGCCTGGACCACTTCGCGCGTGACCGGTTCACCCGAACCACCGCCGCTCTACAAGATCGTGCAGGCATTTCCCAAGCTGAAGTTCGAGCACCCCTTGCTGATGGCCCGCGCTCCGGGAAGCGATCGGCTCTTCGTCGGCGAGGAGAACGGCGTGCTCTATTCGTTCCTCGACAAACCGGACGCCACGGCCGACCTGTTCCTGGACCTGCGCAAGGAGATCCAGACGGTAGGCCAACTGAAGGATGCGAAGGGCGTTGGCAAAGTCTACGGGCTGGCGTTCCATCCCCAGTTCGAAACCAACCGCCAGTGTTTCGTCTGCTACACGCTGAGAACGGAGGGGAAGCAACGGAATTTCGAGAACGGCACACGCGTCTCGCGTTTCACCGTCCCGAAGGCCGATCCCCCGAAAATCGATCCAACCAGTGAAGAAGTCGTTATCAGCTTCCTGCAAGGCGGCCATAACGGCGGCGACATTCACTTCGGTCACGACGGCATGCTCTACATCTCGACGGGCGATGCCGCCAACCCCAATCCGCCCGACGTTCACAACACTGGCCAGGATATTTCCGATCTGCTCGCGTCGATCTTGCGGATCGACATCGACCACAAGGATGAAGGCAAGAACTACGCGATTCCGAAGGACAACCCGTTCGTCGGCTTCAAGGGGGCTCGGCCGGAGATCTGGTCGTACGGGTTCCGCAACCCGTGGCGGATGAGTTTCGATCGCAAGACCGGCGAGTTGTTCGTGGGCGATGTCGGCTGGGAATTGTGGGAGATGATTTTCCGGGTCGAAAAAGGCGGCAACTACGGCTGGTCGGCCACCGAAGGGCCGCAACCGATCAAACCTGAAAAAGTCGGCCCCACGCCCATCCGCCGAGCCTTGATTGATCTGCCGCACTCCATCGCCTGCAGCGTGACGGGCGGTTACGTCTATCGCGGCAAGAAGTTCCCTGAACTGGTTGGCGCCTACATCTTCGGCGACTGGGAGACCCGGCGGATGTGGGCCGCCCGTTTCGACGGCGACCGCACCAAGGAGATGGTTGAGATCACCCGTCCCTCCGTTCGCGTTGTCGCCTTTGGGGAAGATCGTGACGGCGAACTCTATTTTCTCGATTACGACACGGGCACTGTCCACACGCTCGAACGCAACGACGGCGGCATGAAGAACGTTAACTTCCCCACCAAGCTATCGGAGACCGGTCTGTTCGCTTCCGTTGCGGAGAATACACCGGCGCCGGGCGTCGTGCCGTTTCTTGTCAATGCCCGTCAGTGGCAGGATGGCGCCTCGGCCGCACACTCGATCGCATTCCCGAATAACTCGTCGGCCACGCTCTACCCGGTCGGCAAGCCGATCCCTGGCAACGTCGACTGGCGCAAGTTCCGCATCCACTTCCCCAAGGATGCCGTCCTGCAACGGACGCTCTCCCTGGCCGGGAAGCGGGTCGAAACGCAGTTGCTCCACTTCGACGGAGTCGACTGGAAGCCCTACACGTTCGCCTGGCGGGACGACCAAACCGACGCGGACATGGTTCTCGCCGACGGCGCGGAGAAGGAGATTAAAGATGGCAAACTGACACGGGTCTGGCAGTTCCACAGCCGAAGCCAGTGCATGTCGTGCCATCATAGTCTGGCGGAATATGCGCTCGGGTTCCAACCGGCTCAACTGAATCGAACCGGACCCGATGGCCGTCATCAACTCGTCGCACTCTCCGAGGCCGGGATTTTGACCCGGGCCGATGCCGAGAGCAAGCCGTTGCCCCCGTTCGATGTCACGTCGGCCGCGAAGGAACCGATGCTGGTCGACCCCAAGGATGCAAGCAAACCGCTCGACGCAAGGGCACGGGCCTACCTGCACGCCAACTGCGGGCACTGCCACTGCGAGCACGGCGGTGGTATCGTCGATTTACGCTTACACGCCGCCGCGAAACCGGCCGATTTGAAGGCCATCGGCGTTCGCCCCAACCGCGGCGACTTCGGGTTGCCGAATGCTTGCATTATCAAGGCGGGTGATCCGTATTCGAGCACCCTCTTCTATCGCATGGTCAAGTTCGGCCGTGATCGCATGCCGCATATCGGGGCCGAACTGCCTGACGAATTCGGCAATCAACTCATCGAGCAATGGATTACCGGACTCGACGCTGCCAAGGTCGATCCGCCCGCCGTCGATCTGGCCCCCGAGAAGGTGCTGGCCGACACCCGGTTGGCACTCGCCACCGCGCGGAAGATCGGTCAAGGAGAGATAAAACCTGGAACGCGGGAACAGGTTCTCGCCGCGGCCGACAAACTTCCCGCCGGGCCGATTCGCGATCTGTTCGAGGGTTACCTGCCCCAAGAGGGGCCGCGTAAACTCGGTTCGAATCCTCGGGCTATTTCCATCCTGGGTCTGAAGGGCGATCCCGCCCGGGGCGAGAAGATCTTCTGGTCGCAGGCAATCAACTGCGGCAGTTGCCACAAGGTTGCCGACAAAGGAATACCGATCGGTCCTGAGTTGACGTCGATTGCCAAACAGCGCACGCGGGAAGATCTTTTGGAAAGCGTCCTGACGCCTTCGCGAAGACTGGAGCCGAACTTCGCCGCCTATCTGGCGACGACGATCGACGGCAAGAGTTTCACGGGCGTCCTCACCAAGCGAAACGAAAAGGTCGTTGTTTTGCGCGACGCGCAGAACAAGGAGATCGTGATCAAGTCGGAAGAAATCGAAGAACTTCGGCCATCGCCCAAATCGCTAATGCCCGACGGGCAGATGGCGGGACTGACGCCGCAGGAGGCCGCCGATCTGCTGGAGTACCTCACGACGAGGCGATAGGGGTCAAACCGTCTCAACATAGCCGCGGCCGGATTCGAACCGGCACCCCGCTTACGCAGGAGGGGATTTTAAGTCCCCAGTGTCTACCATTCCACCACGCGGCCGAAGGAAAAGGCGTCAGACGATACTCCATAAGTATCTGGAAGAGAAGGACGATCTTCAAGCCGGGCGATCGCCGCGGCAGCCCGAAGACGCCCTCACTCTACGCGAACTCGCGAATCAGTATCTTACCGCAAAACAGCGTCGACTTGAAGCCGGGGAGTTAGTTGAGGCGACCTTCGATGACTACCGTAAGGCATGCGAAGCTCTCCTCAAGTTCTTCGGCCGTGAACGGGCTGTTTCTGACCTTCAACCGAATGACTTCGGGCGTTTCCGTGCCCATTTGGCGAAGACGCGGGGACCTACCAGCATAAAGAACGCAATTAACCGAACCCGCATGATCTTCAATTGGGCGGCCGAGCAAGAAGACTGCCACGTTCTGCAAGAATCTGGTGGAACTGGAACCGGCGATGTGGAAGTTCCTGTTCCACGATGACGTCGAGCCGACAAACAATCATATGGAACGCCAACTGCGGCCGGGCGT
>Ga0105047_10013340_pt1 | contig 13133 bp, 12 predicted proteins | sample MAT04_FD_78384 | JGI IMG/M metagenome (GOLD analysis project Ga0105047, IMG submission 78384) | Freshwater microbial communities from Lake Fryxell liftoff mats and glacier meltwater in Antarctica - MAT-04 (megahit assembly) | ecosystem: Environmental > Aquatic > Freshwater > Ice > Liftoff... | reverse complement strand
TCGGCATTGACTTGGGCACCACCAACTCCCTGTCTGCTTACCTCGACGCCACCGGCACACCGCAGGTGATCCCCGGTGCCGATGGACGGCCGCTGGTTCCGAGCGTCGTGCACTATCCGCTGGACGGCGCGCCCATGGTGGGCTATGAGGCGATCGAGAAGTTGAAGAGCGATCCGGCGCGCACGGTCTACTCGGCCAAGCGACTGATGGGCCGCGCGCTCGCCGACATTGCGGGCGAGCATCTCACCTATGCCATTGACGAAGCCGCTTCGTCTCAAGTCATCCACTTGGCGCTCGGCATGACGCCGCCGGAAGTTGGCGCCGCCGTCCTGCGTGTGTTGAAGCAAAACGCCGAGGCGCACCTGGGCGAACCGGTGACGCAAGCCGTCATCACCGTGCCCGCTTACTTCAACGATGCCCAGCGCCAAGCCACCAAGGACGCGGGTCGCATCGCGGGCCTTGAAGTGTTGCGCCTCGTCAACGAGCCCACCGCCGCCGCGCTCGCCTACGGGCTCGACAAGCGCAAGCAAGGCATCATCGCCGTCTATGACCTGGGCGGCGGCACGTTCGACATCTCGATCCTGAAGCTGCACGAGGGGATCTTCGAAGTGCTCGCCACCAACGGCGACACCCACCTGGGCGGCGACGATATCGACCAGTTGCTGATGCAGGTGGCGCTCGAAGATCTGGCTTCGGAATGGGGCCTCGATCTCTCTGCTGATCCCAGCGCCTACCAAAGCCTGCGCCAAGCCGTCATCGCTGCCAAGCACGCCTTGAGCACCGCGCCTGCCGTCTCGCTCGAGTTCGCCTGGCTGGGGAAAGAGTATCGCCGCGAACTGACGCGAGAGATCTTCGATCGGCTGATCCTGCCTATTGTCGATCGCACGCTAGGCCCTTGCCGCCGCTGCCTGGCCGATGCCGGCGTCACCGTTGAACAGATTGACGAAGTGGTGCTGGTGGGCGGCTCGACCCGGATTCCCTTGGTTCGTTCGGCCGTCGAGAATCTCTTCCGCAGCCGCCCGCACACGGAACTGAACCCGGACGAAGTGGTCGCCCTCGGTGCTGCCGTGCAAGCCGGCATCCTCGCTGGCGACGTGCAGGACACGTTGCTGCTCGACGTCACGCCGCTCTCCCTGGGCCTCGAGACCATGGGGGGCGTCGTGACCAAGTTGATCCATCGCAACAGCACCATTCCCGCCAGCGCCACCGAGACCTTCACCACCGCCATCGATGGCCAGCGCAACGTGCTCATCCACGCCGTGCAAGGCGAGCGCGAACTCGTGAAGGATTGCCGGTCTCTGGCCCGCTTCGACCTGAAGGACATTCCGCCCATGCCGGCCGGCTTGCCCAAGATCGAGGTCCGCTTTCTGATCGATGCGAACGGCATTCTGAACGTGTCGGCCAAGGAATTGCGCTCCGGCCAGCAGCACTCGATGGAAGTGACCCCGAGCTACGGCCTGACCGACGATCAGGTAGAAGCCATGATCCTCGCCTCGATCGAGCACGCCGAGGACGATTTCCGCGAGCGGCAAGTCCGCGAGGCGCGCGTCGAGGCAGACCAGATCCTGGCCGCCATCGACAAGGCCAAGGCCAACGCCGCCTGGGACGCGCTCACCGCTGAAGAGCGCGCCGTCGTTAGCCTTGCCACCAACCAGCTTCTGCTCGCCTACCATGGCGACAACCATGAAGTGATCCTCGCCAAGATCGAAGAGTTGAACCAGGCCACGCATCCGTTGGCCGAATCGATGATGAATACCGCCGTCCAAGGCGCACTCAAAGGAACCAAGATATGACCGGACTCTCCTGGGACCACATTGACGACCTCGGCCTCTCGCTCTACGAGGCCCATCCTGACACCGACCCGCTGACGGTCCGATTTACTGACCTCCACAAATGGATTACCGAACTGCCTGACTTTGCGGATGACCCGCTGAAGTCCACCGAAGGGAAGCTCGAGGCTATCCAGATGGCTTGGTACGACGAGTGGAAGGATAACCAGTAAGGCCCCCGCCCGAACTTGGCATACTGGAACGATGAAACGACGTAAGCTTCTGCCCCTGGCGGCGGTCCCGCTGCTGCCGGCGGCCGCTCTGCCCAAGTGGCCGGACATGACCTTCGACCCGGCCAAGGCCAAGCAAATCCCGGATCCCTCCGGCGACCTGCGCATCTACCACGACGGCCCCACCGACATGCTGAAGCAAATGACCGCCGGCAGCCTGCGCCTGAAAGCGGGCATGTCGCCCCATCCGGCGCACCAACACCCGGAAGAAGAGTTCATGGTCGTCACCGAAGGCACCGGCTGGATTGAGGTGGAAGGCAAGCGCACCAACGTCGGCCCGGGCTCCTTGATGTACTGCGCGGGCCGCAAAATGCACGCCATCATGAATACCGGCAAGACGCCGCTGCTGTTCTACTTCTATAAGTGGATCGCGTGAAGATCGCCGTCTTAGGCGCCGGCAACATGGGCGCGTCCATGTTGGGCGGCATGTTTCGCAGCGGCATGGTGATGCCTACCGATGTCATCGCCACGGTGCGCAGCCCGGAGCGCGCGACGGCCATGCGCAAGAAGCTGGGCATTAAAGTGACGGCCGGCGGCAACCGCGCCGCCGCCGCGCAAGCCGATATCGTCGTGCTCGCGGTCAAGCCCGGCACCGTGCCGAAGGTGGTGGAAGAGATCGCCGGCGCTCTGCAGCCAGGCCAGATTCTGCTGTCGCTGGCCGCGGCCTTGCCGATCGCGGTGATCGAGAAGCGTCTCAATGCCCCGATGGCCGTCTTCCGCGCCATGCCCAACATCCCCGTCGTCGTCGAGGAAGGCGCCATTGCCCTGTGCGCCAATGAACTGGCTACCAAAGCCCAGTGGGAGACCGTCACCACGCTCTTCCGCGCCGTGGGCGTGGTCTGCAAAGTGGACGAAGACATGATGGACGCTGTCACCGCCTTGAGTGGTAGCGGCCCCGCCTACGTCTATCTGATGATCGAGGCCATGATCGCGGGCGGCGTGAAGATGGGGCTCTCGCGCGAAATCGCCACGCGCTTGGCCGAGCAAACCGTGCTCGGCGCCGCTAAGCACGTCCGCGAATCGGGCCTCCATCCGGCCATTCTGCGCGACGAAGTGATCACCCCGGGCGGCACGACGATCGTCGCCATGCACGAGTTGGAACGCAACGGTTTACGCTCCACACTCATCTCCGCCATCGAATCGGCCACTAAACATGCCAGAGAAAGAGCGAAAGCGCTGGTGGAATCGATCGATCAGCGATAAACTCAGTAGCTCATGAGACGGCGAAGCATTCTGGCCGCGGGTGGCCTTCTTTGGGCCGCGGAAGGTCCGCGCGACCTCCGCATCTTCCTGCTCTGCGGCCAATCGAATATGGCCGGCCGCGGCGAGATCGAAGAGCAGGACCGCCGCTCCATTGAACGCGTCTGGTCGATGAACAAGGCCAACGATTGGGCCTTGGCCACCGATCCCTTGCATTACGACAAGCCTGCCATTGCCGGCGTCGGACTCGGCCGCACCTTCGCCCGCGTGCTCACCACCGTCGACCCGGAGGTCAAGCTCGGCCTTGTGCCTTGCGCCATGGGCGGCTCGGCTTTGCAAGAATGGGCGCCAGGTGCGCCGCTTTTCGAAAACACTTTGAAGCGCGCCCGGGCCGCCGTCGCCACCGGCCGCATCGGCGGCATTCTTTGGCACCAAGGCGAAGCTGAATGCGCCGATCGACAACGTGCCGAAAGCTATCTCGAGCGCTTTACCGCGATGGCCGCCGCGCTGCGCAAGGAAGTGGGCGACGTGCCCATCGTGGTCGGGCAGTTGGGCGAATTCCTCCGCGCGGAGTCACAACCCTTCGCGGCCACCGTCAACCGGCAATTGGCGCGGGTGCCCTTGGAAATTCCGCGGTCCGCCTTCGTTTCGAGCGCGGGCCTCGGCCACCGCGGCGATGAATTACACTTCGATGCCGCGGGCTTTCGTGAATTTGGACGCCGGTACGCCCACGCCTTCTTAGGCCTCGATGCGTCCTGGCGGGTGGGATAAGGAAAAAAAGCATGACTAGCGTTTGGGCGGCCTGCGTGGCCGAGTTCTTTGGCACCATGGTGCTGTTGTTGATCGGTTCGGGCGTCGTCGCCATGACCGTCCTGTTCGGAGGCGGTGTACCCGGCGAAGTCGTCAATGGCGGCTATACCAACATCACCCTGGCCTGGGGTTTGGCCGTCACCATGGGCGTCTATGTCGCTGGCAAGTTGAGCGGCGGCCATCTGAACCCCGCGGTCACCCTGGCCCTGGCCATCTTTCGCCAATTCCCTTGGCCCCGCGTGGCGCCCTATATGGTGGCTCAGGTCCTCGGCGCCTTTGTCGGCTCCGGACTCGTCTTCCTCAACTACAAACCGGCCTTTCTCAAGTTCGACCCCGCTCTTGAGCGCACCGCCGGCGTCTTTGCCACGTTTCCGCTGTTTCGCGACGCCCCCGCCGCCGGCTTTCTTGACCAAGTGCTCGGTACCGCCCTACTGCTGTTCCTGATCTTGGCCATCACCGACGAACGCAACGGAGCGCCCCTGGCGAATCTGGTGCCTGTCGCCGTCGGGCTGATTGTGGTCGCTATCGGCATGTCCTTCGGTGCTCTCCACGGCTACGCCATCAACCCCGCGCGCGATTTCGGCCCCCGCCTGATGACCGTCGTCGCCGGCTTCCAAAACAATGGCCTCACCGACGGTAGCGGCATCTTCTGGGTCCCGATCGTCGCTCCTCTCCTGGGCGGGGTTCTCGGTGCCGCGGCCTATGACCTGGGTCTGCGACGTTACCTGCCGGCTGCCTAAGAAGTACCCCAAAACTAAAGGGTGCGCCACCCGCCAATAGCTCGCTATGGCCACGATTTACGATTGGGTCGGCCCCCCTCCACGGTTTTCCGGCTCGTCTTGCCCCCCAATTACTCCCCCAAAGGTGGGGTACTGGGAAACAATTTCTTCTCCTCATGTTTTATTCTTCCAGGATTCATGTGGTTGTAAACACAGGGTGAGATCGTAAGCGCGTGTTACAGCCTCCCCAGCTTTCACCGATTCACTTCCACTGGCAGCAACCCGATGTCGCCCGTCGCTTCCGCACCGGCGTATCGTTACATGGGCACACCCTCCATTCGCAGGAGAGTCTTGGCTTCATTCCCCAGATCTGCGGCCCGCTGCCGCTGGTGGGGCATTTTATCGAACGGCAGGCCTCGCGCTACCGTGAGTTGAACGCCGGGCAGACTCTGGACTTCAGCCGCGCCTGGTGGACCCCGCCGCTTGCGCCGGCCCCGGCCTACGAGCTCGAAAAGCGCCAGATCGAGCAAATCCTGCACCTTCAAGGCCTGGTCTCACTCACTGACCATGACACCATCGCCGCGCCCACCCAACTTCGCGTCCTGCAGCCCTACAAGCGTGTGCCGATCTCGGTCGAGTGGACCGTCCCCTTTGGCGGCACATTCTTTCACTTCGGTATCCACCAGATGCCCGCCGCCGTCGCCGCCGAATGGATGCGCGCCATGGAAGCCTTCACCGCCAAGCCGAAAGAATCGGAACTGCGCGAACTCTTCGCCTGGTTTCATGCCTCGCCCCAAACCTTGATCGTCTTCAACCACCCGCTGTGGGACGAAAAGGGCGTCGGACTGGAGAAGCATTGGTTCGCGCTGGGCCGCCTGCTAGGCGATTGCGGCCGCTTCTTCCACGCCTTCGAGCTAAACGGCCTTCGCCCCTGGTCAGAAAACCGGCGCGTGGTCGACTTGGCCCGCAGCCTCGGTTGCCCCGTCATCTCCGGCGGCGACCGTCATGGCCGCGAACCCAACGCCTGCCTCAACCTCACCAACGCCAGCACCTTCGATCAGTTCGTGGCCGAAGTCAGGGAGGGCATTAGCGAAGTGCTCTTCATGCCGCAGTACAATCACGGACACACCTACCGCATCCTGGGCAACATCGCCGACGTGCTGTCTGAGGATCCCGGCCATGCCCTCGGCTGGCGCACGTGGAGCGACCGCGTGTTCTACCAGAATCCGGAGGGCGTCGTGCGCTCCCTCAAAGAGCTTTGGGGGAACGACGAGCCCTTGGTGATCCGCGCCTTCACCCACAGCGTGGCCTTGATGCGCAACAAACAGATCGACCGAATGGTGAAGCGCGTCTGGGGCACTACCGAAGCCGCCTAGCCTGCCGCGCCAGGGGCGGGGCAACAACTGCCTGGATTACACTACGGGTACCATGTTGAAATTCATCGTAGTGACCGTGGCCGCGATCATGTCCGTCTCCTGTGTCGCGCCCGTCAACCGCTCCACTGCGACGATTGTTCCGACCGCGGCACCCACTGCCGATGCATTGCTTGCCCTGGAAAAACGGGCGAACGAAGCTTACATCAAAGGTGAAGCCAAATTTTTTGGGGACTTTTTGAGTGACAAGGCGGTGATGACGAACGGCGGCCAGCGGATGAGCAAGGCCGATTTCGTCAAGATGGTGAGTGAAATCAAGTGCAACATCAAGGAAGTCTGGCCGCTCGCCGAATTGCAAATACAAAAGCTCAACGACGACGCCTACATCCTCAGCTATCAGTCGACCATGGATGGTACCTGCATCCACAACGGCAAGACCGAAAAACAGCCCAGCCCCGTTCGCGCGTCGACTCTTTGGGTCAGAAACGGTGAAACATGGCAGGCCGCCTTTCATGGCGAGAACCGGATCGTCGCACCGAAAGATCTGTCGTCAACCACCAAAATGCCCCAGCAGGACCCGGCCGCCACTTTGGCCGACCCGGCCACCGACGCCTTGATGGCGGCGGAAAAATCCATCTGGGAAGTATGGAAGGCCAAGGACGGCAAGAAGATTGCAAACCTGACGGCCAACGAGATTACCTTCGTCAATATTTTTGGCACGTATTTCGCGAACAAGGCTGAAGCGATCAAGGACTGGACCGGAGCTACCTGCGACGTTAAGAGCTTTTCTCTCACGAATGGTATCGGGACCTTCGTTACGCCCACCCTCGGGATCCTCACGTTCACGGGCTCGATTGAGGGGGACTGCGGCGGGCAGAAACCGCCACCCGTTTACGGCACCACCGTTTACGTAAAGGATGGCGGCGTTTGGAAATGGGCGTTCGGCTTCAATTCGCCCGACTAAAAGGCCTACGTCTTCGCCGCCGGACGCCGCAGGACGTCGAATCGCTCCACCCACGTGTCGCCCGTTCGCCGCAAGTGCGCCGCGATCAGCCGATCGAACCCAGAGGTTTCGTCGACATGCGAGAACGGCACGTGGCTCACGCCGGGTGCGATCCGGCCCGGCCAGGAAATGATTCCCGGAATGCGCACGCTCTCTTCCCAAGGCTTCCGCTTCAGCAGCACGCCTTGAGACCCTAACATGTCCCCGTGGTCGGACAGGAACACGACGATGGTGTTCGGCGGCACCTTGGCCAGCACCCGGCCGATTTGCTGGTCCAGGCAGTCGATTGCCGAATAGTAGCCCGCGATGTCCTGCCGGCTGCCATTGCGCGGCACGGCCACCCAGTTCTTGCGCAACTCGATCTTGGCGGCCTAACTAAGTGACACGTTGGCCGAATGACGGGTTTCAAGCAGCTTCAGCCAAGTTGCCAGCTCTATTCCCTAAGTCGTTGAAACAATGGAACATCCCCCTAATCGGGGGCATCCACGCGCATCCCCGGGTTTCGCTGTAACCGCATGAATTTAAGGCACTTACCTAGAAATTCATCTTTCCGCTCTCCGGCCGCTGGAGTTCACGGCAGTTTTGTCCCATAAAATCAACATCTTACGAATCCGTCCCCGGGTTCCCATGCTAAGCTTGCCTTGTAGCCCCCTGTGACAACAGCTGGGGTTTTGTGCTACTGACATTGGTCCGCCGCCCGGTCCAATAGAATCAACGACTCCCGGGTTCGTTTCGTACACTTACCGCGGCCGCCACACCGCATCCGGCTTCCAAGCTGGCCGCTCCGTCGCCATGGCCACCCGGTAGCCGACTTCGAGCAGTACTTCGAGGTCCTCTACCGAGCCGCTCAGGTCCCAATCCGGCTTCGGGACGTCCGAAACCTGGTGGTAGTCTTTGGTGATGTACTCGGCGCGTTTGCGCAAGCCATACTCGAGCGGCTGGCCCACGTAGTCGATGCCCGGGGCCGTCTCAAGCGACGGCACGCCCAGCCGGGCGAACTCAAAATGGTCGCTGCGAAAGTAGAAGCCCTGCTCCGGGAACGTATCGCCGGTCACCACGCGACCCTGGCGGGCGACAGCCTCCGCCGTCAGGTCGTCCAAGGTGGAATTGCCCAAGCCCACAATGCTGAAGTCGCGCGTGCGGCCCCAGCCCCAGTTACTGAAGTAGTCGAGGTTGATATTCGCCACCGTCGCCGACAGGGGATATAGCGGATGCTCGACGTAGTATTTGGCGCCCAGGAGCCCCTTCTCCTCGGCCGTCGGCCACAGGAAGAGGATCGTCCGCCGGGGCTTCGTGGTGCGCAGCGCGCGCGCCAATTCCAGCACTCCGGCCGTGCCGGCGGCATTGTCGCTGGCGCCGTGATAGATGCGGTCGCCTTCCTGGCCATGGTGATCCCAGTGGGCGCTGTAGACCACCAGTTCCGGGCTGCTGCCGGTGATCTTGGCCACCACATTCGGCGAGTCGATCCGGCGGACGGCGGTGCGGATATCGAAGCCGGCTTTGGCCTTCAGTTCGACGGCGCGGAAGCCGGGCCTCGCGGCAGCGACGCGTAGGGTGAGGAAGTCGAGCCCCGCGGCGGCAAAGAGTGTGGGCGCATGCTCGATCGACAGCAGCGCCTGCGCCTGGACGCGCTTCCGCTCGTCCGGCCCGCGCAGGATCATGTTCTCGCGGCCGAAGTTCTGAAACAGGCTCGGCCCGGGCAAGGCGGCGTAGAGGATGATCACCGCCGCCGCGCCTTGAGCGAAGGCGTGATCGAGCTTGGTGCCGGTGCGCCCGTGAGAGGTGAGTGCGCGGCCTTGGAAATAGCGATCGTCGAGCTTGCCCGGGTCCTTCGCGTCCGCCACCTGTGGATCGCCGCTGAGCATCACGACTACTTTGCCGCGCACGTTCGCTCCGGCATAGTCGTTCCATTGGTGTTCTGGAGCAATCGCACCGTAGCCGACGAAGACGACTCCCGTGGGCTTCACCCGCACCTGCGCATCCGGGCGCGCGCTCCAGGCGACATAGTCGCGCCCCGCCTCGAGCTTCAAGCCCGTGATGGTGAGTGTACCTTTCGAGCGAGTGCCCCACAGCGGCACCGTCTGCGTGTATTGTCCATTGGGATTGCCGGGTTCGAGCTTCAACTCGCGGCACTGCGCGACGAGATAGTCGACCGACTTCTTCTCGCCCGGAGTGCCCGGAAACCGGCCGGCAAAGTCGTCGGAGGCGAGCACCTCAATGTGCTTCAAAATGCCCGCCGGGGTCATCTGCTTGGCGGCTGATTCAAGTTCAGGAAGCGTTGCCCCCGTGGCGGCAAAAGTGAAAAGAAAAAGGAGCAGAGATTTCATGAAGGTTGATCCTCAGTGTAGACTACCCAGCATGACCCGACGCGAGCTACTGGCAGGCAGCCTGCTGCCTTTGATGGCGCAAACGAAGCGCCCGCCCAATATCATCTTCATCATGTCCGATGACCATGCCGCCCATGCCATCTCGGCCTATGGCAGCAAGATCAACCAAACGCCCAATATTGACCGGTTGGCCAAAGAAGGTGTGCGTCTCGCCAATTGTTTCGTTACCAACTCGATCTGTACGCCCAGCCGCGGCGCGATCCTTACCGGCCAATATAGCCACATCAACGGCGTCAAGACGCTCAACGACTCCATCGACCCGAAGACGATCCATGTCGCCCACCTACTCCGCGAGCGCGGCTATCAGACCGCCATGATCGGGAAGTGGCACTTACAAACCGATCCCCAGGGCTTCGATTATTGGCGTATTCTGCCCGGCCAAGGCTTGTACAACGACCCGGTCTTCATCGATGCCAGCGGCCGCAAGAAATACCCGGGTTACTGCACCGATCTGATTGGTGACTTTACCCTGGATTACCTAAAGCAACGCGATAAGAATAAACCCTTCTTCGTGATGTGCCACCACAAAGCGCCCCACCGCGAATGGACCCCGGCGGCCAAGTACCGCACTTGGCTCGAAGACGTCACCGTGCCGGAACCCGATAACTTATACGAAGGTACCTCCCATCGCTCCGCCGCTGCCCAACGCGCCACTTTGCGCGTTGGCGAAGACATGACCAGGACCGACCTAAAAGTCGACAAGCCCGCCGATCTCGAAGGCAAAGCTCTGCGTAAGTGGGCCTATCAACGCTATATCAAGGACTACTTGCGCTGTGTCCGCAGTGTCGACGACAACGTGGGCCGCGTCCTCGACTATCTGGATGCCGAAGGACTGACGGACAACACCCTCGTAATTTACACTTCCGACCAGGGTTTCTTTCTCGGCGACCACGGCTGGTTCGACAAACGATTCATGTATGAAGAGAGCCTTCGGATGCCGTTTCTGGCGCGCCTGCCCAAGACCATCAAGCCTGGCATCGTCAATCGCGACATGGTGCTCAATATCGACTTTGCCCCCACCTTCCTGGAATTAGCCGGCGGCAAAGCACCCGAGTCCATGCAAGGCCGCAGCGCCCTGCCAGTGTTACAAGGAAAAACGCCCAAGGACTGGCGCAAGTCCATGTATTACCGCTACTGGATGCACTTAGGCGGCGGCCATACCGTAACGGCCCACTATGGCGTGCGGACTGAGCGCTACAAGCTCATCTACTACTACGGCCAAGCCCTCGGATCCAAAGGCGCCGTCGACCAATCCACACCGCCCGAATGGGAGTTATTCGACTTACAAAAAGATCCCCGCGAAATGAAAAGCATCTACGGCGATCCAGCCTACGCCAAGGTCGAAAAAGAACTGAAGGCCGAGCTCGAACGCTTGCGTACGCAGTATCAAGATCTAACTTAGCGGTTCCAAGGGAGCGGAGCAAGGCCCTACTCGCGTAAGTCGCCGGTCATCGGGATTGGAGCCGACAAAGCCAGGTCGCGGACATTCTTCTGCACCGCAATTGAACCAAAGAGGCTTAGTAAGTAAGCCATGCCGTAAAAGCCTTTCTCGCTCAAGAGCAACTGGGCGTTCCAAAGGCCCACGGCAAGCAGCAGTAAGCAAACCAGTACTGAGATCCAGCAAAGGCCAAAGTATAAGTTGGTCACCGGCACACCTTCCAGCCGATCCCGGACGTTCTTTTGCAATGAGACGGACGCAAACAGTCCGTACATGAGAATGGTGAAGTAATAACCCTTCTCGTTGAGTTGCATCTGCGCATTCCAAAGGCCCACATTGTAGGCCAGGACGCCCAACAGCAAGGCCAACCAAGAGGTGCCGATAAAGGCGGCGCTAGGCCGCTGGATATTCTGAGTCATGGTGATTCTCCTTTGAACCACCATGGCACTATGCATTCGTGGGGCCAGTGCGGAAGTGCTTTGTTTTGAACAGATGTGCATGTCGCTGGGCGAACTACATGTGCAGTGAATGTACAGACGGCGTTCAGAAGATGTCGGGCGGGCCTGGATGGATTCTGCTACCCCAGCAACCAAGGGGTGAATTCATTCTCACCGTGGACATCCGTCAGGCGTTGGTCGCGGCCTTGGTAGCGCCAGGTGAGCTTCAAGTGGTCGACGCCCATCAGCCTGAGGATGGTGGCGTTGACGTCGTGGACGGACTTGGGCTGGTCGATGGCCCTTAGTCCGAATTCGTCGGTAGCTCCTAAGGAGCGGCCGCCTTGGATGCCGGCTCCGGCCATCCACATGGAGTAGCCGTAGGGATGATGGTCGCGGCCGTTTTTGCCTTCGGCTAGCGGGGTGCGGCCGAATTCGGAGTTCCAGACGACTAAGGTGCTGTCGAGTAAGCCGCGGGCTTGTAAGTCAGTCAGTAAAGCGGCGATGGGTTGGTCGGACTTCTTGGCCATCTTCTCGTGGGAGCCGAGTAAGTCGTCGTGGGCGCTGTCCCAGTCGTCGCCGAGGTTGGTGCCGAAGAATAATTGGACGAAGCGGACGCCGCGTTCCACCATGCGGCGAGCCAAGAGGCACTTACGGCCGAAGTCAGCCGTCATGGGTTCGTCGAGGCCGTAGAGTTGGCGAGTGGCGGGAGTTTCGCTCGTTAAGTCGACGGCACCGGGGGCTTCGCTTTGCATGCGGAAGGCGAGTTCGTAGGCTTTGATGCGGGCGTCCAGCGTTGAATCATCCTCGCGCGAAGCATAGTGGCGGCGGTTGAGGTCGTTCACTAAACCGAGGGTTTCTTTCTGCGCGTCGCCGGTGATGCCTTCGGGCGTGGCCAGGTTCAGCACCGGGTTTTGGCCCCCGCGGAACATCGTGCCCTGGTGGGTGGCGGGTAAGTAACCCGCGCCGTAGACTCCGGCGCCGGACTTCATCGCGCCATCGGACATGACGACATAGGAGGGCAGGTTCTTGTTCTCACTGCCGAGCCCATAAACGGCCCAGGAGCCGAGGCAGGGCCGGCCAGGAAACTGCGAGCCGGTGGCGGTGAGGAACATGGCCGGAGCATGGTCAAACGCGTCGCCATAGCAGGACCGGACCACGGCCAACTTATCGGCATGTTTCCCTAGATTCGGGAATAGAGAAGAAAACTGGAGGCCGCTTTTGCCGTAGTGCGGAAACTCCCAGGGCGAGCCGCGCATGAGGGCTTTGCGAAAATCAATTCGGGCCGTGACTAAGCCGGCCGCGAAGCTGGGCGGGATGGTTTGGCCGTTTAGCTTAGTGAGGGTAGGCTTCGGGTCGAACGTATCCACGTGCGAAACGCCGCCGTGGTTGAAGATATAAATGATATTCTTCGCCTTTGCGAGGGCGTTAGTTTGGGCCTGGTTTTGGGCTTGCGACATGCCGGCCAGGGCTAAGCCGGCGAAGCCCTTACCGGTGCGTTGGATGAGTTCGCGGCGATTCATGATCATTTACTCCACGTACAGAAATTCGTTCAGGTTAAAGACGCCGCGGGCGAGTTCGGTGAGAGCCGCTTGGCGATTGCCGAGGGTCTGCGTTTGTTGGGCCAGGAATTTATTCGAGCGTTCGGCCTCGAAGGTTTCGGGCGCGCGACCAAAGAGGCGCTTCCAGATAGCACTTACTGGGTCAGTA
>Ga0105047_10013339_pt1 | contig 13133 bp, 8 predicted proteins | sample MAT04_FD_78384 | JGI IMG/M metagenome (GOLD analysis project Ga0105047, IMG submission 78384) | Freshwater microbial communities from Lake Fryxell liftoff mats and glacier meltwater in Antarctica - MAT-04 (megahit assembly) | ecosystem: Environmental > Aquatic > Freshwater > Ice > Liftoff... | reverse complement strand
TGCGGTTTTCATTGTGCTGGCTCCTCAATAATGCCGGATGTTGTGTCAGATGGCACAATGATAGTCGGTTTTTAGGTTGTGTCAACTGACACAATGTCCAAAACCGTTCGGTTATGTACAAGAATTCCACGCGAATCGCCCGACTCCCTGGGCTTCCGGTCTTTCCAACTCTCCACTCATCGCCCCCTCAACCACATCATAGTCAACTTTTTCCCTATCTAATCGCTTCCGGCACTGCTTGAGTACCTTAGGGCTAATTTTGCGTGTATCATCGTCCTCCCCAAGAAAAATCGGCATGAACAATCGGAAGTTCCATCTGGTTCCCTGTCAAAGCACCCGTGACTCATCACTCCGTACAACCAGGCTGCATTATTTCCGGACCGACGCTACCTGAAGCCGTCGAAGTCCTGGCCGTCGTTCCGTTTGGCGCTTCGCTCAAGATCATTGGTCGCGGTCAGCGAACTGGGCAAACCTATGATCCTGTGCTCACTCCCGCACAGATTGCTCAGCTGACAATCTCTGCCGATACGGAACCATTCGACGGGGATGCTCGCTTGTTTCGCTTGGGAATTGAGGCACATCGACTGGGCCTTGCGTATGAGTACGACCCATTCTTCTCGCTGTCGATTGCCAGAGTTGATCCGCTGCCGCATCAGTTGGAAGCAGTCTACGGGTATTTTCTGAAGCTGCCCCGTATCAGGTTTCTTCTGGCTGACGATCCAGGTGCTGGCAAGACCGTGATGGCGGGATTGCTACTCAAAGAACTCAAGGCCCGTGGCCTCGTTCGTCGTGTTCTGATTGTCACTCCGGCGAACCTGACGTTTCAGTGGCAGCGGGAACTGTCGGAAAAGTTCCGTGAGAAGTTTGATGTCATCCGAGGCGACGTGCTGCGTGCCAATTACGGTCAAAACCCGTGGCAGGAACGGGATCAGGTGATTACGTCGGTGTCGTGGGTATCGATCGTAGAAGATGCTCGCGAAAGCCTGCTGCGTTCACGCTGGGATCTGATCATCGTCGATGAAGCGCACAAAATGAGCGCTCCGGCAGACGACCGTAAGACGTATGCGTACCGACTCGGAGAATCCCTGTCGAAGATGACCGACCACTTCCTGCTGATGACAGCCACGCCGCACAAAGGCGACCCGGAGCACTTTCGCCGGTTTCTCGCGCTGCTCGACCCAGATGTCTACGGCAGCATCGAGAGTCTTCAACGGGCCGTGCGGGAACATGAAGCGCCGTTTTACCTGCGCCGTACCAAAGAAGCGCTCGTCTCATTTCCCGATCCGGAAACAGGCGAGGTTCGCAAGCTGTTCACCAAACGCGACGTGCGAACGGCCGCTTTTGATCTCGATGGCGAAGAACTGGAATTCTACGACGAGCTGACTCGATATGTCGAAGACCAGTCGATGGCTGCAGCGGGTCAGGAAACCGCACGAGCCCGTGCTGTTGGCTTCACGATGGCCATGCTTCAACGCCGGATGGCGTCGTCGGTGTACGCAGTGCGTCGCAGTTTGGAACGCATGCAGGCGCGTCGGCAGAAGATTCTGGACGATCCCGAGGCTTATCGGCAGGAGCAGATTGAACGCAAACTGCCGGATGACTTCGACGAACTCACCGAAGAGGAACAGACCAACCTCATCGAAAAACTCGCAGATGAAGTGCTGACCTTTGACCCGGCGACATTACGTGAAGAGATCGGACGGTTGTCTGTCCTAGTTGAACACGCCAAACAGCTGGAAGCCCGTGATCTGCAAACTAAGTTGCAGAAACTCCGCAGCATCCTGAAATCAGAGGGCATCTTCGACAATCCAAAGATGAAACTCCTGATCTTCACTGAGCACAAGGACACCCTCGACTACCTCGCGGGCGATGGCCGCGACGAGCGACCGCTTGGCAAGTTGCGAGAATGGGGACTCACGCTCACACAGATTCACGGCGGAATGAAGATTGGCGATCGCGATACGCCAGGCACCCGCATATGTGCTGAACGTGAATTTCGCGAATCCGCCCAGATCCTTGTCGCTACTGAAGCCGCTGGGGAAGGTATCAATCTGCAGTTCTGCTGGCTGATGGTGAATTTCGATATCCCGTGGAATCCTGTCCGACTGGAACAGCGCGTCGGTCGAATTCACCGCTACGGGCAGGAGATGAACTGTCTGGTCTTCAACTTCGTGGCACAAAACACCCGTGAAGGGCGAGTGTTGCAGACGTTGATTGAACGCCTAAAGGAAATTCGTGAAGACCTTGGCAGCGATCAGGTCTTTGACGTTGTTGGCGAAATTTTCCCATCCACTCTGCTGGAAAAGCTGTTTCGAGAGATGTACGCGCGGCAGACGGACGAACATCAGATTCAGGATCGCATCGTTCGCGACGTCAGCCCGGAAAAGTTCCGGCAGATTACGGAATCCACTTTGGAGGGACTCGCGAAGAAGGAACTCAACCTGTCCGCCATTGTCGGCAAGTCAGCGGAAGCCAAGGAGCGACGACTGGTCCCGGAAGTCATTGAACAATTCTTCGTCGCCGCTGCTCCAGAAACGGGGTTGACACCCAAGCCGCTGGATTCCAAATCACGCTCCGGCTTAGCATGCTCAGTGTATCGAGTCGGAAAGATTCCTCGGCACCTGTTACAAATTGGCGATCAGCAGGAAAAGCGATTTGGACGCCTCGGTCGCGAATATGGTCGCATCGCATTTGACAAGCAGTTTCTGAAGAACGGTGCCACGCTGGAATGGATCACGCCTGGGCATCCGCTGTTTGAATCCGTCCGTACAGAGGTACTTGTCCGGACCGAACAAGCTCTGCGTCGAGGTGCCGTTTTCTACGACCTGCACAAACGCGAACCCGCGCTGCTGGACGTGTTTGCAGCATCGATCAAAGACGGTCGCAATCAACCGCTGCATCGCCGACTGTTCGTCGTGGAGACCAGCGTTGCCGGGGAAAGGCGGATTCATGAACCGACAATCCTTCACGACATCACTCCTGCCCCAATAGGAGTTTCGCCGCCTGAGATTGCCATTCCTGACAAGTCGCAATCGGAACGGTTCTTGTATGAACACACTCTTGAGCCCTGGTGTGCGAAGGAATCTGCAATCCGTGAACAGGAAGTGTCGCGGGTTTCAAAGCACGTCGAGATCAGTCTGAATTCCCTGATTGATCGGCAACAGAACCAACTGGGCGAATACCTCAGCCGCCAGATTGAGGGTCAGACGGTCCAAGGACTTGATGGAATTATTTCCCAGGCTGAAGAACACCTGGACAAGCTCACCAATCGGCTGGATTCACGTCGAGCCGATCTCTCGCTGGAACGCCACTGCGCCATTTCCGACATCACGCATCTTGGCCGAGCGTGGGTCGTGCCTCATCCGGAACGAGCCACCCCGCAACTCGCCCCGATGGTTCGCGATGATGAGATTGAACACATCGCTGTGCAGGTTGCCACTCGGCACGAAGAGTCCCGTGGCTGGGTTGTGGAGAGCGTGGAATCTGAAAACCGTGGTTTCGATCTGATCTCGCGGCGACCGCATCCAGAAGATCCAAAGACGTTTGTGGAAGTACGATTTATTGAAGTCAAAGGCCGGGCTGGCGTCGGCGTGGTGGCGCTCAGTTCGAACGAGTACACGACGGCCAATCGAATTAAAGCGGATTACTGGCTGTATGTCGTGTTCAACTGCGCCAGCGATCCTCAATTGCACACGATTCAGAATCCCTCACTCCTTGGTTGGCAACCGGTGATGGCGGTAGAACATTATCAGATCGGCCCTGAAGCGGTACGGGAGATACGGTCGTGAGCGAAAACCAGATTGCCGATGATTCGTTACCGCTGCTCAACGATGAGTATGTGCACAAAGTTCTGGCACTAAAGGAAACAAAACAATTCGAGTGCAAGCGGATTGGCAAAGTCGACACTCTTCTGGAGTCGGTCGTCGCGTTTGCAAATTCCGACGGCGGTTGGATGGCGCTCGGTCTGGAAGACCCAGACAAGGCCGCGGGCCGCGATCGTGTTTATGGAATTCAGTCACATTCAATGAACTGGGATGAATTGCGACGGAAGATCAAGTCGCGGATTACTGAGTCCGAACACCTGAGCTTCACACATCATGAAGTCGGCTGCACACTTCGCGATGGTTCGTCTGGTTCAATCATCCTGTTGAAGATTGAACGAAGCAGCAGGGTTCACAGCATCGTTGATGATGGGACTTTCGTCCGGCTGACCAAGGGTAACCGTCAGATTCCTGCGTCCGAAATTACAGAGCTTTGTCACGTACGTGGAATCGTCTCCACTGAAACCCAGCTTGAAGACGTCCACTTTGAGCTGCTGAACACAGACTATTGGCGAGCCTATGCAAGGCATCGGAAATTGACAAGAACAATCGACGAAGCGATGTTTCACATCGGACTTGCAAAACGTGACGACCAGCAGAGGTTGTGTCCTACGCGGGCTGCCGTATTGCTGTTTGCAGAAGACCCCTCGGGCGTTATGGCCTCGAAGGCAGCGATTCGCCTTTTTCATTATAGGGGAATTGAGACCTCGACTGATCCGAATACAAACCTTGTACGCAAGCCTTTGACGATCGGCGGACCACTCATCCGTCAGATTCCCGACGCAGTGCAAGCAGTGATCAATGAACTGGCAGAAAGAGTGCAGTTTGGGCCGCTTGGCTTCGAGATCGTCCAGCGTTATCCCGTGAGGGTCATTGCAGAGGCAATCACGAATGCGGTTATTCACCGTGATTACAGGCTAACTGCGGATATTGTGATTCGCATTTTCTCTGACAGAATTGAAATCGAATCTCCGGGGCTCCTGTCCGGATCGGTGACAATCGCCAACATCCAAACTGTCCGACACAGTCGAAATCCGTTGATCTCGCAGCACCTGCGCGAGTTCCCTGATCCACCAAATCTGGACGCACATGAAGGTGTCAAGATGATGTTCGGAACCATGCAGGAAGCTGGTTTGTATCCGCCTCTCTACATCACAAGACCGCGAATAGAGCGCGAGGCTTTGATTGTTCAGCTTCGGAACCAGAATCGCCCAGGCATCTGGGAGCAAGTCAGCGAGTACCTCGACAAGCATGGAACAATCGCCAACGTCCAGGTCCGGCAGCTTCTTCGGTCAAACGACACACTCGGTGCGTCAAAGCTTCTCAAGAAATGGGTCCAACAAGGATTGCTGATCGTTGCCAATCCGGAAGCCGGTACCAACGTTCGCTGCTACATGAAGCCTGAGGCTCACGGCGATGATCTCTTTTCCAGGCTGCTTGGAAAAGAACCATGACAAAGTTCACAACCATATATGCAGCATGATGTTATGAATATCGGTCTTTTCCATTTCTGCCGTTTTGGCAGCGGCAGGGCTTCCTACCTGTGAATGAAAAATACCCCAAACGTCTCATCGAAGTCGATCTTCCCATTGCTCGCATCTCAACTCACGCGCGGCGGGAGAAGTCGATTCGGCATGGGCATATTTCGACGCTGCATATTTGGTGGGCGAGGCGGCCGTTGGCGGCGTGTCGGGCGGTGATTTGTGCGGCCTTGTGGCCGGATCCGGCGGACGAATTGTGTCCGAAGCAATTTCGCGAAGCGGCGGTGGTGATTCTGCGGGAGTTCGCCAAACGAGTGAACTCGGCGAAGATCAGTGAAGAAAGTCGCAAACTTCAGGAAACAGTCTCAGTCGAATCTCGCGGTCGCTGGGAAGCCATGGCGACAGGGACTCTGAATCTGGATCCCGCTGAGCCATCCGATATGCCGATCCTGCGAATGGCTCTGCTGGATTTCATTGCCGACTTCGCAAACTGGGACAACAGCACTGTGCCAGCCTATCTGGAGACCGCTCGGCGACTCACGGGCGTGGCGCATGCGTCGCTGAGCGATCCGGCATTTGCGTTGCCCCAAAGTAGCCGTCACTCTCTGAGTGACGACGCCCCCGCTGCAACCGCGGCAAAGCCAAAGAGGAAGCGGCTCGATTCAACCACGCAACAGAACGAAGTTCATCACTCGGAGAGTGATGTCTACTTTGGTGAGTCCGAATGGCTTTGTGCCCTGGACAATCAACTGTCCCATTTGCCACGCCCGCTGGTGGTTGATCCGTTCTGTGGCGGCGGTTCGATTCCGTTGGAGGCGTTGCGGGTCGGGGCGGATGCGTTTGCCAGCGATCTCAATCCGGTGCCGGTGCTGCTGAACAAGGTGGTGTTGGAGTACATCCCGAAGTACGGCAAGCGACTGGCCGAGGAAGTTCGCAAGTGGGGTGCGTGGATCAAGCAGGAAGCCGAGAAGGAACTCGCCGAGTTCTATCCAAAAGACCCGGACGGCGGCACTGTGGTCACATATTTGTGGGCGCGAACAATCCGCTGTGAGGGCACTGCATGCGGCGTACAAATACCATTGATCCGGGGAATGCAGATCACTCGTGATGGTCGAAAATGGCATTTTCAATGGAACACAAATTTAGATAGCAAAATTACCGTTGATGTTGCCGAGGGCTCAACTTCCACGTCTCGTCCGTCAGTTGCAGGTGGCAGTGTCACGTGTCCTCGACAGCAATGCGGGTACACAACTCCAGCAAAGGCAGTGCGATCTCAACTGCAACGACAAAACGGTGGAGCGGCCGACGCCACCCTGATTGCTGTATGCATTCAGTCTCAGGCTGGGCGATATTTCCGTAATCCAAATAATTCCGACCGACTCGCTGTTGAAAAGGCGAGAACATCCGCCGCCAGTTGTACCTTTCCGTGTGATCCGATCAACGACGTTCGGCCTTACAAGAACACACGTGGTCTTAGCGCAGTGACTCGAATTGGCATTACGCAATTCGATCACCTCTATACGCCCCGGCAAGCCCTAGCAATTCGGTGTCTCCAGAAAACGCTTCTCGCCGTTCCAGAAGATTGCTGTGAGCCCGAACTCCGAACGGCCGTCCTCTCAGTGTTAAATTGTGCCATCGGAAGGTCAATTTTCCAAAATTGTTCACTGTCGCGTTGGAATACAGCCCGTTCAACGATTGAAGGAGCTTTCGGCAAACAAGCACTACAGGTAGTCTGGGACTTTGCTGAAGCAAACCCAATCGGGGATGGGCCTGCGAACTGGGATGGAGCACTGGATTGGATTCAAAAAGTAATTGCCGCGACCACATGCATCACAAATCCCGCAACTGTAATTCGCGCTCGGGCGCAAGACCAAGTTGTTCCTGACGATGCTGCGGATGTCCTTTTTACTGATCCACCATACTTCGCTGCGATTCCGTACTCGGATCTATCAAACGTCTTTTTTGTTTGGGAGCGTGAGGTCCTCAAAGTCATACATCCCGATTTGTACAATGCGGGACTCGTAGAGCAAGAGGACGAAATTATCGTCACGAATGCCAACCTAAGTGCCGCAGGCACCCCGAAGTCTCCGGAATTCTACAGAGAACAGATGATCAAGGCCCTAGAGTCGGCGCGCGCTGCCCTGCGTCCAAGTGGAATTGGCATTATTGTGTTTGCGGATAGCAATACAGTTTCTTGGGAGGCCATACTCGGCGCTGTAGTCGATTCAGGCTGGATCGTTACTGGGTCGTGGCCGATTGACACGGAACTTCAGACGAGAACGCAAGCCTCAGGGTCTGCGTCACTTCAATCCTCGATTCACATCGTTTGCCGTCCGCGTGAGCATGTGACAGGCGACTTGCTCGAAGCAGTGGGCGAGTGGCGGGACGTGCTCGGCGAATTGCCGAAGCGGATTCACGAGTGGATGCCTCGGCTGGCGAGCGAAGGGGTTGTCGGGGCGGATGCAATCTTTGCCTGTCTCGGGCCAGCGTTGGAAGTCTTCAGCCGCTACAGTCGAGTCGAAAAGGCGAATGGCGATACCGCCACGCTTCGCGAATACCTCGAACACGTTTGGGCCGCTGTTTCCACCGAAGCATTGTCGTTAATCTTCAAAGACGCCGATGCGAGCGGGCTGGAACCTGATGCGCGGTTGACCGCAATGTGGCTGTGGACGCTGGGGGGAGGGAAGGATGAAGGCGGAAAGCTGAAGGATGAAAGTGGAGAGGACGACGCGGCGAGCGATGACGACGGCGAGCCGGATGCGTCAGCTTCCGGGTCAAAACTTTCCGGATTCACGCTGGAGTATGACGCGGCCAGAAAGATTGCTCAGGGATTGGGCGTGAATCTGGAACAGTGCCAGTCGCTCGTCGAGGTCAAGGGCGACAAGGCTCGCATGCTACCAGTGAAGGAACGAGCGGAATCCCTGTTCGGAAAATCCGGTACTGCCACGGGTTCGCAGTCCGGCGGCAAATCCGCGAAGAAAAAGGCCAAACAGAAATCACTCTTCGAAGAAATGGTCGCCGAAGAACCCGCCACCAACAGCGCCTCATGGGGCGATCTTCAGGGACCATCGGCTGGCAGCACGGTACTCGATCGAGTCCACCAGTCCATGATCCTCTTCGCGGCCGGTCGAGGCGAACTGCTCAAACGCTTTCTCGTCGAAGACGGCATCGGCAAAGACGCCCGCTTCTGGAAACTGGCGCAGTCCCTGTCTGCTCTCTACCCCAAAGAATGCGAGGAAAAACGTTGGGTGGATGGGGTTCTGGCAAGAAAGAAGGGGCTTGGGTTGTGAGGAAGGATCAAGGCGGAGGGATAAAGGATGAAAAAGAGAAGCCGACGCACTTAAATGTGCGGACGAAGGCGTTTGCGTTGCGAATCATTCGGATGTTTGGAGCGTTACCTGTGTCAAGAATGCAAAAGCACGAAAATTCATGCGGTGAGTTCTGTTGTTTGACTCATCTTTCCGCCTTTATCCTTCACACTTAGAAACGGAGTTTACTCATGCAATGGCAAGATCGTATTGAAATCAATCCGGGCATTCTGGTTGGGAAGCCTGTCATTCGCGGAACTCGTTTGGCAGTCGAGTTCATCGTTGAGCTATTGGCGAATAACTGGTCTGAGCAACAGATCTTTGAAAACTATCCGGGGATCACACATGAAGACATTTCCGCTTGTCTGCACTACGCGACCGAGACTTTGAAGTCCGAGCGCGTCTATTTGACGTTGGGAAAATGATGAAGTTTCTTGCCAACGAAAACTTTCCACTGCTCGCTGTGACTGCATTGCGAGATGCCGGGCATGATGTCCTGTGGGCACGCACTGATATGGCGGGTGACGCAGATGAACTCATACTACAACGTGCGCAGGATGATGAGAGAATCGTCGTAACCTTTGACAAGGATTTCGGCGAACTGGCATTTGGCTGGGGCTTGCCGTCAAACTGTGGAGTGATCCTGTTTCGACTGCGGTCGCAGTCGCCGCAGCATCTACGCGACCGAGTTGTCGAAATCCTTGGAGACAGAACCGATTGGACTGGGCAATTCTTCGTTGTGGAAGAACACCGCATTCGCATTCGAGCACTTCCATGAGTTCCGTCGAACCTTCAGCCAATCGGAATTTCAAACAACGACAAGTCCACCTGAACAAATGACAGTATGGTGTCCGAAATGCGAACGACATTTTCGAGACTGGTATCGTCCATCAATCAACTTGAGCTTGGGTGAGGAATGGACAGAAGAAGAGATCGAACGGGCGAGCAGCGTCGAATGCCCTGAGTGCCACCTTCGCCAGGATGTCGGAAACCTGATCGTTGATCAAGACGGCTTTTGGCGAGTCGATGGCCAGGAAAACTCGCCGAATCACGAGATTGAGTGAAAGGGGAATCCAGAATTCAATGAAATCCCGCTCATCCGAGCGTTGCCGGAACTTTACCAGACTGGTAAACTTTGAGTGTCGAAAGAGTCGATGATGGAGATACGTTTTGCAACGCAACGACTGCAAAAGCTGTGCAATAACTCTGGCAAACTACGTGGCGTCTACGGCCCGGAGTGTGCGTTGAAGATTCAGCGTCGCCTTGACGAACTGAAGGCCGCTGATTGTCTGGAAGATTTAAGAAATCTGCCGGGTGCGAAGTGTCATGAACTGAAGGCGGATCGCGAAGGCCAATTTTCCGTGTATTTGGAGCATCCAAAACGGCTGATCTTTGTTCCTGATCACGAACCTGTTCCAGTCGGTACGAACGGCGGGATTGACTGGCAACAAGTGACTCGTGTCCTTGTCCTTGAGATCGTTGATTATCATTAGAAGGGGTGGGGCAGCAAAGGTGGCGAAGGCGAAGAAGGCAAAGCAACAGTATCCCTACGAGCCGGACTACGTCACGGAACCGGGCGATACCTTACAGGAAACGATTGACGGCTTAGGGATCAGCCAGAAGGAACTGGCCGCGCGGACAGGGTTCACCCCGCACCACATCAATCAGTTGATCAGTGGAGTCAAGCGGATCTCACCGGAAACGGCTCTGCGACTGGAAAAAGTGACGGGCGTACCAGCACGATTCTGGAACAATCTGGAATCCAACTATCAGGAGCTCAAAGCTCGACTGGAAGATAGCCATTCATCTGATGAAGATCTTGACTGGCTGAAATCCATACCGACGAAAGAGCTCATCAAACGAAGCGTACTTCGAGCGGCCACAGATCAAACGGAGTTGCTCCAGGAAACGCTGGCCTTCTTTCGAGTGGCCTCCGTCGGAGCATGGAAGACAGGCTGGAGCCACCATCAGATTGCCTTTCGCAAGTCCGGAAGCAAGACAGATTGCAGCGGGAAGATTGCGGCATGGGTTCGTCTGGCAGAGATTCAGGCCGAAGCCACTGAATGCGGTGCCTTCGACAAGAAGAAGTTTCGCAATGCCGTGCAGGAACTCAGGTTGCTGGTCGATTCTGAGCCGAAAGTGTTTGTTCCCGCAATGCGGGAAAAATGTGCCGCAGCTGGTGTCGCCATTTCGCTTGTGCAGGAATTGCCCGGGGGACAGGTGAGCGGTGCGGCGAAATGGTTGAGTGCGTCCAAAGCCATGATCGCTTTGAACCTTCGTGGGAAATCACTCGATAAGTTCTGGTTCACATTCTTCCATGAAGCCGGGCATCTTCTGGATGATGATAAGGATCAGATGTTTGTCGATGTGGAGTACTCTGACAATCCACGTGAACTGACAGCAAACAAGTTTGCGGGTGAAATCCTAATTCCGCCAAAGCATGAAGCAGAGCTGCCAATGCTTCGGACTGAGACCGCGGTGACTTCTTTTGCTCGCAGGATCAAGGTTCATCCGGCAATCGTCGTCGGTCGATTGCAGCGGGACGGGATCGTTCCATACGACCGTATGAATAGACTTAAGGCACGGCTGGATTGGACTACTGAATGAAGCCCGACAATCTTCCGTTATCTGTTGCTGCTGGCAGAAACGCACAATGAGTTTGTTCGACTCATGGCGGGAATCGTTTCAGGAGCAACTCCTCAACCCTGCCATCGCAGGTACGCTTAAGGCAGCGTCCCTGAATGAAGATCTCAAGACATGGACTACCAGTTTGACTGCGGCTGTAGTGGAATCATGCAGGCTTCAGCCATGGACGGCCGCCGCAAAAGGTCACTTGCTGGATGCCAGCCCAAAGCCGGGGCAGGAATACCTGAATATCGATGTCATGGCATTCGCTCCGCAGACAGCGTCTTTCCGATGGGCGTTTCCCGTCGCTGTGTTCGAACTCGAAAACTCCAAAACTGATACTCGCATCGCGTATTCTCGTTGGAAAGTCCTTTGTGTCCGTGCCAGTCTCCGGGTAGTTTTTGCGTTTCGACGAGACTGGGAAAGTTCTAGAAAAACAGTGGATACGGTTTGCGGAGAAGTCATTGGCGGCATGTCGATTGCTGATCGCACCAATATTGACGGCGAAACCATGATCATCGTTGGAAACCGTGGGGATGGCGACAGTTTCCCTTGGGGCTACTTCAAGTGCTGGCGGCTCGATGCTAACCTAGGCCGCTTCAATAAGATTTGGTGACATCTCCTACCTTCGAAAGTCGTGTGATGGCGAAACTCAAGCCGTGGTATCAGGTTGTGACTCCTCGTGAAGACCTTCGCGATGGCCGTCCGCTGGACGCTTCTGAGTTTGCGGTGCATTTGGATCACATTCGAACCGGGCGGGATACCGTCTCGAAGGACTACACCGATCCTGTAAGGTTCTTTGACCGGACATTTCTGACGGGCAGCCTGCTGGATCTTTCCGCCCAGGTGGCGCGACGCCTGAATGGAATTCAGGTAGAAACGTCAGCCGTGTTCAACATGGCGACTCAGTTCGGCGGCGGCAAGACGCACGCTTTGACGACGTTGTACCATCTGGCAAACGGCGGAGACGCAGCTAAGAACTGGAAAGGCGTGGATTCCATTCTGCGAAAGGCAGATGTTTCATCATTGCCGAAATCCGATGTGGCAGTTTTTGTCGGCACTGAGTTTGATGCGTTAGTGGGCCGCAGTGGCGATGATGAGCCCACTCGGTTGACCCCGTGGGGTGAGATCGCCTGGCAATTGGGACGTACTCGTGAGGAGAAAGAGCAACTCTTTGCAGCGGTCGCTGAGCACGACGCCCAGCGATTGGCACCGGCGGGCGATGTCATCCGCAAAATGCTGCCGCCAGGCCCTATTCTTATCCTGATGGACGAGCTGATGAATTACGTCAGCATCGGTCGCAAGATCGGCATGCGGGATCAGTTCTTTAACTTCCTGCAGAACCTGTGCGAAGAAATCCGCGCCCGCAATAACGCTGTCCTGTGTGTTTCGATTCCTCGATCAGATCTGGAAATGAATCCAGACGACCAGCGGGATCACGATTCGATCAAGAAGCTGTGCGATCGTGTCGGCAAGGCGATCCTGATGTCGGCAGACAAGGAGATGTCTGAGATTATCCGACGGCGTCTGTTCGAATGGAACGGCTTTGACACGGATTCGAAAGCAACCGTGGCGGCTTATGCTGAATGGGCGAGTGAGCATTCATCGGAGCTTGCCGGTGTTGATCGCGATTCTGCACTGGAGCAGTTCAAAGCGTCGTATCCGTTTCATCCATCCGTGATCTCTGTCTTTGAACGCAAGTGGCAAAGCCTGCCACGATTTCAGCGTACTCGTGGAATCCTTCGCTTGCTGGCTCTGTGGGTGGCCAACAATTTCAAGGAAGATCACAACCGTACTACGAAAGAACCGCTGATTACACTGGGGTCAGCACCGCTCCACGATCCTCAGTTTCGAGCAGCTGTTTTTGAACAGCTTGGTGCCAGCGAGCTGGAAATTCC
>Ga0105047_10013338_pt1 | contig 13134 bp, 10 predicted proteins | sample MAT04_FD_78384 | JGI IMG/M metagenome (GOLD analysis project Ga0105047, IMG submission 78384) | Freshwater microbial communities from Lake Fryxell liftoff mats and glacier meltwater in Antarctica - MAT-04 (megahit assembly) | ecosystem: Environmental > Aquatic > Freshwater > Ice > Liftoff... | reverse complement strand
TCGGAGTCGATGTCGTAGATGGTGGCGCGGCGGCCCGCGCGCACGGTGCCTGCGAGCTGCCAGAAGAACGTGTCGCCCACTTCGGGGTGCCAGCAGTGGCGCCCCGCGCAGGGAACGGGCGCGCGGGTCGAGGCGCCGGCGCGAGCGACTGGGGCGGCGGAGGCGGCGGGCGTGGCGGGCGTGGCGGGCGTCGCGCCGACGAGGGCGGCAGCGGCTGCGAGCAGCGTGACGAGGGCGCGCATCAGGCGCCCGCTATCTCGTTCGCGCGCTCGAAGACCATATCGAGCATGGACTCGGTGAGCCGCCCGGTGAAGGTATTCTGCTGGCTGGGGTGGTACGAGCACACGATCGTGAGACCAGACACCAGCGGCACCTCGATCCCGTGGCCGAAGGGCGGCCGGGGGCGTGGGAGTTCGTCGCCGCGGGCGGCGAGGACGTTCCAGAGCGTCTGGTAGCCGATGCCGCCCAGGCAGACGGCGACGCGCACCGTGGGCGCGAGGAGCTCGAGCTCGCGGAAGAGCCAGGGACGGCAGGTGGCGAGCTCATCGGGGGTCGGTTTGTTGGCGGGCGGCGCGCAGTGCGTGGCGGCGGTGACATAAGCACCGTGCAGGTCGAGGCCGTCACCGCGATGCGCGCTCGTGGGCTGGGTGGCGAGGCCGGCGCGGTGCATCGCGCGAAAGAGCCAGTCGCCGGAGCGGTCGCCGGTGAACATGCGGCCCGTGCGGTTGGCGCCGTGCGCGGCTGGAGCGAGCCCGACGATGAGGACGTGCGCGGCGGGATCCCCGAAACCGGGTATCGGGCGCCCCCAGTACTCCTCGTCCATATACGAGGCGCGCTTGTCGCGAGCGACCCGTTCGCGCCACTCGACGAGGCGCGGGCACGCATCACAGGAGATGATGCGCTCAGCGAGGGCGACGGTGCTGGGCATCGTGGGCGCCTCCGCTGCGGGATCCATCGTCATGACCCGAACCTACCCGTCGCTGCCGCAGGGCACCCTCCCCCACACCCCGTCGGTGATTTTCCCGCGGTCGGGAGCGCCACACACACCCCCAATTCCCAAAGGTGATTTTCCCGCGGTCGGGAGCCGATTCGGCGAAAAAACCGGTGAGTGGTACGCAGTGTGCGCTGGGCGCACACCAGGTAACTCTCGGCGTGGGAGGTAGAGCATGTTGACTGGTTGTGCACCGGACCGCGGGAAAATCACCGGAGGGGGTGGAGCGTGGCACGCGGCGGGGATGGGGCGGAGTGGCGTGGTCAGCCGGTGTTGCGCAGGGCCGCTGCGATGCCGGCGATGGAGCGGGCGAGCTGGCGGGCGGGTTCGGTGTCGCTGTCGCCGGCTTCGAGGGCGGCGCGGTAGCGGGCAATGAGGTCGACCTGGATGGCGTTCATCGGATCGACGTAGGGATTGCGCAGCTCGATCGAGCGCTGGATGACGGGCTGCGAATCGAGCAGGCGACCCGTCTCCACGATCTCGAGCACTGCCGCTACCGAACGGGCGTGCTCGTGCTCGATCGTCGACCACAGCGCCGTCTTCGCCTCACCATCCGGGACGAGCTCGAGGTAGGAGTGCGCGATCTCCATGCTCGACTTGGCGAGCGTCATCTCAAGGTTGGAGATGAGCGCTCGAAAGAACGGCCACTCGTGGTACATCGCGCGCAACGAATCGCGCCCGTGCTGCTGTTCCACGAGGGCGCCGAGCGCGGTGCCGCAGCCGAACCAGCTCGGGAGCAGGCACCGGCTCTGCGTCCAGGCGAACACCCACGGGATCGCACGTAACCCGTCGAGGTAGGTCTCGTCAGATCCCGGTCGGCGCGCCGGGCGCGAGCCAACGTTGAGCAGCGCGAGCTCGTCCACCGGCGTGAACGCCCGAAAGAACGGCACGAACGCCGGGTCGCCGTGCACCAGCCGCTGGAAGCGCTCCTGCGCCAGGTCGGCAAGCGCATCCATCGTCGCCTCGTGCGCCGGATCAACCGTCGCCGCCGCGCCGCCCGGAATGCGGCCCGGGGCTGTCGCCAGCAGCGCGGCTGACACTGCCGATTCGAGGTTGCGGCGCGCCAGACCGCGCAACCCGTACTTGAACGAGATCGTCTCCCCCTGCTCGGTCAGCTTGAGCCGGCCCGCAGGATGCGACGGCGGCTGCGCCAGAATCGCAGCGTGCGTCGGCCCGCCGCCGCGCCCTGCAGAGCCCCCGCGTCCGTGGAAGATCATCAGCTCCACATCGTGCATGCGCGCGATCTCCGTGAGCGACCGCTGTGCGCGGAAGATGTGCCACTGCGCGGCTAGATATCCGCCGTCCTTCGCCGAATCCGAGTATCCGACCATTACCTCAAGACGTCCACCCCGTCGCTCACGTACTGCGTCCACGAATGCCGTGTCCGCAAGCAGCTCCTCCATGATCACCGGCGCCGCATGCAGATCCTCGATCGTCTCAAACAGCGGCACGGGCATGAGATCCGCCCCCGCTGTCGCGATGCGGCGCATCGCCACGCGCACGTCGTCGGCGCTTGTCGTGCCGCTGATCACCAGCGTGTCAGCCGCCGCCGGATCATTCACTGCTGCAACCGCCGCGAGCGTCGCCGCCACTCGATCGGCGCCCTCCGCGAGATCGCGCGCGTGCATACGCACGTCAATCTTGGTGACATGAAAGCCGAACAGGTCTACGCGCCGGCGCAGCGCCGCCAATCGACCGTCGGCGATGCGCTCTGCAGCTCCCACGCGCAACGATCGATCGATGAGATCCAGATCCGCGCGCAGCTCATCTGCTCGCGCGTAGGGCGTGTCGCCTGTGAACTCCTTGTCACCATCCACCATGAGATCCAGGCGGCGCCACATGAGGCTCAGCTTGCGCCGGTATGGCTCGCCCACGTTCTGATCGCCGATGCGTGCCACGTACACGGGCAGCTCGCGCTCGTCCCGCTCGATCGACCGCAGCAGCTCGGGCGCCACGACGGCCAGCCGCTCCGAGACGCTCAGCGCGCGGGCCAGGTCGCGGATCTCCTCGCGGTAGCGCGCAATCACCGTGCGTCGCGCGCTCGCCACCGCCAGCTCGAACGTCTCCGGACCGGCATTGGGATTGCCGTCCTGGTCGCCGCCGATCCACGAGCCAAACGCGAGCGGCGCAAAGTCGTGTCCCGGCGCGATGCCCGGAATCGCGTCGCGCAGCGCCGCCACCACGCGCGGCGCATCATCGAACAGCACCTGTTCGAAGAACCACAGCCCGTGGCGGATCTCATCGACCACGCGTGGGCGCCGCTCACGCACCTCATCCGTCTGCCAGAGCGTCGTGATCTCCTCGAGCAACCCGCGCTCCACGCCCGCGCGACCGCTCGGGGTGAGGTCGTGCTCGTCGAGGCGTCGCAGCAGCTCTGCCATGCGCAGCTGCGCCGCAAGCGCGCCGCGCCGCGTGGATTCGGTGGGGTGCGCGGTCAGCACGAGCTCCACGCGCACCTGCTCGGCTAGCCGGGTGAGCTCCTCACCATCAATGCCTGCCTCACGCAGGCGGCCTACGGCGTCCGCGATCGACTCGCGCGGCGCGTTGCCGTCGTGCTCGTGCTCACGGCGCCGGCGGATGCGGTGCACCTGCTCGGCCACGTTGACGAGCTGGAAGTAGAGGGAGAATGCACGCAGCACCGCTGAGCGATCGGCTGGATCGAGTTCGGCGATGAGGGTGCCCAGGCGCGCGCGCTCGATGCGCCGCTCCTCATCGTCCACCCCGAGGGCGTGCTCGTGCTCGCGCAGCTCGCGACTCAACAGCCGGATGCGCTCCTCAAGCGCGAGGATGGCGGGGCCACCCTGTTCGACGATCACCTGCCCAAGCAGGTCGCCCAGCAGGCGGATGTCACGACGGAGCGGCGAGGTGCGCTCGGTCGTCGGCTCGGACTGGGATGGGGCGACACGCGTCATATACGGGTGCCTTCCCCACCTCTTGCTGCGTCATGCCACACGCGACCGAGCGGCGCAGCGATCAGGTAGACGTGGTGTCGCTCGTGAGCGCTACTGCATCAGCCGGAAGGGTCGAGCTGGTGGTGGCGGCGGTCATCGATGTCGAGGAGCTCGGGGAAACGGTCGGTGCAGGAGTGGTGGGCGCAGCGGGCGTGGTCGGAGGCACCTCGGCGGGGGTCGGCGGCCACTGCGGCGTGCGCGGCCCACGAGCATGTGTGCCCCATGGGCCCGAATCCAGCCTGCTCGGGCCGTGCTGGTTCGGCGACTTCTGGCCCGGGAATCCGGCCGCGCCACCGCCGGCGGCGGACGTGTTGTCGTGGATCGCCTTCGTGAGATCGCGCAACACGGACATCAGATCTGCGAGCGCCGAGCCGAGCCCGGAATCCATCGTCTGGCCGAGACCGGATGCACCGCCCACAGCGGTCGCTGCGCCACCACCGCCGGACGTTGGCAGACCGGCCGCCGCGATGCTCGGCGTGAACGCCGGGTCGAGGCTGTTGGTCATGCCTGCGCCGAGCGCGGGCACGAGCCCCCGCAGTTGCGCGAGGATGCCCTGGAGGTTTGCGAGCATCGACGCCGCGCCGCCGCCAGCTGTGGTGCCTGAGGCACCTGCAGCACCCGAGGCACCCGCCACGCCGCTCATGTGATCCATGCCGCAGTCCGCGCCAGCGGCGGTTGAGCCACCAGCGGTCGTGCTGGCTGGAGCACCCTGCGCCGGCATGCCATGTCCGTGCTGGCCGGCTACCTGGGTTGGATTCGTGTGCTTGTTCGCAGGGCCCCCACCTGCGGCGACGGTGGTACCGCCGGGGGTGGTGGCGCTCGCAGCGATGGCTGCCGCGTCACGCACCATCATCGCGATGTCGGGAAGGTCGAAGAAATCGGCCTTCGACCCGGCGGGGATCGGAATCTCCTTGCCGTCCGCACCGAATATCTTGCCGTTGGAGGTGTCGAGGAAGCTGTTGGCCGGGATGGTGCCGGTGGGCGCGCCATCGGCGCCGACGATCACGCCGCCGCTCGCGCTCTGCACGAATCGCTCGGCCGGGACCGTGGGCAGCGACAAGACGTTCCCGGGCGCGGCCGCCGCCGTCATCATCTGACCGAATCCTCCACCCACCGCGACGGCGCTGCCGCCCTGGGGCATCGCCATGGCGCCATCGCCGTGCGCCGCGCCACCGCATCCGCCAACGCCGTTTGCTGCGGTCGGAAGTGCGGGCAGGGACATGTTCATCATGTTCGAAGAGATCATGTGGGGCGCTCCAGGGGTACCGAGGGGGAAGAGCTCGCTGCGCGACGTCGTGGGGCGACGCCGACGGCACCCTCACGGGCACCAGCCAGACCATGGCACCACGAAACTGGAAGATCTGCAAGAGGCGGATTAACCGACAAGGAACGCAAGACATGGACGATCTCCCACCCGGCCCGCTCGTCACCGTCGAATGGCTCGCGGCGCACCTCGACGACCCCCGCGTGCGCGTGCTCGACACCCGTGGACGCGTTCCTGCGCCGGGTACACGACCTGTCTCGATGCGCCCCAACTACGAGGCCGGTCATATCCCGGGCGCCTCCTACGTCGAGTGGACCGGTGACTTCATCGACCACGAGCAGGCCATCCCCAATCAACTCGCCCGCGCGGACCAGTTCACCGCCGCAGCCGCCGCGCATGGGATCGGGTTCGATTCGCTCGTCATCGTCTACGACGATGCGCACTCGATCTTCGCCGGTCGTCTGTGGTGGGCGTTCCGCGCCATGGGCCATGACGCCGTACGCGTGCTCGACGGTGGCTGGAGCGCGTGGCTTGCGGAGCAGCGCGCGACCTCCGACGTCGAACCTGCCTTGCCTGCACCGGACCACCCGTTTGTTGCCTCGCCACGCCCGGAACTGCGCCGCGAGATCGACCAGGTGCGCGATCTCCCGCCGGACGTCGTGCTCATCGATGCCCGTTCACGCGAGCGGTTCGCGGGCGCCGGCGGCGACCCCATCGGCGGACACATTCCCGGCGCCGTAAACGTGCCCTATTCCGAACTCGTCAGGGATGACGGACGCCTCCGCTCTGCGGCCGAGCTGCGTGCAGCCTTCGCGCGCGCGAACATCAATGTGGACGCTCCACCCGGGCGGATCGTCACCACGTGCGGAAGCGGCATCAGCGCTTCCATCCCCCTGCTCGCACTCGATGCGCTGCGCAGCGGCGACCCGCACGGGCCTGGGCGCACCGGCGCGATCTACGACGGTTCCTGGGCTGAGTGGTCGAGGTCTGGACTGCCCATCGTGCGCGACGCGGACTGAGGGAGGTCACTCGGGCAGATCCCCGAGGTGGCGGCCCTTCGTGCCCGGCGCGAGGAGCGGCGCGAATCCAAAGCCGATGAGCCCGCCCACGATGGCACCCGCGCTGATGGCCGCGACGCGCAGCGGACCCTGGTAGGCGAGCAGTTCCGCACCCCGCACGCCGAGGAGCCCGCCCGCGACGCCGCCCAGGCCGACCATGCCGACCGACGCTGCATTGAGTTGTACGCCGTTGCGGCGCTGATGGAGGAACCGCGCGCCGTCCACGAACGACCCGATCGGCTCGCGCAGCATCTGCACGGCTGCCACGACAGCTGCGGCCGTGACGAGTGACATACCCGGTCGGACCGACGCGGGGAGATCCTTGACTATGGGCGCGTAGCGCGAGACGAGCGCGGCGCCGGTGATCATGCCCGCAGCGGCGAGCGCGGCAGCGGCGGGCCCGCCTATGTTGGAGTTCTTCTTGTCGCTGCCTGCGTAGTAGGCGTCCCACAGGGTGAGCGCAAAGATGCCCGCACCGAACGCGTAGAGCAGATCCGGGCGCTTGCCCTTGAAGTTGATCACCCGGTCCTTCACCTTGCGCAGCAGGTCCTCCTGGGTGCGCTGAGCCCAGCGCAGCTGCGTTGCGGAATCGGCCGTGCGCGCGATGATGTCGGGAATGGCGTTCGCCTCGACCGTGGCGAGCGAGCCCACGTCCTTGAGCTTGCCGATGATGCGCCCCGGCACCGAGAGCTCCATGCTCAGGCGCGAGAGCGTCGAGCGGCGCAGTCGGTCGGCCTCAGGGCGCCCCAGCACGCGGGCGCCGACGACGAGCGCGCTCGTGCCGACGAAGGCGCCGGCGATGACGTCGCCGACCATGCCGCCGGCGAGCTCGCCGTCGGTGTAGCGCTCCTGCATGGCCTGGGTCTGGTGCCACGATTTGCCGAAGCTCGTGCCCTGAGATATCGGGCCCGCCTCGACGAAGTGGTTGAACGTCCCTCGTAATCCGGCGAGGAGCGGGTGCCCTGGGAGCTTCTCGGAATCGGGGCGCGGCGCGGCCTGGCCGAGGTGGCCAGCGCCGAGGCGCACCTGGGAACCGAGCCAGTGCCCGGCGATCCCGGCGATCGCGGCGGCCCCGATCATCGCAACCTTGCCCTGGACCTTGCCCGGAACATTGCGCGTGAGCAGGACGGAGCCCATCACCGCGATGGACGCACCGAGCATGCCGAGGTTGCCGTCATCGCGCGTGTTCTGCACCGTGCGCACGATGCTGTTGGCGACGCCCATGCCGAGCGCGCCGATCGCGACGACCCGGATCGCGGTGGGCGGGAGCCCCAAGATCGCGGGGACGGCGAACTGCTTGCGCTGCCATGCGCCCAGGAGCATCGCCGCGACGCCGATCGTGACGGCGTCACCGAGGGCCGCGCCCATGCGCTGGTCGGCGTTGTAGCGGGTGCGATACGCTTCGCGGACGTTCCATGTCATCCCGGGGATGCCGACCGCCCCGATGTTGTTCGCGGCGTGGCGACCGGCATGCCCGAGCACGTCTTGGAGGCGCCCCCACGTGCCATCGATGGAGCGCTGGACGAAGTGGAGCGTGGCGTCAGCGCCGTGCACAGCAGGGCGATGCGCGCCGGTGGGCGCCGAAGCGGTAGCGGCGGTGGGCGGTTGCGGCGGCGTCGCGGACGTCGTCGGCGGCGCGGGCGGCGCGGGCGCGCTCGCACGCGAAAGTCCCATCACCGATGTCACTACGCCGCTCACGTCTGGAATGCCCCGATTCGATCCCTCAGGCGCCGCACCGTCCCGGGCGCGCACCTTCCAACGGTTCTTCGGGCCTGTGCGCGTGCGAGAGGGCGTGCGGAATGGGCCGATCCGCGGCCGGTTTCGCGTGTCGGACGCGCGCGGCGCGCGCCAGGCCGTGGATCGCGCGGTTCAACCGCTAGAACGGCTTGAGCCCGTTCGGTCCGGCGAGCAGGTGCCAGTGCACGTGGAAGATGATCTGCCCGGCATCCGCGCCAACGTTGGTGATGAGGCGGTAGCTGCCCTCAGCGTCCAGCTCGGCCGCCACCCGCGAGGCGAACGCGAGCATCCGATCGCTCGAGCCACCTGCCTCGACCCACACGTCGAGATTCGCATGATGCGCGCGCGGCACGATGAGCACGTGCTTCGGCGCCTTGGGGAAGAGGTCGTCAAAGGCGACGAACTCGTCGTCTTCCAAGCGGATATCCGCGGGCGCGAAGCCCTTCACGATATTGCAGAACACACAGTCCACGAGCGCGGTTGATACCCTCCCGCGCCATGAGCGCAACCCCTTCAGCCGACAGCGTCGGCCTCAGCACCAGCGAGAAGATCGTGATGGGGATCGGCGGCATCGCGACGGCCGCCGTGATCGCCCTCAAGTTCGGCGGAGTTGGGGAGGTCGCGATCTTCGTCACTGCCGCCCTTACCCTGGTGGTCCTGGCGTGGTTGTTGGGTGGCGCCACCGAGCAACTGGGCGAGCATCTCGGTGGTCGCGTGGCGGGCTTCCTCAACGCGACGCTCGGCAATCTCCCCGAGCTCGTCGTCGTGGTGCTACTCATCAACGAGGCGAAGGATCATCCCGAGCTCATCGACGTGGCCAAGGCATCGCTCATCGGCTCCGTGCTCGGCAACGTGCTGTTCGTCATGGGCCTGGCGTTTCTGCTCGGCGGGCTGCGACACGGCACGCAGAAATTCCGCGCGACGTTCGCCAACCTGAGCTCGACGATGCTCATCCTGGCGCTGGCGGCCATCGCCGTGCCGGACCTCATCACCTTCCAGCGCAAGGAAGCAGCCCAGCACATCCCCGAGCTGAGCGTGGCCATCGCCATCGTGCTGTTCATCGTCTACGTTGCGTCGACCTTCTACTTCCTCAAGGACGGAGACGCGGCCCACGCACCGAGCGGTGGGCACAGCGCGCGCTGGTCCAAGTCGATGGCGATCACCGTGCTCGTGGTCGCTGCGGTCGGCGTGGGCATCGTGAGCGAGGCGCTCGTCGGATCGATGGAGCACACGATCACCGAGATCGGCATCTCGCCGAGCTTCATGGGATTCATCCTCGTGCCGGTGGTGGGCAACATCGCCGAGCACCTCGTTGCGGTGCAGCTCGCATGGCGCAACCAGATGGACTTCGGCGTGACCATCGCGCTCGGCTCCAGCGTGCAGGTGGCCCTGTTCCTCGTCCCGGCGACGCTCTTTCTCAGCTATGCCATCGGCAACCCGATCGACCTTACCTTCGAGCCGCGTCAGCTGCTCGCCATCGCGCTGGCGGCGCTCATCGTGCCCAACCTCGTGAGCGACGGCGAGAGCACCTGGATCGAGGGGCTGCAGCTCCTCTCGCTCTACGCCGTCATCGCTATCGGGTTCTGGTACTAGCCGCCTGACAACCACCACGGGCGGCCTCCGAAGAGACCGCCCGTGAGGAGATGTTGATCACCCCCGAAGGTCAGGTGTCACGTGCCGTCGCACGTTCCAGATCACTCACTCACTGAAAAAACATCCGCTTGGGTCGGTGATGATGGCGGTGTGCCGGCGTCATGCGACTTGTGCGGTACCAACGGGCTTGCCGTCGTGCCATTCGGTGTGCTCCTTCTCGATGCGAGGTGTGCATGTCAGTCGGGCGTTCCTTGGGGGAAATCTCAGCAGAGGTTGTCGCGGTTGACGAGGAACGGCACCGCGTCGCGGATGTCGTCCTGACCGGTGATGAACTGCGCCAGGCGGGCCATGCCGATGCCTGCACCTGAGTGCAGCGGCACGTCGCGGTCCTTGTGCGCGTTGAGGTACCAGTCGAAGTCTTCCGGATTGGCTCCGTTCTCCAGGAGCAGCGAGTACATGTGGCTGGTCTTGAGTCGGTCGACGATCGTGTGGTACTCATGCTCGCGCTCTGCGGCGCCAGCGCTCTCCCCCGCACCCGGCAAAAGCAGGTCGGTGGAGTTGACCACGCGGTCGTCGTCCTCATTCACCTTCATGTTGAAAAACTTGATGTCCTTCGGGTAGTGGGTGACGAAGCAGGGTCCGAGCTGGTCGACGATGGCTTCCTCGTGCACTGCGGTGAGGTCGTCGCCCCACGCGAGGTTGGGGAACTCGTCGCCGATGAGGTCGATCGCGTCGGAGTAGCTGATGCGGCCGAAGGTCATCTGCTGGAGCTCGGAGGCGTCGCGGCCGAGGAGCGCGAGCTCGTCGGAGCAGCGGGCCATGACCTCGCGGCAGGCCGACTGCACAATGCCGGAGATGTGACCGATCAGCTCGTCCATGCCGCCGAGGTGCTCGATCTCGAACAGCGCGAACTGGCAGAGGTGGCGGTCGTCGGCGTCGGGCTCCATGCGGAAGGACTGGATCTCCGCGTAGGCGCGGCCGAGCTTCGGTGTGAGCAGCTCGAGGTAGAGCTGGTCGCTCTGCGCGAGGAATGCGGGCTTGCCGTAGAAGTCGACCTTGAACAGCGTGTCGACGTTCTCGCAGGCGCCGGTGACGCCGACGATCTCCGGCATGTTGTGCACCCCGACGAACCCTTGGCGCTCGACGTACTTGCGTGCACCGCGGAACATGGCGTCCCAGATGCGAACGAGAGCGATTCGTCGATCGGAGAGGTCAGCGAGATGTGCGCCGGGGGAATGCGCGGCAGAGCTGGGTGTGGCGTGGGTCGCTGGGTCGGCGATCGGCAGGGTAGCGGTCATTCGTGTCCTCGTGTGGTGGTTGGTGTGCTGTCGGTGGTGACAACTCGCGCGGCGCTCGTGGGCGCATCAAAAACGGGAGCCAATCGGCTCCCGTGGGTGGTGGTGTTAAAGATGTGAAAGACGCGGCGGGTGAGTGGACCGGGCGCGGCGCTCGCGGGTGGGGCGAGCGGCGGGGCGCCGGTGAGGCCGGGCGGCGGGGGCGGCACGTCGCCCCCCATGAAAAAGACCCCGCTCGGCCCCGTCTCGGGCCGGTGCGAGGTCTGAAAGTCGCGTGCGGTCACTCGTAGCTCCTGCAGGTAGATCTCCGTCCGAGTGGTACTCGGTGGAGCGCCTTACAGGCTTCACACTACCCGATGGGCCGGCGTTGCCAAACACGGATTCGCACATCCGCAGCGCGCAGCGCGCACGATCCCCCGTGAAACGCGGGATGTCAGTCGATCGACGATTGACATTCCGCGAGGTGTCGGACAAAACTCAACCCCAGCGCACACAACGTACGACACCTCGCCGATCCAGACGACCCGCTCACTCCAGGGTGATCCCACAGAAGGATCGGACCTCGACCTCGGGCGAATCGCCGTCGAGCCACGTGGTCCCGAACGCTCGGTAGTCGGGGAGCTCGATGTCCTCGCAACGCAGGAGGAGATCGGCGATGGGCCAGTACTTCGACATCTGGCATGGCTACCCGGGCACGGTGGGCGCCACGCGCGGGTTCGATACCATTCCGGCATGCTCACCCTCCGCCGCACATTCCTCCCTGTCCTCATCTGTGTCTTCACTGCCGTCGCGCTCTTCGCGGCGCCTGGTGGCGCTAGCGCCGCCGCCACGCCCACCGCGCGCCTCGCGCATAAGCCGACCGGACTTGCGCTCACCGCGCCAAAGGGCTACACGGTCACCTACGCAAACGGCTTCTACACCGTGCGCAACAAGGCGGCGTTCGCGGTGTTCGCCACGGGCGGTTCGCCGCTCACGGTGCAGGCGACCGGCGCGGCGCTCCTCAAGGCGAGCAAGGGCAGGATCGTGGGCAAGGCGGTGAGCTCCAAGCTCGCGTACCGCGCGACGGTAAAGGTCGGGAAGCGCTTCTTCGTGATCAGCGTGCGCGCAAAGGCGGGCGGCATGGTGGAGACGTCGCTGGTCGGCCCGGGCGCGCCGCCCGCTGCGAAGAAGGACGCGCGGCTGGTGGGGCTGAGTGCCACGCAGCTTGCACAGGTCGCGGCGCTCGATCGCATCGTGCGCTCGCGTCGCGGCGGCGCAACGGCCCTCATTAACGTGCAGGTGCCGATGAAGCTCGCGCAGACGGCCGACAACGCTGCGCGCGCGAACGTGCCCGACCTGCCGGGGTGGACCGTGAGCGGCGGAAACGGGTTGTTCGCGGTGGAGCATCCGACGCAGGGGTTCGGGTTCTTCGGAGTGACGATCGCGGCGCTCACTCCGTCGTTCCCGTATGCGCGGCCCGTGGACGTGGTTGCGACGCCGTCGAGCGACCCGGCCGCGATGCTCGCGCAGGTGTGGCCGCAGTACATGACCAAGACGTTCGGGCAGCAGTTCGCGTTCAGCGACATGCGCCTGGTGCCGGGCACCGAGGGGATCCTCGGCCCGACCATCCCGAGCGGCATGTACGCGGTGCGGTTCACGTATAAGAACATCCCGCACCAGGGGTTGTTCCTCTACGGCATGACGAACTTTTCCGAATCCTTCACCCAAACGTACTTCTCGGGAATCGGTGTGGCAGACAACGCCCCCGGTGGCATCTCCAACGCGCTGCTGCAGAGCTGGGCCAGCTCGAGCGGCATCGTCGGATTCCGAGAGCGCTTCTCCACGTCGCTCGAGCTCGTGGCGAAGGGTGAGAACGCGATCCTCACGCCCTCGCGGTTCCGTCAGGACGCGAGCACCTGGATCGACCTCGTGCAGAGCGGCGCCAGCGCGGGCTGACGTGCAGGGCGCCTCGTCACGGCGAGGTGTCGGACGAAACTCAACCCCAGCGCACACAACGTACGACACCTCGCCGAATTCGGCGAGGTGTCGTACGCTTCTGACCCCCACCGGACAACAAGCGCGGGAGGTAGGTCGGATGCGGGAACGATGCGCGGGGCGCGCACGGCGCGGGTGCCGGAACCGGCGCGGGTGCCGGAACCGGCGCGGATGACGGGAACGATGCGCGGGGCGCGCACGGCCGCGCTATTCTGCGAAGTCGGCTTCCGGACGGGCGTCGCGGGTGGCGGCGAAGGTGTGGGTCCGGGCG